>Ga0180435_10000390_pt1 | contig 45668 bp, 37 predicted proteins | sample SS_ome_3_FD_132467 | JGI IMG/M metagenome (GOLD analysis project Ga0180435, IMG submission 132467) | Hypersaline lake sediment archaeal communities from the Salton Sea, California, USA - SS_3_S_1 metaG | ecosystem: Environmental > Aquatic > Non-marine Saline and Alkaline > Hypersaline >... | reverse complement strand
GACCCGCTGACCGACGAGGACAAGCAGCGTCTTGACACCCTGCACCTCGCCAAAATCGACATGGCCGACGAGGTGCTGGTAGTCAACCCCGGCGGCTACATCGGCGAGAGCACGCGCCGCGAAGTCGATTACGCCGAGCGCATGGGCAAGCCGGTACACTACACACACAACGCCGGTCGCGACCTGCCGCCGACAGGCGGTTAGGTCCACGCCCTTGTTCGACTTCTTTTTGCTATGGAAACGATAATCAACATTCAATTCCCGCTGAAGCGGGTTCCGCCCATCAATGACACCCGAGGGTTCCCTTGGTGGAGACGATTGCTCTGGCCCCTCCTGTCATGGGGCGGCGGCAGTATCGGGGAATTTGGTGGTTCGCGGACCAATCGCGTGACACACATCACTGTCTTGCGGCGGCATATGCTGACGATTCATCGGAACGAATACCACGACCGCACCGATGCCGAACGCGCCGACCACTACCTCCGCGAGTGGAGCAAGGCCGAGAAGGAATTGCAGATGTTCCGCGCCAAGCTGCTCGGAGAGGACATGGCCCCGGAGATCAAGCAACTGATCCGCGAGTCGATGGGAGTGGACTTCGACGAGGGGACCGTCTTGTAAATCGAACGACAAGGATGAGCAGCGAAATGAACGAAGTGAATGAAGCCTGCCTCCATCCACTTGTTAGGGATGTAGATACTGCCCTTGATTTGGTGGAGGCGCAATTGCGCTCAGCACGAAGTCAGTTGCGCAAGATGGGCGTGCCGCCCCAAACCAGACGAGAAGTCGAGGCAGAGTGGTCGGACGTTCTGGCCCTGTTGCACCCACATCAGCGCGAAGACGAGAGCATTTATGAAACGGCAAAACGAGTGATCCCTAACGCTGCCCATGAGGGGCGGCAAGGAAGTGAGGTTAGACATGATTGAAAAGCGAGGAACGAGCCGTACCCTCGATGGGCTTGTTCGATTATTGCGAGTAATAGGATGTTTTCCGTTATTTTTGCTAACGGCGGAATCTTTTGATCAGACGTATGGGCAATGGTGGGAAAAACAATTCGGCTACAAAATGACGGAATCGAACGGAAAGGATGACACTCCGAAATGAGCGCAGCGGAACCCCGGTAGTGGTGGAAGCGGTTGTTGGATTTTTGAATAAAGGAGACATGATGATTGCAGACATACAGACTGGTGAAGGAGATCGAGAAGTGTTTTGGCAGGGGCCTCGCATTGGGACATGCGGCGAACCTGTAGACAAGCTACGGATAGGGCTTGGACGTGTGCGTGTTATACCGGACCTGATTGTCGGTTTTGACGGTGAGCGCAACGGCTGGGTGATTGGCGCATCATTCAGAACCGAGGACGGTGGAGACTTCGATTTCCGCGAAGTGGCGTTTGTACCAGAGGACGACATGGACGAAGACCGCTTTGTGCCGAACAAGGAGATATGACTAAGACCGTGAAGGAGCAGAGGACCAGAATGGAAACGTCAAGCCACACCGAGACAACGATCGACCTTGAGCCATGAAGAGGCATAAAAAGAAGAATGCCGATCATCTGCTTGAAATTCTCGATTCCTTGCCGGGGGAGAAAATTGCGCCCCTGCCGGGGCGATTGATAAAATCGCCGCTGGACGCGGCGGAGATGTCGGAACAGATTGAGTCAACACAATTTCATTCCCACAAAGACACCTCCTGTGGCAAGGCCGGGTATGAGTCCGAGAAAACCTGTCGAAGAGCCATCAAGAACCGTCTCAGGAGGGGTGGGAACACAAGCCGTCTCAGACCCTACTTCTGCGAGAAATGCCACTTCTGGCACATGACAAGCTCCGGAAAGCGGAACAAGCCAAGACCATGAACGGAATCTCACCACCACCGAAGAATGTTCTCGGCTTCTCCGTGAAGACCTCGAGCTGGGACAGGGACAAGCCGCCAGCCCAGTCGTCTTTCGGATCCTATGACAACAGCCGCCGGTTCATCGCCAGCCAGACCCCGATCGTCGAGCCGACAAGAGAGGAGCTGGAATGGTATGCCAGACAGAATCAACCGTTCCCCACGGACGACTTCGACACAAACGCCCAGACATGGCTGGATGAAATGCTTGGGGAAGATGTGCTCTGCAAGCATTGCGGAAACACCCTGGTCATGCAATACAACGTGATGAGAGACGGATGGATGGTTCACTGCACCTATTGCGGGGCCTGTGGTCCGTGTGAGCGGGATCAGGCCGCAGCGGTCGAAGGGTTCATCAGATTTGTCAACATAGAAACAGGATAGAAAGATGGAAGAAAACCAGGAAAAACCCCAGACGCTTGAGCCCGAACAGCAACAATGGATGCAGAAGTTCGGACTGACGATTCACATGACCCTTGTCCCCGAAATGAACCGGCTTATCACCCCGGACCGCCCGCGGGGAGCCGATCCCTCCCAAGTCCAGATCTTCACCCGGATCAGCTCGAACGAGGATCACAAGATCATCCATTCCGACTACGTGCGGAACACGCGAGGACAGCTGAAGAAGCTGATGAAAGCGCAGTTCGACCTCGCCATGAAAGAGCTGCTCGCACATCGTTTCGACAGCTCCGGACAAATCAAACCAAAACCAAAAGACGATGACGAAGAATGAAAATTCACTTGGGACTCCTGATTCTGGCGATCGAGATCACGATCATACTGGCGTTCCTGATCTGGCTCATGAGTTGAGTCAACGCAAGAAGGAGCTGCTCGAAATCTTCCAGTTTTGCGTTCCCTGTCTCGGATGGCCCGAAACGAGACCACCGGGCTCGGAAACTCCTGATGTCGGACGGACATTGCAGGCGGTTCAGGCCGTCATGGTGAATATGTTCGTCGCCGAAAAAAGGCTCGATGGCGTCAGGGCCCGCCTCAAGTCGGCCACTTCCGATCTTTCGGATCTGAATGCAACCTTCGAGCTCCGTTGCGATGCCGACAGCCGCGCAAGGAAATACTGGAGCGAAACCCATCCCGAGACCGAGGGACTAGTGTGGCCGGACCACGCCGACATGGTGACGTGGCTGATGGACATCTTCGACAAGATCGCCACCCTGCTCGCAAAATACGATGCGGCTCGAGTGTGCGAGCTGCCGGACGACAAGACCATCGATCCCCTCACGGAAATGAAGTGGAAGTGGGCCGACAATTTCATGGTTGACCTCCGGCGAATCATGAAGGGAGAAAACATCTATGAAGGATCTTTGGGGAAATCCGATCACTCCAGAGGAAACAAAGGGGAAGCGTGACAAATCCGCTCGGGGCAACCCGGCTCCCATTGGTTCCGGTCCGGACGGCGAGTTCTGCCGGACCTGTCGACACGCCTACTATCACGAGACTGCCAAACGATACTGGAAATGCGCCCTGGTCAAGCCGACCCGAGGGCTCAAGACCGACATCCGGCTCAAATGGCCAGCCTGTTCCCGGTGGGAACCAAAAGAAGAAGGCCAGGAAGCCCACCCCTGAGCCTCCCGGCCTTCAGCATGCACATCGCCATCAGTGCAGATCTGGCATCCGGATCACGTATGAGCTGGCGGGCCGGCAGTGCCGTTGAGTCCGGTGATGATCCAGCCCTTCGTGTCATCCACGTAATGAAGGTTGGCCGTGTCCTTCACATCGGCAAAAACGATCGTCGCCCATCCGGTCGAAGTGGACGGGGTGAGAGTGCCATTGCCGCCGTCGCTGACGAGGACAATGGTGAGATCCTGCCCCGGAACACCATCGGCGAGGGTAAGGGCCTCAGCTCCGCCAGTGGTCTTCTCGACCAGCCGGTGGGTCACAGGAATGGCGAGAGTCCCTCCATCCACCGCAACGGCTCCAGGATCAATCGTGTTCGCGTTGATCCAGCTCCAGACGAATTCCTTGTTGTCCTCGTCCGAGGTGACACAGGTGTAGATCCGGTTGTCGGTCTCGCGCTGTGTCCCGGCGGATGCCGCGGTGCCGTCCACCCCGGCGGTTGTCTGGGTCACCCCGGAGGCCGTCAGATTCTCGTAGATCGGCCAGCCGTTCGGCCCAACCCCGTGCTCGTCACAGGTGATGACGGCGTTGTTGGTGTCGTCGACCGCCGTGAACGGGACGTCCCCGCTGGTATGAAGGGCCGTGATTGCGGCCACGACGGCATCAACCAGCTCGGAATCGTCGACCTCGTCTCCGGCAGTTGTGGTCCCGAGGGTTGCAGCATCGAAGACGTTGCCCACAGCCGTGAACGTCTCAGTGGTCGCAATCGAATCACCCGCAACACCCCCCGTCCGGGCCGTCAGGATCACAACCCCGGCCCCTCCGCCAGCAGCACTGACGGTCGCATGAGCCGTATTGACCCCGTCGGTTCCGTTGATGGCGGCCACAATGTTCGCAGCCGTCTCGAGGAGGTTGTCACCCACCGCGATATCGCCAGCCGAAGCCGCGGTCTCGACGAACGTGTAGACGGTCGTGTCCACTGTCATCGTGTCGGCATCAGCCGGGTCAATGACTGTCGCAAGGGTCAGGGTGCCCTGCGATTTGCCCGCATACGATGTGATGTCGATCGGGAAATAGACCGGATCCACTCCGGCGGTCGTTCCGCCCAAGGTGCCGGAACCGTCCATCGTGACGTTCGTGGCGGCTTCCGTGAAGACCAGCGCATCACCACCGGCACCGAGGTTCCGGGCCGTCACAACAACCGTGGAGGCCCCCACATCCGCCCGGGCGGTGACGAAGGCATTCGCGGTCACGTTGATACCGTCAGTCCCGTTCACCGCAGCGGCGAGGTAGTTCGCACATTCCGCAGCAGTCGTGCCGATTTGAACATCACCCGCCGAAGCAGCAGTGGTCTTCCATGTGTAGGTCGTCCCGGCAATGTCCATTGTCTCGGTGTTCGACGGCAGCCCGGCCAATGTGACGGTCCCTTGGGCCTTCACCGGCTCGGCACCAGCATTACTCGGCGTCACACCATCACTGGCGTTCAGCTCAAAGTAATAGTCCCCGAGACCGAAGATCTCGCCGTCGAGATCATGGTCAACAGCCGCCAACGTGAACACTCGTGCCACCGAATCCGTCGGGGCTCCATTCTCAGCCAGAAGGCCGCTCTCGGTGTTGCCGGGAGTCCGAACAAACGGACGGTTGGACCGGTTCACCAAGTCAATCGCGTCATCCCGCGGAGGCGGGTTGTCGTTTGCAGGCCGCTGACGCAGGCGCAGCCATTTCAATACTCCACTCATTTCTCTTGTTGGTTCGTCTCAATGTTCCATTCAAGGAGACGCTGAATCTTACTCTCTGAGCCACTTGCGTCAACGCAAATCAGAAGACGCGCTCCTGATTTTTCCTCCTGTTCCTCCTCCTGTTCCTCCTCCGCTCCCGGCGGCTCTTCGCGCCCCGGTCATGCCAGACCCGGGAATCGACAGCCTCGGTGAAACTCTTCCAGCCAACAGGTGTGCCATATCGAGCCTCGCGCGGAATGAACGGCAGCATGGGAATGACCAGACGCAGGCGGTCCAGATTCGAGACATCCTCGACTTGTGCGTTTGACTCGAAATAGGGCCAGCTGAGAAGGTGGTTTATGCCAATCGTGAAATACGACCGGTCCGCAACAGAATTCCGATACCCCTTGGACATGTTGTAAACGAACCGCGAAAACCCGCTTGCGGAAAGCTGTCCGTCCTCTCCCGGAGGCCCGAGGGAAATTCCTGCAAACTCACCACTGCTCAAATCCATGTCGAAGAAGCTTTCCGCAGCCATCTTGGTGAAAAGTTCCTGAAGGTCTCCGCCAAGATTTGTCGAGAAGAAGAGCCCGGGACCGGGCATCTGGGCAATCACATCCCCCACACCCCGCACGCCAAGCCGGGCAACGTCCTTGCGGAACTTCTCATCGCTGAACCTGTTGTTCCGCATGTCGTATCCATAGGGCCGGTAGGCACCGAAACCCAGCAGGCTCACCCAACCCATGATCGTCTTGAACCGTTCATCCTCCCCTTCGCCCAGTCCGAAACACCATTTCAGCACATCCTCCTTGTCCTCCTCGTCAATCAATCCCGACTTCGCCGCAAGCCAAGTCATTCCTGCAACCACGGCCTCATAGCGAGCCACCTGATAGGCGACGTTCTGAAGCACGTTGGTTGCGAGCAGACGAGCTCCGGAAACCTTTGTCTCCTTGTCCGCACCCTTCACCATCATGTCGCCGGAAGCATAGGAGTTCCCAGCGAGCGTAACCAAGTGATTGGAAAACGTTGAAAAAAGCCCTCTGGCAATCTCGCCGAAAACGGAATCCGTGCGCTGGAACAGCGTTCCCTTCTTGCTCGTGTCGGATTCCGCAAGCAGGTCAACCACCGCGATCCGCGCCTGTGTCCGCATGTCGTTGGAAATGACATCCGCATATTCGCCCTCCAGAATCTTATCGATAGTGACATCAGTGTCGTGGGTCTCGGAAAGCGTTGGATCAGCAGCCATGCGGGCCTCGATCCCCTTCTTGATCTCCCACATGAAAATCGTGTGCGCCGTTACTTTTTCCGCCGCCCCGATCGTCCGCGCAAGACCCGCCTTGATCCCTTTCCTCATCGCCAGCCGGGGCACATTCCGCATTGCGTCCAGAGTTCCGCCTACCCTGTTCAGGTATCCATGACCGGTGTTGAACGTGGTCGAAAGATTGGAGAACTTCGGCGTGGCCGCCCTCGCCGCATCGTAGAATAAATCGATCCCCTCCGCGTTCCGCAAGTAGATCGTGAAACCGTTCTCACGCACGAACTGTTCGACCCTGTGAGCCCGCTGGGACAACGAGCCGTGTGTGCTCAAGGGAGTCAGGTGCAGGAAGTTCCCCATCACAGCCTTCGCAAACTCCCATGTCGAGCCAACATTGCCGCGGTCATAGATCCCGGCATAGGCCGCCATGCCGAACACCGACTGCGCATACAGCTGCTTGAACGAGATCAGCTTCGTTCCCATCCCGATCATTCCAACATCCTCAACCCCTCTCTGAACCGCCGTGCTCTCGTCCTGCCCCATGACATCGTTCCTCAGGATGGTCTGCATCAACTGGGCAAGAGACATGCCGATCTCCGTCATCCTCGTCTCAACATCCATGCTGTCCCAGTCGGACTGCTCGGCCTGTCCCCTGAAATAGGTGCCGAACGCGCCACGCCGGTCGTTGAGGTAATCGAGTTTCTTGTTCTCCTTCACGTCGACTTCCCCGAACATTTCCCTCAACAACGCGATCCCTGCATAGTTGTTGATCCTGTAGCTCATGTCATTGAGCAACTCCACGGGTGCGCGAACACCGCTCACATCAAGGATCTGAAGAAGGTTCGGGTCGAAGCTGACCATGGGGTTCTTCAACCACTTCGCGCCCCGGAGACTGACGGCGTCATCAGCCTCGCCGCCCCGGTCCTCCAGCCCTTTCCGGTAGCGCCAGATCCGCTTCCAGCTGAATGCCATATTGCTCCGATCGAGAAGGTGTCTGTTTCCCCCATCGGCCCAGGTGTTCACATTCTCCCCAGAAAACTCCTTGCCGCTGATCAATTGGCCGTGCGCCTGAAACACATGCTTCATGTAGCCGAAGACATCATCGAGGAAATTTCCGTATTCACGGGCTTCCCTGGACATCCCTTCGACGATCTTTTCAACAGCCGTTTCATCGCCGTCGCGTATTGCCTCAAGATGGGGCCGAAGCTTTGTGAACAACGCCTCCGCAATCTTTCGCTCCGAAAGGACGGTGACGTTGTTGTTCTTCATCGTCGCCCGCAAGTAGTTGGCCATCTCACCGGGCCTCTTCTTCAACTCGTTGAAGTCGATGGAGACGGCAGCCTCCAGCAAACCCATGTTCGACATGCTGAGATCCATCATCCTCAGAAGGTTCGTGGCTCGCTGCTGCACATCCCTGCCCGATGTCAGATAGGACAACACCGTCTTGGTGAAATAACCCGAACTTGCCTCCTCGAGATCGATCGTTTTCAGCAAGCCAGCCGAACGCTTGCTCCTGCGCCTGGGGATCTTGTCGAGAATCGCTTTGTTGATCGTCTCCTCGAACGAGAGATGACCGGCGCGGCCCATCGAGGACAGCCCCGAGACCGGCACGCCATACTCGAACACACCCATCATCGCCTGAGCGACCTGCTGGGCCTCGAGAGTCCTTGCAAACAGCTTCCGGACTTTTGCATCCTGGTGCATCAGGCCCCGGTAGAAAGACTTCGGTTTCCATGTGCCCGCCTCAAGAATGCTCGGGTTCACGAAGCCAGCCTCCAGGGCAACCCCGTGGTTCTGCGATGTCACAAACGCCTTCGCCCTCGTGTAAAGCGGAAGAAGCTCGGAAGCCAGCCGGGAGTTCACATCACGGACCTCGTCATACGGAGCATCCCGCGCCCCCGTGCTGCCAAGAAAACTGTCAACCGCATTCTTGAGGTTCTGGATCTGATCGATAACCGCCTGATCCGTCGCCATCTGCTCGGGAACCGGAGCTTCCCGCGTCATCCAGTCGTCGAACATCAGGAGGTAGGCATACATCTCCCTTGGGAGAGCCTCAGCTTCAGCAAACATGTCGCGACCCTCGAGGAGACGTTCCATTGTCCGGACCTGACTCTCGTTTGGCCGCTCGAAGACAAACGGCTTTCCGCTGGCCCGGTCGCCGGAGAGATTCTTCTCAAACACCCGGTCCGCCACATTCTTCACCCTCTGGTAATACCGCTCCTCCGTCCATTCCTCGTCACCCCCGGCTTCATGAAGCTCGGAATACCTGCGCCACGGGAAATCACTGCGGTCATGCAGAAGGCCGGTAGCAGCAAAAAGCTTCAGCTCCTCGATCGCGAACTTCAGATCCTCCTCGCTGGGATTCTCGTTGCCCCTGTTCCGGAGGATTCCCGCCACCCGCTCGTTCACATCAGCGGGGATCAGGATGTTGTCCACCACCGAATAGCTCAGACCTGTGGCCCCTTCCACCGCCCTCCGCATCTGTTCCATGCCAAGAACCGCGTCGTCAGCCATGCGGACAGCCTCCTCGATCCGGTCCAAACCGTCCAAGCTGTCGATCTGCTGATGGGCCTCCATGTATTTCTCGGCATGGATTTTCGCCAGCCGGGTCAGGACATGTTGCGTCAACTCAACCTGTTCCGGGTTCCCATCAATGCGCGCGCGCCGGGCCTCCCTATTCCGAAAAGTCGCAATGTAATTTCTGAAATTCCGCTCTTCGATCAGACGATTCGCCTCCTGCTCGTGAAACTCGATGAGCTGATCCTCCTGGAAATCCCCCTCCTGCTCGAGAACGCGGTCCACAGCCGCCAGGACGGCGCTCTGAGCCTCCGCCCGGGTCAACCCCTGCATGTTCTCCAAACGTTCCGCAGCGTCAAGCACAGCGCCAATACGACCCCTTCCAGCAATGAAGTCGGCAGCCAGACCGTTCTGGGCCTCCTCCATCGCCAGATCCATGTTGGCTGGCAGATGTTCAAAAGACCGTTTGATGGCAGGAAGAATCACCTCAGTCACATGACCCACCGGATCGTCCGATTGTTCAGCAGCACGAAGAGTCTCCTGAAGATTCAAGCCAAGACCCTCGAGATCAATGGCAAATTCAGCCATCGCAGCCCGGACGCCACCCTCCCCGGCCTCGACTCCCAGACTCCCGCTGAACTCACCCACCTGACGATTCGGGTTGTTCGGACTCATTCGAGCCAGAGACTCCAGGTTCTGGCTTGTGACATGCTCTTCAATCTTGGCCATCAGCCCCCGAGGCTGAGTCAGGCCCATCACTGAATTGTGGAAACGGGCAAGCTTTTCCCCGAACGCCCCGGAACGAACCTCCCTTTCCAATCGACCATAGAACTCAGGAACCATCGAGGAAACGCCCGCGAAGCCGCGAGGCAGATGCACGGGTGCACGATTGCGAAACCTCTCCACCCGTCCCAGCATTCCTTCCCCGAACTGGGCATCAACTACTGCAGTAGTCTTCTGAATCCAGTTGTCCAGATTTGTAGACAAAGAGATCAGCCGACGCTTTCTTTTCAGAATTTCATCGTCCTTTTCAAGAGAATCGATCTCTTCCATCTCCCTCCTGATCCGGCTGGAAATCTCGGTAATCCTGGCACCGAACAGTCCTTCGAACCCGGCGAGTTGATCCAGAACCACATCCCGCCGTATGCCAAATTCTTCCGTGCCCTCCCATTCAACAAGATCCTGAAGAAGAACAGTCGTGCTATTGCCGCGGATATCATATTCACCACGAAGAACTTCCTTCTTCTCCATCGTGGACCTTCCGGGCTCATCATCCCCCCGGAAGCCGCGCTCAGCCCTGACTTGCGTTGACGCAACCTTTTTCCCGGCCTCAAGCTGAGCAACCGGAAACCTGGGAACCAAAGCGCCAGACTCCCGATACTTCTCCACGAGCAGCTCCGCCACTGAAGTTGCGAAACGATTACCGTCATTGAAGAAGTTCTTCACCATCCTCCCGACGATCTCGCGGGTCTGAGCCATGGGAACCAGAACATCGAAAATTTCCGACCGTTCCAGAATCCCCTTGAACTCCGCGGCAGTCTCCGCCTTCTCGAGAGCTGACCGCACAACCTCAAGCCGCTCCCGGGCCTCGTCCAAAGCCCGCGCCTGCCGGGTGGTTTCGCGAATCCGCCGCCGACGCTGGTCAATCGTTTCCTGATTGAGATTCCGGGCCCTATTAGTCTTCTCCCAAGCCTCCTCCACGATGTCGATCGTGTCAATGTTCTCAATCCCGCGCCTGTCAATCTCAGCCAGCAGGCTCTCGACGCGGCGAGCTGTCATCCCAACCCTCCCCACATCCGTTCCCGTCACCCTGATCTCCCCAGCGGTTCCATAGCGATCAGCAATCTCCTGCCAAAGCGCCAAGCCACTCAGCCCGGGATTCTTTTCCAACGCCTCCTTCCGAAAGCGATGCACCATCTTGGCAATCTCCGCATTGCGGTTTGGCATCGTGGTTGGCAGCCCCTTCTCCTCCATCCATTCCCGCAACCGCGTGACGTATTCCCTCCGGTCAGATCCCAGCCTCTCCCTCACATTCAGAACATTCAGACCGGAATCAGCGGCAATCGCCTCGTCAAAGCCCAGAATAACGGCCATCGAATACCGGCCCGAATTGAGGTTGTTCTCGCGGAAGTGCTTCCCACGGGGATCATTTCCGCCCAACCAATCCGAACCGCCGTAAAACCCCCACCGGCTCAGACTCGGATACCTGTGATTCTTCTCGATGTCCTCATGAGTCCTCGCCAGCCGGGTATACCGGGCACGTATCACCTGAGCAGCCTCCGCTGAAAACGCCATGATCTCGGGAACCGTGAGCCTGGCACCGGGATTCGCCTCGAACGGCATCTCCATCTCGTGGGCCATCCTCACGATCTCTTCAGGGCTGAACAGCGACATGACCTGCCGGGCCTCCGCCTCGGTAAGCCCCCCGGGCCGCTCGTAGGGAGTCAACCCCTCCGGCGGCTTCTCCCACTTCACCCCGAGTTGCGTCAACGCACCTATCAGGAGATCGTTCGCAGCATTCTGACCATCCGGCACGGCCCCGTGCATTCCCAGAACATAGGATCCGACACTGACGTCCGAAACCCCCTCCCGTTCCATCTCATTCTCAATCCATTCTTCATGGGCCTTGCGAATCCCCATCATGATGTCTTCCGCCAAGGCGTCATCAGACCAGTCGATCTCACTCGCCATCTCCTCAATGAAGCGGGGAATCGACAAATTCTCGCGAACCGTCATCAGATCAGCCCGCATCAAGTTCCCCATCGCCGCCCAGCCCTTTGCGTCAGGGAAGGTTTGACGGTCCAGACCAATGGAAGAATACGCCAGAAGCCGCTTCATGCCGTCGCTGTTGAACATGTGCACCAGCATGTCAGCCGCATTTGACTCGTTCACTTGGGAATCGACCGTGAACCCGTAGCCCTTGACGTAAGCATCGTCGGTCCCGGACCGCCGGATGTTCGAAGCTCGCAGCGATTCGACATTCGCCACCGCTGCGCCACCCATCTCGCTTAGTTGCATCTGGGCTATCTCCCCCTTCACCTCGGTCACGAGGCTGTCCCAGAAGAAGCTCACTGCACCACGCACCATGTTCTCCTCCTTCGGGGTGAGCCCCGCTGCACGCCCCTCTTCGCCATCCCTTCCCCAGCCCCATCCGACCCGGTTTCCTCTCTCATCCACAGGTTCCGATCCAGTCTTCGGATCAAACCCCTTCGGCTTTGCCGGACGCATCGCCTGAGAACGAACGCTCTGCATGATGAAATCCAACGTCCGCGCCTTCCCGGCACCACTCATCAAATCCTGGATCGGAGCCATCAGGGTTCGGGCAATGTCCACAATGGGAACACCCGCCTGCTCGCCGATGAAGTTCACCATGTCGCGCATGGCCCGGTGCATGTCAGGATTGGTCACCAGGCTGTCATAACGAAACGGCATTACAAGGATCGGACGACTCGCATCACCAACAAATTGGATCGTGGGAACAGTCTCGTCCGCGTTATCGTGATGAACATTCCCCTGCACAATCCGAAGGCCGGGAATCAGGCTCGCCAGATGGGTCAACGTCATCCGGGTAGACTGCTGGTGGCGGGGAGTCATCCCGGCCTGCTCCTCAATGAAGATGTCATCGGGCCGGAAATTCGGCATCACAAGCCCTCCGGTCTGAAGAACCCGGTCGAGCACAATCCGCTCCCGGCTTTCCTCTGGGAATTTCTCCGCCATCTCGGCAAGCTGTGAATCGACGACCTTGTTCCCAAGCTCATACTCACCCTTTGGATTGGCCTCGAACGCCTGAACGATGCCACGCGACCTCTCCTCTTCAGCAAGTCTTGTCAGCTCCGTGATCAGCATGTTGTCCAAAGCCCGCATATCATAGACATACTGGACAGATCCGTCCGAAAACTGTGCCGGAGTGGCATAACGGGGATCCGACAGGATCTTGCGGACCTTATTGAAGTCGAAACCGTGCAGCTCCATCAATACGATGGTCCGCAACCGCGCCATCCGGTTCTCGGCATTCTGGGCATTCTGAAGCTCCTTCTCAACTGAGGTGAACAGCTCATTGAGGTATTGGACCGGAACACCATACCGGTTCTCTCTCGGATCATCCAAGCCGCGCATCACATACTCGTCACCGCCCTCGCGGGCCGTCTTCACCAGCAGCTCGGAGTCCCGCGTCTCATAGCGCACGAAAAACTCAAGCAGCTTGTGGGCGCGGTCAGGTCGAATCACGCTCAGAATCGATTCGAATTCCGGGTTCTCCTTGTCCCTCCGTTCCTGGGCGAACAACTCCGCCTGACGATGTAGGCGCAGGGCAACGTCCACATCCATTGGAAGCTCAAGGCCTGCTCCCGGTTGATTTTCATCCGCGGTCTTTGCCCGGCGGTCAACCTTCTCGACAAAGCGGCGGCTCCGAAGGTTTTCCATGGTCTTCTCGTAGATCAGATTCGCCGCATTCAGCTGACGACGAAAATCAGAAAGATGAAGAACCATCTTCTCGGCATCCAATCCGTCGCGGCCCCACGCGGACGACGACTCGATGCCCGGAGCGAGACTTGCAAACAGGGCGCGAATTCGTTGCGCCTTCACCACGTCATCCCCGGCCTGCAACACCATGATCTCTTCGATCGTGAGATCCTTGGTGGTCCTGTTCTCCAACCGCCAGTTGATCCGGTAGCCTTTCATGCGTGCGAGCATTGCGACAAACGGGATCGCAACCGCCTGATAAGCCAGTCCCGCTGGAGTCACGCCGTATTCATGGGAAAAGATCGCAGCGTCCGAAACGCTCGAATCGTTCTCCATCCGATCCAGTTTCGCCGAAACGTCCAGAAAAATATCCGTGATGTATCCGGTTGACAACAGGGCCGCCAGCGAAGCGGACCAGTCAAAGTCATCCGTGATCGCGGCATCCGGGTAGTTCGGGATGTCAAAAAGCTGATCAGGAACAATGAGCCGTATTTCGTCGATTGGATCATTGTCCGGCGTGAAACGTCTCACCACCCTTCCGCGCTCGAGCGAGAAACCTCCCGTGGTCAATACCCCGTCATCCAGAAGCTGGTCCCCCTGAAAGACGCGCTCCACCATCTGTTCGGTGATTTCCGCCGCCATCACTCTGGCATTCCTCATCGTCTGGCGCTTCACTATCTTCTCCGCATCCGCCGGAGACTGGTCGGTTCGAAGCGTCAGCTTGTTGACCCCGAACATCGTGAAGACAGCCTTTTCATGATCCGAGACCTGCTTCCCGATGTCCACGCTCTCAGCCTCTCCTCTCTTCGAAACCATCCATGCAACTTCCGAAGGAAGGGTCTCGAGAAAAGTGATGCCAACACTCCGGCCATAGGCATCCCCGAACTGAACCCGCAAACCAAGAGCCTCAAGGTCCGCTTCAGCAGCCCTCAATTCAGCGTTCGCCTCGTCCATCTCGCGAGAACCATGCGGAGCAAGGTTTCTGCGCTCAACCGCCGCTATCACTTTCTGGTAGAGCTCATCATCGTTGTGGAGTCGGTGAGCCTGACGCATCCGTGCGCCAAATTGCGTTGACGCAACATCAAAGTTCTGTTGCTCGATATTCTCGTCCGGAGCTCCCATTTCCTCCAGAGGAGTGCGGGCAATCTTGGCCGTATGAAAGTAGACCGGGGTATCTTGAAACTGGTCAGCCCGGAGGTTCACAGGCCGCCAGGCATCAACATCCGGACGGCCACGAATCGTCAGCATCTTGCTTGGCGGACGACCACCCAGCAGCGCAAAGTTCATGTCCTCCCTCACCTCCTGGAGACGCGACGTGACTTCGACCAGCCGGGCGGCGTCGGTGAATGCGGACACAGCACGCTGGCCGTCGTAATCAAAGCCCTCGCGAGACAGGAGGTCCTTCATGTCAGGCGAGAGAAGAGCCTTCACGAACATGTTCCGGCCCCCAATCGGAATCTCCGTGCCAAGAACAGAAGCTCTGCGGTCCGAGTTCGAGAAATTCATGAGCATCTGACGCATGTTCGCAAATGCCATGTTCGGTGTCGCATCAATGATCTCACGCTTCCGACGGAGGTTCTCGTCCTCAACCCTCCTTTGTCTCTGCATTTCGAGCCCAAGCTCGGAAAGGGATTCCGGCGTCTGGGCAGGACGATAACCGGCATGATCCTCTCCCTCGATTGTCCGGACTTCCGCTTCAACCGTTTCATAGACCGGGTTGCCCTCGTCATCGACATCAACCACCACATGCATCCCGGTGACCGGAAGGTATCCCAGAAGCGCCATCTTGTAATCGACCAGCTTCCGACGGGCAGCCTCCAAATCCTCGCCCGCTTTCCTTGCTTCCTCCGGAGTCAAAGGTTGCTCTCTGAGTCGACGTTCAACAACCTCATAAGCATCCTCAAGCTCCCGATAGACCTCTCCTTCCTTGCCAAAAAACTTGTCGTTGAAATTGATCTCGACAGGCTTGAGCGTCTTTTCGGCCAAGGCATTGTCGCGCTGAGCCTTGATGAACGCCTCATAGCGTCTTTGCATCGTTGCCACGATCTCCTCGGCGGGAATGCCCATGACCTCCGACAACATTTCACCCGCAGCCTTCTCGGCTGCCTCAAGATTTTTCCGCTTCTGCTCGTCAGTGCTGCCCAGAAGTGAATGCTCCGACTGTTGCATCCGGCGAACCACGAAGTCGATGTCCTGCGCGGTGGCGGCATTCCGGGCGATGATAGTCGGACGGCCCGACTCATTGATCAGGCGGATGTTCTCACTGATTTCCGCCAGCTCCTCCTCGTCGAGAGCGTCCTTGACGCGCTTGTCGAGGACCAGCCCGGCCCGGCCCGGCCCGGTCCATTCCAAATTGAGAAATTCCCGGGGATGGGTTCCCGTCCGGCGTGAAACCCTGTTCATCGCATATCGAAGCGATTGCTGAGTTTCATGCAGGCTGAATTCGTCGTCCACTGCCCGGAAAGTGGCGTCAAGGTCCGATACCCCCTGGTCAAGCGCCCGCGCCTTCACATTGACGAAGTCGGGAACTTTGATCTGGTTCTTTGCCAAGGCGGCATCGATGGCGTCAACAAGCGTCTTGAACTCGGGCGGAAGATCATGAATCTGGCGATGGGCGTTGATGAACCGCCTCACGGCCTCGACCATTCTGGACAGCATCTCGCCCAGGCGATTGAGCATCGAGCGTCGACGGATTGCGGTGCCTTCGCTGCCTGCCGTAGGAACGTCAGACAGGGAGGACGAGCCGAACTCACCCAGCCAACGAAGCATCACGCCTTCCATCGACAAGGTCGTGTTGCCCGTGTTGAGAAGCTGGACGAATCCCGCCAGCGCCTCGTGCCCCACTTGGAGCATCTTGTTGTTGAATCTCTCCTTGCCCTCGGGGCTTGTGTCTGAAGCCAGGTCCTCGAGCTCTCTCCAAAGCGCCTCATCGCTTTTCCTGTTGCGGCCAACCTCTCCCTCGGCATACCCATACCAGCGGAGAAGCTGAGCCTTCGCGGAGAGATCCTCCTTGGCGACCGTCCACCAATCGCGCATCATCGACACAATGTCGGAAGGCTCGAGCACGGACAAAGCCTGTTCGTGGATGACTTCCTCGAACATCACGGTGGACAGGTAATTGGAAATGTCCTCCGCTGCCGCGTTCGCCATGACTTCGTTCTTGCCCGACACCCGGTTCGCGTGCATCCGGACGAGCCTGTAGACCGCATCCTCGTTGATGATGATCTTCGTGCTGATCGTGCCGTCCTTCTCAAGACGCGGATTGACGGCGGCAAGACGGCCCTGAAGAAATCCGTTGTTCTTTTCCCGCTCAAACCTGACGTTTTCCTCGGCGTATCCATCGCTCGTGATTTCGGCAACCGTCCTGCGAAGAAGATTCTGGAGTCTCTCCTGGGTTTGCGACCCCCGATCACGGCGGATCAGGTCAATGATTTCCAGCAACTCCTCACGACGCGCGGAATTCTCTTCCCCGGCAAAAATCTTGTTCAAGGCCTTCCCGATGGCAGCTTCCTCGGTTCCAATCTTCTCAAGATCATGCTGAACCGTTCCGTCAAAGCGCGTATGGGTGTTCTTTACGATCCAGCGTTCAACGACATCAGCATCTTCGATGACCGTCTTTTCCGTGCCGTCCTCGTCTGTATACGTTCTTCTGACAGTCTGCCTCTTTTCGGTCCCGCCGGGCTTCTTCACTTCAATGACCGATCCAACCGGAAGGGTCTTGGCCAGCACGCCGGTATCACCCTCACGGCCAGAATTTATGGTGACGGTGTTGTCCTTTCGTTTTCCAACCAGCTTGTCAAAGACGGCCCTGGTGGTCTCGAACACCCCCAGCTTGCCGACGGTCACGGCTTCCTGACCTGCCGATCCCGCGCCAAGGAAGATTTCCACACCCTCCAGATCCTCAAGCAGATTGCGGGAATTCTCGCGAAGCACACTTTTTGAGTTCGGCCCCGTATTGGCGTTCTGGATGTCATCGATAATGTTGCGGATCTGACTCTTGACCTTGACGTCCCCGTTCTTGGCGGCCTCGGTGATGGCAGCCTTGGCGTTCTCGTCCCCCATCACGGCGGCCACAACCATCCGCTTGGCCTTGTCCTCCTGGCTCATGCCGCCTGGCTCGGACTTGTTGAGAGCCTCATCGCCAAGAATCTCCGCAAGGGCTTTCGCGCTGGTGTCCGACTTTGCCACCGCCTTCTGGGCTGTGACGCGGGGAAGAACATCCGTGCGGAGACGCGCTCCGGAAGGCTTGTCAGGATCGATGGTCACCCGGTTCGTCTTCGGATCGTAGTTCCCGCCATTCTCAACCTCCCCGAACACGACCGTGGATCCCTTCTCGAGACTGTCGAGATCCTCTCCAGCCCTGGCCTTGCCCAGTTTCGGAGTGCGGGACTTTTTCTCTTCCGCGGTTCCAGCCTTTTCGGTGGTGAAGCGTGCCCGGGCTGAAGCGCCTTTCGGCTTGGCCGGAAAATCAGCCTTCGGAGCCCCTTCGTCGATCTTGGGTTTCGCCACATCCTCAAATACGTTCTTGGTCAGAAATCCCACCTTGCCCGATTCGTCAGTCTTGAATGTGCCCGAGGACTCATCATAAATCCGATCCGTCCGGGCTCTCTTGTAGAAAACCCGTTTGGTCCCCTTCTCATTCTTGACCTGAATGTCCTTGCGGCTCACGCGAGGAACAACCCTCTGACCGGCAGGCGGTGTTCCGAACACCTGTTCCTCCACGGAGGGACCACCCTCGGACTCTTCAACTTGCACACCAGACCCCAAATCGACCTTCTTTGGCGCTGTGCGGCCTCCTGAGGGCTCCGTGATCCCTTCCTGGACTCCGGGAGGAGTTTCAGCCTCGGAGGCCTCCTCGCCCCGTTTCGGGGCAGGAATGGACTCATCCGTGGTCCTCTGTGTTCCAGGCTCTTCCGTGAAAGCAGCCGCAAGCTCTTGCCCTCCCGGTTGCGTCAACGCAACTTCGTCTTCCTCAATCCCTATCGTCTCGAGCTGCTGGGTGGTCTGTTTGAGCAGCTCGCTTGGAGAAGGCGGAGGCTTCAACCCACGAACAACCTTGTTGTAGACCTGTCTGACCCCGCCAACGGGACCCATCGCGAGCCCCAGCCCAAAAGCATGAATCGCCCCATCGACGATCTGTCCAATCGTCATATCAGGATGCATCTCGCGCTCGACCAACACTCCACTGATCAGCTCGTCAATCGCCTCCTCGAAGCCCTCGCCAATGACATCCTTTCCTATGAAATCCTTCCAGAACCGGCGTCCCTGGGCCTTGAAGGCCTCCCCCGTGGCGATACGTTCCGTTCCCGTATTGGCACCAACATAGGTGACAAGACCCGTGATGAGAAGCTGCTTGAGCCCGAGAAGCACCGCCTCATCCCACGGCAGATCCTGGCCAAGAGCCTCGTTGACCATCCGGGATGCCGCGCTGTAACCGGATGCCGCCGAGACCCCGGTCCGAATCATCGCGGCCTCGTCAACCCACGTCGCGCCAAAGAGCCCGACTTTCTCGAGCATGGTGGCCTTGGAGGCTCTGGTAGTCTTCGAGGCCTTGCTCAGAGCACTTCCAAGGTAGGAAACCGCCCGCGCTTTTGATGCCTTGGACAATGCACCACCAAGAGCACCGCCTGCCCACGCTATGGCGAGATCGGGAAGCAAGCCAACCAGATCGGACGTGAAACGACCGGCCTTCCCCTGCTTGAGCTGGTCGATCTGGAAGTTGGAGCTGTCCACCGTCTCCGCCATGAACTTGGAAAAGTCGGTTGCCCCGAGTGCGCCAGCCGTTCCACCGAGGACTCCTGTGAAAACGTTGCCCAACTTGAGCCCGGAGGCCCGGAAAAACTTGTCAATCGCTTTGCGGTCTTCCTGGGCTGACAGAAACTTGTCAGCACGGTCCTCGAAACTGTTCCCTTCAACATCGTCAAAAGCGGTGGCATGCATGGCGATCTCGAACGCCTCGATCTTTTCCCGCTTCTCAGCCTCCATCCGGTCCAGGGCCCGCTTCTTCGCCTCCTCGGGAACATCAGCCTGCATGATCTTCCTCGACAACTTCTCAGTGGAGAAACGAATGAGAGACTCCGGGTTGAACCGCATCTCACCGTATTCATCGATCATGTAGAAGTCATTCTTGTCCTTGAAATCGCCGGTGATCTCCTTTCGAAGATTGCGGATGATGTTGAACTCCTCGTCACGATCCACCCCCATTTCACGAAGCTCCTCGCGCGCCTGGGCAGCCATGTCACGACGCCGCTTCCGGGCAGTCGGTCCGAAGATTTTCTCGTCCTTGCCCCAACCAATGAAAGCTCCCATCTCCTCCGCCGCCTCGGCCATCCAAGCTCCAATGAACCCCTTGACGATCCCCTCTTCCTTCCGGGTGTTCCATTCCTCGTCCTCGTCCCCAATGAGGATCTTCGCGGCAAGTTCGCGCTTTCTCGCGATTTTCTCGATCTCGTTGTATTCCTCGTTCTCAAGCTGCTGATCAAAAAGCATGAACCGGCGCATCGCCGAGGCCCGCTGCCTGGGAGTCGCCCCCTCCGTCTCGATGAACAACCCTCTCAGGGCGTCATACCGCTTCTGAAGAAACTTCTTCCGGCGGTCTGTCTCACCATGAAACGTGGAGCCGATCTCAACCAGAGCCTTCGCCTTGAACCGATCGATCTTATCAGCCTCACCATCCGCGATCAGATCATCGTAAAGACGATCCAACGTGGCGTGCTTGTCCTTCAAATCCAGTGCCTTGAAACGAGGATCATTTATGAGTTTCTGGTATTTGCTCATTGTCCTATCTTTGGAACTCTAGGAGGAAGGTATCCGCTGACATCCGGAGAAATCACGCCTTCTTCGTCCTCGTCAACATCAGGAGAAACATCCCTCTCAGACGCCGGCTTCTGTGCTCCCGTCCCGTATTCGAATTTCAGGCGGCCTTCACCCGGGGTTCTGGGGACCGACCAATACCGCAGAGCGTTGTCCATCCATCGTATGAGCCTGTTCGCATAATCCTCGGAACTCTCGGTCTCCTCCTTCTCCGGAGCACCCTTGGAACTCATCCAGATACCCAGCTCGCTTCCCTTGGCAGTGATGGCATCTACGGTTTCCTCCCTCTTCCTTCTAATCATGGCCTGATCCGTCACATTGTTCCCGGTTTTTTCGCTCTCCTTCAACACGGGCTCAATCGAGAACTTCCTCCCTTTGCGTTTGAGATGTGGCGGAAAAGTCCATTTCGGATCAAGTCTCAGAATCGAAGCAATCTTGTCCTCGAGCGAAAAGTCCTGCGGCTTCAGAACAAGCATATCCCTCGAAGCCTGGTCGATCATGTTTGTCGCCACCATGCGAGCCCTGATCGGATTCCGCTCTTCCGCCCTGTCCGAAGTCAGATCTTCACGAATTTCAGAAAGGGCGTAACGGTAAGGCTTGATAAGCCTGTCGTTGCGTTGACGCAATTCATCTTCGGTCTTCTTCTGCTCGATCCTCGCCCGGTGACGACTCCGATAGATCATCCCTCCACGCTTCAGCAACCTCTGGGCGGCTGCAATCTTCTTTGACGATTCCGCATTACCGAATCCATCACTCGACGCCAACACCCAAACGCTGGGATCATCCAGCACGGAAAGAGTCTGGATCATCTCATTCCTTTTTCTGATGACTTCTTCGGGAGAGGCAAGAGGTCCAGCCTCGTGAGCAGCCAACTCGTTGATGCTCCCCTTGTCGCCAAGAAACGCCACCTCATGCTTCGATGGATTCTGTCTCTCGATGAAAGTCTGAAAGTCGGTAAACTCCAAACCATTTTCGAACATCATGTGCTGGACGTCCAACAGCATCCCTTCGTCAACCGACTCCATCCCCATCCCCTGCCGCACACCATTGTAGGCTGTGAGAAAATTCTGGGAAGCGTTCCATTCGAGTTCCGTCTTCAGCAGATCAATCCTTGCAGAAATCACTTCCTTGTCACCCCGGATCTTTTCCGCTTCAATTCCCTTGAACAGGTTTTCTCTGAACGCATCCAGCTGTTCATATTTGACCTCATTCTCAGCCAGGGCGAATTTCGCATCGAACTCCTTGTTGAGCAGTCCCATCTTCACGATGCCCTCGGAATGAACCCGCATGAACTTTTCAAACGGCTCCTCAACCATCTCGCCGAAAACCTTCAGGCCGGACACAAGAGTCGCATTCAGCGCATAATGGGGATTCTTCGTAAAAAAGGCCGTTTCGGCTTCTTTCTGAGGCATTCCATCCTGCACCATCCGGCTGATCTCGGAAATCCCCCACTTTGCCTCATCCGCCTCCTTGTCACTCTTGGACACCTGATCGGCCAAATGCTTGCGGGCACTCGTTTGGAACGCGAGCTTCTGACGTTCCATCAGCTCTTTGTTCCGCAACGAACGAAACTTCAGATCCTCCTTCAGAATCGCCATACCGGCCATCGGACCGACCATGACATCGGGAACGAATTTGGGGGCGGTTGCTATTTCCTCAACCTCCTCGCTGAGCTGAAGTTCCGCTTCGCTCAGTTGCCCCGCAATTGGAAGACGAGTTGAATGTCCTGGTGGCATGATTAACGGTAACTGATCTCTCTGCGCTGCCATTCCCTCATTTCGGCAGCCCAACGCTTCACGGCGCTGCTGTCCTTTTCGAACTCCTTGAAGGTGGGAGGCTTCGGAGCCCCCGTGAAACCACTGGCTTGATAACGCTCGTAATCCTCATAGAGCCTGGCAACGTCCGCGAGCCACGCCGCTGCATACTGGGGCCGGATCCCGCTCTTGTTGCCGAACGCCACGCCCATGGCCATCTTGCTCTGGACGTGCTCCCGCAGTTTGTGGAACTCGGGGCTCTTGACATTGGTTCCCTGCGCGGCCTCCGAATCACGACGAAGGGAACGATCCCGCTCAATGTTGCCAAACCGCTCGCCAGGACCACTGAAGTTTCCGTAACGGGAATGGTCGTCACTGAGGGGGGCAAAGGCTCCGGTGTCCACCTGGTATGTGTCGCGCACATCCTCGAGATCGGCCTTCAGACGAACCCTCGACCCACTCCCCGCGCGCTGTCCGGGAACCGGTTGCACCGAACCAAGAACCTCGTTGAGAACAAGACGGCGCTGCTGGGACGAGATCAATTCCGGATTTGCCGCCAGAACCGTCTGAATGCGGGAACTTACCTGGCTGCGAAGAGGAGTCTCTTCCGCCTTTTCACGCATCACCTCCCCGAACCTGTCCAAGGGAATGTCCAGATTCTCCGCAGCCTGTTTCAACAGGCCGGAATCCTCTTTCTTGCCGGTGTTGAGAAGAGGGGCAAATTCAGCGAGACGACTGCGGAGGTCGGTCCCGGTCTTTCGAAAATCAGAACTGGGAACATTGCCAGCCTCACTGTGTCTGGAAGCCTCTTCGGACAATTTGAGAAGCTCCTCGCGAAGCGTCTTCGCGTCCGGGGCGTTTCGAAGCCTTGTTTTCATGTCCTCCTGAAGCGCCAGCTTGTCAGGGTGTTCGTTATTGTCCTCCTCAAGTGTGGCCCGCGTTTTCTCTATCTGGCCAAACGCAAAAGCTTCACGTTCCCCCGCCACCTTGATTCCGAAAGGATTCAGATCACCGGCCATTTGAAGAAACTGCATCGCCGCAGCACCGTCATCGCGACGCATGGCCGAACGGTATCCCCTGCGAATCGCGGCCTCCTTCTTCCGGTTGAGCTGCACCTGCTGATTGAGCTGGCTTCGCTCCACACTACGACGCTCAGTGGCAGCGAGACTGCCGAAATCAGGCTGGTTCAGAAGAGACCGCCCACCTTTGGCAATGTCGGCAGCAGAGGTGCTGGTCTTGCGTCCGAATGAGGAAAGGTCGCGAGCGCGATCTTCAATCGAGGTGTCGTCAATGATGGCCATTACAGGAAGTTGGTGGGATGGCGGCGAAGGCCGTGGTCGATCTTGATGAAGCAGCGTTTCACGCCGTCAGCACGCCTTTGTGAAAGGCCCGACTGGGAATAGTAGGTCTGCCACGCCTTCTCGGCACGAGCATCAGCCTCATTCTCGTAACCGATGGCCAACAGGCCGAGTTTCACCAAATAGATGTTCTTGAAGGGAACCTCGTCCGAGTCCTCATCAATGACCGGAGCATGATGGCGCATCAGGCAACGGATGATTTCATCCGACTCCCGGAGTTCGGATGGAAGCTGGTAGATCCGGCGCATCACGCCACCACCAATGTCCTTTTCGCCGTGGTCAACGAAACGCAGCTCGGTGGAACCCGGCGTCTGATGTTCGGCATCGACATCCATGACCTCCCAGCTCACGACGGAATTGGGCTTCTCGTTGTCCCGGGCTCTCAGCATCGAGTCGTAGTCCTCGGGATCGAACATGATGACCTCATACTCGGACCAGGTGGTGCGCTCCGCGGAAAGATCCACCTCAATCTCTTCCCGGCTGTTCGGACACACACCAGCCTCATAGGAGCGTTCCACAAGCTCCTGAATCGCCACATCCAAATTCATGGAATAGGGGAGCTCGGACTGAACAGCCGTCTTGATCTGCAACCGCGTCGGGAAACTCACGTGGCCATCCTACCTTTCGAGTTGCGTCAACTCAAGAGCGAAAAATCAATGCCAGCTCCCGGCATACCCCGGGTCAACCCAAGCTGTGGCACTCTGCGTTCCTTTTTCACCATAACAACGAGTGTAAGCTTTTCTGTCGGTCACCATGGTCAGATCCCACATTCTCGCCTTTACCGCTTCCCACCATGCCCGGGGACCGGTCACCTTCCAGACATTCTTGTCCCCGAGCAGAGCATCGTCACGAAGCTGATGCCGACACACGCAATCCATCAAGGGATGTCCGGGATTTTTCATCCAAACAAGTCCATTTGAACAACTTCCGATCATGGGATTCGTAACAATCATCGTGTCCGTAACCTCGATGAAGGCCAGGAAATCAGCCAGATTGACTGGAACAACATCTGTTCCGGTGGCAACTCCTCCAATGTCCCGAAGGGCCAAGGCCAGAATGATGTCTGCTTCCATCGCGTAATGAGAGCATTTCTCCGCGATCCTCGCATATTCCGGCCAGCGTTCCGATGCGCTGTTCCGGTTCCAGAGAATCATTTCCCAGTCGCAAGGCAGCGCCTGCCGCCAACGTTCACGATTGCCACGATACGCTTCCGGAAGTTCGTTCTCTCCCTGAATCCAGACCTGATGAAGAACCTTCATGACGCCTTTTCCCGCAGCTTCAGCAATCCGTTCCACGGGTAGTCAGCCATGAAATCCAGCCGCTCCCGCACATCAAACCCTTGCGCTTCAATCTTGGCAAGAGTTGTGGTTCCCCCGGGCCAACAAGCCTTCAGGAAATCCACTTGATCCCGCGTCCCGTAAAAAGCAGGGATTCGACGACACTCAAAAGCTTCTTTCGCAACCACCGAAAAGGAATTGTAGAGAGTCGCCGGATTCTTCTTGTCCTCCCATGCCTCCCTGAAGGTCAGCTTGTTCTTGCCTGTTTCCCATCCGAAATGAAGTTTGTAAGCAGTCTCCCCCTTGCGTTTCCTGCCCCTCCAGTTCCGCCCCCGGACTTTGGCAAAACGACCATCGTTCTCGATCACCACGAACGGGAGAAACCGGTAACAGTCCCCCTCGGGCCAGTCCCACCATTTGTCAGGATGCCAACAACCGTTGATCACGGACCTGTTTTCCCTCTGACCCACGAGATTCGTGTATGGCGCGTATGTCCGCCAGTCCCCCCGGCGATGAGCCCGGCCAAGCTGATGATCAATGTGGGGACATCCGCCGCTGCCATACTCCGAAATGAAATCCGGGGCGTGCATGACATGAGCTCCGAACCTTGAATAGACCGATTGCCGAAGCGCGAAGGCGTGGGTCCGATTCATGTCCTTCGGCTCAATGACCTGGCTGTTGATCTTCACGGGGGTCAACAGATTCTGCCCGCCGAAATACAGTTGATCCCAGTTGTTGGGAACCGCATTCATGAACATCTCGAACTGTTCCTCGAAATGCGGGCTCAGCAAGGCGTCGTCCTCAAGGACGAGGTAGTTCTCCAGCCGATCCCACACAGCTTCACCGAGAACTCCAACATGGCTCAAAAGACAGCCCCAGGCCCCTCCGCCACTTTTCCACCATGCCGGAACCCCTACGGCATTTCCTTCCGCTCCCTTCCACGGCTTCACGAACGGCTCATAATATCCCAGCATATTGAGTTGATACAACACGGATTGAAGACGATCCCGATTTGAGGGAAGAGAGATCACATAAATCCTCTCAAATACTTCGTTCAACGCTTTCATGACACAATCATGGGAATGGACTGTCTGAAATCTCGGCCCGCCACAAGTTAAGAATGTTCACGTAACCATCCCCCTGCGGGTCGCAACGCGGAGGATCGTCAGGATCATATCCCACGCCCCAGTTGCTGTGCATGCCCTTCCACTGTGGATTCGATGGTTCCCACGTAAGCGAGAACTCGTAACCGTCCCCTATATCACCAATGAAGAAACCAGCCTCGCCGGGATCATAGGCACCATACTCGTTCAGCGATCCCGCGATGGTGAACTCATAGACGTCGTAAGGCGGGGTCAAGCCGACAGAAAGTTTGACATAATACAACGTCACATCAGGAACGCACAAATCGTAGCTTGTCGATGGAACAGATCCACTTGAGCTGATTTTCGCGCTGCCTCCGGGAACATCTGCCATAACTTGCCTCCTAATCTATCGCTTTTCCCGCGGCAAGAAATTTCTAATGCGCTCCTCATTGAACTCGAACTGCTCCCTCGTCATTTCAGGCCAGGGATTCTGTTTGCAATCCTTTCGCAATCCCACGAGAAGGATGTTCGCATAGCGTGAGCAATTGAATAACCAAGGACGACGGATGACAAGCCTGCTGTGCTCCAAAACCTCGCCCCAGACCGGACCACGATCGCCGCAGGCTCCGTAGATCCCCACCGAGTTCAGCAGGCACGCCTCGAAAAATTTCGTGTCCAGCGTGAAGACGTTCTTGCGTTGACGCAAGGGAAGCCGAACCTGCTGGATGAAGATCACATCAGCTGCCTCCACGCAATAGAGGGCGGTCCATCCCGTCCCCCATTTCACCGGAATGATACAGGAATCCTTCGGTGAACCGGATGTAGGACCCGGATCAAACGAACTGGAAGAAGAGCCTGACGACGATGAGCCTGACGACGATGAACCCGAGCTCGACGAAGAAACCTCCCGACGCCAGTAAATCCAGCCGCACTTCTCAGTGTATGCGCTTTCTCCGATCTCCTTGATCGACCCCTTCAGAAGCACCTCGTCAAAGGCGTTGTTCTGCTGAGGTTCCCAAGCTCCGGTGTTCGGTCCTGCCATCCCGCCCTGGGGATGCTGGATCTCCGGCCAACGATCGTCGAATTCCGAGGGGTTCTCATCCCCGATCTTCGGCATTTGGTTCGTTCTCTCCGGCCAGCGTTCGTCAGGAGGAACATGAGCTGGTGATGGAAGTTCGTCGGGCATCAGGCCGGATTGATGGGCAATGTGACCCAGATGAAATCGATGATCCAGTAACCAAACCGGGCCTGAGTGGTCCTGATGTCCCAGAGAACCTCGCTGCCCCAGCTCACATTCTGATCATGGTTGAGCGTGACCGTGTCGCCAGTAACCACGACATTCTCGGAGCCCTTGAGCCCACCCGTGCCGCCCGGACCCGGAGGACCGGTGATCGGGCCGATCTCGGTGGAAGCCCCGTCCGCCAGCAGACATGGGCCGATCCGAAATGTCCGAACCCTCGCCCGCGACCACCTGTTGTCACCCGAATAGGCAATCAGCGAACCAACCGTCAACGAGAACGTTTCCGGCTTGAAGGTGAAAATCGACTGCCCGCCCTTTTCCGATGTGATCGTCGCGTTGATGTCCGCGTATTTGACGATCCGCCGCACCGTCCGGGTTTGGGCGGCAAGGGTCGCCGGTCCCCACATGTCTTCATGGAGCGTCCAATCCTCATCATAGGACACGTATGCGTCCCGCGTGGCCCAGGCATACCCCCAGGGAAACGAGAATGTCCGCAGAATCTTCGGAATCTGAATCCGGATTTCCCCGTTCCAGGTTGAATTGTCCATCCCCGGAGCCCCAAGGATCCCATCCTTCTGTCGCGAAACCGTGAGCTTCGATACGGGATTGAACCCGATCGACTCCTCCTCGGAGCCTTCAGCCGCCAATGGATACCCAAGAGACCACTCGCGCATCCAGGTCGAAGGAACCAACCGGCTTTCCCGGGTCATCTCAAGTCCCAGCGTGTCGTCCCAGGGATGCGTGATTGCAGGCAACGCGAGGCGGTATTGGAATGTCCGTAGATGGAAGAGGTTGGCCAGCACGCCCGGGGCGCTCTCCGAATCCGAGTAGCCGTCAAGGATGTAACACGCCTCGTAGGTGATTGCGAGCATCGGGGCCCCCGAGGGGGAGACCGAAGCATCGTAGGGGATCTCGATCTGGACCGTCGAGGAGTCGATGTGGCGGACGATCGTGAACAGCCGCTTGCCATCCACGGCCTCCTGGACTCCTTCGATGTTCTCCAGCCCGTCCATTGATCCGTTGAACTCGATGTAGACCTCGTCCCCGCTGAAGGTGAGGGCGGCCATGAAGCTGATTTCCACGAAACTTGGCCCGGCGAGGCCTATGAACGGATCGATCGACCAGGCCCAGGTGAAAGCCGCGCCTACGCCGGATATTGCCTGCTGCCCCTTCACGTCAATCCGGGAATCGCTCTCAGGAGGCTCTGTGCCGCGCGCATAGAGGAGACCGGACGAATACCCTCCCCCGACCTCCTGAACGCTCACAACGGCGTCTACGAGCTCCCTGGGGCCATACCAGTCCTTGACCAAATCCCCCATCGTCCCTGTGCGGTCCCCATACGGCTCACGGTTGAGAAACACCATGCCGTCAAACTCACCGCCCTTCCCGGCTTCGGGATGGGGATCAAGCGGCTGAAGCCTGTGATGCTTGGCCTGCCGCCCGTCCCGCAGGTAGTAGCAGATCCCGTCTTCCTTCGAATCCCTCGGGTAGAACCAGACTGCTTCCTTGTTGAATGCTGGAATTGGCATGTTGCGTTGACTCAATTATGCCATCCCCCCACCGATCCCGGAAGCAGAAATCGATGGAGGGATTTTGACACAGAGAGAATTCTTACTTTTGCTGGAAATACCGCGTTTGAAGCTCGCGGATTTCCTTCGCCCCCAGCCACGACACGTTCACCGAACGGTTCTTTTCCTCGAGCATGTCCTGTGCGTCGACATACATCTGGGTTGAAAACCGGTCGCGCCCCGCACGCTTCACTTCCTGGCGTAAATTGTTGAGCTGGATCTGCATGGAAACCCCCCACCCCACAGCCGGAAGGAACCCGAGCGTGATCAGCAAAAGGACGATCTTAAAGAGCTTTGACCACCAGCCGTTCAGCTCACCGACACTGCCTTCTTTTGATTTCAGAACTCCGTTCATGTGATTGGTCCGTCAATGAGGTAGTAGGAAAAATTCGATTGCCCCCACTTGTTCAGTTCGGACAGCACCAGATCATGAAAAGACGGCCACTGGTCAGGCGGGACGGTCTGACACCCGGCAGAGGAGGTAGTAACGGAACCACCGCGATGCAGGTTGATCCAAAAACGAGAGGAGGCCCGGTCACGGAAGCGACCTCCTCCAAGGTTAGTCCCGTTGCCGACACGACCGTCCCGGAGAACCACGACATCACTTGCTTGGCGAAAGGCAGGGTGACCGGTTGCGCGTCCATAGCCATGATAGCCAGCAACGTAGACAACTCTCTGCCTGCTTTCAAGCGTTGCCCGCCCCCGTTTCCAGCCGTGGGGATCCGTGTTGAAATTGAAGCTCTCGAAAATGTCAGGACTGAGAACAAACGCTGCATCGTCGTAAATGGAACGATCGTTCACTCCGGGACGGCCCATCGTGTCACGATAGTAGCCGCGACAGCCGATCACGGAACATCGCGTCACCCTGTCGTTCGACCAAAGCTTCTGGGAGATTAGCGCCTCGATGACGGTCTCCCGGGAGGCCCGGGGCTTCGAACATGGAATCGCAACAGCCATGATCACTTGTCATCAAGAATGTTCGCAATGAGCTGAGCGGCCTGAAAGCCGTCAACCGTGATCTGCTTGCTGCCGTCCGGACCGACCATCACGGTGCAGCCCGGAACAAAAGCAGCAGACAACACGGCCATCAGAAGGATCCTCATTCAAGCCGGGGCTGAATCTCTTCAGGAAGCTCGACAAGAACCGGCTCGGGGACCGGGCCGATTACAATCCCACTCTTCGAAGACCATTCGATCCAGCCCTCCTCCGTCAGGTAGAGGAACCGGGTTTCTTCGCTGACCGTGTTGTATTCGAGCCGCACGGTCTGGAGTGTGGCCCCATCCAACTGCTCCACAGTCCATTCCGCCGCCCAGCGATTGTCGTTGCAGGCCCCGAACCACACCATGTTCGGATAGCCGGGAACCTTCTGGCCCGCCATCACGCATCCATCCGGGGTGAAACGAATTTCAGCAGGCGTAGAACACCCGGGAAGGAACAGGAGCATCGGAAGAATGAACAACGGCAAGACCATTCCGCCCGGGGGCGGAGACTTTTTCCCGTCATCGTTTCCGATGAAGCTGAACATCGATGCAAGAATCGGACCCAGTGCGGCAACAAGCGGCACAAGGGATTCGATTTTCTCCGGAGAAACAAAACCATAGGTCACCAGTGCGGTGCCAATGATGTTCACGGCCTTGCGGACCAGACTCCAGCTCAGAGAGCCTGGTTTCGACGGATCCTTGTGATGCAGCAGTCCCCACGTAAGAGAGTAGAGGACCATGATCACCCCGACAACGGGCTGCCATTGATGGCCGTCCGTGAAGCCCCAAGTTGCGAGGACTGTGCCACACGCGGTCAAGAGCGCGCGAAGCTGGCCTAGTGCTTGTTCTTTTTTCATGAGAAAATAAAACGCTTGCGTTGACGCAACTGGCTGACTCAAGAGTCGTTCAGAAGCCTTCTCACTTTTTCACGGGTGTCCTCGTCGGCATCGCGAAATTTGGCCACCAAGTCCTCCTGGTGGGCTACGATCTGGCCGGTCTGTTGGACCTGGGACTGCCAGCGCTGCGTCGTCTGTTCGGCCAGGATCGTCTCGAGGCTGGCTTTCGTCTCGGCGGTGGTGCCGCTCGGAAGCGACGTCTCCCGGCGGCGGTTGGCGCGGGTGATGATCCGGTGGGCGGTTTCAAGGTCGAGCTCCTCGATCGGAGGCCCCACGGTTACGGTGATGGTCATGGTGTGTCAGTAGTTGAAGGCATCGAAGAACCACCCGTTTCCCTGCCGGATGCCGGCGGCAATGGGGCCGGGGAGCACGTCATTCCAGTCCGACCGCTTGGGCGCGGTCAGCTCGGGCCGGACGCGATGCGACCCGAAGGGACCGAAGTGGCTGTCGTCCTCGACGACCTCCTTCTTCAAGTCCTTGAAATTGTGGATAATTGGCTCCTCGCCAATGAAGTCGTAGACCTTGGCAAGAGTTTCGACGGGCGATTCGCAGAGATTTTCGTAGCGCACAAAGAGGATGCGATCTCCGAGCCCACGTTGGAACAGATCACGAGTGCGGGCCAAGGCGAGGCCGATCGGCTGTGTGTTGAGCCAGTGCTGCACCCGCTGCCCGACGGTCATGTTGCGGATCTCGCGTGGGTTGTCCGGCCCGACCGGCATGTGACGCGTCTTCCGATAGATGCGCTCCATCGAGGCCACCACGCTCCGCAGGTCGCGCACCATGCAGATCATCTTCGGCTCCGGGCACCACTGCTCGACCCACTCGAAGTAGTGAGACCACCCCCGGTTCTTGTCGACCACCACCGGCCGGTCGGTGATCTCGGCGTAGTAGGACTCAGCCATCCCCCGGCACATCGCAATGAAGGCCCTCTGCATTAGCTGAGGCTGCTGCGCCCGCACCTCGGGAAGCCCATAGTTCTGCCGCGCCGCGAACTGGTATTCCAACAGCGGGGAGGTCGGGCTGGCGTAGATGCGCGGGTTCTGGTGCAGGATCACCTGCAACAACTCCGACCCGCTCCGGGGCATGCTGGCATTGCATACGAGCTTTTCCATTACGGGATGAAGTCTCCAAGAGTAATCGTGCGGATGGTTCCGCCGTCGTTCCAGTCGAGGTAACAGTTGCCGTTGGACGTGTGGATGCGCAGCGCGGCCATACCTGAGGCAAGAGTGTTGTCGGCTTCACTTCCTGCGCTTGCACCGGAGTAGCCAAAGGCCGTATCCCGCTGCTGAACCGTCATGGCAACCATGCCCGTCGTCCCGTGGCAGCGGACGGCAGCACCCCGGCCATAGTAGCTCCACGCTCCGAATTCCGAAACGTTGTCAATCCCAGCGGCAACAAACACTCCTACCGCAGCAGATGAATCACCGGAAGCGGTGCATTTGTTGCCCATTGCAACGGAGTAGCTGCCGCTTGCCTCATTATCGTAACCAAACGCACTGGAACCGCCGTAGGTTCCCGAGGATGTGTTTGAATTTCCAACAGCGGACGAATCCGGACCTGATGCAGTGTTGCCACGGCCAACGGCACTACTGCCGTATTCGCTTGCCTCGTTATAGCAACCAAAGGCACTGGAATACGTGCCGCTTGCCGTATTCAGCAGCCCGAAGGCCGAGGCATACCCGCTCGCCGTGTTCTTGTACCCGAAGGCCGAGGAATTCGCCCAAGTCGCACCATTGTCGTAACCGAAGGCGCTGCTCTTGAGCCCGGTAGCCGAGTTGGTGTGTCCGAACGCACTGGCCCGGTTGCCGCTGCCTGCCGTGTTGTCCCTCCCCACCGCCGTAGCATGCACCCCGCTGGCCGTGTTGCCGTGTCCGAGAGCGGAAGCGTTCGTGGCGCTCGCCGTATTTCCATAGCCGAACGCATTACCGTTGTCCCCGCTGGCCGTGTTCCCATAGCCGGCTGCGGAAGCATAGTCTCCCGAAGCAGTGTTGCCGTAACCAAAGGCAGAACCGTTTGCTCCGCTCGCCACCTGTGTATCGGCGGTGCGACCGGCCTGAACATCCAGCGCGCCCGCACCACGGGCATTGCCGGTCAAATCACCACCAACCCACGCTGTTCCGTCCAGTTCTCCGGGAAAAACCCCCGCGAAAGCCCAGAAGGCTTCCTTTTCCTCGTCAGTTGCCCCTTCCTGAGGGACGTTCATGAAAGGTTTTTGGACCCCCTCGGTCTCTTCCTTCCAGACCCCGTCTTCATTGAAAACCGCAGTATGATTCTGGCGAACCGCCGGAAGGCGACGGGGCTTGTTGTGAAACAGAATCCTCTTGAATACGTTCATCTTGCAAAGCTGTTGAAGCCAAGGGCAGTTCTTCCCACCCAAGCAGTTCTGGTTATGTGAGCCCTCCCCCAGCCGGAACCAGGGGAGGGGTTAAGGTTTGCGTTACCGCAACCCGGTTACGCCGGGCAGGCGGTCATGCCCAGATCGGTCGGGCAGACGCGGTGACGGATGGTGAACATCAGGTGGGGGTTGATCCCCTCCGATGCCGACACCATGACGCCGCGGAAACGACCGATCGTGCCGTCCGGGTTGTAGGCGTCGCTGCTCTCATCATCGTTCTTGATGTTGAGCCAGCGAAAATCGCCCATATAATTTTGCGGGTTGAATTTCGCCTTGCTGACCCCCGTGACGCTCGACGGAACACGGAATTGGATCGCACCGCGGACATACAGGTAGGAATCCTGAAATTCCGCAGCACGCCACTCCGGCGCGACCATGAGCTTCGGGTTGCTCGGATCGGAGGTGTCCAGCTTATAGGGCTCGACCCTCGTATACACACCGCCCGCGAACGTGTATCGGGGCGGCATGTCGTCGATCATGTGGATGAAGCCGTTGTAGGTATGCGAGATACCAAGCGGCTTCAGGAGAATGTCGCGCTCGCTGGACTGACGGAAATCCTCGCGGATCGCGTCGTCGTCCCGCGTGAGCCGACGGGAGGTCACCTGGTCGGTGATGAGGCCGAAAATGGGCCGCCCGTTCTGGACCGACAACGAATGTTCGAACCCCTGCTCGATGATGAGGGTCTCGTAGAAATACTCGAGAATCCCGTTGGTGAGCTGGGAAGTGGCTTCCGTGGTCGGGAAGGTGGCGGAGCCTTCGTCATTGGTGTCGAGACCGGGCTCGGCGATGACCTTGTTGCTCCACTCCGTCCAGTTGTCACGGTTCCACTTGATCCAGTAGTAGCGGACCTGCTCGTTGAGAGACTTGATGACCGACTCCATCTGCTTCTGGCGTGCGCCAGTGAAGAGGAGGTCGTTCACGCAGAAGCGCGGCGAGTAGACAGCCTTGTGATAGAGCTGCATCTCGCGGAGCGTCTGGTGGAATGTCACCAGGTCTGCGGGCGGGATACACGAGTTGCCGGTGCCATCGTTGAAGGAGATGGGGGCCCAGTCGTTCTCGTTTTCGGGGTCCACATACGGACGTTCGAACATCACGTTCGAGACTTTCTCGCCCATCTCCTGCGGCCATGCGACCTTGCGGGGAAGGGAAAGCCAAGGCGAGGAGTAGAGGGTCCGCTGGTAGATGTCATACGTCAGCCGCCCGCTCTCCACCGCCAGATATTGGTCAATGTTTGCTGCCATTTTTCTGGTAGGTTGATACCGGCTGCCTCAGCCGGTGGAGTTCGGATTCTGTGTAGAACGGGCAAGTCCCGAGCGGACTGACGGCCTTTTTTCTAGAACTCCGGGGCCATCATTTGGAGAGCGGGGAAAATCTACCACTCCAAACAAACTTGTGTCAACGCAAAACGTCGGAGAAAATCAGCCTCCTCCGATTCAAGAGGAAGGCCGGAGGGCGTCCCCTACCGGCCTTCCAAGACTCGCTCTCTCTGTGTCTGCAACTGTTCTAGCACGTTTGACCACTTGTGTCAACGCAGGTAACGCGTGGCAATTACGTTGCAGAATCGAACTCCTCGCTCATGAACCCCTCCATGAAGGTCCGGGGCTGGCCCGTTTCCTGGTTGATGTGGGGGTCCTTGACCACTTTCTTCTTCGATCCACCCGGAGCGATGTCCTTTGCCTTTTCCCCTGCGGCAACCCGCAGATCACGATTTTCCCGCTCCAGCGTCTCAATGTGCCGGAGAGCTTGCGGCAACGCCTGAGCCGTGAAAACCATGTATCCGAGGTCCCCGCTCCCGAGCTCGTTGACGTCAACCGTGACGCCACGCGCTTGGGCGGTTTTTGCGAGATCCGTCATGTTTCCCGTGTCATCAACAAACCCGGGAACTTTGACGGCATAACGCTGAAATGACTGCTTTGCGGCGCTCTGGAAGGCGCTGACGCGACGAGCCTTCTCTTCCTCGCTCATGGTCGCCTCCCTCTCCTTGGAACGCTGGACGATGCTCTCAGCGTCCTTGCGCATCCTCTGGTCCTCCTGAGCGATCACACGAATGTTCGTGGCCATCTGCTGGACCGCCAAGGCGTTGCGGGCACCAATCTTCTCCTCGAGCTGGTCAATCGCCTGATTGCGCTTTACGAGGTCGGGCTCCTTGATGGCGGCCCAGATTTCCGTCTCCGGCACTTCGCGGGCCTCGGCCAGCGCGGTGACCGTCTCACGGAGCGTTTGGTGCGGGATCGCAACCTTTTCCTGATATTCGGGCAGCTCCTCAAGCAGAAGCTCCGCATTGCGGGATGTCACGCGATTCACGCGGTCCTGCATCGCGTCAACCTGACCGGCCTTTTCCTTCAGCTCCTCGTTGACCTTCTCGAGATCCCTGATCCGGGTCTTGTAGGTCTCCGCGCCAATCTCCCCCTTCTTGTATTTCTTGAGTTCCTCGCGGGCCTCGCGGTAGGCCTCCCCGGGATGTCCAGCCGCCTCGATCGCCTTGACGATCTTCTCCGTGCCAGCATCGAAATCCTGCTCGTTGAATTCAGGAGGTTCCTTGACGGAATCCTTCTCGTCAGCCTTGGGAGGTTTCCCGATCTCCGGAAGCCCGGGATCGAAATCGTCATCCGTTTCATCATCGTCATCCGTTTCCCCGGCCTTCGGAGGAGGAGAGTCATCAGTTGTGACCGGCGGCGTCCCTCCGTCCCCATGCGGATCGAGTGTGGTGACGGGCAGCTTTCCCTTGTCTCCACCTGCGCCCTCAGCGACCTGTCCCCCCTTGTCCGTGGCCGTAGTGCCGGGGTTCTTGTCAATGAACTCCTCGAGTCCTGCGACCAGGCCCTTCGGCTTCTCCTCGGTTCCTCCGCCGCCTCCACCGCCTTCGCCTTCCTGGTTTCGCAACATCGGAACGAATCCGTTATTCCATGCCCATTTCATTTGTCTGTCTCAGTTTTCGGTCGCTTTTGGACCTGTGTTGGAATTACTGGTTGAAAAGGTTTGTTGTCCGGCAGCGCGATGGCCTCGATGTCCTGAAACGTCCTGTGCATTCCCTCCTTCAAGGCGAGGTCAAGAGCTGTCTGTGAGGCATCACGAGAGGACCCCAGAACGTCCACCTTCACATTGTCGAGAACATGTTTTTTGACGCGGGCATAGAGGACCGACCTCAGAAACTCCGCGAGCTTCACCTTCGCCTCATCACTGAACGTAATCGTGCTGGCCATTATCTCTTGGCTGCTTCAAGAATCCTGGCGCGCTCAACCTGAGCTGCCGCCTCCCGGTCCATGATGGCAATCCTGGCCATCGCCTCCTGCTGCATCGAGGTGATTTTCGCTTCCGTCTGACGGGCCATCTGTTCAAGCTTGGCCTGCGCTTCGGCAATCATGATCTCGATCTTCACGGAGGCCTTGAGCCGCTCGGCGTTGGCCTCGGACTCCGCCTTCTGTTCCGTGGTGGCCTCCTGTCCCTCCTGTCCTTCCTCACCAAGCGGGGCCTCGCCTTCCCGGCGGCGTCGTGCATTGATTTCCTTGACCCCGTTCTGGATGACTTCCCCGATCTGCTGGACCCTCTGGCGAATGGCGTTGAGCTGCGGCAGCAGCGAGTTATGAACCGTCGTTTTGTCCAGGGTCTCAACCGTGTGCTGGAACAAGGAGACATTTCCAAGAACGTATTCCTCGAAGGGCAGCGTCCCCTCCTCGACCGCGTAAAGGTCTACCTCCAGACCCTCCTCGACATGGATCGTGAGATGCACCATGCGGTTCTCCCCATCGGTCGGGTCGAGGAAGTCGCCCTCCTTGAGCCGGGCGTTCTCCAGACGCGCGATGCTGATGTCAATGTGGCCGCGGCGCTCCGAGGGACGACCAAAGTAACGCACCGCCCGGTCATGCCCGACCATCTCGGTGGCCCAGTCAAAGCTGAAACGCTCCTGTCCCTGCGGGTCCATCTCCGCAAACATCTGGGACATTTGCGAAAAGATGAGCATCCGGGTCCCCCGGCTGCCCGCCCCCATGATTCTGGTGACCTTCGATCTCTTCAGGTCGATCTTGGAAAACATCTCCTTCGGAACACCGCGCTCGATAATCCGGCGCTTCATGTCCTTCACGAGCTCGATGGTCTCGAGGTCGGTCTGTGTCTGCGTGAATGCACGACGGGCCAGCTCGCAGAGGAACTTCTCGAAGGGTGGATAGTAGAGGTTGATCGCAAACGACAACAGTTTCGAAAGCTGGTCGAGTTCCGCTGCCACCTGAAGCTCGTTGCGGCGGGCTCCGGGGTTGTTGAAAAGCTGCTGTGAGGCCAGTCCCCCGCTGTGACGGTCCATGACCTCGCGCGTGACCTCCTGGGCGACCCCGGCAGTCTTGTCGAGAGGAAGCCCCCCGGGCTGCTGAACCCCCCGAAGAGACTGCGGAATGATCATCGCGTGCCCGATGTCGAGGATCTGCAGGTCCTTCCTGGAATCCACCCCGCCCGAAGGCTGGTAGATCTCCGAGGCGCGCATCCGAGCCGCATCGAGAATCTTGCACTTCGTCACATTGTCAGCCTGCCCGGCCTCGTAGAGGAAATAAGCAAGCCCGCGGACGGTGTGGATGTTCAGCTTGTTCCCGACGTTGAAGGCGAAGATCTGGAATGCCTGGTTCGCATCCTTGTAGCGATGCCGCTGCCGGAACACCCACGGCTCGTTCTGTTCGGCGACCCCCCCATGCAGTTCGCTGGGGGTCTTCTGCTTGTAATTGTTGGCAGCCGCATAGACCGAGTAAGTCCCGTCAAGTTCCCGAACGAATCCCCAGATGAGCTCAATGGAGGGCAGATTCTTTCCTCCAGTGATCCGGTTGGCCTTGAGCCGGCGCTGGACTTTCTCGAAGTCCGAGACATCCTCCTGATTGTTTCCAGGTTGAGCACGCCTGATGAGATCCTTGACCATCTCGAAATTCCAACCATCAGGAGTGAAGCCTTCCTCGTCCACGGACTTCCCCTCAATCTTCGACCACAGCTTCGCAACCGACATCGAACGCTCCACGGTTGTGCACTCGATTCGCGATGAGACCGCCTCCGCGTCATCATCAAAGTTGAAGTCCTCCATCGATCCGATCTCGAAGGCCAGATTATTGGAGTCCTCGAACCACGGAATCCCGATGCCGTGCGTCACGAGAATGTTGTTGAGCAGCAGAATCTGGGGAGTGACGGCATCCCACGCATGAAGCATCGCCGTGAATTCCTCCGACATGATCGCCGCCCATTGATCCTTTTCCTCGTCGACAACCTCATAGTCGAGCACCAGCTCCAGAAGCGAAGTGGGCGTGGTGAAGATGTCAAGGTAGGAACCGACCGCCTCGTAGACGATCGCGCTGACCATCCCGAAGTTGACGTTGAACCGGTCCGCCTGCCCCCGGGAGGCAAGCTCCTCCGGATCGTATGGCGGAACAAAATCGATGAGTTCCTGAACCGCGGCACGGTTGCCAGCCGCCTTCTCGTCGTTGTGCTTGAACGCTTCGTGGATTGTCCGCAAGGCCGCCGGATTGCCAATGCGTTCCTCCAGCGGCTGGTCATCGGCCCCAAGGGCAGCCAATGTGTTCTGGCTCTCCTGAAGAACGCTCGCTAGTTTGGCCATGCCCGGATCTTACTTGAGTTGACGCAACAAGGCGAGCGGTTATTGCTTGCCCACTGCCCGCGCTGCGTCGTCCAGCTCTTTCAAGGCCGCGATCAACTTTGGCGCGCCGGTCCTGGGATGGGGCTTTTTGCCCGTGCGATGGGCGACCTGGTCAAGGAGAACCTCCCGGCTGACCTTCTCGTAGGCCGAAGGATCGATGCGGACAAACGGCTTCGGCGGCAGCTCGGCAGCCTGTGGAGAAGTTTCATCATCCGACTTGGGTGCCGGAACCGACTCGTCGAAATTTTTCTCCATGGCCGCCCCGGGATGCGGATCCACTTCGGGAGCGTCACGATCAGCCATCTCCCGGGGGGGCTGGTAGTTCAGATCGCCCGGCTTCGGTTGCCCGGACTCTTCCGCCTTCAGGCGTTCCTCATAGATCTGGGCCGGGGTCTTGTCCTGGGACGACGCCACGGCCTCGACGAGCTCGCTGGAGCTCCCCTCCCGATACATTTCATCCATTGCCACCGGCTTTTTGGCCCTGTGATGCGCGCCGGAATCGACAACCGGCAAGGAAACAGCCGGTCCCGAACTGGAAACCGGCTGTGCTCCCCCAGCCTCGACCTGGGTTTGAGGCCTGCGTGCCTCTGCTTCCGCACCATCACTCGAATGAGCGGGCTCATCGAGCGGAGCCACAAGGCGGAACGGATACTCTTCAGCGGGCACCTGATACCACGAACAAACGTTGAAAACCCATCGCCCGCGCTGTCTCCAGTCCATCCCGGAAACGGAACGAAGGGTCCGCAGACGTTTGGCCATGGCCCCAATGACAAGAGGACCGACAGGAACACGACCGCCACCCTGGGAGGTCGCCCGTCCTGTGTTTTCCGCGCCGTTGGCATTGTGAATTTTCTGAAGAATTGAAAGTGGGTTGTCTGCGATGATTTCGGCCCCCCCGTCAAATACCGCCCAGGGGCCCGGAACTGTGGTCATGCGCTGCATGAGCCAGGTGGCAATCATCGTCGCACACTGGGATGCGGGCGTGGCCTTCTCACTCACCTGGACCTTCGTGAGCTCGACGACCTCGAAGACTGGCCGGAGCTTCGCCCCAAGTTCCTGGAGAACCTGGTTCTCGAAATAGTAGCCCCCCATGATGAGACACTTCCCGCTGTTGGCGGCGGTCTGCTTCTCCACGAGCGATGAGACGAGGGCTCTCATCTCCTCCAGATTATACCGGGTAATCAGTAGAACGGCGTTCATGAGCGGAACGATAAGCGTTTTGGATGCGGGTTGCCAAGCATGAACTTTCCGGACACCGGATTGCGGGAGCCGAGCGTGATGCTCCGCCACTTGTCCATTTCCTGTTTTTCGACCTTCTTGACCTCCTCAAAATCCAGCAGGCCGTTGAGGATGCAGACCTCGATGAGGATGCAGAAGGCGTCCGCGAGGTCCGGAGACTGGCCGGTCCTCTTTATCATGTCCTCCTTCTTTTCGATCCAGACCTTCCCGCTCGTGGTCTTGTCGGAGAACTTGCGTTGACACAACTCGATGACCGCTTCCCGGGGGATTCCCAGAATCTGGCCGTGGCGGACCAGTGGCTTCGGCTGGCACCAGAGCTGGGCGACCCGGTTGCCGAACTCCTTCTCATCCTCGTCGAAGGCGGTGATGCGCTCCTCCGGGCTCCCGCCGAAGTTGATGGCGCGACAACCCGGCTTCCATTCCGTGATCACCCAGTCCTTGAAGATCTTCCCGCCCGCGGTCGAATCGAATCCCGTGTATCTGGGGGCGATCCCGAACTGCTGGTTGAGGGTCTTGTATTGGCGGATCAGGTGGAGGTTGGCCGTCATCTCGACATCCCCTCCTTCGTCGCGCATCTTCTCGAAGACCTCTTCCGTGAGCCCTTCCGACAGAACCCGGTATCCAAGGATCTTGAGCTTCTTCTTCCCCTTGTGAACCCCGCATTCCCCCCAGATGTAAACCGCCCTGTCGCCGCCCGATGTGTATGGAATGTCGAGAGCCGAAACCGGCTGGACCTTGTTCGGGTCGTCCCATCTGTCGATACCGGCGGTCATCGCCATCATCAGCTCGCCCTCCGCCCAGATTGTGTTCTCCAACCCGTCAGGCGGCCACATCCCGCGGACCTGCGACCAGAACTCGGCGGAGTTCTCGCCCCAGCGGTTCCTGATCTTGTCAATGAAGTCCCACCCGGGCTGGAAGTGGTATTTCTCCTCGCCGTCCGGCTCCGTCAGACGCGGAGACTTCATCGCGTCAAACCGGATGCAGACCCCCTCCTCGGTCTCCCATTCATCATCGGCTGCCGTGATCGACTTGTATCCGTCCGGATGTTTGGGCCTGCAAAGCTCCCCGAACGGATCCATCTTGAGACGCGGGTTGCCCAATGCGACACACTTGAAGTCGCGGTTCGAGTTGAGGTTCCCCACCGCCGCGACCAGCACCGAACGCCCGAGGTCGGGCATCTCGTCCGCAAACAGGCGAAGCCGCCCCATCCCCTCCGCCGGAGCCTTCAGCCCCTTCAGCTTCTTCGAGGCCGCGGCATCGTTGGTCGTGTCAGCGGCGACGATCGAAAGCCCGAGACCGTCCGTGAACTTGCCCGTGATGTCGATCCCCTTGATCTTGGCGTTGTTGCCGCTGTCGAGCATCTTGCCGGGCAAGGCCTTCCCCTGGGCCTTCCACTGCATCTCGAGCGAGTTCCACAGCTCCGTGACCGACTTCCAGACCCGCTTCCTCGCCCCCTCGATGGTCGTGCTCGTGATCAGGCACAGCGTCTCGGTGGGTGCCGCCAGCCATTCCACCAACGCGAAGACCGCGGCAGCGTCGCTCTTCCCCGACGAGCCGCACCCCGCAAAGGACACGTATCGATGGGCGATCATGGCCCGGAACATCCGGTTCGTCCATGCGTTCCATATCACCCGGCGCGTCGACTTCTCATGGTTCCAGAGAAGGTTGACGATCCGCTGAAAGGCCTCCCACTTGTCCTCAAGATCCGGCCCCCCGCCGTCCACGGGCCGCCTGTCATGCGCGTATCGCCAGAGCCAAACCTCAAGCTCCGGCAGCCCCGCGGGGAACTGGACCCCCCAGCGTGTCACACGATCAGCCATCACAGAGCCCGGGCATCACAATTCGTGGATCAGGAGAATTGGAATCCGGACCTTGTGCACAACCTCGCCGTCCACATCGCGGATCACATCGATGTCGATCGCCATCTTCGTCTCGCCCAGCATCCCCACCGAGGACTCCCGCAAGGCCGCCGTCTGCGCGGTTGTGAGCTCCACCTCGACGTTCCTCCCGTCCGAACCGGTCCCGTCATGGAATGTGAAGGCGTCGTCGTCCAGCTCAAGCTCCGCGCCATGGCCCGCCCCGCACGACACAACCGCCGCCCCGGAGTATCCACTAGACAAGTCGTAGGGATCACCATCGTCGTCCTCGATCGACAGGACGATCGTCTCAAGCTTCCCCTGCCTGAGATCCTGCTGGCCGGACTCGTCGAGAACAAGCATCAGACATCCGCGATCGTGACCTTCCCAAAGGCCGTGAAATAATGATGAACCAACCCGGAAAGGTCGTCGTCCACCTGAACAATCAGCCGCTCCCGAAGATCCCCGCGTAACCGCAGCGGCCCGCCAAACGCCTCCTCGAAATTCAAAGCCGCAGAAACACACTCGTTGCTCGACCCGGAATTGTCCACCAGCATGTTCCCCGTGAGACGCTCAAGATCCCCGTTCGAAAAAACCGCCAACCCCCCGTCAAGCGCCTCCTTCACCCCGAACCGCTCCTTGTAAACCCGAATCCCGTTCGTCAGGGAAATCGCCCCGCCGTAAGCCTCAATCGTCATCGAAGCATTGTCCTCGGCGTAAAACCCAAGACGCGAAACGTCCAACACCTCGTCCTGCTGCGCGTCCACCGAAAACTCGGTCGTCTGACGCGCAATCGTCCACACCCCCGCAGAGTCCGAACCAGTCCCCTCAAGAACCGTCCCCGCCCGCGCATGCTCCTTGCTCGCAGAAAGCTGGAATGTGTTCGCATCAGGAACCGCCACAACCCAGTAGTCCGTCGAAACCGCATACGGCTCCGCACCAGTCCCCACCGCAGAAAATTGAACCCGGTCCCCAACCTGCAAACCATGCCCCGCCAACGTCCACTCGTCCTCAACCCCGCCCCCGGTCACATCAAACGTCGCATTCCCCAAACTCCCCACGTTCACGTTCGCCGCAGTCCCCCCAAAACCGTTGCCCAGCAAATCACAAACCCGGCAAAATAAACCAGGAATCTCCTCAACCTTCGCCACACGAACCGGCTCAAGACACCTGAACGAATACGAAACATCCGTCCCCGTCGCCACATCAAACCGAACCCTCCCCTCCCCAGCCTCGCTCGGCGAATACTCCCCGTAATCACCCACAGGAACCGCCGACCACAAACTGCCGTCCCACTCCTCCCACCCAGATGTCGCATTGCCACGCGCCAACAAATACGTCCGGTCAGTCCTCAACCAAAATTCAACCGGCGGATCCGCCGCACTCAAAAGCCCGTTCCCTCGAATCATGACCGCCCACTACCACACAACCGGACTTGCGTCAACTCAATTCACAAATCCAGACCCAAAGACAGCCCCCCCACTCACCAACACCCACAACAATACCCAACCCCCTTCAGAAATCCTCCACAATTCATGCCCATAACCAAAACTCAAATGAACATCTTATCCAGACTCTTTTGCCCGGGGGAAATTTTTTTGCTCAGGGGTCTCTCTCCAATAATAAGGGTGAGTGGAACGATGGGGGTAACGGGGTCCCACCCGTGGCCCCCGTCGCAACAACGAGAACGAACACCGATACCATGACGACTTCACCTGCATACGCCGCACGCTTCCCGCTCTCGGTCACAGCCTTTGAGCAAGCGTTCCCCGATGCCTGCCCCGAGACTGAGTTCGCCTTCTTCGAGGGCTGCCTGGATCGCTGGAGCCTGCCGATTGAGCAGCGCCATGTCTACGAGGAGCACCTCGATTGCTACCGCAATGACGAGCTGGTGCGCGACACGCCCATCGACGACCGTCCTTTCTGAACCAACAACACCAACCGTAGAAACAACTTCTGGGAAGGGGAAGAGTAGTTGCGTTGACGCAAGCAAGTCGAGCGGCAAGTCCGCACATCGAGCTCGGGGCTGCGGTCCCGGGCTCCATTGTGCTGACCGCGGTTGGTCGGCCACCGGAGTTACCCACTGGCTCCAATTGAACCTTGCAGTGGCGAGACGGGGTAATCAGGCCCGCATGACACCATGAATGCGCAATATCTGCGTCCAATCAGCAGCATGATCTTCAGCAAGAAGGAGATCCGCTGCGTCTTCAGGAACGCCCCCGTGTTCGAGGGCGACATCACCGAGGTTGGCGACCACGTTCGCAAGCACGATGCAGCCTTCCGCGATACCACCGTCGGCGGCCGCAAGGCCGCGGTATTCCCCACCTTCATCCCCACCACCAAGGAGCAGAGGCTCTACCTGGGCTTCAGGCTCGGCTGCAAAATCAAAATCGGGCAGGCCTACACCTTCGCAACGAGGTTCTCCGCGAACCAGTTCGCCAAGGAGCTCCGCTGCGCCGGGGTCGGGACCAAGCCCTCGAACTGGACCTACGGAATCATCCAGCTCCCGGCCAAGGAGCCGGACAACCAGGAGGAACTCCCCCTGTAAGTTGCGTTGACGCAAGCGTCTGGGGGTTGGGCACAATCCAGCCCCCAGCAGCGTGCGCCAAACCAAGCACGACCAAGACAATGAGAACCATCCAAGAATACCGCCAAAGGTCGCAAGGCCAGTCCCTCTGCGACATGCACGACGGCCCGGATCAGGGCATCCTGGCCCAGTCCTGGCCCATCCCAGAGGCCGCCTTCAACCTCCTCGCCCCGTGCGGCTGGGAGAACAAGATCGCCTACAAGGTCGGCAACGACGCAGCAGGCAGAGTCGTCGGCGTCTTCCGCATCGATGACAACGAACCCAGAATCGCCCTCTTCTCCCAACTCGGAGACAATCTCATCTAAACCACACCACCACCCAAGAACATGAACCAAGAGCTATACCACCAAGTCCAATGGGACGCCACAATCGCCGTCCTCACCGCAGTCGCAGCCACCGCCATCGGCGCAATCGCCATCACCACCACCCTCACAATCGCACGAGAACGCCTCCAGCGGCGTCGCAAGCGCAATCGCAGGGTCAAGGTCCACTCCGCGTTCTACGAGCGCCCTGTGGGCAAGCTGAAGCGTCCTATCGAGAAGCCTGAACTGGGTGATTGGAGGGGGTAGTCGGACGGGATTCTAGTTGCGTTGGACAAAACGAGCCGGACTGAACGGTGCTAGACATCGATGGCTGGGGTTGTTGGGAAAGAGGCTGCGCCTCCGGCTGATCTGAGGAATTCGACGTTGAGGGCGAGTTTGGGGCCTGAGTCTATTTCCTTGGCGTCTCTCTTTTCCTGGCCTGTGACCTTTCTGCCGACATCCATGATGGTTTTGAGGTCTTTTGCCTCTGCGATGAGGGTTCTGGCGGTTTCTTCGTCTACTCCGTCGAGGGCTTCTTCGACGATGGCGAAGGTTTTCTCGTCAATGCGGTTCTGGCGGTCCCGCCAGATTTCCTCCATGACGGTATCCGGGTCACGGACTTGTCCGTTTCTGGCGAGGGCTTCCTTTTGTTTGGCTTTCAATTCCCGGCGCATTTTGCGTTCCCGTGCCGGGGTGAGCCAATTTTCGAAGTGTGCGCGCTTCGCGATGACCGTCGGATCGAGTCCATTGAAGTGCCGGGAGATCGTCTTGTATCCGACCCCTTTCTCGGCGAGCAGGCGGATCGACGGCCAGTCGTAGGCCTGCGTGACCATGAGTTCCGTCTTCACACCCGACGGGAGGGTGATCACTTCAAGCTTCTTTTCTCCTGCCATGCTTCAAGCCTACCCGGCATGGCAACTTGCGTCAACGCAAGAAGAACAGGGCGGGCCAACCAATAGACAACAATGACAATGACCTACAAGCGAATCGACCTAAACGCCCTCCTCGGCAAGAACTGGTGCTGCTTCACCAGCAACGAGGGGCTGAAAGCCTCCGGTGAGAACGTCATGGGACGAGGCACGGCTGCCGTGGTGAAAGCCAAGTGGCCCGACGTTCCGGCCCGCTACGGCGAGTTCCTGCAACGAGGAGACCGGGGGCTGTTCATCATGGACGACATCAAGCTCATCGCATTCCCGGTGAAGCCCACAACCGTCCTCGTGAAACCAGACAAAAGCAACATCGTGGCCCACATGCGCCACCGTGTTCAGCCCAATACCAGGCAACAAG
>Ga0180435_10000389_pt1 | contig 45706 bp, 30 predicted proteins | sample SS_ome_3_FD_132467 | JGI IMG/M metagenome (GOLD analysis project Ga0180435, IMG submission 132467) | Hypersaline lake sediment archaeal communities from the Salton Sea, California, USA - SS_3_S_1 metaG | ecosystem: Environmental > Aquatic > Non-marine Saline and Alkaline > Hypersaline >... | reverse complement strand
TCATCCAAAACAGCATTTATTGTCAATCCATTAAATACAGAACCTACACCACCACTGGTTTCAACATCTCTTGCAGTAAAGTGAAATTCACCTGTTTTGAGAATAATTTGAGCAGGATAACTACCATTTGGAATAGGGTCACCATTATTATCTTTACCATTCCATGTTACATTATTCTCTCCAGGCGTGGCCGGTCCATTCAAAAAAACATCCCCTAGACCACCTATAGGATTAGCTTTATTTACATCAATGATAATCGCATATGTCCCAGAAGTTGCAAGATTGGTTGTAAAAAGAAAGCTTCCTGTATCTTGTACATTTACGGTATCTGACGGTGAAATAGAACTATCAACCCCTTCATCATCCACGAATCTAAAATTAGAGATTTCGGGTAAAGTATTTGGACGACTATAAGATGTTGCAGGCTTAGAAAAATAAAGTTTATATTGTGGTGTAACGCTGTTTCCAGAAGTCGGAGCACTTATGCCTGCTACAACATCTCCAGCTGCATTTGGACTATCCAGTCCAAGAGCATTTGCAGTAAGTTCATATACATATCCTGCAAAATTATCTAGATCAAGTTCCCAAACATAATAAGAGTTATTGAATCCACCATCAACAACAGCATATAGGTTAGAACTTGTAGATCTATCATCATCATAAGACCCTGCATTGAATCTCAAATAATATCCCCATAAACGACCTTGGTCAATACGTGGGTCGATATTAGTGACAGTATTATCTGCTTTAACAAATATATCGAAACGATTTAATTGATTTCCATTAAGATTTGTCAATTTGATACGATAGGTTCCTACTGCACCAGGTGCGTAATCATCACCACCTGACAATAGATTATCAAAACTATCCGTACAATTTACATTTGAATCAGTTGCATCAAATGTATGCAGTGCTGTGGTACCAGTTTCAGAAAAAATTTCTACTCTGATATCATCACTATCACTATCTCCACACACATGCGTATTGATAACTTCATTAGCATTTAATATATCAACATATAGATCTGTAGATTCCTGCAGTGGCTGATTATGAGTTAAACCCTCATTCAGACCCATCTGCCATGAACCCTCAGCATGTAACTGAGTCCCAAAACCTAAAACTAAAAAAACAAACAGAATTGTGGACCTAATCCACGACCAAATAAACTTCAAAACAACCCCCATTGTATTAGAATTCATTAGGTAACCCGGCGGTCTAACTTGAGATCCGTGGCTTTCTGTCCTATCCTCACGAATAGTTTAGCTTTATCAAATATATAATTTAAAAAGGATTCTATCTGATAAATGTCAAAAAAATGTCATAATTATTGACATTTATCATAAAAATTACTGATTACTGAGTATTTCAAGTACTTTGAAGCGAATATCCTACTTTACTGTGTGAAATAATTGGCAGATCTGGAAGGAGTTTTCGGACTGAATAGACCAAGGTACGCAGTGTAGAATCTGCTATGCTGTCATCATCCCAAAGATGAGAGATAAGCATCTCATAGCCTACTGTATTGTCGATGTTTTTACTTAGTATCTCCACTAATTTACTCTGTTTATTATTGAGTTTGACGGCTTGTCCATCATAATAGAGTGCAGATGTTTTCAAAGAGTATGTATAGTACCGGTTGATAACGATATCTGTAGGCTCTTCACTGGGTTTAGCCTGAGCTACTTCACTATGTATCTGATAGCGTTTAAATGCGATCTTCAGTGTCGTGATGATCTCTTTACTTGAAAATGGTTTACTGATGAAACCGTAGGGTGCCAGCTCAAGCAGCTCTTCAAGTGTTGCATCATCATTGTGTGCAGTGATGAAAACAACAGGAAAGGTATAGGTTTCCAAAATTTTTCTGGCCAGCTGTATCCCATCCATAGGGCCTTTAATGTTGATATCCATTAAGATCATCTCACAGGTGATACTTTTCAATCCTTCAAGTGTATCTGCTGCATTGTCAAAACAACCTACAACATTCACATCATTGCCAGTAAGTATATCTTGCAGATAACGCTGTGTGATCACTTCATCTTCAACAATTACAACATTTTGAGGTAAACCCATTACATATGCTCCTCTTTATCAAAATAGATATCTATCGTTGTACCTTTTTCACCATTGATATCGATCGTACTGTTAGACAGCGTGACACTGAGATCTTTGATAAGTGACACCCCCAAAGATTTGTAGGTTTGGGAAGTATCAAAGCCCTTTCCGTTATCTCGGATCAAAAGTCTGTATCGCTCTCCAAACTGCTTAAATGAGATATCGATATTTCCTTCATCACCGTCAAACGCATGTTCGATAGCATTGGTCACTGCCTCATTAAAAATAAGACCGATGTTCATCGCTATTCTCATATCAATGATGATCGGGTCGATATCGGTGCGAATATCATACTCTGTATACGTTTGCAGATTTTGTGCGATCTCTTCGAGATACTCTTGTATATCCACCTCTTCATATGAGTGGTTGGTATAAAGGTTCTTGTGCATAAGGCTCATCGCTTTTAATCTGTCCACATGGGTCTCGAACATCTTTTTGTATTTAGGATCATCGATCTTGAAAGATTGGCTCTCAAGCAAGCTCATCACCACTTGCATATTGTTCTTTGTCCTGTGGTGCACCTCTTTAAAGAGTATCTTGTTCTCTTCAAGCGCGATGTTCAATCTCTCCTCATAAGAACTCCGTTCACTCTCGATGATATAGAGCATATAAGAGACCACCAGATACCCAAGAACGATCTGAGAGAGCAGTTCCCATTCATAGACAAACTGAACCCCTGATACATAAGAGACCAGAGGGATAAAGAGTAGAACCACGAACATGTTCGTACTCCATCTGATACCCTTTTCTACCCCTAAGAAAAAGAAGACAAATATAGGTAAAGCGGCTAACCAGAAGAGTGAAAGTTCAGGGTCTTGATCGGGAACGATCAAAGACATGGCAAGTAGAAAAGTAAGTGCACCGAGTATCATATAGGAGGTGTGATTAATGTTGACATAGTGGGGGAAAACAAGATAGGCTACCAACAAAATAAATATGATGAACAACTCAATGAACATCATGATATAGTAACCCTGAGTTAAGTTTTCATACGCATAAAGCAGCATTACAAAAGCACCCACCAAGATGAAGAGATTCACCATGGTTGCTCTCAGTCTGTCACGACTTTTGGGAGGGAAATATTTACCTTTTAATACTTCTGATTCGAAAAAGTTCATTCATGCGCCCTTCGTAAACTATATCTTCAAGTATATTATGAGCAAGATTAGTACATGCTGATAACACAATCCTATCAAAAACTCCATGTTCTCTGCGTCATGACCTCTTTGACTTATTTCTAAGTGTAGAAGGTTCAACGCAAGATCAGGGAGTATTTTAATTCAGCATCTCCTCTTCTCTTCTTACATAATAGAGACCAACCATCCCTGTCAAGAATAGCATCAGAAGCATACTCATCGTACCCAAAGCATCTCCACCATCTGAGGTCTGAGAGGAAGCACAATCCACATCTATACAGACGCGTGCCTGGTCTGTATCTCCATTGGAATCTTCTATCTCATACGTAAAGCTGTCTTGGACATCATTATGATCTGCATATGGTGTATAGATATAGGTACCGTCTTCATTCACTTCAACAGTACCGTATCTCGGCTGCGTGATGACTCTCCATGTATGTTCTTCCTTCGTTCCGTCTCCAAGTATATCATTGGAGCCAAGATCACCTGCATTTGGCCCATAGTGGGTCACATGTAAAGGCGGTGTACAATCATCAATCGCCTCTGGCAGCTGGTTGATTGTAAAGGAGACATCTGAATCTGTACTATATTTGTCTGTAGTCAATCCATCCACTCCAACTTCAACGAAAGTATTTCTCCCCCCTGCCGGGATACTTTGTGTTGAAGCACTTGTACTGTTGACCAGTGTTTCTGCCGGGATCACATTTGGCTGAATGATCGTATCGAATGTGATGACCAGTGAAGCACCCGGTGAAAGATCAAACGGTACCAATACTATATGATCATCTGGTTCATCCACGGTTGAGATTGTAAAGTTGGCATCTGTAACAGGTATGGTCGTATTTGCTTCATATGCTGTTCCTGCATGCACTTCGAGATGAGGATTATGAATCTCTCCAGTATGTTCAGGTACCTTGTCTTCCCACATCACACTGTATGCTGTCGTGGTACCGGAGTTTGTCAGTATGATCTCATAACTGATGATATCTCCCGCACTTTTTGGAACAGAAAGATCAGTTGTAATGCCCTTGCTAATATGCAATTCAGGTTCACCCAGTGTAATAAGCGGAGCATCTGCAGCTATGGTCACTGGTGCCCCTGTATTTGGATCTGTGAAACTCATATCAAGGGTATTGAGCAATTGCGTACCATCTGTGTTGATAAGTATATCTTCCACCGTTGCATTAAGTTCCAGATAAAGGTCCCCTGCAGTGGTAATATTAAGGTCTCCTATAGTAAATGTCCACTCATTACCGATATTACTTTCCAATGGAGGGTCATAACTGACTACAGAACCAGTAGGCAGACTTAACCTTGCAGAACCAGGTACATATGCCAAGCCATCCGGGAAATGATCAACAATAGTAAGATCACGGGCACTTCCTGTAAATGCAAGTGTGATATTGTATTCAACAATGTCACCTATAGGATAATAGGCTTTTTGTGCCACTATCGCTTTGACTACTGCTGGTTCTTCTATCTTCAGTGTTGCTGTTGAAGAGCTGTTCAGATCATTTGGCGGTGTACCTGTTCCTGTTCTCTCACCCGATACTGCACCCGGCAAAGATGTACTTTCTACTCTGACCGTATTAATAATATCCTGTTCGAACTGAGCTGCACCGTTAACCGTTACATTGTATTCCAATGACACACATTCACCTGGAACGATCACTGGAATAGTTACATCCATATCAGATCCGCTGAACATGGACAGACCATTATATTGAGGGTCGCCTACCAGATCAAGTTCATCAGGAAGGATATCTGTCACACTCCAATCAAACGCCGATGTAGTATAGGCTGTAGTGTTACTCTCATCATTACATACATTTATCGTATAAGTGAGCATATCTCCCGCAACTGCTGTAGAAGGATTCACTGTTTTTGTCACTTCAACATCCGGCTCTACAACTACGACACCCACCTCAGTGGAGTTGAGTTCTGAGATAGATGAGGTATCTGTTACAGGATCATACTCACTGAAACTTACTCCTCCATGATCATTGAGTATTGTTCCTGCCTGAACTGTATCATTATTATCGACTCTTAATTTAAATGTTAACAGTAATGACTCAGTCACATTCATAGCATTATAGTTATCGTTAAATACATCACCTATATCAAGTGAGAAACCATTTGCATCAGATACGATCTTACTGTCATCTACGGCAATTGTATCTGCACTTGCAAATGAACTGTTCAGATCGGTTTCATTCACCTCTATACGGTCACTTGAACGCTCGAGCATAGTAGAATTTGGAACATAGACAAAGTGCTGCAGATCAAAGTTGTCTCTTAGCACAACACTTCTTGTAGTCCCTCCACTAAATTCAAAGAAAAGTTCCACATCTATGATCTCGCCTACCGCTACAGGAGGCGTATTTGCCAAGTTGATGTCTCCAGGGTCTGTAAAGCCCTGATCTGTAGCCGTCAATCTCTTGACTGGTGCAACTGCGATCCCTCTTTGATCTGTCGTAAGATTCACCTCATTTGAATCAGTTGGAACCGTTCTGTTCGAATCAACTGTAAAGGTATTTTCGATCAATGTTCCTGCAGTGACAACTGTTTTTGCATCCAGATCGACAGTAGAACTGTCAGAGAATACCACTTCAGTGATGTTCCCGTCATTTATCTTCGTATCAAAAGAGATATCCAGTGTATCACCGGCAGTAAGAACATTTTGCCAGTATACTTCAAAATAGTTGGTGTCACTGTTATAACTTATATCGACATCACTACTTGCGTACGTATACCAGAAACCGTTTACTGACCAGTCTGATGAACTGTTTTCACCATACGCCGTACCATTGATCCTGACACTGTCTAACATGAGTGTAACATTCGGGCTGAGTGTATCAGTCACATTTACTTCACTTACGTCATATGCAAGATTGTTGGTAACAGACAGATCATATCTCAGAAGATCACCTGCAGATATCACTGTATCATTATTACTGTCCTGCTCCCATGTAAGACTTTTTACAGGCGTAAGCGCATCATCATTTGGCAGTAGCGTAGCGTTGGCTTCAAAGACGTAGTTATTTACTCCGCTGATGCCATCCATACCGTTACGTCCACCATCTACTGAACCATTTGCATCTACGATACTTCCATACACACCATTGATCATGTTTACGAGATCTACGTTGACAGCTGCTGAGGTATCTACCGTAGCTTTATAACTGATATCTACCGATGCACCTACGGCTAAAGGTGCCAACCCAAACGTGAGAACCTGTCCGTTATGTATCACTCCAGCATCACTTGAACTGCCATCTATATAGGTCAACCCGATCGGTAAAGTATCTGTAAGATTGATATCAAACGCTGTACTCGTACCACTGTTGGTCACCTGAATCGTGTAAGTCACTTCATCACCAAGCGCCTGGGTATCCGGTGTCACACTTTTTACAGCACTTACATTTGGCTCAGTGATGGTAAAGCTCACACCGTTACTAACATTGGCTTCTGTTGTTCCTACACCAGGTGTAGTGTAGCTTGCAGTAACTGAAGTACCTGATGGACCACCATTAACAGGTTGATCACCATCTTGATTACCAGCTACGTTATCTACTCTGACCGTCATCTCTATATCGATGCTGTCATTATTTGTCGCACTGTTATTTACATCTCCTAAAGAGATCACAACTGTTTGACCGCTTCCGCTTTTCAGGTCAGAAGCATACGTCAGTCCGGCAACATCTGTAGACTGTGTCGTATGTGACACATAAGAGAGTCCATCAGGTAATACATCCGTTACATTGACATCCGGTGTGATACCACGAATGAAAAAGACACTCAGCTTATAGGTGAGTTCTTCACCGATCGCATAACTGGTATCTCCAAGCAAACTTTTCTGGATCGCAATGGTCGCATTGATCTCCACAGATGCATTAGCTTCGGCTGCATAATCATTCAATACACCGCCTATACCGTCAGTTCCGTCACGTGCGCCGCTGTCAAGTGTACTTTTCCATGTTGAAGTCGTTTGGTTATTGAGTATCTCATTGGCTACTGCGTCAAGCTGTACAATACTATCAAATGTGATCGTCAAAGTATTTCCCACAGGGAGGTCAAACAGTGGGAGTGAAACCGTATCATCTATGGCATTGACTGTTGAAAGAATGAAATCTGCATCAACTAGTGCTGTTGTTGTACCGCTTTGATATGCTGTTCCTAAGAGACTGACATTGGATATCTCAGCCAAATGTTCAGGAAGTGTATCGATCCAATCAGTTGCAAACGCAGTTGTTGTACCCGTATTCTCCAGCGTTATACTGTAGCTGATCGTATCACCCGCTTGAGAATCTACCAATCCTGCTGTAACCATATTTGTCATCACGATCGTAGGTTCTCCGACAGTAATTGCTGGAGCATTCACATTTGGAAGGATAAGTGCCACATTATTATCTGGTTCGATATACGCCATATTCACCTGGTTCGTCAAAGTAGTAGTCTGCTGATTAGTACCTATATTTTCAACCGTTGCATTAAATGCCAGATAGATCGTCTGTTTACCTGTCATATTCACATCACCCAGGTCAAACCTGACAACACCGCCATTTTGTGATACTGAAGGCGGATCATTCTGAACGGTCACAGCTGCTGGTACGACCAAACGTACAGATCCTGCATTATAGGTAAGTCCTGCAGGAAGCGTATCATTTATTTCAAGCGATCTGACGCTCTCTGGTAAATTGATGGTCACATTATAATCTACAGACTCTCCGATCGCATAGAATGTCTGCTGCGCTGTTACATCTTTGAGAATACTTGGCTGCCCGATAATAATATCAGATGTTGCAAATGCATTCAAGTCATTTTCGACAGGTGTCCCTGTACCTGTACGTTCACCAGTCACAACTCCAGGTAAAGTAGTGGTTTGCATATTGATCGTATTGCTAATATTGGCATCGACTGCTGCAGTGCCATCTATCAGAATGTCATACTCTACATTCACACATTCGCCTTGATCGAGTTGATCTATCGTGACAGATAATGTCTGTCCGCTAAACGTTGCACCTATAGTGGCACCTGTAGTCCCAGTATCCGTTCTTGGTGAACCTTGTGGCTGTAAACGTACATCCAGGATATCAGTGGCTGTCCAATCAAACGCTGGTGCAACATTTGCTGCGGTCCCCGCTTCATCATTACAGAAAGTTACGGTATATGTTACAGGATCACCTGGCTGAGCCGCAGCATTACTGTTAACCTTAGAAACAGTTGGAAGTGGTTCAAGAACTGTCACACTGACCATATCACTCTGAAGTGTCACATTTCTATCAGGCTGTCCGCCACTTCTATTATAATCAAGATAAGTCACGTCTGCGCGGTCGTCAAGTGTATCATTTCTATTGACCGATGTTGTGTTTTGAACCTGAAGCTGGAAGCTTAGCGTCAGTATTTCAGTCATATTGAGTTCTTGATAGTTCGTATTTAGCACATCCCCTACATCCAGTTCAAATCCATTACCATCCTCGATGATCTTCGCATCCGGAACAGCTGTACCTGCCAACAGAGGATCAGTAACATCTATAAGAGCGCTGGAACGGATCAGTTGGGCTGAACCAGCGACAAAGGCAAATTGATCTGGATCATAGTTGTCTCTTAGTTTTACCTCTCTGGTAGTTCCGCCACTGAACGCAAATGTCAGCTCCACATCTATTACTTCACCTACGGAAACATCAGTCAATGTCGTAAAACTCTGATCACTGCCCGTAATATTCTTGTCAGGTATTCCGGCGATACCTCGTTGATCTGTAGTGATATTCACATCATTGGAATCAACCGGAATTGTTCTGTTAGAATCAACTGTAAAGATATTGTCTATCACAGTTCCTGGTTCTACCGCTGCTCCTGCAGCTAGATCAATAGTGCTTGCATCTGCAAAACTCACTGTTGTAACACTGCCGTCATTGATCACGACATCATAGGTGATTCCCAGTATATCACCTGCACTTACAAGATTTAACCAATAAATTTCAAAATAGTTGGTATCGCTATTATAACTTATATCCACATCACTGCTTGCATAAGTGTACCAGAAGCCGTTGACCGACCAGTCTGCTGCACTGTTATCTCCGTATGCTGTACCATTGATCATAATACTGTCAAGCAGAAGTGTTACATTTGGATCTAGCACATCCGTTACATTGACATCTCCAACATCATATGCCAAAGCATTTGTAACTGAAAGGTTGTACTCTAGAATATCTCCTGCATTGATCAGTCCGTCATTGTTGGTATCTACTTTCACAGCCTGATCTTTCACAGGTGTGAGTGCATCATTATTTGGCTGGACAGATGCTTGGGTAAACAATGCATAGTCATTAAGTCCACCGCCTACTCCGTCTGTACCGTTACGACCCCCATCAGCAGAACCATTAGCATCTGGAAGACCGCTGTAAACAGTATCTAATGCATTGACCAATGGAGCTGCAATGCTAGCTGTATCACTGATACGTGCTTTATAGCTTATGTCACGTGTAGCTGCCAGAGGCAAGTGTGCAAAACCAAATGTCAAGACCTGTCCGTTCTGTGCAAAATCAGCTGCCGGTACACCGGTTATAGAACCAGGTATATAGGTCAGTTCAGCAGGTAGAGTGTCTGTAAAGTTAATGTCATACGCATCACTCGTTGAAATATTGCTGTGTGCCAAACGGATTGTATAGGTCACAATATCGCCTAGTGCCTGTGTATCTGGTGTAACGCTCTTTGTGACATTCAAGTCCGGTTCAACGATGTTGATCGGTACAGGGACTGTCACCTCTGAAGTATTTGCATCAGAGACAACGGTAACCGATGATCCATCTGCAATGTCACCGTTTGAAGGGGTATCTCCATTTTGGTTGCCAGAAACATTCTCTATAAGTACTGTAAGTTCCACATCGATGTAATCATTGGTCGTATTACCGTCTGCTGAGTTGTTTACATCACCAAAATCGATGATCACATTTTGCGCAGTACCGCTATTAAGGTTGGCAGAAGAGAAATCATAGGTCATAGCAGGTGCACCGTTTTGATGTGCATGTGACACATAACGCAGTCCAGCAGGCAGTGTATCTGTCAGTACCACATTTTGTGTGATCCCTTCGATAAGTGAAATTCTCATTTCATAGGTGAGCGTTTCACCGATCGTATAATTCACCTGTGTTCCCTGAAGACGTTTATCTACGGCAATACCTGCGTCGATGACCAGGTCTGCTGTTGCAGATTCACAGTAGTTATTGAGTGCAGAATCATCATCATCGTCTCCACAGTTATCACTGTTACGTCCCCCAAGCAAAGAGCCGTCTGCAGCAGGGAGACTCATATAGCTTGCATTTGTCGTATTGGTCTGTACCTCTCCTGCTACAGCATCATTTTGTACGATCGAGTCAAATGTGATCGTTACAGTCGATCCTACCAGAAGGTCAAAAAGCGGTAGAGAGAGTGTCGTATTGTTCTCGATCAGATGTGAACTGTCCAAGCGGATGGGCTGACCGGTCAAGTTAACATCTGCTCCAGTTTGGCTTAATGCAGCATTTTGGATATCAGCCAGATGTGAAGGAAGCACATCTTCCCAATCAACGGCATATGCTGTAGTATGCGCATTGTTCGCAGGATCATTTGATATGACCACTTGCCAGCTTACCATATCTCCTGCCTGTGCATTGACAGCACCAGCGGTAATGCTTTTTTGTATCTCTAAGTTCGGTTCACCCACCACGATCTGTCTGGCTGGTATAAATGGTGTTAATACTCCTTGCAATGATGGGTTATTCGGATCTGTATATGTTACATTTGCATCGTTTTGTAATGAAATACCATCCTGATTTGAAGGCATATTGGAGACCGTTGAATTGTAATCAATAATTAAACCAGTTAAAGCGGATGCATTCACATCACCAAATTCAAATGATACGATCTGTCCATTTTGAACAGGTGTTGGTGAAGGAAACTCTACTGTAAGGTTACTTCCTATACGGTAACTTACTGAAGAAGCATTGAACTCAAGTCCAACTGGTAAAATATCATTAATAACCACATTATGCGCAGAACCAGCCGGTGTCCCCACATCTATCTGATAGTGCACTTCTTCACCAATTGCATAATATTGTTTATGTGCTACCACACGTTTTTCTATAAACCCTCTGTCCATTGTGACAATTTGCGTATCACTGCCAAAGAGATCATTGACTCCACCTATACCCGTACGTTCACCATTTAAGTCTCCCGGTTCTTGTGTTCCCAATTCAGAAAGACTTCCGGCACTTCCATAACTGCCAGGTAAAGAAGTGGTCGAAAAATTAGCCGTATTGCTCAGGATCTCCCCAAACTGCGCTGACTGCTGGACTATCGCTTCATACGTTATGGTGATACACTCTCCCTGATCCAATCTGTCAATAGTGGCATTGATATCCTGTCCACTGCTTGCACTGGTATCTACCGTAGCACCGGTACCATTCAAATTAACCGTAATAGCGCTGCTTCTCAATATATCATCAGGGATGCGATCGGAAATGATCCAGTCAAATCCGCTGGTGACTGAGCTGCCGCTATTCGTTTCATCATTACAAACACGTAAGGTATAGGTAAGCTCCGTTCCTGCACGTACACTGGTCTGATTGACATCTTTTGTGATCGTAGGTAATGGTTCGGAAGTTCTTGCTGAACGAACAGTACTTTGAGAGGTACGTGTAGCCCCGGAGATACTGTCTTCAAAACGTACACGCCCGCGGTCACGTATCAATACACCTGACTGTACACTGCTCTCATTTTGCACCTTGACTCTAAATTGCAATGTCAAACTGGCAGTTTCCGATGTGCTGCTGCTGTTAAGATTGCTCACATCTCCCAAAGGAAGACGTATCAATGTATTACTCAATGTCAACTTACTGTCATCAACTGCTACGGCCACACCCGCTGCAACAGCTCCTAGATCACTGTTGATATCACCATCTTCAACGATAAGATTAGTGTCACTACGGTTAATGGTCATTGTACCTGGAACATAGACCAGTCTACCGCCATCAAGAAAACGTTCATCCAAATCAACATTTAATGTAGTACCTTCATAGAAACCATACGTGATATTGACATCGATGACTTCACCTAGAGCGACATCTGGCGTAGCATTAAGATTGATATCACCAGGGTCAGTGAAATTCTCAGATGTTGCAGTAAATGACTTTACCGGCTGTGCAGGTGAACGCAGTTCGAGTGTATCGGTTGCATTTGACTCCACACTCCCGTTGATTGCCGGGTCACCCTCATTAGGGTGTCCTGAAGGCAGTGTTACTCCCGTAAAAGAAAGTTCATTGACAAGATTTGCAGACGTATTGACATCATCACGGACATTCACCGTAAACTCTGCCGGTCCATCTGGACACGGAAGTGTCAGATCTCCCGTATAGACACACTCCACATCATTACCAACCACATTACAAGTATACCCAGAAGGAATGACTGTCATTGTTACACTACTGATGTCAAATACAGATGCATCCAAAGGATCCGTTACCGTACACTGATACGCCGGATTTGAACTATCATTGGTCCAATCCATCGTTACAGTCACCGTATCTCCCGCATCTGCCTGAGAAGGGTTCATGTTTTTTGAAGTGATGACATTTGGATCGACCACTGTCCAGGTCGTACTGGCTGTTTCTGAACCCATAAGGTCAGCTGTGACCGTTGCCGTATTGGTACCTGATACAATAGCTTGTGTTTCACACGTATATAGCAGTGATCCGTCAACTGAACCTCCGGTACCATCCACAATGACCGTACCGCTTAGTCCGCTGGCAGTTACATTTGCAGATGTACCGGCAAGCTGTAGATTTGTACAGGTATTATCGCTAAGCGCATAATTGGTATATGTTCCTTCACCAAGCGTAACATTGATCTCAAAATTAACGATCTCACCCTGGTTGATACTGCTTCCTAATGTATCAGGTATAGATGTTGAAGCGATAGTTTTAGCGATCTGCATTTTCCCTGTAAGCTGAAGTTTTGATTTACTCTCCTCCAATTGATTTACAAAGTTAGGTCCACCTGGAGTACTGGCATAAGATAACAATGTTGCTGTATTGTCTATATCATCTCCCGGGTTGGCATCTTGATCGACCACACAAGTGTAATCAATGTCAAAATAGGCACCCGCATCTATCTGGCTTATACTATAGACATTTGTAAACAGATCTCCGCTTACTGTACTACCGGTACTATTTGTATCAGTGCCTGTTATTGTACAGGAGTTTAACCCCTGCCCTACAATGCCTCCTTGTGAAAAACGATCACTGACATCTACATCATACGCTGTAGCATGACCAGTATTTTCCAAGCGTATCTTAAATGTGATCGTATCATTTGCATCCACACTGTCCATGGCACTGTCAAAATCTGCAGGGGGAGTAATGAGAGCACTGTTAGGATTACTTGAACTAATGATCGTTTTTAAATTTTCTGCTTTGATGACCGGCTGATAGGTAGTAATATTGACTACACTTGAAGCTGTCAAAGTATCACCCGGAGAATTAGTATATGTAAGTATAGCGAGATTTGCCAAATTCAACTCATCTGCCATAGGTGTATTGGTTGCAGTAAGTGTAAACAATAGATCCACAGTTCCTGATCTCGAAGTATTCTCATCTCCCAATCTAGGATCTGTTGACCAGCTGATCGTATTTTGAGCAGTACTAACATTAAAATCGGTATCAATATTTGTCAAGTTAATATCATGTAAAGGACCAGTTGACCATTGTCCAGCATCCGGTGCCAGTATACTTTTATCGTACTGTGACATACTTCCACTGGTCATTTCTGATGCAAGAAAAATAGGTAGTGGAAGATAGTCCGTAAGAACTCCATTTTGAAAACTGTCTATCGGGAAATCAATAATGACACGGTAGGTAAGTGTATCCCCGGCTTTTATCGTGTAAGGTGCGGCGATACTTGTACTTCCATTTATAGCATAAACAGATTTTGTACCTGTTCCAACTGCTATTTGACTGGATGTACTTGAATCGTCTGAAGGTAAGTCGAAACTACCATTTACATTTGATGCATTCATATCTACATCATTATTAACAAAGTCTCCTGCTTTCACATATTCAAGACCTGGAGGTCCATCACGACGAACTCTGTTAACCTGTGTCTGAAAGCGAATGATCACAGAAGTACCCAATCCCGTTCCATCTCCACCTGTCAAATTACTATCATGACCATTTTCCTGCATAGCAAGTGAGAGGTCAAAATCTATTTTCTGCGAACCGATAAAAGGAAGAGAAGTCACAACACTGCTTCCCTGGGTAAAATTCCCAGTTACAGAAACAGTGCTTGAAGTGACAGTATAGGTGGAAGTATCAAGATTCACAGCACTTTGTGTACTGTTCACAATATCTTCAAGAACCATGTTTTCAATGTCAAAATAATCAGAAAGATTTATGGTGATCGTGTATTCTAAAATATCTGTTGGACTGAGTCCTGGTACCCCATTATCTTGAAAAATCTGCATCTCTTTTTGTATGCTGAATGGTTTGACGGCCAAAGTATCATTGGCATCTGCAGTAGAGATAGTACTATCATAGGTATATTCACCATTTGTGATGTTCAACACGGGAGTATGTGTTCCAGTTAAAGGATCAAGTATAGGATTATTATTGTCATCCCTCTCAGGAACATAAAAGCTGAAAACTATGTTTTTATCTAACCCTGTAGCACCTGTGATATCTGAACAGTCCAGGCTGAGTATACCTCCTGGGACAGTCGTACTTGGCTCGGAAAGTACTGTACAACCATCATTATCTACCATAGAGAGATATTGTAATTCCCCAGGCAGGTCATCACTCACAGTTACATTTTCAACCGTTTCACCATTGGCTATGTCCACACTCAAGGTGACAGTATTCGGGAAGTTTTCACCAGATACTGTCTCTCCTTCAGTAGCATTAAAATTTTTAAAGAGTCTAAATATAACAGGTATGACCTCTTGTGTTTTCTGAGTATCGTAAATTGGGGGGTCAACCTGAGGATTGTCGAGCGGATCCGTACCCAGGTAAAAGAGTGCTGTGCTTTTTATTTCTAGAGGAACATTCACCGTTACATCAGGCGATGATCCAAGTGTAAGTCCAAGATCGATACATTGAGAAGGCATATCTGTAGGGAAAGAACCTAAAGGATAGGCAAGCAGATAAAGTGATTGATTCTCATCGAGGGTAATATTTTGATCTGTATAGGGGTTGGTAGCATTACATTCGGTTTGTCCGGGTAGTGTAAATGTACATGTTTCTATAAACTCATTACGTACATCGGTACCAATATATGTCGCACTGTCAAGTGTAACTCCGTCAGGGATGATCACTTCATAACCAGGTTGATATCCGGTAGCATCACCTGTGTTTGACATACAAAGTTGACTTGTAAAGCCTTCCCCCATCAATTGTTCTCCGGGGTTTCCTACCGTTGATGTGGGTATAGGAGCAGCAAAAAGAGTGACTGTAAAGAGTACGATGATCGATAATATTTTGTAAAACATGTGATTTTCCCTAAAAACATATAATAATTAGCTTCAATTCTAGCACAGCATTACTTCATATTTTATAATTTAAAAAATGTGGATCTTTGCCTGCCAAAATCTAATTTACTTTGTTTTTATTATAGTAGAGAGTACATCAATACTCTATAGGAATATTCCTACATCATTTCAACTCAATAATATATGAGGTTCTGTAGATAAAAAAGTTTTACTTTTTCAAATACCCCATCGCTGTTTCGATGATGTCATCATCATCTTTGGATCGTGATTTGAGTACGACTCTCTCTTTACCCTCTTCCATGAATTCGATAAAGACATTTTCTCCATATGAAGAGACCTTGGAGATGCCCTTCTCTCTTGCCAGAACCTTCATCACGATCACATCGATGAACTGTCTGGTAATGACATCAGGTTTTCCAAAACGGTCCGCGATCTCTGACTCTATCTCATAGACCTCTCCCGTAGTTTCACATAGAGAAAGACGTCTGTAGAGTTCCAGACGCAATCTATCTTCTTCAATGAGCTCTTCATTGAGATAAGCCTGGATAGAGAGTTTCATATCGATATTCTGTGCCACCTCTTTATCCTGCCCGGAGAGTTCTTTAATGGCATCTTCAAGCATACGCAGATAGAGTGAATACCCTATCTGTTTAATGTGTCCAGACTGTGCTTCCCCGATGATATTTCCTCCACCCCGTATCTCAAGGTCATGGAACGCCAGAACTGCACCGCTTCCCAGGTCTGAATGTGATTCCAGTGCAAGCAGACGGCGTTTTGCATTGTCTGTCAAACGCTCTTTATCCGTTACCATAAAATAGCAATACCCCTCTTTGCCACCTCGCCCTACACGACCACGAAGCTGATGCAGATCGGCGATACCAAAATTGTCTGCACCATCGACGATCATTGTGTTGGCATGAGGCATGTGGATACCAGATTCTACGATAGAGGTAGAGAGCATCACATCATACTCACCATCTTCAAATAGCATCATCTCATCTTCTGTCTCTTTAGCTGATATCTTGGAGTGCAATACAGCAATACGAAGTTTTGGAAGTATCTCAAGCAGTTGTTTCTTCTTCTCTTCTATACCCGCTATAGAGTTAAAGACATAAAATATCTGTCCACCGCGTCTCATCTCACGAAGTATGGCCTCTTTGACCACCTTGTCATCATAACTCTTTACAAAGGTTCGTACCCCCTGACGCTCCGTTGGTGGAGTGAGGATCTCAGAAAAAGATTTTACTTCAGACATCGCAAGGTTCAAAGATCTCGGGATCGGTGTAGCTGACATACTTAAAAGATGTACATCGATAGCGATCTCCTTGAGTGCCTCTTTTTGTTTTACCCCGAATTTATGCTCTTCATCGATGATCACCAGTGCAAGATTTTTAAATTTCGCTTTCAATAATGCATGTGTTCCCACAACCACATCTATCGTACCCTCTTGTAAGCCTTTGAGCGTTGCATTCTTTTCTTTGGTCGTTGAAAATCTATCCAGCTTTGCTATTTTGATATCGTGCCCGTAGAAACGCTCTTTCAAACTTTTGTAGTGTTGTGAACTCAAGAGTGTCGTTGGAGCGATCATCATCGCCTGGTAACCGTTCTTCACCGCTACGTACATCCCGTTCATTGCCACTTCTGTTTTTCCAAATCCCACATCTGCTGAAAGGAGTCTGTCCATCATCTTTCCAGAACTCATATCATCTAACATATCATTGATGGCACGCTCTTGATCTTCTGTATGTACAAACCCTGCCTCAGACATGAAGATAGCATGCTCTTCCATATCTCTTTTGAGTCTGATCCCTTTTTTCAAATGGCGTTGTGCTGAGAGATTGATGATCTGAGAAGCGATGGCAAACAGCTTCTCTTTCACCTTGGCCTTTAGCTTTTTGAAGCTTGCCTTGCCCAGTCTGTCCAGTACCGGTAATGCCCCGCCTTCAGCTACATAGCGGTCTATGACTTCGAGGTTTGAAACAGGAATGAGCAGAGAGTCTTCATTTTGATAGTACATGACGACAAACTCGCTGGTCGCTCCCAAGACATCACGTTTCTCTATCCCTTTAAAGATACCCACACCGTAATTTTCATGCACCACATAATCACCCGGCTTCAGTTCATCCAGAATGATCGTAGCTTTTTTTACTTTTTTACGTTTAACAGGTTTATTGAGTGAGAGGATCAGTCTGTCTGACCCAACCAAATTGACGATACCTTCCTGATAAACAAACTCTATATCTTCAAAAGAGTCCAGTTGTGAACCACGCACGATACTCTCATTTTTAGCGATAATGGTGATCTTTTTATCTTTATGAGATGTGAGCAGTTTGTTAGGATCAACCGCTTCAAGGTCACGGTATTTACTACCTTCGGGGATCACAGGAAGTAAAAATGACTTTCTAGGTACAAGCGGCTCGTCAAGCTCATAGACCTCTTTGAGTTCATCATCCAAATTAGATGCCAAAACCCCATCAAGAAGTGTTAATGCACTCTCTGCGAGATCATCCAGGTGCCATAGACCTAACGAATCGATATCTTTGACAAAGGTATCATAGGTACTGCGCTCTGTCCTCTTTTGAAGCAGTTCATGCTGCTCTTTGTTAAGTGCCAAAAAAGCAGGTGTGAATGTTAAAGATTCCAACTCATCACTCAAACGTTTCTGTGTCCCCTGATCATAATGCTGTATCGTCTCAACCTCTTCATCGAACAATGAGATACGGAAAGGCTGATCTGCATCTATAGGAAATATATCTATGATGTCTCCTCGAAAAGAGACTTCTCCGTGACTGGCTGCAATATCTGTAAAATGATATCCCCATTGATACAACGTATCTTTAAGCTTTTGAAGATCGAGTGTGTCTCCAAACTCTATGGTAGTACTATCGAAAAGTTCCTCTTTTGGAAAAGGGACCAACAGGGTTCTCAGAGGCGAGATGAGTACTTTTTTTTGCGTACTTTTGTAAAAAGAGGCCAACTGAGTGAACATCAACTGCACATCTTCCCCATACGCACGCAGATCTTCCCCCACACTTACACGAAGATCAGGCAAAACAAACGTATCAAAGCCAAGTAGAACAGCTATATCTCTTAGCTGTACTGCCTCTTTGTCATCTTTACAGATCAGCAGTTTATCCTCTTTTAACCCTTCCAGGTATTCATAAATATTACTTTGGTACATCACTCTTCTTTTCTATCTTATTTAAAAACGCTTCTACGACATAGAACGAACCAAATACCAGGTAGTGTTCATCTATGTCTATTTCACCCTCAAAGTAGTCATAAGTGATGCCTACTTTCTTCACGGCTTCTTCTATCTCACTCAAGATCGTAGCTCTTTGTGAATGAATGGGAATGATCTGCACATGTTTGACCTTAGGCTTCAGTATGGTCAATACCTCTTCATAATCTTTATCATCCAGACTGTTATAGATCAGAACCACCTTTTTATCTAATGCTTTCTCTATTGCCTTTGCTGCCAAAGGGTTATGTCCCACATCGATACGTATGTTTTCAGTCAGTGGATAGAAACGTCCAAAAAGCTCTAAGCTTTTCAGATCACTGATGTCAAACGAAATATCCAATATCTCCAATGCTTTCAATGCAACAAGAGCATTATCAATAACATAATCTCCCCAGGATTTCTCTTTTCCAATCTGCTTTAACTCTTTCTCAGCACTCAGCGCTATGCTATCAATACGCAAGAGCTCTGCAGCCTTCTCTTCAGCTATCTTTCTAGCAACCTCAACTACCTCTTCATGCACTTGAGGAGCCAACAGCAGTTGTTTTTGTATACTTCGTATCTTCGTACCGGCGATCTCTTCTATCGTTTCACCTAAAAATGCTTGATGGTCTAACCCTATAGGTGTAATGACAGAGAGCTCTTTGTCACAGACATTTGTCGCATCAAACTCTCCGCCCAGACCTGCTTCCAAAACCATGAGGTCACAATCTTCAAATACGATAAAAGAGAGGAGTGTCGTATACTCAAAGTAGCTCAGCTTTTCACTTATCTCTTTACCCAAGATCGTAAAAAGTCTTTGATGCGCCTCTTCAAGTGCATTGTCTGAACTGTCAGCACCATTGATCCAGATACGTTCATTGAACTTCAAGATATGTGGAGAAGAGAAGTGACCAACGCTTAGTCCGCTTTTGTATGCCAGGTGTGCGATCATCCGTCCGGTTGAACCTTTGCCATTGGTTCCTACGATATGTACTGTTCTGGGCTGTCTAATGTGAGGTTTTAATAGACCATAGGCAACATGTACCCGTTCATGGTCTATCTCTTTGTAATAGAGAGGTTTATTTTCAAGAAACGTATCAAAGGATTGCATCATTTCGTTCTATTGGTGGTCCTCTTTTAACATTCCTTTTGCACTGACATAAGCCAAGAATTCATCCAACGCTTTTTCCAATCCTTCACGTATCGCCTCTGTTCTAAGTGCAGAGGAAGTAAGTGAACTTGCCTGAATATCTGATTCAACGACACTTGTGATCAACTTCTGTTCTCTACCTTGCTTATTCACCATATCAAATTTTACTCTGATATTTGCACGATAACGTGTCACGTACCCATCTTCATAAGCAAGTGGTGTAAAGGTACTACCCGCATAAGAGATACGGATCTTACTTTGCGCTTCTTCTTTAGAAACCACACGTCCTTTAAAGCGTGTATATATCAAACGGTTCATCTCATCTTTGACATAAGGCGCATTTTCCGGTTCAGCCCTGTCGACGATGACCTCTACATAAACAGTATCAGAAAAAACATTTTTGATCACATGAGAAGAGGGTTTGTAACCACAGGCACTAAAAATGAGTACCGCACTTATGGCTATCCAAGATTTTAAAACACGATTCATATTTCCTCTCCTCAATTTTTTAGCTAGGTTTTACAGCCAAATTGACCAATTTGTTTGGTACAACGATCTCTTTCATGATACTCATACCCTCTAGCCATTTTGCACCAGCCTCTTTTGCAGCTGCCAAGATCTCATCTTGTGATGCAGAAGGACTTACCTCTATCTCAGTACGTTTCTTACCGCCTATCATGACCACATACATGATACTCTCCTGTACAAATACTTCCTCTTTTACTTCAAGTATATCTTGCAGATTTTGACGTCCGAACAGCGCATCACTAAGCTCTGTAGTGACATGAGGAATGATCGGTTCAAGAAGGTTTAGCATGATATACATTCCTTCAGTCCATACAGCGCCATTGTCTTGTTTATCTAAGGCATTCAACGCTTCCATACATGCAGCGATGAGCGTATTGAAAGCAAAGGTCTTCTCATAGACATCGGTTGATTTTTGCAATGCCTCATAGACTTTCACACGTGCGAGTTTAGACTCTTTGCTTAAGCTTCCTGGATCGATCTGAGGTAAACTTTTATCAGTTACTTTCTCTTTTCTGTCATAAAGCTTTTTGATAAATCTAAATGCCCCTTCAACCGCAGAGTCATTCCACTCAAGCTCTTTTGCGGGCGGTGCAGCAAAAAGGGTAAAGAGTCTAGCGGTATCTGCACCATACTTCTCTACCAGTGCATCTGGGTCTACCGTGTTACCTTTAGATTTACTCATCTTAGCACCATCCATCAGTACCATACCCTGTGTCAGGAGATTCTCAAATGGCTCATTGATATCATGATACCCAAGATCGCGAAGTACTTTAGTAAAGAAACGTGCATAGAGTAAGTGCAGGATCGCATGTTCGATCCCACCAATATACTGGTCTACACCCAACCAGTAATTCGCTTCTTCTTTATCTATACCAATCTCATTCCACTTTTTAGGATCGGTCGCATAACGGAACTGATACCAGCTTGACTGTACAAACGTATCGAGTGTATCTGTCTCACGAGTAGCATCTGCACCACACTTTGGACATACACAGTTTTTCCATGTCGGATGGTTCTCAAGAGGATTCCCTTCACCTGTGATCTCCACATCTTCAGGCAGTGCGATAGGAAGGTTTTCTATCTTCTCAGGTACCAGTCCGCAACTCTTACAGTGTACAAATGGTATAGGTGCACCCCAATAACGCTGACGGCTTACTCCCCAGTTTCGAAGTTTAAAGTTTGTCGTACCTTTACCAAGTCCTCCCTCTTCGAACATTGCGATGATCTTTGCCTTAGCTTCATAGTTGCCCAATCCTGTAAAAGCTGCTGAATCAACCAACTCTCCCTCAAGAATGTATGGAAGTTCTTCTCCACCAGAGATCACCCTTTTGATCGGAAGTGCATACTTGCTTGCAAACTCAAAGTCTCTCTCATCATGTGCAGGTACAGCCATGACCGCACCCCCACCATAAGAAGCCAGTACAAAGTTCGCTGTCCATACCGGTATCTCTTCGCCAGTCAAAGGGTGGATCACAGAGATGCCAAGAGGATACCCCTCTTTATCCGCCTGTGCTCTTTCACGCTCAGTCATATTGGCTATATCAGTGATCTTTTGCGCTACCTCATCTTCTATCAATCCATTGTCTACCAAATACTTCGTAATAGGATGTTCTGCTGCTAGAGCCGAATAGGTCACACCATAGATCGTATCCGGACGTGTCGTAAATACACTGTATTTATCAAAGTTTCCACCAAGTTTTTCTTTACTCGCCGCAGAGAGTTCAAACTCAAATTCAAGCCCTTGAGATTTACCGATCCAATTGCTCTGCATTGTAAGTACCTGTGAAGGCCATTTCCCTTCAAGCTCTTTTAGATCCCCAAGAAGATCATCTGCGTATTTGATGATATCCAGGTAGTACCCAGGCATCTCTTTAAGTTCAACCTCATTGTCACAACGCCAGCAGCACCCCTCTTCAACCTGCTCATTTGCCAAAACAGTATGACAATCCTCACACCAGTTCACCGTCGTAGATTCACGGTAAAGCAATTGCTCTTCGAACATTTTGATGATGAACTCCTGTTCCCACTTCGTATAGAGTTCATCACAAGTAGCAAATTCACGTGTCTTAGAAAAAGAGAGACCCAATGTATTAAGCTCTTTTCTCATGTAGTCAATGTTCGAATAGGTCCAATCTTTAGGATGACGTCCATGTTTGATGGCAGCATTCTCAGCAGGCATACCAAAGGCATCCCAACCGATAGGATGAAGTACATTAAAATCCTGTTTTCTATAGTAACGTGCAAAAGCATCACCTATGGCGTAGTTACGTACATGTCCCATATGTAAACGTCCACTTGGGAAAGGGAACATACTTAAAATGTATTTTTTCTTTCTGCTGAGGGTCTCATCAGGTTCAAATGCCTGCTCTTCATCCCATCTGTTTTGCCATTTGGCTTCAATCTCACTTGGATTGTAACTCATTTTGTCTCGCTTGTTGTTGTGATTAGTTAATTAGGGTGATTATATCTAATGTGTGGTTAGAGATGAATTGATACCCAATACATCCCGTAATTTCTTGCTTCAAGAAGCATGTAAAAAATTATTTAAACGTATTACACTCTCTCACATCACCAGTACGAAGCCCTCGTCTAAACCATTCTACACGCTGTTGAGAAGTACCATGCGTAAAGGCATCTGGTCTGACCGTACCGGTCTGTTTTCTCTGCAGGGTATCATCACCGATGGCACTGGCAGCCCTAAGTGCCTCTTCCACATCTCCCTCTTCGAGGATATTAAAACGTTTATGTGCATGGTGTGCCCAGGCTCCGGCATAGCAGTCCGCCTGAAGCTCAACACGTACCTGCAGGGCATTGGACTTTTTAGAGTTACCCCATTGCTGTTTAGCCTGCTGTACTTTAGCAAGTGTACCCTGAAGATTTTGGATATGGTGTCCTACTTCATGGGCAAGTACATAGGCTTGTGCGAAGTCACCAGGTGCATCATGTGTTTTGGAAAGCTCGTCAAAAAAACTCAGATCAAGATAGACTTTATGGTCTGCTGGACAGTAAAAAGGGCCTACTGCTGAGTTGGCAAATCCACAGCCACTCTGTGTACCCCCGCGATAGAGTACCATCACAGGTTCTTTATAGCCGCGTAACTCTTTTTTCCAGACATCTTCAGTACTTGCCAATACCGTAGAAATAAAGGCTGCGTTTTGGTCATCTTTGGCTTGATCGACAGGAGCAGCTGAAGGCCCACCTACGCCAACGAGAGAAAGTGGATTAAACCCGCTCATGTATGCCACAACACCTAATGCGATGATAACCCAGCCAAACTTCGTTTTAAATAACGGCTTGATCAAAGGCCATATGATCATTATGGTCTGCATCGAAGGCATACCGCGTCTGCCTCCGGACGATGCTCTTCGATCATCTACATTAGAGCTTTTTCTTCCACCTTTCCATTTCATATTATTCCCTTGAATATTCTGTTTAAAATTACTTCGATTATACCAATCAAAAGTAAAATTTAACTACAATAGTAACAATAAAATCAAGGAGTTTGTTTGTCTTTAGCACTCGCAAGAAAATACCGTCCTGCCACCTTTGATGACCTCATAGGACAAGAGTCCGTCTCACAAACACTCTCCCTTGCACTTGAAGGCAATAGGCTCTCTCACGCCTACCTTTTTTCAGGACTCAGAGGAAGCGGTAAAACATCTACAGCCCGTATCTTTGCTAAAGCCCTACTCTGTGAAACTGGTGCCAGTTCTCACCCTTGCGGTACGTGTGCACATTGTGTCATGGCAAGCGAAAGCAGCCATATGGATATCATCGAAATGGATGCTGCTTCCAACCGTGGTATTGATGATATTAAAGACCTCATAGAACATACCAAATACAAACCAAGTTCTGCCCGTTACAAGATCTTCATCATCGATGAAGTACATATGCTGACCAATCAAGCGTTCAATGCACTGCTTAAAACACTTGAAGAGCCACCTGATTTTGTTAAGTTCATCCTCGCGACCACAGACCCGTTAAAACTGCCTGCGACTATTCTTTCACGTACCCAACATTTTAGATTTAAAAAGATCTCTCAGAACCTTGTACTTAAGCACCTGGAGCACATCTTAGATCTTGAGAACATAGAGTATGAAAGAGATGCACTAGATATCATCGCGCGATCTGGTGCAGGGAGTTTGAGAGACTCACTAACGTTGATGGACCAGGCCATTGTCTATTCGAAGAACTATGTCGATGTCAATACTGTGACCGGCATGCTTGGGATCATTGAGCCGAGCCATTTAGAAGCACTACTCTCTGACATTATGGCCAAAGAGACGACAAAAGTCTTAGACTTCATTAAAATGGCAACTGACTATGAAGCTGAGATGATACTTGATGAGCTGACACTCTATCTTAAAGAGCTGCTTCTCAATGGCAAAAGCACGTTTAGCCCTATGATCATAGAGCGTTTCTTCAGAGTGATCGCAGAGTCTAAAAGCTTACTTTCTCTTGGAAGTGACAGTGAGTTTGTACTCTCCTTGGCACTCTTTAAAATGATGGAGTCTTTAGAGATAAAAGACATAGACGCTATGATACGCGGACTTGAACAAGAGCTTAAAGGTGTAGAAGTCTCTGAGATCATGGTGACCACACCTTCTCCTGACATCTCTGTGCCTGCAGAGGTGATCACCATCACTGAAGATGAGATCGTTGCAACACTGCCTGAGACTGAAACACCTAAGACAGAAACTGTCGTACAAAAAGAGGCGGTGGAGGTCTCTTCTTCTCCTGTAGCTGAAGAACCTGTCATAGAAAATCAATCAGAACCTCATGTACAAAAAGAGGAACCGCCTGTTGAATCAAAGCCAATTGCTGAACCTGTGGTTCCAGAACCTGCTGTGCCGGCTGTAAATCCTCATCAAAAAACATTTGATGCCCTCGTTAAAAAACTTTACGATAGAGACTATGATCTAGGTGCTTGTTTTGAGCGTAATATCTCTTTTGAGGACTATGCTGACAATAAACTCACCTGGGGTTCCATGGCAGAGGGTGAAGATAAAAAGATGCTGATCAACCATTGGGGTGTTATCAACATGTTCGTGAAAGATCTTTTCGGTCTCGAGACCAAGATCGTCAATATTCCTAAAAAAAAAGCTGATACCCCAAAGGTAGAACCAGTTCACAAAGAAGAAGATCTACCAAAAAAATCACCTGTGCATGAGGATGCAGATACTGCATCCATGATAGAAGATATCGAGATGAAAAGCTCATGTATCGCTCCAGATGCCGGAGAAACTGAAGCAGCCAAAGAAAAAGATCCTTCTACCCTGCTTGAAGAGCCTATGATCAAAGAAGCTATTGCACTCTTTGACCCAAAGAAAGTAAGGATTAAACGTAATACGTAAAGAAATACTTTTGTTTCTTCAGGCATCCATCCAGGCCTGAGTTACGATCTTAGGTTTATCATCATGGATCTTTATTTTTTCAGCCCCTATACATCGTCCATCATCATCAAGTTCGAAGACGACCATTTGTAGAATAGCCTTGCACTCATCAGGTACGTTAAAATGTCCTCCCAGACCTGTCAGAAAACGTTTCATAGGTACTGCACTGTCCATACCTATCACTCCGTCACTGCAACCAGTGAGTCCTATATCTGTCACATAACAACAGCCATCTCTTACCTGAAGGTCATCTGTCGCTACATGGGTATGCGTTCCAAGTATGGCAGACACCTCATCTTTGAGCATATGTAAAAGTGCGTGCTTTTCAGAAGTTGCTTCAGCATGCATATCGATGATGATATGTGTAAACCCTAGATCTTTTAACCTTGCAACCTCTTCTACTATCATCGTAAAAGGATTATCTGTCATAGGCATGGTGTAGTGTCCCATAAGATTTAAGATCACTGTTTCATGTCCTAGGATAGTAGTTTGATAGATCCCTTTACCTGGTGTCTCTTTAGGGTAATTCATAGGGCGTATGAGAGGATAGGTATCAAAGAGGTTGAGTATCTCTTTTTTATCGAAACTGTGGTTACCACCTGTCATCATATCGATACCGTATCCAAGAAGCTCTATACAATTTTTCTCTGTAAGTCCAAACCCATGAGAAGCATTTTCATAATTGGCTATGGTAAAGTCTATGAAGTGTTCTTGTTGTAGTCTTTTGAGGTGCCGTTTGAGTATCAAACGACCAGGTTTACCAACTATATCACCAATAAACCCTATTTTCAAGTGTATTACCTATTTATTTGATTTTCCAGCAAAAGGGAGCAGTGCAGAAGCCCAAGTGAGTCCACCACCAAAAGTATCAAGCAGCATCAGGTCGCCACTTTGTAATCTGCCAGATTCCCAAATGTCATTGATAGCCATAGGTATAGAAGCAGCTGAAGTATTTCCAAATTTACCTACTGTAAGCACTACCTGCTCTTCTTTCATCTTCAAAGCATCACCCACTGCTTTGATGATACGGTAATTTGCCTGGTGCGGGATGAAATGCGGGATGCTGTCAGAATCTATCTCATTCTTGGCCAATATCTCTTTGACATCTTTTGTCAACGTTTTAACTGCCAGTTTAAAGGTTTCATTTCCTTTCATCTGTACAAAGTTAAGCCCTTCATCGATCACTTTTTGACTTGCTGGGTTAATAGCACCCGGTGCTGGTGTCACCAAAAAGTCTGCATAAGCGCCATCTGCACTTGCATGAAGGTCTACAAATCCTTCTTCTTTTTTGTCACTAGCACTGATCACTGCTGCACCTGCACCATCTCCAAATAAAATACAGGTACCCCTATCTGAATAATCAACCACTGAAGAGAACTTCTCTGCACCTACGATCAAAACATTTTTCTTCATACCAGACTCAATAAATGCTTTTGCTACAGAGAGCAGATAGACAAATCCGCTACATGCTGCCGAAATATCAAATGCCTGCACATCTCTGATGCCAATCTTGTCCGAGATGATACATGCGGTAGAAGGCATATTAAAATAATCAGGGGTTACTGTTGCACAAACAACCAGATCGATCTCTTCTTTTGGTACCCTTGAACGCTCTATAGCCAGTTCACACGCTTTGGCTGCCATATCACTTGTATACTCATCCTCTGCAGCTATACGACGCTCTTTAATACCTGTACGCTTCACGATCCACTCATCAGTAGTATCAACCATTTTTTCAAGATCTTCATTAGACAAGATCTTTTCAGGTACATATGCACCTATGGATCTAAATGAAGCATATACTGGTTTCGTTTGTGACATAATTATCCTTAAGCCATAAATTATTAATCTATTTTACCATAATTTTCTAAGGAGGATTCTAAAATATTGTAAGAAGTTTCTTGATTGTTTAAAGTATGCCCCTATCACCACAAGAACGTGGTAACAAGGCCTATTTGTCGTTTCCGAGTAAGTTTTCTATTGTACTGTTAACATCAGATTCTGTATATCTGATCGCTTGAAATATTGCATTTTTTATCGCTTTGGCATTTGAGCTTCCATGACTGACGATGGCACATCCATTGACACCTAAAAGCGGTGCTCCACCATACTCAGCATAGTCAACCTGCTTTTTCATGTTGCCAAATACTTTTTTCTTCATCATCAATGCACCAAGCTTTGCAGGTAATGACTTGCGTATATGTGCTCTCATCATCGTAAAGATCGTAGAAACAACACCCTCACTTGTCTTAAGCAGGATATTGCCTGTAAATCCATCACAGACCACGACATTGACATTACCGTTAAAGATATCTCTACCTTCTACATTACCGATAAATCCATTCAGACCTTTAAGCAGTCCAAAGGCCTCTTTGGTCAAAGCATTTCCTTTAGAGTCTTCAGATCCATTGGATAAAAGACCTACTTTAGGTGCTTTTATCCCCATGATCTTCTGTGCATAGGCTTCACCCATTGCACCAAACTCATAGAGGTTCTGAGGTGTACAGTCTGTGACTGCTCCAACATCAAGTACCAAGGTTTTATCAGAGGTTACACTTGGCATCAATGTTGCCAATGCAGGCTTAGAGATATGCGGTAAACGTCCTATACGAAGTGTTGCGAGTGTCATAGTGGCACCACTGTGACCCGCTGAAACCACTGCTGCAGCTTCTTTGTTACGTACGAGTTCAACCGCTTTAAATATAGATGAGTCTTTACGTTTAAGTGCATTGGTTGCCTGATCGCTCATCGATATAATATCTGAGGCTTCAACAATTTCAACTTTGTCTTGATAATATTGGGGGAGTAAAGAGAGTATCTCTTCTTTGTCACCTACTAAGATAGGGAGGAATTTTTCAGTTTCCAGTGCTTGTACCACACCGTCGATTATTGGCTCAGGACCGAAGTCCCCGCCCATAGCGTCAATCGCAATTCTGATCATCAGGATTACGCTTTAGTTGTTTTGTACTCACCAGTAGTCATGTTCATGTGATGAGGCATTCTCCATGTTCCATCAGCATCTTTAACTGGCATTGGTAATGTCAACTTGTAATGTGTTCTTCTTTTCGCTGCTCTTGTGCGGCTCACACGTCTTTTAGGTACTGCCATTTTATGTCCTTTATTTCAAATTTTTAATATTCTACTTCAAAATCTTCATCATCATTGTCACATTTTGCACAATAATTATAAGCATTTTTAAATGTATTAATTTCGCTCTGTAGTATGTACGAAAGATCAATTTCGCCATCCAAAAACTCAATTATATCTAAATCATCTTTATCTTCAGATACTCGATCGCTCAGTTTGAGTTGCAGTGTATTGTCTACGTCATAGTTATATGTGTCTCCACATCTATCACAATTCAATTCAATACACCCATTCATATGAGCATCTAAAGTAACTTGATGAGAACCGCTCTTTTTTAAAGTGCCCTCAAGCTTTATACCTTCCGAACTCTCTTCGAAAGGTTTAGCTGAAGAACCTATCTTGTCAAAAACTATTTTCACAGTTTGGCTTAGTGAATTTCTCTCTGTGCGAAGAAGAAATTGATCTCAATTTCTGCATTTTCTAAAGAGTCACTACCGTGAACTGCATTTGCATCAATACTGTCTGCAAAATCTGCTCTGATCGTACCTGCTTCAGCTTCCTGAGGGTTTGTTGCACCCATAAGGTCTCTGTTCTTAGCCATTGCATCTTCACCTTCAAGTACAGTTACTACAACTGGTCCTGAAATCATGAAATCTACAAGGTCTTTAAAGAAAGGTCTTTCAGCATGAATCGCGTAAAATGCTTCAGCATCTACACGAGAAAGTCTAGTCTTTTTTGTTGCTGCAATTCTAAGACCTGCTTCTTCAAATCTTGCAAGAATTTGTCCAACTACGTTTTTAGCTACTGCATCTGGTTTGATGATTGATAATGTTTGTTCCATCTTATATTCCTAAGCGATAATTTACTTCCATGTTAAATTCAGTGGAGAGTATTCGGCCGGAATTTTATCTAAAAAAGTATTAAAACAAGTTGAAGTTTTGGGAGGTTTATAAGTATGTGCTGAGACCACCAAGCGGTGGTCTCAAAAAGTGTTGAAGATTAGTCTTCTACAACTGGTTTATGAGCTGCTCTATCTTCTAGTGAGATATCGTCTCTCATTGGCATGATCGCATCTGGATCATCCATACCATACGCTTGACCATCAATGTAGTTATCACCATTGAAGTGATCTTTATGATCAGCTGTAAAAGGCATATCCCAAGTGATACAACCCTCAGTTGGACATGCTTCAGCACATGCTGGAGAATCGAAGTGATCTACACACTCAACACATTTGTCAGGGTATACGTAGTAAAACTCCTCACCCGTTGGATTATCATCCTCATCTACAATTGCTTCTACTGGGCATTCGTCAATACATGCCGCACAGTTAATACAAGTATCACCAATAATTACTGCCATTTTTATTCCTTTATATTAATTTAATATAGGAAAACTATAGCTAAAGATTTTTAAAAAAAACTTTAATCTATATACGATTTAATCTTTTTACCTATAAAGTCTCAAATACCCACACAGTGGGAGTTTAATGGTATTGATAATGAATATTATTTATAGGGAGAGATACTTTTTTATCTCTTCTATTCTAGGTGTTTGTTCCCAAGTAAACTCTTTATCTTCTCTACCAAAATGACCATACGCTGCCGTCTTTTTATAAATAGGTCTCAGCAGATCAAGTTCTTCCATAATTCCTTTAGGCGTCAGATCGAACAGTGCTTCAACACATGCCGAGATATTCTCTTCATCTACTACTGCTGTACCATGCGTATCTACATAGACAGAAACCGGTTTAGCTACACCGATCGCATAGGCGATCTGAAGTGTTGCTTTATCACATGCACCTGCAGCTACAAGGTTCTTTGCTACATATCTCGCAGCATATGCAGCAGAACGGTCCACTTTAGTTGGATCTTTGCCGGAGAATGCACCGCCCCCGTGAGGACAGTATCCGCCATAGGTATCTACAATGATCTTTCTACCTGTAAGACCTGCATCCCCTTGCGGACCACCAATAACAAAACGACCCGTCGGATTGATATGATAGGTAATATCATCAGACATCAGATCAGCTGGGATCACTGCTTTGATCACCTCTTCAAGTACCGCTTTTTGCACTTGTTCCAATGTTACTTCAGGATGATGCTGTGTAGAGACTACGATCGTATCTATCGCAACCGGACTACCATCAACATACTTTACAGAAACCTGCGCTTTACCATCTGGGCGCAAGAACGGGACAGTACCATTCTTACGTACCTCTGCAAGTTTAGCAGTAAGCCTATGCGCCAATGAGATAGGCAGAGGCATCAACTCTTTAGTCTCATTACAAGCATATCCGAACATAAGGCCCTGGTCACCTGCACCGATCTCACCTGAAGCTTGATCCACACCTTGATTGATATCCGGACTCTGTTCCCCTACACCATTAAGGACACCTGCAGACCTATAGTCAAATCCATAACTTGCATCTGTGTATCCTATCTCTCTTACGACCTCTCTAGCGATCTCTTGCATCGGTGCGTAAGTTGTTGTCTTTAGTTCTCCTGCAATAACACAAAAACCATTACTCAATAACGTCTCACAAGCCACTCTAGCCTGCGGATCTCTTTCAATGATATAATCAAGTATAGCATCAGAGATCTGGTCAGCCATTTTATCCGGATGACCTTCGGTTACCGATTCACTTGTAAAAATGTATTCGCTCATTTATAATCCTTCTTCTTGAAAATCAGCAAAGCTGATCTTTCAATTCATCTCACTAAACTTCGCCTTTGGCTCAGTTTTATAGTATGAATTAATAACTTGTGTTCACTGTCACTGAACTTGATAAAATCTCTTAAAAGGGACTTTATCAAATACAGGTCCTGTGTAGAAAAGATTCCTCTACACTATCCTCTTTGCCAATTGTTCTGGCAAAATACCTAATGACTCTTCAACCAACTTGGTATTTCCATGTGTGATAAATGCATCACTGTATTCAAATGTCGTTAAAGCTACATCCTGGAAATTCTTCTGATTCAGGAGCTCTAAAATGGCTGAACCTACCCCACCTTGCGCAGCTGAGTCTGAAAAGACATACCATTTTTTATACTGACTGCTCAATTCCACCAACATCTCATCATCCAAAGGCTTCACGAAACGAAGATCCAAAATTGCAGGGTTCAATTCGATCAACTCAGCCACTTGTTGAGCACGTCCAACACCGTTTCCATACCCTATAAAAAGTACCTCTTCTCCCTCTTGAAGTAACACCGACTTCCCTAGCTCAAACGCTGGGCTCCCGATATCTTCAGCCAAGAATGCACCTCTTGGGTATCTAAACGCACAGGGATGATCATACTCTTTTGCAAATGACATACAGTGTTTCATCGTTGTCTCATTATAGGGTGCCATCAGTGTCATATTTGGTATGCCTCTGAGATAAGAGATATCAAATGCACCTTGATGTGTCTCTCCATCTTCTCCCACGATCCCTGCTCTGTCCATTGCGAATGCTACACCCAGATCCATAAGTGCGATATCATGTACCACTTGGTCAAATCCACGCTGCAGGAACGTTGAATAGATCGTACAGAACGGCTTAAACCCCTCTTTTGCCAATGGCCCCATAGAAGTAACTGCATGTTGTTCTGCTATCGCAACATCCCAAAAACGCTCTGGATACTTTTCGATCGCAGCACTGAGCCCTGTACCGCTTGGCATTGCAGCGGTAACCCCTACTACTTTTTCATCTTCATCAGCAAGTTCTACTATAGTTTCAGAGAAAATAGCAGTTGCAGCTTTGGGGGCACCGGCTTTTTTAGGTGCCTCACCTGTTTTAAGATCAAAAGCACTCACACCATGCCAGTGCTCTTTAGTACCTTCTGCGATCTCATACCCTTTTCCTTTGGTAGTTTGAGCATGGATAAGTACCGGCTTGCCCAGTGCTTTTGCCACTTCCATCGTTTCTACAAGTGACTCGATATCATGCCCATCCACAGGTCCGATATACTCGATCCCCATCTCTTCGAACAAAATACCCGGTGTGATAAGCTTAAAAGACTCTTCAAACCTTTTTGCCATATACATAGCACTTTCTGGTAAATGATCAAGCACCTTTTCTACTTTACCTTTGAATTTCTGATAGAATGAGCCAGCCATTGTTTGAGATAGCAGTTTACTGATCGCACCGATCGGTTTGGCGATACTCATCTCATTGTCATTAAGAATGATCACGACCGGATATTTTCTGTCGCCCAGTTCATTGAGTGCTTCATAGACCATCCCTGCGGACATGCTTCCATCACCTATGAATGCTACAGGTAAACGATCTTCACCTTTTAGTGCTATCGCTTTAGCCGCACCCACTGCCAATGAAATAGACGTAGAGCTATGCCCTGCAACATAGTAATCGTATGGAGACTCTTTAGGTTTTGTATATCCGCAAATGCCCCCAAATTGACGTAAGGTATCAAATCTATCCCATCTGTCTGTAAGAAGTTTATGTGCATAGGCTTGATGACTTACATCAAAGATGAAAGGATCTTTCTGGACATCAAAAACCTTATGCATCGCTATGATAAGATCTGTAGCACCCATAGTAGAACTCAAGTGTCCGCCATTTTTACTGACCGTATCCAATATCTTCTCTCTGATATCTTCAGCTAAAGTATTGAGTTCTTCTATAGAGTATGCTTTAATATCTGTCATCTTATTATTTTCCTAATAGATATGCATTCAATAGTTTTTTCGCAAAAACGATCTGTGCATCATCATATGTTAAACCAAGCTCTTCAGACAGATGCTTTAGTTCTTTTTTAGTTACCTTTCCCATCATACTGTGCTTCTCTTCATTTTGGGTAAAATCATCCAAAGAAAAAGGTTTCACCTCTACTTCGTCCGCTTTTACTACTTCAACTTTTTTCAAACTGTCACTTCTAAAAAATGTTTGAAGAAAACATCATTTTGTTTTTCGGTTCCTACCGTGATACGGATCGCATTCATACCATAAGAAGCCAGATTACGGATAATCACACCACGTTTTAGCAGAGCATCAGCTATCTTTGTAGAATCCATACTTTCATCAAAAAGATACGTAATGAAGTTCGTATAACTATCAATATACTCAATGCCCTGTTCGTTCGCAAAAGCCTCATAACGTTTTATCTGCTCTTGATGAAGTGTTATCGACTCTTCTACAAAAGAGTTATCTTTACATGCTTCTATCGCTACAAGTAATGAGAGCGTTGTAATGTTAAAAGGCGGTCTCATCTTATAGAGTTCTTTAATGATACCAGTCTGTGCGATACCGTACCCTACTCTCATACCACCCAAACCATGCGCTTTTGAAAATGTACCAAGATAAACCACATTATCATAGGCTAACAGATCCTTGGGAGTGATAGCATATTTTTCATCTTTTGCGGCTGCATACTCCATATAAGCACCATCTACAACAACCAGAGTATCGTTTTCTACAGCATCAATGATCTTTAAGACCTCTTCTTTGCTCGTTGTATCACCTGTAGGATTGTTCGGTGTACAAAGATAGATGATCTTTGGTCTATGCATGCGGTATGCTTCCATGAACTCATCATACTTATGTTCATAGCTTGCTGTTCTATAGATCGTCGCACCCATCTGCTTTGCATAGATCTCATACATGGCAAAGGTCACTGCAGACATCAATACAGAAGACTCTTCATCAAGTACTGCGCGTGATATGAATTCTATCACTTGGTCAGAACCTGCCCCAATAATAATATTTTCATCTGCTACACCAAACTTTCCGCTTAACGCTTCTTTGAGTTCGAACATACTGTCATCAGGATAAAGGTGCGCAATATCCGCATTTGATCTGATCACTTTGGCTATAGCCGGGTTAGTACCTATAGGGTTTTCATTTGAAGCAAGTTTCACTACATCCTCAGGAGCGATCCCGAATTCTCGTACGACCAACTCAATTGGCTTACCCGCTTCATATGTTTTTATGTTCCGTAATACTTTATTAAATTTCATAAACAATTTTCTCCATAACGCTTAACACTGATATTAAATATCATCGATCTCTTTGACATAAGAACCAAGCACTTTGATCTCATCTTGATATCTTTCCAAGATAGCCTTGATATGCGCATCATCTTTGTGACCATTAAACTCGATAAAGAAGATAGACTCACCCTCTACGATATGCGACTTGATCTTTGTCAAGTTCACATTTGCCTCTTCAAAGTTGTTCAGGAACTCCACCAACGCACCAGGTCTGTCTAAAAGCCTCACCAAAATAGAAGTTTTATCATTGCCTGATGGTGCATTCTCAAAGTCTGAGATGATGAAGAATCTTGTTTTATTATTGGTGTCATCTTCTACGTTGTTAAAACGTATTGGCAGGTTATTGATCTTTGCTGCCACAGCAGGACAAAGAGCAGCTGCAGTCTCATCTTTGGTTGCGAGTATCGCTGCTTTTGCCGTAGACTCTACAGGAATCAATTCGACTTCATCTAATCCAAGATCCTGTAGAAAGTTACGACACTGTCCAAAAGCGATATCCTTGGAGTATATCTTTGTGATATTTTTGATATCATCACTGCTTGTTGCAAACGCCAAGTGTACATCAACCATGACCTCAGCTATGATCTTAAGGTCATACTCATCCAGGCAATGGATCGTATCTGAAACGATACCATTGGATGAGTTCTCTATAGGTATCACACCAAATTTGGCAGTTCCCTTTTTTACTTCACGAAAGATCCCCTGTATAGAACGCATTGGCAAGTAGGCGCTCATGGCACCAAACTTGCTCTCCGCAGCTTGATGTGTAAAGCTTGCTTCAGGCCCTAAGAATGCAACACCTTCAGGGAGTTCAAGATTTCTGGCAACCGCAAACATCTCTAAAAAGAGTGCATCGATCGCAGCATCAGTAAGCTTTCCGACATTTTTTTCTTTCAAACGGTTAAGAATAGCCTGTTCACGTTCAGGACGATAGATAGGTGCACCAGTAGTATTTTTGAGTTCACCTACCTGGTGGACCAGTTCCATACGTTCATTATAGAGTTTCAATAATGTATCATCAATGTCGTCGATCTTTACTCTTAACTCATCTAAAGTCATCTGTCTACCCTCATGCTTTACTTTTCTAAATACTCAAGCTCTAAACGCACCTGATCCTCATAAGTTTCTCGCTTTCTAATAAGCCTGTCCTTACCACCTTGTAATGCAACCTCTGCTGCCTTGGCACGTGTATTGTAATTACTTGCCATTGTAAATCCGTAAGCACCTGCAGAATGTACTACGATAAGATCATTGTGCTCAAGTGGAGGAAGAGGTACATTTTTACCAAAGAAGTCACCGCTTTCGCACACTGGACCCACCACATCTGCCGGTGTCTTTTCACCCTCTACGAGTACAGCATTGATCTTATGGTATGCATTGTAAAGACTTGGACGTAAAAGATCATTCATTGCACCGTCTACGATAACAAAACGCTTTCCGTCATTCACTTTCTCGTATAGTACCTTAGTAAAGAATGCACCGGCATTCGCCACCATATAACGTCCAGGTTCACAGAGCAGTGTGACATCAAGCCCTTTGGTCGCTTCAAAGATCGCCTGTGTATAAGCTTCAGCAGCAATGGTCTTTTCATCATCATAGACTACTCCGATTCCACCACCCACATCAAAGAACTTGATATCGATATTGATCGCTTTAAGTGATCGGACCAGGTCTGCCACAATAGCACACGATTCACGAATCGGATCTAAATTTGTCAACTGAGAACCGATATGGAAATGAATACCCACAGGGTTGAGGAACTCTGATCTGTTCGCAAAGATATACATACGTTTTGCCATATCTATCTCAACACCAAACTTATTTTCATGAAGCCCTGTTGAGATATACGGATGTGTCTGCGGGTCAATATTCGGGTTGACACGGATAGAGATACGTGCCTCTTTACCCAATTCTTTGGCTACCATCTCTACACGCTTCATCTCTGCTTCACTCTCAAGGTTCAAGAGTAAAATATCTTGTTCCAGGGCTTCACGTATCTCTTCATCACGCTTTCCTACACCCGAAAAGATGATCTTATATTTATCTATACCTGCAGTCAGTGCACGTTTTACTTCACCGATACTTACACAGTCTGCACCAGCGCCTAGTTTAGCCAAATGAGCAATCACAGAGAGATTAGAGTTCGCTTTTACCGCGTAGTTGATCATAGATTTTTTACCAGCAAATGCATCTTTCAGCGTGGTGTATCTATTTTCAATATAATCAAAATCATAAATATACAAAGGCGTACCATATTTATCAGCCAATGCATTATAATCAATATTCATCTATACTATCCTCTATGCTCAATGAAATGAGTCTATTTTAGGGTGATTTTATCTAAAAGTTGATTAAAAGGTACATGTAACGTATAGAAGAGGTTTAGGAGAGGCTTCTTTCATCTGTAATATAAACATAAACAGCATAAGTCCACAAAAGAATAATAGGCAATATAGCCGTTAATTCAGGGATAACAATGCCGTTTGCGCCCATCTGACTCAAACCGAACAGTACACCCCAAGCCACAAATGTTGCAGCTAAAGAGAGTGCTATCACACCACCCATATTCATCATTCTGGCATGAAATGGGAGCTTGAAAAACAAAATAAGCAGCATAGCAATTGCAAAGAGCGGTACAACTATCTTATCATAGAGTGAGGATCTGATCTTGTTTGAACTCAAATTCTGTTTGGCTAACAGTTGCCATGTCGTATAGGCATCTATGATATTGAGTGCCTTCCCTTCATAGAGTGACTCTATGATCTTGGGTTTATACCCCTCCAATGTCACTATCTGCTCTTTTTGTTCAACGGTATATCTCTTTAATTCATTCTCTTCATAGATATGTGTTTTAAGTGTCGCATCATAGGCTGTCCATTTCTCACCATCAAAAGTTGCATACGGTGCATTGATCGTATAGTGTACTTTAAACCCCTCTACCTTGAAAATCGTGATATCTTCGATCTTTTTGTTAATAGGATCAAGGTTATTGATATAGACGAACGTATCATTGTATTTGAAAAAGAGGTCATTGACCTTATAGGCACCCAATTCATTTTTAAGGAGAAATGATGCTTTATCTTTTGCATAAGAGAACTCTGTCGTATGCAAGTACAAAAAAATGGCATACGTGATGGACGCTATGGTAAAGAGCGGTACAAAAAGTCTTTTTTTGTTATAACCAAACGCATGCAGCGCACCCATTGTATTACTTTTTACCAGTGAGAGTTTCGTCATAATCAGTGCAAAGACGATGGCCAAAGGATAAAGAAGCCCCAAAGCCTCTTGCCACATATAAAAAATGTAGAGTATTTTATAGTTCGTTGCTACATTGAGCTGTTGTACATGTTGAAAATAGTCAATGGCAGCAAAGGCAAAAGAGAGACCAAACATGATCGACAATAGATTTTTGATATATAACTTTGCGAGATATCTAAAATGGAGTGAATTAAAATAGTTGTTCATGCTGTCAATCCCTCTATAGATTTAAGACTATATTTTGACTTTACCTCGATAAGCTCTTCACTGCGCAACTTTTCACATGCCTCTGCCACATGATCGATCAACGTCTCTAACATAGGCGTTTCATCTGGTGAAAAGTCATGCAATACATAGTCAGATACCTGAGATTTACGCTCTGGTTTACCTACACCCACTCTGACACGCACATACTCTTTTGTAATATGTGCATCTAATGACCTTAGTCCATTGTGCCCGCCATGACCACCACCTCTTTTAAAACGTACTGCTCCAAAAGGAATATCGATATCATCATGTATCACGATAACATCTTCAAGTTCTACTTTGAAAAAATCTTTAACCGGCTGTACAGATTTCCCTGAAAGATTCATAAATGTAGTAGGTTTTAAAAAAAGTGAATTGGCAGTGCGATAAAGCTTGCCGTGAAAAGAAGTTTTGGATATATCTCGGGCAGCAAAATCATCAACCAGTTTGTCAATGATCTTAAAGCCGATATTGTGTCGTGTATTTTCGTATTGTGATCCTGGATTGCCTAGACCTACGAAAAGTATCACGACTGTGCTTTCATGCTTGAATTACTTAGCTTTGATCACACCACAGATCGCAACATCTGGTCTATCCATCATTTTACAGTTTGATGGTACTTCTACATCTCTAACAAGAATAGAGTCATCTCTGTTCAATGGCTCAACGTTAAGATCAAATTTCGCAGGCATATCATCGATAGCACCTCTTACTTTCAATCTTTTTTTAGACATAATAAGTACACCTTTGTTCTTGAGTCCAACTGGTGTTCCATGAGTCACAACCGGTACAAGGAAGTTTGTTACTTGACCTGGTACAGCTACTCTTAGATCAACGTGAATTACATCACCGATCACTGGGTCTAGTTGATACTCTTGAATGACAACATTGAGTTCTTGATCGCCAACTTTAACTGGGAATGCAAGTGTCTCTTTGTTTCTTACAGTTCTTGCAAATTCACCACGTTTAAATGCTGCATGAATGTTCTCAACACCATTTGCATAAATGTTTGCGATTAGATAACCATCTCTTTTAAGCTGCTTTGCATTGCGCTTACCGATACTCTCTCTAACGATACCTTCTAACATAATTGTCCTTTGTTACTTGTGTATATTCTATTACCAAATGATTGCTTCATTTAGTAAAATAGACGCGAATTATACCCAGTTAGGTTTAAATTATTCTTCATCCTCTTTGAAACCAAACACTTCCACCTCTTTTTCATCGGCAAACTCATCAACGAGTGCACCTTTACCGACCCCTTGCATTTTAAGCTTCAGGTCAGAAGGATTCGTCGCATAATCAAGTGCTGTCTCTTCTGTGATGTCACCTCTTCTCAAGAGATCTAAAAGTGCCTGGTCAAAAGTCTGTGTACCGTAGATCTCTTTACCTTCAAATAGGGCATCAGGGATCTCTGCATCTCTATTCTCTGCAATGAGCTGCTCGATCCTTGCCGTCTTTTTAAGTATCTCGATCCCTGCTACCCTTCCACCGCGCTTGGTCGGAATAAGTCTTTGAGAGATAACCCCCTCAAGTACAGAGGCCAAAGACATACGGATACGGTTCTGCTCTTCGTTACTGAACATACCAACGATCCTGTCTATCGTCTCTTTTGCATCTAGAGTGTGCAACGTTGAAAATACAAGGTGCCCCGTATTGGCTGCATGAAGTGCGATATCGATCGTTTCAAGGTCCCTCATCTCACCGACAAGTATGATATCCGGGTCTTCTCTCAGTGCTGCTCTAAGTGCATCTGAGAAAGAGTGTGCATCCTGTCCAATGGCTCTTTGATTGATAAGACATCCTCTATCTTTGTGTACAAATTCTATCGGGTCCTCAACGGTGATGATATGCTTTTTATTTTCTCTGTTGATCTTATCGAGGATCGCTGCAAGCGTCGTTGATTTACCAGAACCTGTTACACCTGTTACAAGAACAAGCCCTCTTTGGATCTCTGTAAAGGTTTTGATCACCGGCGGAAGATTGAGTTCATCTATGGAGAGGATCTTCACTGGAATGATACGGAAAACCGCACTCAAACCATCCATTTGATAAAAGAAGTTCACACGGAACCTGTTATCCTCTCCCAAAACATAGGAAAAGTCCAGGTTTCTATCTTCTTGAAGCTGTTTGTACTGTGCTTCGGTCGTGATCTCTTGCGCTAGTTTGTCCATCATCTCTGAGGTCAAAGTATCTTGACCCAAGACTTTCAATACACCGTGTATACGAACTCTGATTTGGGAACCTGATTTAAGATGGAGGTCACTTCCACTATTGCTGATCATTGTTTTAAGGTATAGTTTGAGCTTGTCTTCCATGATGAACCCTTTTGGTCTATTTTATTTTAACGTATCAAGCATCTCTTGAAATGCTTTTTCAAATGCTTCCAGTCCTTCATTGAGGAGTTGGCTATAAATAGCATCCATATCAAATCCGCAATCTGCCAATTTAGTGAAATAACCATTGATCTCACTGTCATCAATAGGCAGTTTTGGTGCTGAAGCTTTTTGTGCAACGAAAGATTCAATCGTTGCTAAAGGTGCAGTGTTGACCGAGTGCGGTGCAAGCAGCTCTTGCATATAGTAGTCTGCCGGAAGGTCATCCCCTTTTACCCCTGTACTGGCAAAGAGTGTACGAACACTAGGCGTATGGTTTGCTTCAATAAGGTTATAGACTTTTGCTGCATTATAGATACCTGTTTTGGCAACGTCTATCCCTTCGCTTTCCAATTCACCATCTAACATTCTGTCAAAACGGCTGACAAAAACAGAGATCACTGCTTCGGCTCTCAATCCACCATCTTTTTCAAAACAATCCAACCCTTTTTTCATCGCTTTAAGAGACCGTTGTGTCTGCTTAGGTGAAAAGATGAGTGTGGCATTGACAGAGATACCTGTACTAAGCAGTTCTGTCATAGCTTCATAACCAGCGTCTGTTGCAGGCACCTTAATCATTACATTTGGTTCACCAATAGCCGCAAAGAGCCTTTTACCCTCCGCTACTGTTCCTGCTGTATCATTTGAGAGGAAAGGATCCACTTCGATAGAGATATATCCGTCATTTCCTTCATCATATAGAGGTCTTAATGCTTGTGCAGCAGTACGGATATCTTCTATCGCCAGTGCTTCATATTTCTCTTTTGGACTTTTTCCGGAAAGAGAAGCCAACTGTTCTTTATATGCAGGAGAGGATGTGATCGCAGATGCAAAAATAGACGGATTACTTGTAGCACCATTAATAACACCTTTTTCGATCAATGATAAAAAATCATTTTTAAGAAAATCCCTCTCTACAAAATCCAACCATAACGAAAAATTTATATCCCTATTTACCATCTTCATACTCCCACGTAATATGCTGCCATGAACCCAAATCGGTAGGTTTTTCGATCGTCTCTTTGAGTGCATCTAGGAAGAGACCCCTTTCAACCTCTTCCGCTCCTAAACGGATCATATGATCCGTTTTCATTTGGCAATCTATAAAATCATAACCTCTCCTCCCTAAAACGTCACTTAGTGCTTTAAAAGCAACCTTGGATGCATCTGCTACCAAAGAGAACATTGACTCTCCAAAAAATGCTTTTCCATACGCTACACCATAGAGCCCACCTACCAGTTCTCCCTCTTGATAGACCTCTACACTGTGTGCATAACCCTCTTCATGCAGACGTATATACGCTTCGATCATCTCATCTACTATCCAGGTACTGCTCTGTCCTTCCCTGGGAACCAAAGCACAATATTTGATCACATCTGAAAATCTTTGATCAAAACTCACAGTGAATTTACCTGATCGCAAGACCCTTCGAAAAGATTTACGTACTTTGAATTTGTCTGGAAAGAGTAGCAGTCTTGGGTCAGGTGACCACCAGAGTACAGGGTCTCCCTTACTAAACCAGGGGAAAATCCCTTTTTGGTAGGCTGTGAGCAGTCTTTGGCTGGAGAGATCTCCCCCATAGGCCAGAAGTCCTTCATCTGCTGCCATACGGGGATCAGGAAATTGTGTAGGATCACTATTTAGAGGAGGGATAACATAGTCATCTTCCTCATACATCGAAGCCATTTCTTCCTCCATCAACGAAAAAACGGTACTTAGTTTTGAATATCAAAATGCAGTGCCCCAGCCTTATAGGTCACTTTGACTACACCGCCTTTTTTCAGTTTCCCAAAGAGTATCTCATCGGTCAATGCCTCTTTAACCCTCTGATCGATGACACGGGCTATATGTCTAGCTCCATAACGCTCATCATATCCCTCCTGGGCCAAGTACTCTTTGGCTTTTTTAGCCAACGTCACTTTGATACCTTTAGACTCGAGCATGAGGTTGAGCTTATCTACCTCTTTATCTACGATGATCACCAACTCATCCAATCCAAGCGGATTAAACTCTATCGTTGCACTCAGACGGTTTCTAAACTCAGGAGAGAAGAACGCTGCCAATGCTTTATCTGTTTTCATGGAAGTATCTTTATTGAAGCCCATCACATTGGCCTCTTTGGTTCCTATGTTCGATGTCATGATCAGTATCACATTTTTAAAATCAGAGACCACACCATTGTTATCGGTCAACTTCGCACCATCCATCACTTGAAGCAAAATGTTCATGATATCAGGATGCGCTTTCTCTATCTCATCAAGCAATAAGACCGTATGCGGATGCTTTTTGATCATCTCTGTCAACAGTCCACCCTGCTCATACCCGACATACCCTGGAGGTGCACCTACCAGACGGCTTATGGTATGTGCTTCCATGTACTCACTCATATCCAATCTTTCAAAATGCACATGCATGGTTTTGGCAAGTTGTGTAGCCAGCTCTGTTTTACCTACGCCTGTAGGACCTACGAACAAAAAGCTTCCTATCGGCCTGTTTGGAGCATTCAGTCCGGCATAAGAGCGTTTGATAGCCGTTGCCAATGCAGTGATCGCTTCATCCTGTCCGATAATATGTGATGCCAGATCTTTCTCAAGTGACTTGAGTTTCTTCGTATCATCTGTACCTATCACCGTTGAAGGAAGTTTCATGATCTTCGCGACACTCTCTTCTATATCTTTGAGTGTGACCGTTACACCCTCTTTACCTCTAAGCATAAAGTGAGCACCCACCTCATCGATGATATCCATCGCTTTGTCCGGTAAAAATCTGTCATGCAGATACTTCACAGAGAGGTCTATGGCTGCCTGAAGCGATTCATCGGTGAAGGTGATCTTATGATACTCTTCATATTTATGTTTGATACCCTGCAGGATGGTCATCGTATCTTCAATACTCGGTTCTTCTACATCTACTTTTGCAAAACGACGGCTTAATGCCTTGTCCTTGTCGAAGAAGTTTCTATACTCTGCATAGGTCGTAGCACCGATACACTTAATGTCACCACGTGCAAGTGCAGGTTTGAGCAGATTCGAAGCATCCATACTTCCGCCACTCGTTGCCCCTGCACCTACCATGGTATGGATCTCATCGATGAACATTATGGCATCTTTTTTCTCTGTAAGCTCTTGGATGATCCCTTTGAGACGTTTTTCAAAGTCTCCTCTGTACTTGGTACCCGCTACCAAAGAACCCATATCCAAAGCATACACTTTTGAATTTTTCAATATCTCCGGTACATCTCCTTCAGAGATCTTCAGTGCCAGTCCCTCAGCGATAGCTGTTTTACCTACACCCGGTTCACCGACAAGCAGAGGATTGTTCTTCTTACGTCTACAGAGGGTCTGCATCACCCTATCGATCTCATCTATGCGCCCTACTACAGGATCTATCTTTCCTGTTTTGGCCATAGCAACAAGCTCTACAGTAAACTGTTCTAGAAGTGTTTTGTCCTTCTTTTCCTCTTCAGACGCACCTTCTACTTTTTTATCATAGCGGTGAGAGATCACTTCGAGTATATCCACTCGTGCGATCCCCTCTTTTTTCATCAGATAAACGGCATAAGAGTGCTCTTGCATAAAGATCGCTGCGATCATATCACCAATGCTGGCTTCAGTTCTTCCCGCACTGTGGATATGTGTCATCATATCATTGATCGCACGGGAAAGTGCCACTGTTTCAAATGGTTCGACCGCTTCTTTCAGTGAGGGGATCGTCTTCGTGATATGATCAGTGATACCCGTTTTCAATGTATCCAGGTCTGCACCCAGTATGGAAAATATCTCCAGTCCTGCTTCACTCTTTAAAATAGATAAAAAGACATGCTCTACAGTAAGGTATTCATGTCTATTCTCTTTTGCATATCCTACAGCCCCTTTAAATACATCGTTCAGTGCAATACTAATCATATTAACTATCCTCTTCAATGGTTGCGAGTAATGGAAACTCATTTTGTTTGGCACGTTGTTTTACCTGCTGTGCTTTCGTCTCTGCTATCTCAAAACTATATACACCACATATTGCTTTACCTTTTTCATGTATCTGCAGCATGATCTGTTCTGCTTGAGCATGTGTCTTATGGAAAATACTTGTAAGTACTTCCACAACAAAGTCCATACTCGTATAATCATCGTTATGTAGCAACACTCTGAACATTTGTGGTTCTTGTACCTCTAAGGAAATCTCTAACTCTTCTTCAATCTTTGGCATATTATGTTAAAATCCTACTAAATTATTCTAGTCTATTATACAAAAAAAATGGAGAAATGCAAGTGCAAACACTTTTCATCACTGCCACAGGTACAAACATAGGTAAAACATATACCACAGTCCAGCTTATAGAAGCTTTTACAGCACAAGGATTACGCGTTGGTGTCTATAAGCCCATCGAGACCGGAGTAGATATGCTACCTCTAGATGCCAGTTTACTCTTACAAACCTGTCAGAAGGTAAATGAGAATTTCAAAGGGCTCACGCCAGAGGATATTACAGCCTACACTTTTCCTCTACCCGCAGCACCTTTTTGTGCAGATACAGAACAGAGTATCGATCTAAAGAAAATCATGGAAAAATACGATGAACTAAGCCAACTTTGTGACATCCTTCTAGTTGAAGGTGCAGGTGGTCTTATGGTACCTGTTACAAAAGAGTACATGATGATAAACCTGGCTAAAGAACTCAATGCAAAAGTTC
>Ga0180435_10000388_pt1 | contig 45713 bp, 42 predicted proteins | sample SS_ome_3_FD_132467 | JGI IMG/M metagenome (GOLD analysis project Ga0180435, IMG submission 132467) | Hypersaline lake sediment archaeal communities from the Salton Sea, California, USA - SS_3_S_1 metaG | ecosystem: Environmental > Aquatic > Non-marine Saline and Alkaline > Hypersaline >... | reverse complement strand
GGGCACAATATATGAAGGCGGCAGAGCTGGCAATGCATCCGATGATCCCCTGGCAAGGATCCTGAAGGGCGGAAATGCCGGCAGCTTTCGTTACTGTGGGTCAGTGGGCGACCTCAATTATCTCATTATCATCATATCACCGGACGATCCCAATTGGGCCGATAGCATCGATATCGATTCCGGCACCATCACCTGCTACGGTGACAATCGTAGGCCTGGTGGTCGCCTGCTGGACACACCCAAAAATGGCAATTTGATCCTGAAAAAACTGTTTGGCAGCCTGCGCAGCGCTAAAGATCCCCGCAAGGCTGTCTCGCCAATCTTCATATTCTGCAGGTATCCCAACCAGGCAAGCCCTCGATCGGTCCAGTTTATTGGTATCGCTGCACCCGGATCTCCCCATGTCCAAGCGACAAAGAGCCTTACATACATCCAGCGGCGTATCAATTCACAGCGGTTCTACAATTATTGCGCCACATTTACGATCTTGGACATACCCATGATATCACGGGCCTGGATTGACGACCTGGAAGCCGGCCAAACCAACTCCAAGCACCGGCCGATCGTTTGGAATATGTGGCAAAAAAGTGGCCTTTACCGTCCGATAAAAGCGAAACGTCCGCAACGCTGCCGGTCAGTACAGAACCAACTTCCCAAGAGGACAGACAGCAAAGCGATGCTGTTAAAACTGTACCGCTATTTCAATGGCGAGTCCTATCAGTTTCTGCATTTTGCTGCCGAGCTTTATGCCCGCAGTGATCCACGCATTATCTTGGAGCGCGTCCGGCGTATGGCTCCTGATCATTATAATGTCATAGCCGGAAAGTATCGTCTCGGGATCGATAACTGCCCTACTTTCTTAAAATTTGTAATCGATGCCAAGTGCTACAACCCGGGTAGTGGAAATCGTAAAAGAAAATCCGTGGGTAAGAAGGATATTGAAAAGCTTTCGTCTCGTCTGGGAACGCGGCAATTTACGGTTTTGGTCACCACATCCGTACTCACACCTGAAGCTCATGGGGCAATTCAAAACCAGGATCATCCTGTGGTAGTCATTGCCGGCACTGACATTATCAAGATCCTGCAATCCATCCAAATTCGCTCGGTTAAGCAGTTATCTCAATGGCTTGAAGATCATTTTCCCCTGTCCTAGAGCGTTTCCCGGTATTCTGAAAACGACTTAAAATTCCAGATCAGGTGCGAACAAGCACCAAATTGGGACGGTTGGTTTTCAAACACTCTATTTCCAGAAAGAGGCGTTTTTGCGGATACCGTCATTTAAGCGAGTTTTGACACGGTCTCGAAGCATTTTTGATTTGATATGAATGACCTTGCGGCTATAGCTGATATTTTTTTCCATTAGTTGCGGGTAGTTTTTCAAATTTGACCGTAATTTGATTCCGTTGGACTGTACTTTGTGAAGGATATCAATTTCTTTACCCATCACCCGATTGTGACCACGCATTAATGTCGACAGGAAGGACTCGCGGTCATCGGAACAAGCTGCATAGGTAACCACTTTCCCGAGTTGGTACAGGCTATGGCCGTCACTACCGCCGCTAATGGCCTTATTGAGATTAAATCCCAACAAAGCTGATTTCAAATTCCACTTGTTCAGATTCTCCGAATTGATAACCTCCACCCCATCCACCTGATCCAGAAGGGATGCCAATCGTTCTTTTTCAAAATGTTGGTTGGCAATGCCGGTGTAAACACCGCAAAATGGATGCGGAAAAATTGTAATGCCGTGCTTGTGTCGCGCGCAGCGGATAATTGTTTCCAGGTCCATGGACGTTGAATTCATGGTGTCCGTACCCATATGGGGTGCGATATCCTGGTGGTAAAATCGAGACAGGTTGTCAATAGTATTGAAATATACGAGTATATGCGCACCTTCACGGGAGGTTACCTCGATGCCCGGAATCGATAACACTTTTTTATGGGCAGCCATTTCAATTGCCCCTTGAATTTCATTATGATCGGTTATGGCCACCCCGATCCCCATCATTTCGGCATGTTCGGCTATCTCATCAATGCTGTTCCGACCGTCTGAATGGGCTGAATGGAAATGCATGTCCACGACGGTGTACTGTTGGGACAGTTCCGGAATATTCGGCTTTTCAAATAAAATTCGATTGATTGGGTTATTCATTGCGCTCACGGATTCAGTTGACATCTATTTATGTTATCGTCATATTAGGCCCAAACTTAAGCGAATAGTTGTTACATCCTATAGCTGTTGTCAAAATAATGTTCCGTTTCGCGCGAGAAGCGGTACAGGTGTTTTTTTATGTCGACATATCAATCCGAGTCATCACCTGTGCCCCACGGATTGGTGATGAAATTCTGCCGAATCTTAGTAAAATTAGGTAGTCGAAACATCACCAATCCGTCAGGGCACTACGCTAGCGAAGCAGGTTCAATATGATATGTCGACATAAAAAAACACCTGTACCGCTTTAAACCTGGCTGTTATTTCGGAACATATTTGTGACATTTACTCTAATAACGTTAAATGTGATCCTATCATATAAAAGCGCATAACATAAACATCCTTTTAGCAAAGTCCACCAAATGACGTTTTTTTTACAAACAACCAGCTAAAATCAGGATTGGAACCGATGGCGAATTTTGCACAGCCTGGAAACGTTCACATCAATAGACATGCTGGATTCAGGAGCTAGTACATGGATCCCAAAATAAAAAAGGCAATTGAAACCGCAGTTGAAAACGAAGCCCTGGCCAGGACCTTCAACATCGAATTGGTGGAGCTTGAAACAGGGCGCTCGGTCGTGGAAATGGAATATATGCCTGAAACCATGAGCAATATCTATGATCGCGCCCATGGCGGAGCCATCTATGCCCTAATTGACGAGGCCTTTGAAACCGCCGGTCAAACCCATGGCACCATAGCCGTAGCCCTCAATGTCAATGTCACCTATATCGCCAGCCCACCGGATGGCGCCCGGCTACGTGCCGAGGCTCGGGAGATTAGCCGGACCAAAAAAACCGCCGTTTATGATATCAATGTAATGGGGCCCGACAAACAGCCAATCGCTACCTGTCAGGCCCTGGCCTATCGCACCGGCAAACCGATACCGTTCCTTGACAAATAAACCGCCCTGCCTCTGGCAGGGCGGTTTGTTTGTTTATCAATTTAGATTAAACTATTTTTTGAAGGTAACCACCACAAATCCCTCTCGCGCGCGTCGAATCAAGCACTGAACTTCATCGCCCTCATCTAATTTCTCAATCACTTTGGTGTAATCCCGTATGGAAGCAACCCGTGAATGATTGACCTCCTTTATGAGATCACCGCGCCGGATTCCGGCCTCGGCTGCCTTGCTGCCAGGTTTGGTTCCCACAACCAGTACACCGGCCTCGTCGGCATCAAATCCGAATCGATTCGCATTGTCCTTGGTTAAATCCATGAGTTCCAGGCCCATGTCTTGACTGGTGTCTTTACTCGGTTTTCCGGCCAGCAGTTCACTGTCATCCCGTTTGGCCAACTCGACCCGGACAGTTTCGGTTTCGCCTTCGCGTAGCAGCTTAATGGTTGTCATTTTGCCAACCTTTGTATTGGCGATGATTCCGGAAAGTTCTCTTGCGGTTTGAACACGTTTGCCATCGATTTCAAGAATGATATCATTGACTTTAATGCCGCCTTTGTCAGCGGGATCACCCTCGAATACCTGCGTTATGAGAACACCGCCACGATCCTCGACGCCGTAATAAGATTGCAATTCATCCGTGAGATCCTGGATGCCGACACCCAGCCAACCCCGCGTCACTTCGCCCGACGACTTTAGCTGCGAGATGATGGTCTTGGCCATGTTCATGGGAATCGCAAAACCAATCCCCTGGCCGCTGGCAACGATGGCCGTGTTGATCCCTACGACCTCTCCCTGCAGGTTAACAAGCGGCCCACCGCTGTTTCCGGGATTGATGGAAGCATCGGTCTGGATAAAGTCTTCATAGGGTCCAAAACCGATGATTCTGCCCTTGGCGCTGACGATGCCGGCGGTGACAGTCTGTTCCAAGCCAAAAGGACTGCCGATGGCAACCACCCAATTGCCCACAAGCAACCTGTCCGAATCTCCCATCTGGATGGGGACCAAATCCGTATCCGCAGAGATCTTGATCAAGGCGAGATCGGTGTTGGGATCACGGCCGACGATCTCGGCATCGTATTCCCTCTCGTCGGCCAGTTTGACCTTGATCTGATCGGCGTTTTCCACCACATGGTTATTGGTTACGATGTAGCCCTCCCTGTCGATGATAAAACCGGAGCCCAGACTCCGTTGCTTGAAATCCTGTTGGGGCTGATTGTTGGGTCCCCAGAACTCATCAAAGGGATTTCTCTTTTCATCAAATGGGTTGCCAAAAAAGTGGCGAAAGACCCGTCCGCCTCCCTTAACTGTGGTGACCGTCCGAATATTGACCACGCTCGGCTTGGCATCTTTGGCCAGCTGACTGAAATTGTTGGGTACCATGGGGACATCCGGCGTCTGCGAGGCCGTTAATATCGCCGGCGCCACGGCGGCAAATGCTCCCACGAAGGTGACAATTATGATCAATCGAATAATTTTATTGGTCTTGTTCATGGCTAGTTCTCCTTATCTTCAAGTTGAAGTAAATCGATCCGTTTCAGTTAGCAATAACCCTAACACGGCAATCTTACCGCAACATGACCGGGAGATTACCATTTGGTAATCTTTAAAATAAATAGCCACCAGCTGCGGGTGGCCATTTGTTTTGGTGGTTTCAAAACGGCAATGGTTGCACATTTGCTTGGAAATTTTGCGGTTTGCCACCATCATTTCGGCGCAGTCACGCACCGACACCTATTTGTATTGCGGGCTTGATACCATTCTGGGTTTTATGTGGGACGCCGCCAGGCGATTAACACGTGGTGATGATTTTTCCCAAGATACCGGGGAGCATCTGGTATACATATCCCTTACTTATCAAGCTTACTAGCATCATGCTCCATGATTTCACAAGGCAGGACAACCCTGAATGTGCTGCCCCGGCCGACTTGGCTATCAACTTCAATTCTGCCCTGATGCGCTGCGGCAATGGTTTTGGCCAGACTGAGCCCCAGTCCAAAACCATCGGTCGAGCGACTGGGATCGCATCGATAAAAGCGCTCAAAGATGTTTTCCCTGTCTGCCTTGGAAATACCAACACCGGTATCTTGGATGGACAAAACCACCTGCTGAGACTTCTCGTTTTGTAAAGACACGCTCACACGCCCGCCGTCTTGGGTATACTTGATGGCGTTGTCCAAGAGGTTGGCAACCATCCGTTGCAGGAGCGCAAGATCTCCCTGTAAACGCAATTCATCCGATTGTTTCCATTCTATTTCAATGCTTTTGTCAGCGGCCATGGGTTGAAATAACTCGCAGGCCTGACGGACGATTTCGCTTAAATCCACACCGCTTTGATGCATTTCAGCGGCCCCGGCTTCAGTCTTGGAAATCAGCAGCATGGTATTGATCATATCCAGCAAACGATCGCACTCTTCAATATGACTGGCGGCCATGTGCTCGAAATCTTCAAGATCGTTGCCGGTTGTTAGTGCGATTTCCGCAGCGCCCCGAATCCGGGTGATGGGGCTTTTTAAATCATGGGCGACATTATCGCTGATACCCTGAATGTTTTCAATGAGCTGCTGGATGCGGTCCAACATATCGTTAAAGGTAGCTGCCAGCTGGTCGATTTCATCACCCCGCCGGTTAACAGGAACACGTTCGTTGAGCGCACTGGCTGAAATTTTCCTAGCCGTACGGGTGACAGCCTGAACGCCGGAGACGGCGCGTCGGGCCAAAAACCATCCGAACCCGGTAGAGAGCAACACCAGTACAGTTAGGGTTGCCAGAAAAATCCGCTGAAAGGCTTCAACAAAGCGGGCCACGTTTTCCAAAGATTGGCCCAGTTGCAGGATGACACCGTTACCGATATGGCGGTAAAGGATGCGTACCTTTTCGGAACGGCCCGGAATGGTGAGCGTTTCATAAACCTGGATATCACCTTGCAGGGCCTGTTCGATGTTTACGCGGGTTACACCAATATCCTGCCAGTAGGACATATTGGATGAAGAGAAGGAAATTCCTGTAGGATAGAAAAGGCGATAAAAAATTTTTTTTTCGCCGGATGCCTGTGATTCCAACTCGGCAAACCGTTTGACCGCCTCAACGCCTTCGGTCGTCATGATGGTGGCAAAAATTCCAGCCTGGCGACTGAGATCACGGTCGGTCTGCTCGCGAAACATAGCAGTCATCAGCAGATAGAAGAAAAGAAAAGCAATGCAGGCCGAGATTGAAAAAATGCCCGCATACCAGAGTGTCAGCCGAAAGGCTAAGGTATGCCGGGTCTTAATCCCCTTCTTTGAGTACATAACCGACACCACGTACAGTGTGGATCATTTTTTTATCGGATGATCGATCAATTTTATCCCGTAATTTGCAAATTCGCGCCTCGACCACATTCGTTTGCGGATCGAAATTATAATTCCATACATGCTCCATGATCATGGTCTTTGAAACCACCCGTTCACGATTACGTAACAGATACTCCAATAAACTATACTCGAGCGGCTGAAGCTGGATTGGCTCTCCGTCGCGGGTCACTTCGCGGCTTAACAAATCAATGCGCAGTCCTTTATATTCGATACTGGTGGGCTCGTGTGTACCGCTGGCCCGCCGAATCAAAGCCTGCACGCGCGCCAGAAGCTCGGAAAATGCAAACGGTTTGGTCAGATAATCGTCGCCACCGGACTGCAGCCCCTTGACCCGATCATCGATTTCATCCTTGGCACTGAGGATAATCACGGGCGTTTCTATCTGCGCCTGACGCATTTCCTGAATCAGACGTAATCCATTCAGCTTGGGAAGCATGATATCGATAATCGCCGCATCATAGGGCTCGGTCATGGCCAAATTCAGGCCGGTCTCACCATTAACGGCAATATCGACGGCAAATCCGGCAGCAGTGAATCCTTTTTCAATAAAGCCGGCAATTTTCTGATCATCTTCGACAAGTAGTAGGCGCATGGCTAAACCAAGGGTTCGAGGATTCCAGGATTCAGGGGTTTAAGTGAGTTTCAAAGCTATCTGCTCAACCTAGTTCATTGAATCTCAATCCAACACTACGACTTTTTGACAGTAGCAAAATTGAGCAAAATATGCCCTGGACTCAATGTACCAATCTATCTTGACAATATAACTATTTGTTGCCAAAAGATCAATTGCAATCAATGAAACCAGCGGGATGTTTGGATGCTCGAAAGTTGCTATTTGCCCATGGCGGTTAGCATCACTTGACCCCTTGGATCCTGGACCCCTTGAATCCTTTCCACAAAAAGTTGCTATTTTAATTCAAGGGAATACCTAACATCATAAATAAATTAAGATTCGGAGACTAAAATGTCCCTTCAAACTCAAATAAAGAAAGATCTGATGTCCGCCATGAAAGCCAGGGACGAGGCTCGCAAAGATACCCTACGGGTGGTAATGGGGGAATTTGGTCGGGCCGACTCAAAAGAACTCAGCGATGGTGTCGTTATCAAGATCCTTAGAAAATTGATTAAATCTGAAAAAGAAACCCTGGCCCAGATGGGTGCGGAGGAGGACTCAGCCTTTATCAGCATCATCGAAGCCTATTTGCCGCAACTGGCTGATGAAAACGAGATTGCATCATGGGTAAAAGCAAACATCGACTTTTCTCAGCTTAAGAACAAAATGCAAGCCATGGGGCCCATCATGAAACATTTTGGGGACCGGGCGGACGGGAACGCAGTCAAGGCTATTCTGCAGAAACTCTAAACCCCAAAGTTTCAACTTCGAATAGCGCTATTCAGCTTCTTTTACAAGTGCCGACGCCACAGTAAAATCATACATGCGTTCGGGATCCAACGACTTGCCTGTGTATATCTTGGCTGCCTGTCGAATAGCTTCGTATGCCACCCAACCGTGTTCCTCCCATAGCTCCGGAACATCCTGGTTCCATAGTCGGAACTCGATGTCGTCTCCGAACTTGCGTACATACATGCGCACACGTTTATTCTGCGGATAGGGGTGGTAGTACAATCCCTTGTCGTCTTTCATAATTCAAATTCCTACAAGATATTCTAATGATTTAAAATAATGTTCGATGTCGGATTATTCCAAAGATCTGATTACGATAACTCCGCGGCAACTTGGGTTCGGATCCAGTCCAGATATGCCCCATGCCCTTCATCAATCGGCAGGCAGACAATACAGGGACATTCATAGCTATGGAGGGAAACAACCCGTTTTTTCAACTGCGGCACTTTTTCACGTGTTGTCTTGGCGATCAGAACCGTCTCCTGATCGTTCTGAACCGCGCCATCCCACCAATATAGCGATTCCATCCGATCCAGAATATTGACGCAGGCTGCCAGTCTTGATTCAACCAGCGCTCGTCCAATATTTCCGGCCTCGTCTTTATCAGCACAAGTCATGTAAACAAATGTGATATCCGAGTCCATGTTTCCTCTTTCCTTACGGTCTCATAGCTATTTAAAATCCCTATCGGAATCGGGATCGGAATCGGGATCGAATTCAATATGCCTTTATTCCCCGAACCCTTACTTTACGCTAACCTATTCGACATAGCCGATTGAAAGTTGGATAACATCTATTTTTTATGGCCTAATATGCCATCTCGATCCCGATCCCGATAGCGATCCCGATTTCGACAACAAATTTATATTTTCCACATTCTCATTTAACAAAAATTGAGCTGCCTTGAATTGCGCCACCGTTCTCGGACCTGTCGTTTCTATACCAATATCATTGACAGATCAATGCCGAATTATTACTTTTCGCGCTGTATCAATACCAACCGTGTCGTTGGCTCAAACCGTAAATGCGAAAGATGTGATCTATGCCCCACAAAGTAGTCAAAACCATGCTCTGTCCCACCTGCCGCAAACTCATCAGCAGCGATGAAACCAAATGTCCGTATTGCGGTACATCCAGGCCTGGATCTGTGATGCTCAATAATCCGTTAACTGGCCTGTTCGACGACCCGGGTCGATTGATCAAGGCAATTATTACCCTGAACGTGGCCATGTTTGCATTAACGATCGTGATGAGCATACAGGGGCTGAACTTATCTGCGAATCCCCTCACTTTTCTATCACCGGATGGCCGCATTCTTTTGGTTTTCGGCTCAACCGGAAAAGTACCCATAGACAACATGAACCGCTGGTGGTCACTCCTGTCAGCAAATTATTTACATGGCGGTATACTGCATATATTGTTTAACATGCTGGCCTTCCGACAGATCTCTGTGCTGATTGCGCGGGAATACGGAACCTATAGAATGTTTATGATCTATACCCTTGGCGGTATCCTCGGGTTCTGGATTTCCTACCTGGCCGGAACCTCTTTTACCATCGGGTCCTCGGCTGCCATCTGCAGTCTGATCGGCGCAGCCTTATACTATGGTAAAGCGCGCGGCGGCGCATATGGTCAGGCCGTTTACCGCCAGATCGGCGGGTGGGCCCTGATGATATTCCTGTTTGGATTCACCATACCCGGCATCGATAATTGGGGGCATGGCGGCGGCATTGGTGCCGGTATACTTTTGGGTCTCTTGTTGGGATACCAGGAAAAAAAGAGAGAGGCTCCGTGGCAAAAGCGTACGGCTTTGGCCTGTGCCCTTTGCACCCTGATCGTTCTGGCTTGGGCAATTCTGTCGGGTTTGTATTACATTTTTATTGTAAAAATCTAGAGATCTTTTAATAAAATTATAAAGTCCTTCTGCACAAGCGTCCTAAGATTTAGGTGTAGGATCTAAAATATTGTGATTTTTTTTAAATTCCAACCTAAAACTTAACACCTAAAACCTAAAACCATATTCTTTTTAATGAACAGCCAAGCAGACATCCAAATTTATTTCGATTTACGCCGGTGCATTTTGGAAACCCTTTACAGGTTCTTTCGGGAATACCCCTTTGGCCTGGCCGAACTGTATCAATTCCAAGACCAATGTCATTGCGGTCCCGAACAGCTCAACTGGAACATCGTCTACCTTGAGAAGAGTGGATATGTCGAGCTGGATAAGTCCCTGGACTGTCCGCCCTTTGTCTCCTGTACGGCCAGCATTACAGCCCAAGGCATTGATCTAGTTGAAAATCCGGCACAATTGGACCAAAAATTTCCCCTTCCCAAATAAATTGATGAGCTCAAAATTCGGAAGCCTCACTTTCTGTTGACACATTCTCGCGTCTGTCTTATACCCAATAGCAATTGTGATTCGCTCCCGAAGGGAAGCAACGATGCCACCAAAAGAACGGAGAAAATACCGACGCTATAAAGTCACCGCCGACGCTTATGCAGTTACCGGGCCTGAAGCTGCCAAATTAGGACAGATCAAAGACATCAGCATGGGCGGACTGGCTTTTAACTATTTGGCTGATGAGGGGCGTTCACAAAGCTGTGATGCATTGGATATCATCACCCGACAATGTAGCATGCGCATCGAACACCTGCCGGTCAAAACCATCTCAGACTTCGAACTGGCCCCAAAAAATGTATTTAGTACTGTTAAATTGCGGCAATTGGGTGTACAATTTGGCGAGTTAACACCCGATCAGAGGTCTCAATTGCAACATCTATTAAAGACGCATACCTCATGGACCGACGAACATTCCTAAAATCTTTGGGAATTTACATCCTATCCCGACAATTCGGACAGCAACCATCCACCTGGGCATTTGCATCTGCAGCACCACCGGCCCAATCTCTTTTGGCGTCACCTGCGAACCAACAAAATTTTGACCACCATCGTTGCATACACCCAAGTCATGCGGTCCGTCTCTCCCCTTTTGACAACGGTACGCTGCAAACTGTTCTGGCACGATTTGTACGCGTTCAAGCGACTGTGGGACATGCAAACTTTTGTTTGCTCGGATTCGACGACAGCTTACGTATTGCCCAAGGGTACCAAGGAGTGGGCGCCTTTAGTAGCCGTGAATTACAATTTTTAGATAAAATATTTCACACAGATGCCCGGATTTATGGCTTTAAGGGCCAAAAGCTTTTTCAGAACATTACCAATACCGTTAATAGGCGTGAGGTACGCAAGATTCCGGGTACCGGAAACTATCTTTACAACGGATCGTCCTTACAACTTTACCAGCGCCTTGCAGGCGATATCGGAGATCAGCTCGTTTTAACCGCGGGCATACGTGGCATCGCCAAACAATTTTATCTGTTTCTTAAAAAGGTTGCGAATAGCCAAGGCAACCTGTCTGAGGCATCCCAGTCGCTGGCTCCGCCAGGGTACTCCTATCACGGCGTGGGAGATTTTGATGTGGGCCAGGTCGGCTATGGTGCTGCCAATTTTACCGAAAAGTTCAGCCGCACCAGAGTGTATCGGACTATAACCCAACTTGATTATGTTATTTTCCGATACCCGCGCAACAATCAACTGGGCGTCCGGTTCGAGCCATGGCACATTCAAGTCAGCCTCAACAATACAAAAACCTGAGACCAAACCATGGCCAGAGGAGACCAACTCGGAAGACAATGGAAAATTATCAGGACATTGATTGCCTCCAAACAGGGGAAGTCAGTCCAAAGGCTGGCCTCGGAATTAGCGTGCCACCCCAGGACGGTTTATCGGGATCTGGAGGCTCTTCAGGTTGCCGGCTTTCCGGTCTATACCGAACGCCAAAATAATAAAAGCTACTGGTCACTCCTGGATTCCGCCAAACACGCCATCCCGATCCCTTTCAGTATCATGGAGCTTATGGCGCTCTATTTCAGCCGGGATATGCTCAAGATCTTGAAGGATACCCATTTTCATGATTCTCTGGAATCGCTATTCCAAAAAGTCAAAGCAACCTTGCCGACCGATTATCTTGATTATCTAAAAAAAATCGAATCCAGTTTGCAGGTGGGCGTCAAGCCCTACAAGGACTATAGTCAATTCCGCGAGACCATCGATATAATCAATTCTGCCATACATAAGCGCCGGCAAATTCAAATCTCCTATTATGCCATGAGCCGTAAAAAGACATCGCACCGGCTGGTTGATCCCTATAAACTGTGGTTTTTCGATGCGACTTTCTACATGTTGGCTTATTGTCACCGCAGAAAGGATGTACGCTTGTTTGCCGTGGAAAGAATCAAAACGCTGACACAAACCAAGGACAGCTTTGAACCCCCATCAGAATTTGATATTGAAAGCCTCCTGCAGGATAGTTTCGGTGCGTTTATTGGTGACACGCTGGACGTGGTCGTCCGATTTTCTGCAAAAATAGCCGACTATATTCAGGAAAGAACCTGGCACCAAAGCCAGGTGCTGGAACCGCAATCCGACGGATCACTTGTTTTCAAGGTCAAGGTGGCCGGTCTGCAGGCAATCAAGTCCTGGATTCTCGGTTGGGGCCACCATGCCGTCGTTCTGGAGCCGGCTGCACTACGTCAAGAGATATTAGCTGAAGCAGAGGCAACCCTACAGCAATATGGTGTGTCATGAACCCAATCGACTTAAAATTACCTGATGTGGGCGTCACCATTTTCGTAGTCATGACCCAGCTTACCAAGGCGCATGGCCATCAATCCTTCACTTGAAAAGGCTGCTGAAATATTATGCAAAATTTAATCATCACCTGGATTCAGACTGAACTTTACTGGGAGGATATCGCCGCCAATCTTAACATGCTGGATGATAAAATTGAAACCATCAGCAATCCCACCGATCTTATTCTTCTGCCGGAAATGTTTTCCACCGGATTCAGTATGAACCCGGAAGGCTTGGCCGAAACCATGCAGGGAAGTGCCGTAAAATGGATGCAGTCAAAATCCAAAAGTAAAGGTGTCACCATTGCCGGAAGTCTCATGATCCAGGAAAACGGGCACTACTTCAACCGCCTGGTATGGGCCAGTCCGGACGGTCGGATATTTACCTATGACAAAAAGCATCTTTTTCGGATGGCAGGGGAAGAAAAAGTTTACAGTGCCGGCAAGCGCCGGCTGACACTGGAATTGAATGGATGGCGGATTCGGCCTTTTATCTGCTATGACCTCAGATTCCCGGTATGGATGCGCAACACCACCCCGCCCTATGATGTGGGCATCGTGTTTGCCAACTGGCCCGCCGCCCGGGAGATTCATTGGCAGATGCTGTTGCGCGCCCGGGCTATTGAGAATCAAGCCTACTTCATCGGCGTCAATCGCGTGGGCGTGGATGGCAACCGGATTGATTATAATGGCTACTCGTGTGTGGTCGATTTCCAGGGTAATGTTCATTATCAAACGGTTGGGCAGGAAGTCATCCAGTCTGCGAGTCTATCCTCATCCGCCCTGAATAACTACCGTCAAAGCTTCCCGGCCTGGATGGATCGGGACAAGGAAGTCGATCAATTTCTGGATGAAATCGAGCAAACCACCTGAGATACATATCCAAGAAGACCTGGAACGCCAACTGCTACACGGATTGGCTTGTGAGTGGGAAAATGCCCTTTGGGTGTTGCCTGACGATCAGCGCCGTTTGATGCGGCCACCGCTTTTTAGCCTACGTCACCTGAAATCCCGTTTGGGTTATTGGTCACGACATCGGCATGAAATCGTTATCAGCCGCGATTTTATCCTGAACTATCCCTGGGATGACGTTCGTGATGTATTGTGCCATGAAATGGCCCACCAATACACGGACCAGGTTATGAAAAGTTCAGAGCATCTTCCCCATGGGCCCGATTTTTTAGAAGCCTGCCGGCAGCTGCGCGCCAATCCAAAGGCCTCGGGCCACTACCGCCCTTTACATGATCGTCTAGCCCAAACAGCGCTCAGCGACCGGGATCGGTTATTGCTGCGTGTCAAGAAACTCATGTCTTTAGCCGGCAGCACCAATCATCATGAAGCCGAAGCTGCCATGGCCAAGGCCCATGAATTGATGCACAAGTATAATCTGCACATCCGGGAACATAACAACCAGCGAAATTTTATCAGCATGTTTATCGGAGCGCCCGCTTTACGTCATTTCCGAGAAGAATATCATCTGGCCAATTTGCTGCAGCAATACTATTTCGTGCAAGGTTTGTGGGTTTCCGCCTATGTTCTGGGAAAAAGCAAAATGGGACGCGTTTTTGAAATCAACGGAACACCCGAAAATGTTAAAATTGCCGCTTATGTTTATGACTTTGTCAGAAACACCATCGAAAACCATTGGCGCCGATACAACTCCCACGGCCGTTTCAACCGCTATCGAAAAAGCGATTTCGCAGTGGGTTTGGTGGAGGGGTTCAGCAATAAACTGTCAAAGCTGCAATCGAGCCCGTCAATTAGTAAAAATACAACTGCCTTGGTATCTTTACAAGACCCGCTACTTGACGCCTATGTATCGCATCGCTATCCCCGCACAAAGTCATTTCAGCGCACCACATCCAAGCAGGACAATCGCATCCACCACTATGGATACAAGCTTGGCAAGGATCTGGTGATTAACAAGGGTATTGAGGAGAAGGTGAAAAGTAACAAGCTCCTATCTCAATAAGTTGGTTTGTGATAAATGAACATCGAACATAGAATAATATAATTGCAGCTCTTAGCTCTTGGCTGTTAGCTCTTAGTTGCCAAGAGTTAAAAGCCTTTTTTTGTCTCATTTGTTTAGGAGGATAACGTAATGAACCGATCCTTAATCGTCGGTATTATGGGCGGTGGTCGTATCAGCGATCAGGAACGATCAGATGCCTATATGTTGGGCTCCCTGATTGCCAAACAAGGCTGGATGTTATTGAATGGCGGACGCGATGCCGGGGTAATGGCAGCTTCAGCCAAAGGGGCCCAGGAGGCCGGTGGCCTGACTATCGGTATTCTTCCGGACAACAGCGCTCATACGGCCAGTGCACATATTCAAATACCTATCGTCACGGGAATGGGTAATGCCAGAAATTGCATTAATGTACTGAGCAGTGATGCTGTGGTAGCCTGTCCGGGTGGTATGGGTACGCTGTCTGAAATCGCTTTGGCCCTCAAGTGTCAAAAACCCACGCTACTTTTACATTATAAATTCGATCCACAATTTGAAAAGTATCACATCAAGGGTCTTTTGTCCTATGTCCGTTCCCCCCGGGAAGCGATCGAACAGATCCAGGCAATATTTTCGAATGTCTAAACTGAAGTGAGCTAAAGTAGTGAGAGAAGTGCCCAAAGAGATCTGAAGTTTCAAGTGATCTAAATGTCGATGACTTTCCAGCACACCTGTTGTATCTGCCGTTGTTCGCTTGGAAAGTTCCATCGCTTTGCTCTGTCATTTTATAGCGATGATAGAATACCTTAACTCTAATCATGATGTACTCGTAAAAAGTCAAAATTCTCAAATTTCATTTCTATAACCTTTTGAAATTATAAGGAGTGAAATTTGAATATTGCTATTTTTCGGACTTTTTACGAGTCTATCAATCATAAGCCACCGACAAGGTCGGTGGTCGTTGACTCACATCGCCCATTTTCAACTGGCGGGAATCATTCTGCACGATTTCGAATATTAATTCCTGGTTTTCCTTATCCAGCAAATAAAGTGTGCCGGCATCGGCATGGCACAGCATTCGCGCTGCAATGACGATACGCTCCAGTAATTGCTTGGAGTAATACCCGGTGATGACGATCATATGGGTGGTGAGTTCTTGATCATTAATGTAGTCCATTACATCGTACCCATCCATGCCCGGCATCACCAAGTCGAGCAAGGCCACATCAAATTCCTTCTCGGCCAGCAGCGTGATGGCATCTTTGCCACCACCGACGGCAGCAGCACGAAAACCCTGTTTATTGAAATACTCTTCCAGTAGCACTCTGAAATTGGGATCATCATCTCCAATCAAAATTTCAGGTTACCGCAATATCATATCAGAGTCTTGCTATGCGACAGGAACGCATCGGCTAATATGAGATCCTCTTTTGTTGTAATTTTAAGGTTGTGCGTGGATCCGGCCAGTACAAGCACGGGGATGCCCATTCTTTCCAGCAGGGATGCATCGTCCGTGGCCTCGAAACCGTCATTTTGCGCTTTTTCGTGGGCTTCACGGATAAGCTTATACTGAAAGGCCTGAGGTGTTTGAGCGAGCCACATACCTTCTCTGAGAAGCGTTTTTTGGACTCGTGCATGTTGGGTAACTGATTTAATGGTGTCTTGCAGTGGTATGCCCAGGATACAGGCACCATGTATTTCTGCTTCCTTTATACAACGGGATATTAATTTCGGCTGCACCAAAGGGCGTACACCGTCGTGAATCACCACAATACCACATTTATCGTCAATGGCCAGAATACCATTCAAGACCGAATCTTGTCTTCTCGCCCCACCGGCAACAACCGTGATCGCTTTATCAATTTTCAATCCCGAAAGTATCTGATCCCGACAATATGCCATATCGTTGTACGGGACCACCAAGATAATGTTATCCACTTCAGGACATTGATTGAAGGTCAGCAGGGTATGACTCAATACCGGTATACCTTGTAGTGGCAAGTATTGTTTCGGGGTGGCCCGCTTCATACGCTTACCCTTGCCGGCACTGACAATCACCGCATGTGTCGCCATTATCTTAGATACCTTAACTCACCGGGCAAAGGCATATCTTTTCCCATGGTGTCCTCGCCGTAGTTGGCTGCAGCCAGAATTTGGATATCTCTCAAAGCCCGTACATCACCTTCGAAAACAACTTCGGTGATCTTTTCTTTTTGAATTTTGCCGCCGGCCCATTGAATATCCAGAACACTGCTGGCATCGAAACGATCCTCACCCACACATAGCTCAACTTCACCCCCATAGTACTGGACCACTTTTGCTACAAGCAGGCTTGGTCGCATATGAAATCCGAGTCCCACGGGTATACCTGCCTTTATCATGCCGCGCTCGATATTCTCATTGAGTATTTCTTTGGCCAGGTTTGTTCCGGTTGTCAGGAAATGACAGGCAAAAAAGAGGCCGTAGTTAATCGTTCGGTCCAATAGGATCTCTGGATCGATGATTTCAGATAGCTTACTCTGAACCATCTTATAGATCTGTTTATAGCCGGCCTCGTGCATGTGTCGCTCGTATAAATGCAGCAGACGGCCAATCATCTGCAAGAGATGAAATACCACCGAGAAAAAACTACGCAGTTGCTTGAGCTTTCGGTTCCCGAAGCGATAACCACCATGGATGACATACGTATCGAATGAGGATTGCAGATTATGAACCAGCATTTCAAAACGCCTGATTTCAACTTCATTGATCTTCTCAGGAACCAGGGCCCGGATTTCTTCAAGATCATACGGTTCGAAAAAGACAAATTCGTCAAAGGATTGGGCTACTCGCAAAAACTCGCCCGATATTTTAACGATATTTTTTTTTTGAACATCCTTGGAGTCGTCATCAATATCATAATTGAGGATTTCCTGGGTTGTAATCGCGGGAAAATCCGCTTTTTGAAATCCGTCTTCCGGAAACTGTATCTGAAGCCGTTTAGCCTCTTCAATGACAACCGGTGCCAGGCGAATCAACGATCTCACCAGAAACCGGGTGGTCAGCTCACCAGCCTTTTTGAAGTCTTCCGAGCCCGGCAAATCGTAAAATACCAATCGATTTTGAATGTGTAGTTGGGAATAGGCTCCCAGGCTCAAATGGCGGGTGGCCGCGGTCAGCTCCCGATAAAAATACCAGGCCTCGCTATTTTTAGCCCCATGGAAATCAAGGAAATCTTCCAAAACTTGAGATGCACTGATGAGACGCGCGTAAAGCCTTTTCGTGAATTGGGCTGTTTCGATTTCACAACTATCAATATACAAACAACATTTGATGAAATCGCTTGAAAAAATGCGCGCCTTTTCCAGAAATGTTAATGTATCGTTTTCCGCTGACATGAATGAATATCCTTGGAGCCAATACTTCAGGTATCTAAGCTGAAGATGATCGGACTTTCAGGCAGTTGGCGCCAAAGGCCTGAAAGCCTGACTTTTTAATAGGCTAAATGGTGGTCAAAGCAGCTCATAAGCCGAATTCTGTGTCCGAATCGGATTACTCCGAGCCGGCTGACGATCATTCATCTCAGGATGACAGTTACCTGCCACCTCTTGCGACCTACCCGGAAGCTCGAGCGAGCAACTCTCTACGCTTCCCTATTTGGTCTTGCACCGGGTGGGGTTTGCCGAGCTTCCCCGGTCACCCGGAGAACTGGTGCGCTCTTACCGCACCGTTTCACCCTTACCCAACGCCCATCACAGCGCCGGGCGGTATACTTTCTGTTGCACTTTCCTTCGCGTCACCACGACTCCATGTTATGGAGCACCCTGCTCTATGGTGTTCGGACTTTCCTCCAGATCAATCTGCTTGACCCAGCGATCGTCTGATCTACTTTGACCATCTTTCAACTCTAAGTTATCAGCACTTAGCACTAAGCCGTAACCAGCTTACTGCTAAGTGCTGATTGCTCACAGCTCGCTGTAGATCAGTCGTTGACAATGGGGACAGTACATGAGTGCTTCGAACCGCAGCAATTCATTGTACATTTGAGGTGGAATATTCATATGACAACCGGCGCAGACAGCGTTTTGAACCTTGGCAATGGTTAAATTGCCAACACGATTCCGAACTGATTGAAAGACCTTCAAGGTATCCGGAGCGACAGTGTTCATCACCGCCTTAAAATCTTTTTGCAGGCCAGCTAATTTTTCACTATCTGCCGCAGCAGCTCTTTCAATTTCCGCTAAATCCTCTGCCACGCGCTTTTCAGCCGACTCATACTCGCGGTTCTTTTCCGCCAACTGGGACTCAAACGCTTCAATTTGGTCCAGTATATCCAACATCCGGTCTTCCAGTTGTGAGTTCAGAGCCTGAATATCGTCCATCTCTTTGAGCAACGATTGATACTCTTTGTTGGTTTTTACCGATGAAAGCTTCTCTTTGCTTGCAGCCACTTTGGACAAATTTAAACTGGTATCCGCTTCCAGCGACCGATAGGTCTTGTTCAGATGATCGATCTCGGCTTGCAAAGAAACCTTGGAAGACTTGGCAGCCATAAGTTCTAAATCCAATTGGCTTTTTTGGTCTTCCACTCTGCCAAGCCTCCGCTTAACTTGATGAATATCCGAATCGATGGCTTGCAGTTTCACCAATATCTCTATTTGTTCACGCATGTTGTTGTGCTCTCCATAATTCGAAATCTACCCACGGCATACAGGGGGGATGATGCCGCAGCAACCTGGGGGATAATTTCAAATTTAAACAACTAAAAATGGATCCTTTTCAAATGTGTAGGCTTCGACATCGATTTCCAAACCTTCGGACCGAAAGCTTTTTTTGAGGCGGTCGGTCAGGGCTCCTACAATCAGATGTTCCGAGGCAAAATGGCCGATATCAATCAATACCTTTCCGGCAAATTCAAATAGCCGCGCATCATGATAATGAAGATCACCGCTAATAAAAGCATCGGCATCACTCTTGAAAAATTCCGGAATCATACTGGATCCGCTGCCCGAGCACACCACCACGTTCTGTATATCCGCACCCAAGTCACCGGCCACCTTGATGTGCTCCAATTTTAAAGCCGCTTTCATCCGTCGAATTAATTCAGTTGTTTTCATAAACGGAACAATTTTACCGATCCGGCCGAACCCAGGATTACCGGACACAGGATCCATACTTAAGGGCGCAGCTTTCTCTAAACCGATAGCTGCTGCCAGCACGTCATTAACGCCTGCTTGCACACGATCAAGGTTGGTGTGCGCGGAATAAACCGCCACCTTTGCATGCAAGGCCTTTTGGATAACAGCGCCCTCGGGCGTATGAATATCGACCGTCTTTAGCGGTTTGAAAATTAAAGGGTGATGCGTTAAGACCAGATCAACATCATTCGAAGCAGCGGCAGCAATTATCTCAGGCAATGGATCAAGGGCAACCCATATCTTCTCAACCGACCAATCAACGTCTCCCACTTGCAAGCCGCAATTATCCCAGCTCTCGGATAAATCGCGAGGAATTTCCCGTTCAATTAGGGTAATGATATTACCGAGCGTGTTTGCCATCGCTACCAATTAAAAAGGCGTGGTGCGCTCCAGCCGCCACGCCTCAGGTTGAAATTTTTCCAAAATCTGCGGCCACCAGTAGAACTGGGTGCATGTGAATGGCCCCTTGATGGGCCTCAATGCTACTGGTGACCGCTGATTTGAGCCATGCATCCGACTACCTCATCCATTCCTATCTACTTTTATCCATCAATTTCGATATCGGTTGCATTGGTGGGCCCACCTGGGATCGAACCAGGGACCTACCGGTTATGAGCCGGTGGCTCTGCCAGCTGAGCTATGGGCCCAATATACAATCAAAATTACCGCCAAACATTTCGATCACACCGATTGTCACCGTCCCAACCCTTAGGAGCAGGCCTGCAACAATTGTTTGAAAGTATGCTTACGTACCGGCAGTTCTCACTTTTGTCAAGAGCCGGTCCGGGTTTTACGGCCTAAGATTCACCTATATCGAGCAATTTTTGAGCCGCTCAGCCTAGGTTTCGATAAAACTCTTCAGCTTACGGCTGCGTGTGGGGTGCCTCAATTTTCTGAGGGCCTTGGCTTCAATTTGACGAATTCTCTCCCGGGTAACAGTAAAATCCTGGCCGACTTCTTCCAAAGTATGGTCTGCCTTTTCACCGATACCAAAGCGCATGCGCAGCACTTTCTCCTCGCGGGGTGTCAAGGTCGCCAAGACTTTGCGGGTCTGTTCAGCCAGATTCAGGTTAACAGCAGCATCAGACGGCAATACAAACTTTTTGTCCTCGATGAAATCTCCCAGATGACTGTCTTCCTCCTCACCGATGGGGGTTTCCAGCGAGATGGGCTCACGGGCTATTTTGAGTACCTTGCGCACCTTATCAAGGGGAATTTCCATTTTTTCGGCAATCTCTTCAGGTTTAGGTTCCCGGCCGAGTTCTTGAACAAGATAGCGCGAAGTTCGAATAAGCTTATTAATGGTTTCAATCATATGAACCGGAATTCGAATTGTTCGGGCCTGATCGGCAATCGCTCTGGTGATGGCCTGCCGAATCCACCAGGTGGCATACGTCGAAAATTTATAGCCTCGGCGGTACTCGAATTTATCAACGGCTTTCATCAGACCGATGTTACCTTCCTGAATCAAATCGAGAAACTGCAATCCGCGGTTGGTATACTTCTTGGCAATGCTAACCACCAATCGCAAATTGGCCTTAATCAATTCGCTTTTAGCCAGCTTGGCCCGAAAACGTCCTTCGTTGATATTGGCGATAATACGTTTAAGGGCGCGACTATTTGCCTTGGTTTTATATTCTTTATCGTCGATTTCGTCACGCGTGTTGGCCAGGCTCACATAAAGGGTGCCCAGTTCATCCCGGGTGAGGGAACAATTCTTTTTAGCCCATTTGGTGAAAGTGGTTTTGTTCTTCAAATTGGCTCGCAGATCCTTGACGGGCATGCCCAACGCTTCGGCACATAGAGTCATCCGCTTGTGCATGGCATCAAACCATCCATTGAGTCGGCGGATATCGTCCTCCATCTGGTCAATAACGGATCCCTCCAAACGCCAATCTTTGAGCAGCTCAAATATTTTGTTATTTCTGCGGCTGATACAGCGCCGTATCCGCCGTTGTTCATCGGCTGGCAATTTATTGCCGCTCAATTTTTCTCGGAATACTCTGTTTTCCTCGTTAACTGCCAGGATTCCATTCACGGTGTTAACGAAATTTTCAATTTGGACCACTTCATCAATGTAGGTGTCACCCTCGTCGATATCGCGCAGCACGTGTTTTGGTCGCAATTCCCCAGCGCCAATGTGTTCACCAAGTTTGAGAATGTAATCAACACCCATGGTGGTCTCGATGAGCGACTTCAGAACATCCTGCTCTCCAGCTTCGATTTTCTTGGCGATTTCAACTTCGCCTTCACGGCTCAGAAGGGTAACCAGCCCCATTTCACGTAAATACATCTTGACCGGATCGGTCACGGTACCGAAATCGGGTAGCGCTTTTTGTACGGGTTTGGCGGGTTTTTTCTGAGTTTCCTTTAGCTTAACGAGTTGTTTGGCCGCACTTTCCTGGTCCAAGATCTTAATTTGCATCTCGTCAAACATAATCAGCGTGTTATCGATTTGTTCGGCCGACACCTTGCCGTCGGGGATTAGTTCGTTAATCTCCTCATAGGTCAGGAAACCTTGGCTTTTTCCTTTTTCTATAAGTGCTTGCATCTTTTTCTGATCTGCAATGGCCAGTCCGGTGGCCGTCTTTGCAGCAGGTGATTTTTTTTGGGTTTTTCGCATGCGTGCTGTTGCCTTTTTGGGTCCTGCAGTTTTTGCCCGCGTTGATGCTGGGCTTTTTTGGGCAGGCTTGGTTTTTGGCCGAGGCGCCGCTTTTTTTGTTGTTTTCGCTTTGGTTGCGCTGCCTGTAGTGGCTTTACGGGTTGTTTTGGAGGCACTTTTTTTCTTCACCGCACGTTTTCTTCTCGTGAGCGAGAGTGTCGATTGCTTCTTGGGTTTTGCCGGCTGTACCTTTTTCCTCTGAGCCTTTTGGTTCCGAGTGCCCGTTTTTTTCGCTTTCGGGGCTGCTTTTTTGGCTGCTGTCTGCCGGTTCGGTTTTCTCCTGGGGGTGGCTTTCGGGCTTGTCTTTTTGCGTGTCTTTTTCTGGGATTCTGCTTTGCTCACCATGGATCCAGCCTCCTGGGGTCTATCCGTTATCTATATACTTTAACTTTGATTATATAATAACTTGATATCAATAGTTTTATTTTATCATAATCACCGTTGCTATTCGATATGTTTTTGCTGTTCATCGGCCACGGCCAAGCGGTGTTTCTCCTCAAGCAGTTTGATCAGCAGCGCCTCATTATTTTCTTTTTCCGCAGCCCGGATCTGTTCGGTCAGGGATATGCTTGGTCGCAAAGGGCTGGTTTGGATGAACTTGGTGATTATTTTTCGACAGTCCCGCAAATTCCATTGCTCTTCCTTAATCGATAACGAAGCTAATATATTTCTTTTTTCGTCATCGTCAACAATCGAAATCAAATTAGATATGCCCGTATCGGTCTTATTTTTTTGAGACAATATCAATTCACCGATTGATTTTAGGGGCTCGGTTGTAAAATAATCCACGACGCGATTTTCAAGAATTTCCGGCAGTATTTGCGGGAACTGAATCATCATAGCCAAAATTTGCAGTTCCAAGGGTGTCCCAAGGGCATTTTCACCTGCTTTGAGCTTGGATTCATCACGCTTCTGATCATCTGTTCCCTTGGGTCTTGAGCGTGTTTGGGATCGACGTGATTGATCCATTTCTTTCAGCGCCTGTTGAACCTTTTCGGTAATCTGGTATTCTTTGACGCCCAAGTGCTCGCCGACTTCCTTGATATAACTGTCCAGTGCAATGCGATCCTTAATGGATGCCAATGGATATTTCAGCTCATCCAGTACGCGTAGCTTACCATCCACGGAATGACCGAATTTTTTCTGGGCGAACTCCAAAATAAACATGATGATGCTGCGCGACTTTTCGGCGGCTTTGAGAAAAGATTCGCGTCCATGCTTCTGCAGGAACGAATCGGGATCGTGTCCCGTGGGCAACACCATCACCCGTGCTTCCATACCTTTTTCGATAAATATACCCACGCTGCGTAAGGATGCCTGGATACCGGCATCGTCACCATCAAAAACCAACACAACCTTTTCCGCAAATCCCTTAATGATATCGATGTGTTCAGATGTAAGCGCCGTCCCTAAAGTTGCGCCGGCATTTTTCAGGTCATGGCAATGCATGCGGATTAAATCCAGATACCCTTCCACGATAAATAGGGTTCCGGTTTCCCGACACCTGTTGCGGGCCAGATGCAGACCGTATAAATTCTTACTTTTGCTGTAGACGGGTGTTTCGGGTGAATTCAGATACTTGGGCAAAGATGTGTCCAGTACGCGCCCACCAAAACCAACAACCTGTTTATTGGGATTGTATATAGGGAAAATCAATCGTTCCCGAAACCGGTCATAAAATCCCGATCCCGACTTTCTGGGAATTACCAAGCCTGATTTTTCGAGCAGGTTGGCAGGCACCCTTTTGATTTGTAGATAATTGCGCAGTCCATCCCATGTATCGCGGGCATATCCCAGCTGAAACGCATCAATCATTTCCGCAGTCAGCGACCGGTTTTGCAGATATGCCCTGGCCGCTTTGCCGAAGGTCTCATGTTTTAAATTCCAGTGGTAATACGCCATGGCGATTCGATTGATGGCCAATAATTTTTCGCGCTCACTGATTTGGGCACGCATGGCCGGGGACATCTTTCTTGTTGGAACTTCAATGCCGTATCGTCGCCCCAGCAAACGGACAGCTTCGGGAAACGATAGACCATCGTGTTTGATCAGGAAGTTAAAGACATTGCCACCCGTATTGCATCCAAAACAATGAAAAATCTGCTTGGTGGGACTGACGGTAAAGGAAGGATCTTTTTCGGCATGAAATGGACAGAGCCCGCTGTAATTCTTGCCGGTTTTTTTTAACATCACATAATCTGAAACTACTTCAACAATATCCGCCGCATTTTTGATTTCTTCAATTTTTTCTTCTGGGATGAAATTGGACAAAAAGAATGCCCCCCATGGCAACGGATCGTCTCAATTGACGGGATTGGCAGGATCTCTATCTTTGAGCAACCGTCAATATTCGGTGACAAATATTAAACCTTGAAATTAGCGTACTTATTAATCGATGTCAATATGAATAAAATCATGTTCCACGATTTTATGAAACGCAGCAAATGTTAGCGCCGCCAGAGCAAAAAAAATTGCCGTGAACAAACCCGACCGATGGAACAATCACCTTTTCCTGGCAACAGCCAATGCTTCAGTCAGATCCAGGCTGCCGGTATAAAGCGCTTTTCCCGTAATGACCCCCACAACACCGGATGACGCCAAGGGCATCAGATTTTGGATGTCGGCAATGGTGGCAACCCCGCCGGATGCAACCACCGGAATGTCGATGGCTTGCGCCAGTTTGCGGGTCTCTTCGACATTCGGTCCGGTTTGCATGCCATCCCGATGAATGTCTGTGAAGTTAATGGCAGCCACCCCCTGATCTTCAAACTGCAGAGCCAAATCGATTGCCTTGGTTTGGGTTGTTTCGGTCCATCCTTCGATGGCCACCAATCCATTACGCGCATCAATTCCGACGACAATTTGCCCCGGATACCGTCGACAGGCATCCGTGATCAATCGGGGATTTCGAATGGCCTCTGTTCCGATGATGACGCGGTCCACACCCAAATTTATATAGGTTTCAATGGATTCTATTGTGCGGATGCCCCCGCCCACTTGAACGCGTGCCTGGACAGCTTGAACGATTTCACCGATGACGGCTGCATTCTGGGGCTCTTTTTGGAAGGCCCCGTCCAAATCGATGACGTGAATGATTTCCACACCGAATCCATCCCACTTTTGGGCCATGCCGACCGGATCGTCACCAAATACGGTTTCGGCGTCCATCCGGCCTTGCACCAAGCGCACACATTTTCCGTTTTTAATATCGACTGCTGGTATAATTATCATGGTTTTTCCAGCGTGGATAGCATGTCCTCAAGAGCCTCGTTGGCGAGCTCCCTGGCCGTTACCCACCGCGCCTTTCTTCTAATAAATTTTCCCAGGGTTAATAAGTTATTGAACAGCGCATCTTGGGTCTCTTCATAATGGCTGTGCCATACGACCTGACTATCTTCCAAGCTGGTCAGAATCAGACTAAATGCGACCGATGCCGGTGATTCGATGCCATAGCTAGTTCCCACCCGTTCTCTGAAACGGAAGATATATCCCATCAGGACTGCATCAACGCCCGTGGCAATGGCGTCCGATGGTAAGATATCAACTGTGTCCTTACGAACCAAACGATCAACATTTAAATCAGGTGACGTGCGTTGGGCTTGATCATGAAAAATGTATTGGAAGGTCTCAACATTGTGAAGCAGGTCCATCAAGCGTGTCGACATAAATACAGCGTCATCTGTCGCTACGGCCTCGAAGACATGGCGCTGGCGACACAGCTTGCAATCAATGATCACCGGCTCTATTTCGACAGTGTCAATATGCTGAAACGGTAGAACCAAAATGGTATCAACACCGGATAGTTTTTCAAGGTCAACTCTGGTATCCGGTCGCGCACATGCAAAAAGTACAGGTGCAAAAACTATCAATAACCAACAATAGATGGGGTGGTTTACAGCTAGTCGTTCTGATTTAGATGGCTTGGACATGGGCTAGCGGCTGTATAATTAATGCCACAGAAGGTCTGAACTCGAATACTGCATAGACTCAAAATTTGTACAAGCCTGAGGCTTCAGCGTCACGGCGTCTGTGGTATGAGGTCAAAGTAAGCCAAGTCTATAAAGTACCTTTGGTTGAATGCACCCCGTGGATACGATCATCCATGGCAGTCGCCATATCCAGCGCTCGGCCGACTGCCTTGAATATCGCTTCGATCATATGGTGTTCGTTTTCACCATAGGCCACATCAATATGCAGGTTCATGCCGCCGCGGGTGGAAAAGGCTCTGAAAAATTCCTTACCCAACACCGAGAACGATTCACCGGTCTTGGGCAGATCAGACGGCAACCGATATACAAGAAAGAGGCGCTTGGCAAGATCGATTATGGCCGTGGCTATGGATTCGTCCATGGGTGTAACCGCATGACCATAGCGGCGGATACCTTCACGCCCACCCAAGGCCTGGTCCAATAAATCTCCCAAAACCAACCCCACATCTTCAATGGTGTGGTGAAAATCAACTTCGATGTCACCCTGGGCATGGATGCTCAAATCAAAAAAACCATGTGCACTGAGCAGGGTAAGCATGTGATCGAAAAAGGGTATACCGATGCCGATGTCGGCAATACCGGTTCCATCGATATTCAATTTGGCATCGATGGTGGTTTCATTTGTCTGACGTGATAACTCCGCTTCGCGATTCATTGGAATTCCATCCTCGATTATAACTTACTGAATTCATTGATTCTGATTGCTTGAATCATGGTTGACAACTATACCATAATCATATAGAAATCAAGGTAAAGTTCGTGTAGCCACCTGCCCCATGCAAGTCATGAGAGCCAGATCAAGCCGGGGATCCTATGAACAGTCTCGATTATTCAGGTCCTGAAAGACGCAATTACGTTCGGGTGATCTACAAACCTTCCCAGAGAGCTACATTGAAAATCGCTGCCCATGAATTCGAGGTGCTGGATGTCAATGCCTCCGGCATCCGCTTTGCCAATCCCGCCGATAAAACCTTAGCTACCTTTGTAAGCGGCATGCTGAACCTGCTCAATGGTACCCGCATCGAAATTGATGGCAAAATTGAGTGGGCCCGCGTTCCTGAAGTTGGCATGAGCCTCAATTATATGATTCCGGAAGAAGTTATCGAAAAGGAACAACGGTATATTATCCTCAACTGTGATTAAAAAGATGATCTGAATGACTTTTTATTCAGATCACCTTTTTTAGAAGATGCGACGTCATCGCATCGAATCCGGATTTTAATTTGAATACCCTATGGCAGAAATGTTATAGGGTATTTTCTTTGTGAAAAAAATTACATAATTTCTTGATATGAACGGACACCGGCCACTGCCAAATTGGTCTATACCTTAACAAAAACACAACATATGGTTGAGTTAAGGCAAATGCTAAGAATGGCCTGATATTTGCTTTATATGAGGCCGTAGTTGATATATGGCATTCATTCAATTGGCACGTTGGAAGGTTCTATGTTACGTTTGGGCTCCAATCTCTTTCAGATGCGATCTGTTCGCAACGATGATATTCTGCTCTCAAGATTAAAATTGATGGTTGTCATGGCGCGAGCGTATTTACAAGAAGCCTCGCTGGGCAAAACCAGTATCCGCTCCATTATTCGAAATACAGGTCACATCAGCCATCTTCTAATGGATTGGAATGCCCATCTTAGCAAGTTTCAAGTCAATCCCCAGACCCAAAAAAATATCGATATCGATCACATCTTCTATCAACGCATCAAACTCTTGGCGATTATGGTCAAATCGATTGCCCAGGGGAATCCGCTTGGTACGCGTCGCAGAGCAGCCTTGCAGAACAATATCAATTATATCTCTGAAATTCTACCCCACCTGCAACCGCATCATCAGGCGGTACTGACTGTTGTAAAATAAGCCCCGCCATGGCACAATGGACATGATCTAGGCCCACCCAAAAGAAATGGTTTATCGTCTCTCTATCTTAAATATATATCATCAACCGCCTCTTTGAACCAAACCGGTTTTTGATAAAGTACGTAAATGAGAAGCAGAACAGCCAGCGGAATGGGGATGATTACATCGAAAATTGCCATGGCTATCAGTATCAAGAGAAATTTAGTGCTAGATTTCATGGAGCATACATCCTTTGGTAAACTTGAAATGTTATTTTCCAGACCTAATATAGGATGTAGCACCTGACAAAGGGGAAAAGCAATGAAGGAACTCGATTCTGTCGTTAAAACCGTGGTGGAAGGTCTTAGATGAGATATTTCCAGGATGATATGGAATTTCTCAAAAATGCCTATGGCGTCGGGAATTTCAGTGCAAAAGACAAGGTGCCCGATTCCTTAATACCCAAGTCAAGCGGTTAAACGCCTATTTGTGCCGAAACTTCATCAGCAGGGCACGTTCAAATCGAGCCTACCTCATGTGTGAACAAATTTGGATTTAGATTCAGGATATGCATCAAAGCTGTAAGTTTTGCTCGTTGGCCTGCTCTTTCATAAATGTGGGTCTGATATCGCTGTATCGGGTTGCCTGCTCGAAAGTGTAAGCCAACTGCAGTACATCGAAATCCCGGTGGTGGCGGCCGACGATCTGCAGGCCAACAGGCAGGCCTGCATCGGTAAACCCGCAGGGAACCGATATGGCTGGCAGACCCGTCAAAGTGACGACGCAGTTCATAGCCATCCAATCGATATAGGTGGCCATTTTGATGCCTTCGATCTCCCTGACCCATTCCTGTATCGGAAAGGGTGCCACCTGGGGCGTGGGGAGCAGCAGGAATTCATAGGTTTCCATAAAGATTCGCACCCGTTGATAAACTTCGCTGCGGGCCAACTCTGCCTGCACCAGATCCCTGGCCGTTAGATTCAGCCCCTTTTCAAATTACCACTTCCGGTTCCTATTGCCATTTCATCAACTGGAGATTCAGAGAGGTAATAGAAGCGTTCGCACAGAATATGCAATAATGATAGGGGGACTACATGATTGTCCCCTTTAATAATTAAACATATTTAGTTAATTGGTGGAGATGAGGGGATTCGAACCCCTGACCTCGGCGTTGCGAACGCCGCGCTCTCCCACCTGAGCTACATCCCCACATAATAGGTTGGTCATTTTGCTGGGTGATTTTCATTAGCGCATTTGATAGTTATATTCAAGTATAATCATTTTACGGCTAGAATGCAGGGGTGCTTGGATGCTGGGAGGCTGATATGCTTGGATACCGGGATGCCCGGATGCCCGGATGCCGGGATGCTGGGACGCCGGGACGCCGGGATGCCGGGATGCTATGAAGCTGTCAAAAGTCCTCTGCCATCAGCTGTCATGAATACATTCCGTTGCTGCACTCCTCTAAGATTTTGAAATACTGATACATAACCTTCATTAAGAGGCAAGATACAGCCTGTTGCAAGTACAGCGTATCGTGATTATCGTAGAAAATTGGCTTTTATTTAGTCTGAAACTTTGTAGCACCAATATGTACGTGAAGAGCATATACCCCAAGGCTGAAGAATTTTTACAAAATCATAGTTTGACAATTTCGTAAAAACTCAAATTCAAGCGGATGAGGCATAATGCAGCGTTTCTTATCGTGGCGCGAAGCGCACAGTCGGAAAGGTGGGCTTTTTACGGAACCGTCAACAGGGAGATGGTGATGACCTACAAGATCGAAATTGAAGATGCTTATAAAACCTATACCCATGACCAGGACAAGATCCTGTCGCCCACCGAGACGGTTCAACAGTTTCGAAAAAAACTGCAGGGCGTTGATCTGGATATACTGAAAAAGGTCGAAAGAATCGACAATGGCCGCCTGGACATTCCGGTTTTTTTCAGCCAATGCGGCCGTGACGCCCACGACATTATCGGCACCAAAAAGCAGATGGGCAAAGGCGGCACACCCGAACAGGCCGAAGCCAGCGCCGTGATGGAACTGGCCGAACGATTCAGTTTTTTCAGCTTCTGCAAGGATCCTCAAAATTTCGTTACCGATACCGCTGCCAATTTAAGCCAAGACAGCCTGCCTTTTTCCGAGATCGCCAAATCCGTGCATGACGACTCTCCGGAGCTTGCCATCAGCCAAAAAATCTATGAATCCCTGCCCATGCAATGGACCTGGGGGCATAACCTCACCCGTCAAAAGCCGGTTCTGATCCCCTTTGACTGGTTCTTCACGATCAATGAATTTAATGGTCCCTCGGCCGGCAACTGTGTGGCTGAAGCACTTTCGCAGGGCATTTGTGAAATTGTGGAGCGGCATGTCTCTTCCCTGGTGAGCCAAAACAAGATTTCGGTGGCGGCCATCGATCCCGACTCTGCCACCGATCCCCTTGTAAAGGAAATGCTGCACAAATATCGCCAAAACAACATAAACGTTTGTCTATCGGATTTCACGCTGGACATGGGAATCCCCAGTGTGGGCGTGCTGGCCTATGACCCCGCAACATTTCCCGAAAAAAGTGAAATTGTCTGGACCGCCGGCACAACACCCGATCCCCAAAAAGCGCTGAGCCGCGCACTTACCGAGACGGCCCAACTGGCCGGTGATTTCAACTCCGGCGCCAATTATGTGGCCAGCGGCTTGCCCAAATTCCGGGATCTGGAATCGGCTCGATTCATCACCCATCCACCTAAACAGGTATCCATCGACAGTCTGCCGGACATTTCAGATACCAATATCAAGACCGAGGTGGAAAACTGCGTGGCCGCCCTCAAGCAACGTAACCTAGACGTGCTGCTGATCAATACAACCCATGCACTGCTGGACATACCGGCATTTTATACCATCGTTCCCGGCGCCCATTTCCGTGAACGCGCCGCCGGTACCAGCGTGGGCATGTTTGCGGCCAAATTGATCACAGAAAAAAATCCGCCGGACCTGTCCCTGAAAAGATTACAGGAATTTGATCAGATGCTACCGGATAAATATTACCTGCAATTTTACATGGGCAACACCCTGCTGTCCCTGGAGCAACCCGAAGGTGCCCTGCCCCTGCTCCAACGGGCGCGTGAGTTGAATCCGCCCGAACAGGACATCCCCAGCATCTGTTCTTATCTGGGTATTGCTTATAAAGATTTGGGTCAGTATGAAAAAGCCCTCGAGGTTCTCGCTGAAGGGGCGGCCTTGGATTCCGAACGAACCGATATCTTTAATCTCATGGGCTTCTGCCATTTCAAGCTCAAACAGCACGAAAAAGCCATCGAAAACTTCGCCAAAGTCCTGGATCTCAATCCGGGCTCGGCCATCGATTATGCCAATATCGGTTCAAACTACCGGGAAATGGGTGCATCCGACAAAGCCATCTACTTCTATGAGGTAGCCTTGTCCATCGATCCGACTATTGATTTTGCACGACAAAGCCTGGAAAGGTTGAAAAATGCCAAAAAACGGAGCTGTACCGAATCTGCAAGATGAAAATTTCCTGATGCTAACCATCCGGGCAGCACTGGAAGCCGGCGATGCCATCCTCGACATCTATCAAACCGATTTTACGGTGGACTATAAACAGGATGATTCGCCTTTGACCCAGGCCGACAGAGCTTCGCACGACATCATCATGCGACACCTGCAGGCTTCGGGCATACCGATCCTGAGTGAGGAAGGCAAGGCCCTGCCCGTGACGGAGCGCCAATCCTGGCAGATCTTATGGATTGTGGATCCTCTGGATGGTACCAAGGAATTTATCAAAAAGAACGGCGAGTTCACCGTAAACATCGCCCTGGTCAGCGCGGGAGCCCCAAAAATGGGTGTGGTCTATGCGCCGGATCGGCAACGCCTCTATTTTAGCCTGCAAAATCTGGGTGCCTATATGATCGACGATCCGATACTTCTGGAAAGGTTGCCCCGGCAACTCGCCGGGGCCGAAGCAAAACTGGCTGAGCTCCTATCGCAGGCGGATCAGCTTCCCCTGGCAGAACAAAAGGATAAGCCCTATACCATTGTGGGCAGCCGTTCGCATGCAACCCCGGAGCTCACCCAATTTGTTGATGCCAAACGGCAAGAATTCGGTCAGGTTGATTTTATCCCTGCCGGCAGCTCGTTGAAAATCTGTTTGGTAGCCGAAGGCCGTGCCGACATTTATCCCCGACTGGGCCCCACCATGGAATGGGATACGGCCGCCGGACACGCAGTGGCCCAAAGCGCCGGCGCCCGCATTTATGAATACGAATCCGGTAAACCGCTGAACTACAACAAGAAAAATCTGTTGAATCCCTGGTTTGTTGTGGAACGCAGTATGACTTAGCTTGTTTGTTGGGTTTCTTGCGTTCGTTGAGTTGTTAATTGTTGCGAAAATCCATGTGACTGTTTCCATTTTGCAACCCAATAAACCCAATATACTTAAAAAACACAATAAACTTAGATTGTTTATATTCCTTAAACCCTTTCAGTTTTAAAGATTAGAAAGTACATATTCCATCAATTAGATAATATGACTGAATCTAAAGTGACAATACCCATCACCGGCATGACCTGCGCCAATTGCGCCATGAACATCGAGCGCAATGTCGGCAAGCTGGAGGGCGTGGCCGAGGCCAACGTCAATTTTGCATCCGAACAGGCCGTGGTAAGCTTCGATCCCAAACAGATTTCGTTCAAGGACGTACTCGCAAAAATTGACAGCATTGGATTCTCAACCCCCAAGGCAACCATCGACTTTGCCGTTACCGGCATGACCTGCGCCAACTGCTCGGCCAACATTGAACGCGCATTAACCAAAAAGCTCACCGGCGTGACCGCTGCCACGGTGAATCTCGCTACTGAACGCGCCTTCGTGAAATATATCCCCGGTGTGCTTACCCCGGATGACATTTTCGCGGCCGTGGCCAAAGCCGGATACGGCGTCATACCACCGGAACAAACCGATGAAGAAGACGCCGAGCAGGCCGCCCGCAATCAGGAAATTCGCAATCAGACCCGTAAATTTCTGGTGGGCGTCATCTTTACCCTGCCCCTGTTTTTACTCAGTATGGCCCGTGATTTTCAGCTAACCGGTCCCTGGAGTCACGCAACCTGGGTCAACTGGCTTTTCTGGCTTTTGGCCACACCGGTCCAATTCTATACCGGCTGGGATTACTATGTGGGCGGTTTTAAGAGTCTGCGCAACAAAAGCGCCAACATGGATGTTTTGGTGGCCTTGGGATCGTCGGCGGCCTATTTTTACTCTGTGGCCTTGCTTTTGTTCAGTTCGCTGGGTTCGCATGTATATTTTGAAACCTCCGCCGTTATTATAACCTTGATCAAACTGGGCAAACTGCTGGAATCCCGAACCAAGGGTAAAACCGGCGGTGCCATCCGCAAGCTCATGGGCCTGCGACCCAAAACCGCCTTCATCATCCAGGACGGCACGGAAACCGAAATACCCCTGACCAGGGTCCAGAAGGGTGATGTTGTGGTGGTTCGTCCGGGGGAACAGATACCCGTGGACGGCAACATAATCAAAGGTGCCTCGGCCGTCGATGAATCCATGCTGAGCGGAGAACCGCTACCGGTCGACAAACAGGCCGGCGACACGGTCATTGGCGGCACCATCAATGGGCAGGGATTGCTGCATTTCGAGGCCACTCGCGTGGGCAAAGAGACGGCTCTCTCCCAGATTATAAAACTGGTGCAGGATGCCCAGGGCAGTAAGGCCCCCATTCAGGCCCTGGCGGACAAGGTGGCTGCCATATTTGTACCGGCCATCATTGCGATTGCCTTGGTGGTGTTTATTGCCTGGTGGTATTTGGGTGGTGATTTCGTGGCTGCCATGATTCGCATGGTGGCGGTGTTGGTGATTGCATGTCCGTGTGCCCTGGGGCTGGCCACGCCCACGGCGATCATGGCCGGCACCGGTAAAGGTGCCGAAAATAATATTCTATTTAAAGACAGTGCTGCATTGGAAACAGCTGCCGACCTCGATACCATCCTTTTGGATAAGACCGGCACGATTACGGTGGGCAAACCAGCGCTTGTGGATGTGCTGCCGATGGGCGACCATTGCAGCTCGGCTGAAGTCCTGTTAAAGCTGGCGGCCTCGGTTGAAAAGGGATCCGAACATCCCCTCGGCAAGGCAATCGTACGCGAAGCCAAAAACCGATCTATTTCCCTGGAATCGCCGGACAATTTTACGGCCCACGGCGGCATGGGGGTTGAGGCCGATATCGGCTATGATCATGTCATGATTGGCAAACCCAAATGGACGGCCTTTGCTAAGTCGATTACGAATGCTATCCAGGATCAGATCCAAACCTTGCAGTCCGCCGGCAAAACCGTGATGGTGGTGGTCTCCAATGAAAAGCTTTGCGGGCTTTTGACGGTAGCCGATACCATCAAGCCCGAATCGAAAGCGGCTATTCAAAAATTGCGGGATATGCATATTCGTGTGGGTATGGTAACCGGCGACAATGAGCAAACTGCCCGGGTCATCGCCGCCCAGGCGGGCATCGATACGGTTTATGCCGAAGTGCAGCCGGATGAAAAAGCATCCACGGTCACCACGGTTCAGGCTCAAGATCAAAAGGTCGCCATGGTGGGAGACGGCATCAATGACGCCCCGGCCCTGGCTACGGCCGATGTGGGTATGGCCATCGGCAGCGGAACTGACGTAGCCATTGAAACTGCGGGGGTGATTCTATCCGGCAACAGCCTGATGGGTGTCAGCAAGGCGGTTCAGCTCAGTAAATCCACCATGCGAACCATCCGCCAAAATCTGTTCTGGGCCTTTATTTACAATATAGCCCTGATCCCGATTGCAGCCGGCATCCTTTATCCCTTTCAAACAGCTCCAGATTTTCTGCGAGAGTTGCATCCCATTATGGCCGCCCTGGCCATGTCCATCAGCAGCATCACGGTGGTTTCCAACAGCCTCAGACTTTACCGAAAAAAATTAGCATCGTGAAACGATGCTAATTTTTTTGGATGAATTCGTTGGCGAAGGCTTTATAGTCCAGAGCCCCATACGAAGTCGTCCGGTAAAAAACCACCGGTTTGCCCACTTCGGCAGAATCGGCAATGGTGGTATTGGCGCGTATCACGGATTTAAACAGCAGTTTACCGGTGCGCGGGTCGTCCCGAAGCTTTTTGAGGGTATTGTGACTCACACGTGTACGCTGATCGAACATGGTGGCCAGAAAACCACCGATTTTCAGTTCCGGGTTGATTTCCCGCTGAACCGCTTCAATGGTATCCAAAAGCTCGGACAGGGCATCGAAGGCATAGGGATGGGTCTGGCAGGGGACAATGACTTCCCTGGCTGCACTGAAAACATTCACCGTCAGAAGGGACAGGCTGGGTGGCGTATCCAGAATGATCACGTCATACGTGCTTAGAATGGGCTCTAGAGCCTGTTTCAGACGGTTTTCCCGCCCGGCCACCTCTATAAGCTCAATTTCCGCTCCGGCCAGGTCCACGTGGGAGGGCAGCAAGTCCAACTTCTGCCAACGGGTATTGACGACAACCTGGTCTGCCTCGGTTTCATCGGGGTGACACATCAGATCATAGGCACTGGCCTTGATATCATCCATGCCAAAACCCAAACCCCGAGTTGAATTGGCCTGGGGGTCCATGTCGACCACCAATACCGTTAGTCCCTTCAAAGACAGTCCCGCCGCTAAATTAATGGCGGTTACGGTTTTGCCAACGCCGCCCTTTTCATTGGCGATGGCCACGATGCGCGTCATCTTCTTTTTCATAGCTTCTCCTTTCCCCAATTTTAAATCTGAATCTTGGAGCGCCGTTTCGGACGGCACCCCAAGATTCAGATTTAAAATATCATGATTGCATACTCGTATGAATATCCGCGCGAAGCTGGCCGATTCGATGGCTAAATTCTCTAGCGCGCTCCCCTAGTTTGTGCAATTCATGCTTTAGGCCCTCTTTATCCTTGTGATCCCTCTGGACGAGGTCTATCAACCCAGCAGTGTCCGTTAAATAGGTCTCGAATTGGGCCAATAAATCCGTATGTATCTGCTGGGCCAGGCCATCTGTTAGCCGAAACAGATATTGAAACTTGATATTTTCCTGGTAATCCCGGAATTGCATCCGTATGGATCTCTCGGTCTCAAGTTTCATGCGCTTGAAACCATCAACAAGCGCATTTCGTTTGCGGCTGTATTGCTGGGCTTCGGCTTTTTTTAAAAGCTTTCGAAAAACCTTTATGGCTGCGTAAAAACCCAAGCGCAACACCGCCTCTGATTTGATTCTGGCCGAATACCGCATTGCGGTTTCAACTGAAGGTAACTTCAAATTACTTCGGGATTTAAGTGATTTAAGGTCAATCTGAATCAGATCCTGGTCCAGCGCTTTATCTTCCCAAATCGACTTGTCGGCTAGGGCCTCCTGGTATTCCAGCATGGCTTCCTTCACCATAGCTGAAAAAGGCTTGGCAACGGTCTCAAGCTGAGTCTTGATCCTGCTCTCTTCAGCCTGCATAAAGCTGACAATTTTTGGATGCAGCACTTCGGCAATCTGACGGTCGACGACAGCGCGAAAATCCTGAAAAACCAGATAAAGCACCTCTGTGAAACGCGATGTTTCTATGATAGCTTCGTAAGGTTCCAGGCTTAATTGATAACTGCGGATAAAGGCCAACATGTCTTTGACCACGCTGCCCGCGCGGGCATCGAAAAATCGGTCGACCTTTTTTTTTAAATCTTGCTTAATTTTCGAAGATGCGCCCTGCAAGGTGCTGTTTACCAGGGTGGCAACCTGCTGCATCTGGTGCTGATGGTGGTTCATCTTATCCAACAATGCGGCCACGCCGTCAGCATCACTGTTAAGAACATCCTGGTGAATATCGGTCCAATGAATCAGACCCTTGGAAATATTGTCCAGACGCTCGATATTATTTCTCAGAAGAAGTGCGTATCGCTCCTGCCCCAGCTTTGATAACAAGTCCGCCTGAAACCGATGCGATTCGGCATCGGACAGTTCAATAAAGGCTGTTTCTGCTTGCCACTGGCTGTAGCGCTTTTCTTCCTTGGGAGACATGGATTTGAAGGAGGCCTTAAACAGGTTGTAGAGCGATGAGAGTACATATATCTCGGAGTGGTTTTTGATAATCGCCAGTTCTTCTTTTGTACGTTCCACCAACTTCTTAAGATCCTCGACGGATTCATGCTCACTGAAATCGCAATTGACCACAAACATAATATTGTCCAAGATACCCATCTGCTTTATGATGGATAGAAATCGCAAATCCGCCTGACGCACACCGGTTCGACTGCTGATCACATAGATGAGCAGGTGGGTCCTGAGCAAGTAATCTTGAATCATGGCTAAATGCCGAGGATTGGGCGAGTCACTCCCCTGACAATCGGCAATCTCAACATCGTCGGCCATGTCTCCATCTCGAATTTCCAGGAGAACGTCTTTAAGATAAACCGCCAGGTAATCGCTACCCACAAACAATTTCTGTTCACCGAACTCATCATCCTCGTAAACTTTGGAAAAGTTTTCAGACGCAATGACATCTTTGACACGATCGTACCCTTTCAGATAAGATTCGATCAACACCCCGTTGGGGTTGCGGACACCATCGACTATCAACAGATTGGATTGAATTTTTTCCAAAGCACGATCCAACGCCTCGCGATCGCCCTGTCTGCGAATATCAAATTGCCGATCTTCCTGTTCCCATTCATGCTGGGGGAACAGGGTCAAAGCCTGGGCAATCTCCGCATTGACATCATCCCAGGATTTGAACCGAAGGTTGGCTTTAAGATAGGGGCCTCGCCGAATACGGGTTACGATCGAGGTAACCACTCCGGCCCCCCGTTTGAGGTAATCGTCCTTGAACAGAGAGTTGACAAAGGTGCTTTTGCCTGACTTTATCGCGCCGACAACGGCAACCCGCAACGTTTCTTCATCCATCTGCTTTTGAATTCGCTGACAGGCGTTTTGCCAATCCTTAAACGTACTGCCAGCGATTCGATCTATCTCTTGACCGGGTGTCAAGCAGTCCAGTGTTTCTGTCAGGAGCTGTCGAAGCTCTATTTTCGCATTCGCAAATTTGTTCATACTACGGTTGTTAAAACCTTTTCAGTCCTCAACGGTCGAGCCGGTGGCTTAAGAGGTAAAGTAGATCCCTTTTTACATAGGTTTGGAACACTTGTCAAAGGTAATGGCTTGTAAATTCTATAAGTTTATGATATACAACCCATTAACTAAAATGTTGCACTTAACCACGGGCAATATCGTGGTTTTCTGCAATTGCGGATAAAAGGGGAGCTTGTATTCATGTCAGAAAAACATCCGGAATGCCCATTGTACAATCCATTAAACTGCAAAGAGTATTACAATCCAAAACTCTGTGCATTTGTACGTAAGGACAAAGTTTGTCTGAAGAAGAAAAAACCAAAGACCAAACCAAAGAAAAAAGTCGAATCCAAAGCCTAAATCCAACAAACCTCCTGCTGAAACCACTCCACATGCAGCTTAAATTCAGCAGGAGGTTTTTTTAGGCATGTCCAGCCGTATCCGAGAGCAAGACAGGATCAATCCCCAGTGTTTTTACGGCCGCATTCCAGCGGTCATCAACCGCATAATCAAATAAAATTTCATCCTTGGCAGGACAAGTCAACCAAGCATTCTGAGTTAGTTCGGCCTCCAATTGACCTGGTCCCCAGCCCGCACATCCCAAAGCGATAAGGTAAGATCCCGGCCCGTCACCCTTGGCAATTGCCCGAATAAGATCCATGGTGTTACTCATGGCTAAATTTGGCGTAATTTGGAGACTACCCTCCCACGAAAAAGGACTACCATGCAAAATGAAAATTTCATTTTCATGAACAGGTCCGCCAATAAATATCGGAACATCTGCTGTTTCGGAGTTGTATTCAAGCTTCAGCTCTTTAAAAATGGACTTCGCTTTTAAAGATGGTATCATCCGATTGATCACGATGCCCAAGGCCCCCTCTTTGTTATGTTCAGACAAACAGGTAACTGTGTGCGCAAAGTTAAAGTCCAACATGGACGGCATAGCGATCAGAAATTGCCCTTTTAAAGAATCCATAGAAACCAGCTCCAAACGATTGTTTGAGAGTGATATTAGACTAATTCCGTTGCCTTAGTCAATATGTCATCCTGCCGGTATTTATCATTTGGCTTATTCAAAAATTGTTTGATTTGATCCGGTATGTTTTATATACTAACCCAGCTTTACATTAAAACATATGATATAAGAGCTTATATATTTGTCATCCGAATCAAAAGGAGACACAAAATGATAATGAGAGTGCTGATCCTGATGACGGTTATTTCTCTGGTGTCCGTCCCGGTTTGTGCCGAGTTTTATAAATACCGGGATGCGAACGGTGTGCTGCGCTTTACAGACAACTTAATGGAAGTGCCCGAAGATCAACGTGAAAACCTGAAATCTTATAAGGAATCTGTGACAACGGAAGAGAAACCGCAAATATCTGAATCAACAAAAAAGGCTGCGGCTTTGAAGAACCGCAACAGCCGTATCGAGCAGATGAATGGGGAAAGAGAAGCCTTGGCCCAAACCTTCAGTGATTTGGAAACCGAGCGCAAAACAATCCTGGATTCCGCACCGGATCCTCAGGATCAGGAAGCTTACGAAGCCCACCGTCAACGCATCTCAACGTTTAATGAGAAAATCAAAGCCTACGAGGAAAAACGCAAGCAGTTTCAGGAAAAGATCGATGCTTTCAATGCAGAGGTCCAGGCAGAATAAAGCATTTCAAACCCCAGTATAATTTCGACACACAACATGAACCGTCAAAATTGCCAGGTAAATTTCTGACGGTTTTTTCTTTATTCCAGACTAAACCAGGCGGGCATGCTCGGGATAGAAGCGAACTTTACGGACAGCCATCCGAAATTCTATTTCGCGCTGCCGCTCACGCCGACGGCACGCTATCCCGGAACGTCTATCTCTTGAAATATAACAGTTGATTTTGCGGCGGTCACTTCCTTCACGCTTCTCAGGACCGGCAATAAAATGCGTACGAGCACGTATGCGTGGTTTTGATTCGGCGGCAGTCATCTTTACGGTATCTACGGCAATTCAGGTCTTTGGCTTGATTTGAACGCACTTATTATAGCATCGATTCGATTTTTTTACAAGTCTGTATTCTCGTTTGACCAGGCAAGGCAAATCAGATATGGTTCCAGCCGTTGGTTTCTCAGGTGTCAGGATCATGGCCATTCTGACGCCCAGGGCACAAGAAGCAATGCCCACGATGCCGTCTGAACAGATGCTAAACCTATATGGAGTTATAGTCTATGAAAGTGATTGAAGCGGCCCTTAATCGCGGTGCCAATAATCTATCTGAGTTTGAATCCAAACAAGTGCTGGCGGCTTATGACATTCCCGTAACGGTGGAAAAAACTGCACAATCCCGAAAGCAGGCCCTAAATATCGCCAACGAAATTGGGTATCCGGTTGCGCTCAAAGCCTCGGGCCCGGATTTAATGCACAAAACCGAAAGTGACTTAATCCGTCTAAATCTGTGGGACGACAGCCAGTTAGAGCAGGCATATGTGGATATTGTCACGGAGAAAGGTCTCAATATATCCGAAGTCCTGATCCAGGAGATGATTCCCGGTAATCGTGAATTGATGGCAGGCCTCAAACGCGATGCCCAGTTTGGCCCCTGTGTTGTTTTCGGCCTGGGTGGCATTTTGACTGAAATACTCGAAGATGTAGCCATCCGCGTGGCACCGCTGAGCAACTATGATGCTTTGGATATGATGACATCCATCCGGGCCAAAAAAATCCTTGAGCCCTTTCGGGGTCAACCGCCGGTGGATCGCAACGCTCTGGCAAAAATTCTAATTGCCCTGGGCACCATCGGAATTGAAAATGAAGCTGTCAGCGAAATCGACATCAATCCGATAAAACTCGTCCGGGGAAAACCGCGGGCGGTGGATGCGCTGGTGGTACTTGTGTAAAGGACAGACATGGCAATTCGAATTCGTACAGAGGTGACGTGAAAGCAAAATCCAAACCAGCACAGACTGCGGTCCCGTCCTCAGGCAAGCCTCAACGCAGAATCGCACTAGCGGGCGCCCCCAATTTCAGAGATCTGGGCGGATACCGCACCCATGCAAACCGACGGATGAAATGGCGTTGTGTTTTTCGTTCCGGCCACCTGGCCGCGCTCACCAGGGACGATCAGCAAACCCTAATTAACCTGGGAATTCGTTCGATCTGTGATTTTCGATCTGAGCAAGAAAGAAAGCGTCAACCCAACCAGACACCCCAGTCCGTAAATATCCAATCACTGCATCTACCCATTGTGAGTTCAGCCATTGAGCCCACGCAAGCGATTGCCAGGGTCATGAAAGGTGATATCAAATGGTTTACACCGGACTTTATGGTTCAATCATATCTTGAGAAAATCGACCGGTTTCATGGCGTATGGTATCACTTTTTCAAGCACCTTTCACAGGCATCTGCCCGCCCCCTGGTGTTTCACTGTACAGCTGGTAAAGATCGTACCGGTGTTTGTGCCGCGCTGATACTCCTTAACGCCGGGGTGTCTGAAGACCAGGTTATCGACGATCACGCCCTATCAAATTTATACAATGCCGATGGGATTCAGAAAATAGAAAGAACGCTTGTGAAAGTGGGCCTTGATCCCAAAGATTTGCGTGACTATATTACGGCGCCCAAAGCAGCTATCACCGCAACCCTCGAACATATCCACAAACAATACGGTTCAACCCGGAACTACCTCATCCAAAAAGCCGGTGTGAAACCAGATTGGTTAGAAACACTGTCACAAGAACTAACTGAAGACATCCCCTATGGACATTCGCACCAAGCCGACATTGTCGCATAACGACATTGTGAATCTGAATTTCATCAGGCAACCATGTTCATATTGCTTTCGCATCCATAACCGTGAAGGCCTGCGCTCACGACTGCTTCAGGTGCTGAAAGCAGAGGACGTCCTGCTTGAGACCCAGGGTGTCCTTCAAGAAGGCATACGCTTGTTCCCCGTGGCCCAACCCGTGGCCATGCTGCGGATATTTAAAAAGCAGTTCAAAATATGGACAGAAGTCCAAAAGGAAATTGAGAATTATAAATTGGTTCAACGCCATGTTTTCGCGCATCACTATGCGGCCTCATCAGAATTTATTGTCGATTATATGCAAGGTGGAAACAACCAAATCATGTTGTGCGGGTTTCAGGAGTACGTGCCCGGCGAAGCTGTCGATCCATGGCATGAAAACACTCGCCTCAAGATAGAAACCGATATGGACAACTCACCGACCGGGACATTGGATCTGGCGCTTTCGAACCTGGCGTCTTTTATTGGCTGTATCAAAGATATGGCGCTTCAAACCCAGACGATCCCGGATCTTGCCGGGGTCGGCAACTTGATTTTAACCCCGAAAGCTGAGATCAAACTCGTTGACATCAATAATATTTCCGGGTTTTCCCATGAAACAACGATTCCGTTGGATGATAAAAATTATCCGGTCTCAGACAAATCGATGCAAGCGCTTTATAATTTGGATACCCAGGTTCTGGGTAACGACCAAGCTGAGAATGAAGAGCTGTATCGTTTTTTTATGGATCCGCAGCGCATACGAGCTGTTCGTGAAATAGAGATCGCTTTTCAAAAAAGGACAGCACAACCGACAAATTATCCGGCAGCCAAAGCTAAATCGTAATTCCGCATAAGTGCAAGTGCATATGCATGTTGGAGAAAAAAGATGAGCAGTCAGCCCAAAACAAAGGCCCCTTTCCGCGCAGCACAGGTCATTATCCGCATTATTCTTTGCGTGGCTATCCTGGTGGTCGGATTTCTGGTCATGAATAAACTCACCAAACTCAAAAAGCCGCCGGTTGAGGCCAAACAATCGGAACGCGTCCTGCATGTGCAAGGAGTGATTGTTAAAGCGGAAGATACGCAGACCACCCTGAGCGGATATGGCGAGGTCAAGCCAATCAAAACGGTTGCAATCGCACCCGAAGTTTCAGGCCGTGTTGTTTATGTCCATCCCCGTCTCGAAGTCGGTGGTATCATTCCGCGCGGGCAAACCTTGTTTAAGGTCGATTCCCGCATCTATGCCGCCACCCAAAAAGAGGCTGTTGCCGCACTGCACCAACTGGAAAATACGGTCCTGAGGCTTGAAAAACAATACGCCCTTGACCGCGAAAGGCAGGTCACCATCGAGCGCAATCGAGAGCTGGCCAGGCAAGAATTCCAGCGTCTGCAACAACTTTATGAAGTCAACAATGTCGGCACCCTCTCCGGTGTGGACAAGGCCGAGCAGGCTTATAACGCCGCCATCGATACGGCTGACCAGATGGCCCGCGCCCTGGCCCTCTACCCCCTTCAAATTCAGGAAATCAATAGCAGCATCGAAGCCGCCCAGGCACGAATTGCGATTGCGGCAGTCAACCTGGAGCGTTGTCGTATTACAGCCCCTTTTGATGGTCGTGTCAAAGGTTCCTCCGTCGAAATGGGACAGATCGTATCACCGGGTCAACCCGTAATTACGCTGGCAGATGACACCAGCTTGGAAATCCAAGTCCCGCTTGATTCCAGAGATGCCCGCCAATGGCTGCAGTTGAAAACCAATCCTTCCAATGGATCTGGATCCTGGTTTTCAAAACCGCTTCCGGTATCGTGTCGCATCACCTGGACAGATAATCCGGAGGCCCCACCATGGGTGGGCAAAATGGACCGGGTGGTTCAATTTAATTCACAAACGCGAACACTTACGGTTGCGGTCCAGATCAAACCCCGGGAACAAGCCCCTCATCCGGAAAGATCTTTTCCCCTGGTTGAAGGCATGTTTTGCCGTGTTGATATTCCCGGCAAATCGCTGCGCAATGTCGTCAAACTCCCGCGTTGGTCGGTCAGTTTCGATAATACGGTTTATGTGGCCAACGATCAAAACCGCTTGATGACCGTTCCGGTAACCGTGGTTCGGAGCGAAGGTGAAGATGTGTTTATATCCAAAGGCTTGAATCCGGGTCAAACAGTGATAGTCACGCGCCTAAGCGATCCACTGGAAAACACATTGTTGGCGGTGGCGCTGGACGGGTAACGAGGTACGGCTTGCGGGCGTGCGAGGTACCGCCGAACATTGAACATCGAACACCCAACACTTGTCCTGCCATAGCCCTGAGCTTGTCGAAGGGGCGACGGCGGATTCAACATCGAATGATGTAATGATGGGTAGAATGAGTGGAGGATTGAAGGCCAAATCGGGATCGCTATCGGGATCGGGATCGAATAAAAAAAACAGAAGGCAGAACACTCAAGCTGTCAGGATATTAGGCGGAAAATTCAGCTTAGAGCTTTAAGGTATAAGCCGACAGCTGCTTATGGCTTGTCGCTTACCGCTTAAAGCTGCATCTCGGTTGTCATCCTCGAGGAATCGTGGATCCAGGAATTGCCTTTAGCTGAAAGCGTACTGCTTTTTATGGATTCCCTTCCCCTTTTCCAAGGGGACAAGCTTTAAAGGGAATGACGGGAAGGGTAAAAGGTGGTTCCGGTGGCCCTAAAACTCTTTAAAAGGTGACAACTTTTAATCAGGATTTGACCTGGCTCCTTGCCAAACCAAAATATCGAATGTCGATTGCAGAATGTCGACTAGCGAAGTTTGCTATCGCCTGTCAGCTCACTTCAACAGTCGATATTCCATGTTGGTTATTCATTATTGATAGACTCGTAAAAAGTCCGAAAATTGGCAAAATTGAAATTTCACTCCTAACAAATTCAACAGGTTAGAGAGGATAAAAGTGAGAATTTTGACTTTTTACGAGTACATCATTATTCTCTTTTAAAAAAATCGTGAGGAATATCCGTTACACGAACCTAATTTCCTAAGTTGTACAGTAGTGAGAGAACATTAAGGGAACCCAGATGAAACGCGTACTGGCTGGATTTGCTCGAAACATCGTATTCGCCAACATTCTTTTGGTGCTCATATTTGTTACCGGTGGCTTCGCCGTTAAATCCATGGTCCGTGAAAACTTCCCTGAATTCTCACTGGACATGGTAACCATCACGGTTCCTTTTCCTGGTGCCGATCCGGAAGAAATCGAAGAAGGCATTTCTCAGAAATTGGAAGAAGTCCTGGAGAGTATTGAGGGAATCAAACTCTATACGACCTACTCCAGTGAGGATACCGGTACCGTTGTGATTGAAATTCACCAGGATTATGATGTCGACCGGGTATTGGATCGAATCCGTACCAAGGTAGATGCCATCTCGACCTTTCCGGTGGATGCCGAAAAACCGATAATCACCGAACTGCTCTTGAAAGACCCGGTGGTTCTGCTCTACCTTTCCGGCAATATGAGTGAACGCCGCATCAAGGAGTATGCCGAACGGCTCAAAGACGAGCTGCAGGAACTGGATACGGTCTCACAGGTGGATATTTTTGGATCCCGGGAGTATGAAATCGCCGTGGAAGTGTCCGAGGAACGCCTGCGTGAATACGGT
>Ga0180435_10000387_pt1 | contig 45766 bp, 53 predicted proteins | sample SS_ome_3_FD_132467 | JGI IMG/M metagenome (GOLD analysis project Ga0180435, IMG submission 132467) | Hypersaline lake sediment archaeal communities from the Salton Sea, California, USA - SS_3_S_1 metaG | ecosystem: Environmental > Aquatic > Non-marine Saline and Alkaline > Hypersaline >... | reverse complement strand
CTCGACGACGTCCGCATCTACAACCGCGCGCTCAGCGCCGAGGAAGTGAAGCGCCTCTACGAACTTGGACAATAGCTACACATCATTATTTACGAGGTCCAACCTCGTAAATAATGATGTGTAGAAGCACACAACCGGCCATGCGGCCGGTTGTTGTACTGTGTGAATGTTGTTTCTAGTTCTCGAGTTTCTCCTCGAACGTTTCCTTTTGTGTCTGGTAGAAGATACCGACGGGCACGGTCTCGTCACGTGGTAGCCGTGCTAGCTCAAACGCTGCGTCGAGGTCACTTGCGTCGTGACTCTCGGGCAGGGGGGTCACGAGCTCCTTGTACAGGTCGCGTGTGTCAAAGAAGGTGATGCACGGCTGGATGATCTCGACAAAAGCAAAGCCCTTGTGGCGCATCGCCGCTTGCATGATTTCTTTAGTCATCTTTATGTCTGTCGCAAAGGTGCGCGCGACAAACGTAGCACCCATACTGAGCATAATCAGTACCGGTCGTAGCGGATCGTCCACCGTACCCTCAGGGCTCGTACCACCCACAAAGCCCTTAGGGCTCGTGCCGGTAGCCTGGCCGGTCGTGAGTGCAAAGACTTGGTTGTTGTGGAGCATCACCGAGACGTCGGTGTTGCGTGCTGCTGCATGGCAAATGTGGCTGAAGCCCTCCGAGAACGAGTCGCCGTCACCAGAAAAGCCGACGACGTTCAGGTTTGGGTTGCCGAGCTTGATGCCGGTCAGTGTTGGGACGATACGGCCATGGAGGGAGTTGAAGGTGTTCACCTCGAGGTAGTCACTAATCTTGCCATGGCAGCCGACCCCAGCGCCCGCGACGACGTTGTGGAGCTCAAGCTCGCCGCCTTCTACCATTTCGGTCACTGCCTGGCGGAACGAGACCAGGATCTGGCTGTTTGGGCATCCTGGGCACCAGGTGATTTTTGTGTCTGTTGTTAGGTCGAGTGCCATACTAAAGGTACTTATTGATCTCGTCAGCGAGAGCGGAAGGAGTAAACGGCTGAGCATCGTACTTGAGTACTTTGTTCAGGATCTCGATCGAAGTCTTTTCACGTATGAGGGCTGCAAGCTGTGCAGTGTGGTTGGCTTCTACATCTACCACCACCTTCATACCTTCGAGCTCTGCTTTGACACGGTCTGCGTCAAACGGCTCCATCCAGAGTACCTGCACGAGCTTAGCTCTCGTTTTAAGCTGCTTGTGTGCCTCGAGCATCGCACCCTTGGTCGAGCCCCAGAAGACGACTGCAACGTCTGCGTCGAGGTCGCCGTAGGTCTTGACGGTAGGGAACTCATCGAAGCGTTCGTACAAGCGGTCGAGCTTGCGGTAGCGCTTGTCTTGTTGGATCTTCACGACCTCTGGGTCTTCGGTCGCCTCGCCCTCCTCGATGTGCTCGTAGCTTGTTGCTTTGACCATGGTGTTTGGCGTACCAGGGAAGGCGATAGGCGAGACACCATCGTCGGTGACTGCATAGCGCTTGTAGTCGGGGCCGCCTTCACGATCGATCTTGGCTTCCTCGGGCTGCTTGCTGTTTTCGTCTATAAGCACCGACATGTACGACTCAGAGAGGTGTTTGTCAGAAAGGATGATGGCGGGCATCTGGTACTTCCAGGCGATGTTCAAGGCGTCAGCGGCGCATTCGAAGCACTCCTCAACGTCGCCGGGAGCGACTACAAAGCGTGGAAACTCACCGTGCGCGACATGAATCGTAAACTGCAGGTCACCTTGGCTTGTGTGGGTCGCGACACCTGTGGCTGGTCCCATGCGCATACTCTCGAGAATCACACACGGCAGCTCCGAGACACCAGCGAGCGAGAGTGTTTCTTGCATGAGTGCGACACCGCCGTTTGCGGTACCGACCGCTGCGCGTTTGCCTGTGTAGGCGAGGCCAAGCGCCATGTTGAGTACTGCTATTTCGTCCTCAGGGTGCACGACCTTGAGGCCGCGGTCTTTGCCTTTCTTGGCTAGGAACTGCAGGGTACTCGTGCTTGGGGTCATCGGGTAGCCGACGTATGCCTCAAGGCCTGCAGCAAGGAGTCCCATCGCCACAGCACGGTTGCCGTCGTGGACTGCGGGGACCTTGTCGGGATTATCAGGCAGGTCGCACTCGTCCTGGGGGTAGTTCTGCTCTTTGAGGTGATTGTATCCGAGCTCAACGAGCTTGATGTTCATTTCGGAGCCGACGTTTTCAAAGACGATGTCGGCGAGCTCACGCAAACGATCGAGCGGTATACCAAGTGTGTAGCCGTATGCACCAAATGCGCTCGACGTGCGAGCAACTTGTGGCGCACCCGCTTGCTCTGCAAACTCCTTCATTGGTACCGGGATCATCTCGACGTCCACATCCTGCAGTCGGTCGAGGTAGGCGGTTTCAACAAAAACACGCGCATCAGCTTTGAGCGCGTCTTTGTGGACGAGTACGGACTCGGCGTTTACTGCGACCAGTACATCGAGTTCCTTGTAGTCGGCGTGCACAACGTCGGTGCTGTAGCTTACCCGTGCGTAGTTGTGCCCACCACGAATAAGTGATGGATAATCAAAAGACGAAAACGTCTTGTATCCAAGCTCGTTGAGGAGCTCAGAAAAGTTAATTCCGGCTTCGCGCACACCGTCACCAGCAGCGCCACCGATCGCAATAGTGCGAATTGTCGAAGAACCAGCGTTCATTACCTGCAGTATACGTGTACGTGGGGCACGACACCAAGAGCTCTTTCCACGTTGCACACTGGGTGTTCTTTGGTATACTGCGTCGGGTTTTTTAGGAGGACTACCAATGTTGGCAAAGCCAATCACACTTTTCTTCACACTGTACGTTCTGGTCGGTAGTGCGCATGCGCACGAGGCAGCAAGTCATGCAGGTTATGGCTTCTGGCACATCTTTCAACATTTCTTCATGTGGTCGATGACCGATGGCTGGCGGTATGAACTTGTCGGACTCGCGATCGTGCTGGTTGCAGGAATACTCGCCCATCGTCGCAAGATCACCGACACCGAGACCGAAGAGGCACGCTAACGCTTGTCATTTGGTCAACAACACAGCACGCCTTCGGGTGTGTTTGTTTTTTGAAAGAAACGCGTGCCCTCATGTGTAGTAGTATGTGTCTACTCGATAACAAACATGTATATGAATCAAGCAATCATTTTGGCCCTTCTAGGTGGTCTCTTTGCAGGAGCGGCTGGCACTGCGGTTGTTACGTCGCAGAATGACAACGATGAGGACCGCGGTCCACGTAGCGAAATGCGCGGTAACGGGGGCGGTCACGGCTATGGCCTCGGCTTTGACGGTAAGGGTCGCGGACAGAGAAACGACGTGCACAAAGGCAACTGCCTAGGTGACGAGTGCCTGGCGTTTGACGACCTCGATTACCCGGTGGGCGAGCTGTCTGCAGAGGCACAAGAGGCACTGAACCTCGCCATACAGGACGAGTACAAAGCAAAGGCAACGTACGAAGCCATCATTGCAGATTTTGGCGGTGTGCGACCGTTTAGCATGATCGTTCGCGCCGAGGAACAGCACATCAACGCGCTCAAGGCAGTGTACGATCGGTATGGTGTCGATGTGCCCGCTCCAGAAGCGTACACGCCAGAGGTGGAGGAAACACTTGCTGCAAACTGTCAGGTGGGGGTGGATGCAGAAATCGCAAATGCAGCGCTCTACCGTGACCAGCTCTTGCCTGCGGTTGAGGAATACGACGATATCACGTTTGTGTTCACCAACCTCATGAACGCGTCACAGGACAAGCACCTGCCTGCTTTTGAGCGCTGTGCGGTGCGGTAGTTCTAGTTTCCGTTCTACATACAACAAACACGGCACCATTAGGTGCCGTGTTTGACCTACAAAAGGTCAGTTACGCCGACTGCGTAGCTGGTTCAAGTGTATGCCGTGGCTGTGGTGCACGTACACCTGCTGCGATAATTGCAGCAATCACGCAGAGCGCAGCAGCAATGATATGCACATACATCCAGACGGTAGGCCCGCCTATGACATCACGGAACACGCCTGCGAGCATTGGTCCGACGATCCCAGCTGGCGCATACGCCAAGAACACTGGACCATAGTTGGCTGCAAAGTGTTTCTGACCAAACATGTCCGACGTCCAAGTCGGCATAAGCGCAAAGTTGCCGCCAAACATGAAGCCGATGATGCTTGCTACCCCTATGAGACCACCGTCATCGAAATACATCACGAAGATGTGATATACGGCAACGAGCGCAACGCTTTGCAGAAGCACCATTGCCACCATAGATCGTGTTGTTCCGAACTTGTCGGACAATGCACCCCACACGATACGGCCGATACCGTTTGCGATGGCGAGCCATGCTGCGGCGTTGATAGCCGCATCCTTTGCATCGCCTGGTGAAAAGCCACGCAACAATAGTAGGTCCTTGCCCATCAGTTTGAGGGCGCCGATAACCATGAGTCCTGCGAGTGCCGAGAAGAAAAATACTGTGGTCATCCGGTAAAACGTCCCGGTGCGCAACATTTCACCGGTGGTGAACTGGTGCTGCGTCTCCTGCTCCTTGGCTTTGGTGTGGTATCCGTCAGGCACCCATCCTGCGGGCGGGTTCACCATAAACAGCGAACCAACCCAAACGAGAAGTGCAAAGGCCACGCCGTAGATCAAGAATGTGCTTTGCACTCCGTGCAGGCCAAGAATGGATGTCTGTTCGATCAGACCGCCGGCAAACCATGAGTTGGCTAGCTTGATCCAGATCAGCGCTCCAAAACCAAAGCCAGCAACGCCAATACCTGTGACGAGACCTTCTTTGTCTGGAAACCATCTTTTGCTGATCGCAATAGGTACAACGTACCCGAGACCAATCCCTGCACCGCCAACAAGGCCGATGCCGATGAACTGACCCCAGAAGGTGCCTCCCCATAGACCAGCGCCGATGTAGCCGATTCCGAGGACTAAGCCAGCAAGCAGCGTGAGCCGTTGTGCGCCGATGCTTGCCATTTTTCTACCAGCGTAGACCATGGTGACCGCAAAGACGGCAAGACCGGCTGCAAAGACCGCCATAACTTCACTCGACTGAAAACTATATGGAGTGGCCTCCAAATAGTCGGTATAAACCGACCAGGAGTATATAGCCCCGAGTGCAAGTTGGATGAGTACGGCACCAACGGCCACAAGCCAACGATGTCGTTCTAGTATGTACTGCATAATGCCTCCTTTGGCTGCAGAGTAGATTGAACAGATCTCGCACAGAATGTGCGACAAAACCCGAAGCAGTGTAACGCAACGACAGGTTCTGTCAAATGTCAAGACAGTTTTTTCCAGAACTCACAAGGGGTGGTGCGTGGTAAACTATGCGCATATGCTACAGATACCCGACAACTTTGAAAAAATAAAGATCGGTTGGTTCGTGAACTCATGTTCCGAGGACAACACGATCATGTTTACCGAGCTTTTAAATGATCACTGGCAAGACTGGAAGGCTATCTTCGACTTCCGCCACGTGCGCGTCATGAAAAGTAACAACCTCTTCGACGAGTTCGACATTGCCTTTATTGAAGGAGCTATCGCAAGCCCCGAGCATGAGTCCCGCGCCAAAGAGATACGCGAGAAAAGTACGAAGGTTGTGGCGGTGGGGGCGTGCGCTGTCACGGGTCTGCCTGCCGCGCAGCGCAACACCTTCACGCCTGAACAAAAAGAGGCGGTGCAGTTCTTGGTGGATCGGTTTGGCGCGCTACCGGAAGTAAAGAAAGTTGCGGATGTAATTGAGGTGGATGCAAGCGTACCTGGATGCCCGATGAACACCGATATGTTTCTCAAGGCCGTGAATGGGCTCGTTGCAGAGCTTCGTCCCGAGCTTGCTGATCAACTCGGCTAATTGTAGTGCACACAATAGTACTCATGGGTCTTCTCAGCCACGTTTCAGATAGTTACAGAACGAACACGTTCGCCTGGAATTCAAGCCTGCTCTTTGCAGTGTTTACGCCGAGTCTCGTAGGTTATCAGGTCATGTTTGGTTCAGTGTGGAGGTGCGACTATGTGTGGGATCTGATACCGCACATGGTGTCACGACTGTCTTTGACGTTTGGCTCGCCTAGCACCTTGATTGCAAACATTGTGATGCTTGCCGCTAAAACATTTGTGACATTTCTGATCCTTCGACCAATAGTTAAACGCTATCCGGGAGCGCACGTTGAGATAGTGGGAGTGCTGCTTGTTATCGCTGTTGTATTGTTTGTTTTGTATTTGTTCTCTGGGTGTGATATCTACCTAGAAAGCGGCATCTTTCAATAAACCACCACTTGCGTATAAACAGCTTTGTACTAATCAAATTACTTTATGCACCAGATAAACATTGACGTAGAACAGATAACCAAGATCGAAGGTGATGGCGCCATCAGCATCGTCATCGAGGATGGGAAATGCACGGCGGCAAACTTCAAGATCGAAGAGTACAAGCGCTTCTTTACTGAAGCCATGAAAGGCAAAAGCATCATGGCTATACCGAGCCATCTCTCACGTATCTGCGGTACGTGCAGCAACGCGCACATCATGGCGGCTATCGAGGCGTGCGAAATGGCGCTCGACATCGAGCCAAGTGAACAAACCAAAATGCTTCGTGCCCTCACCATGCACGGGTTGACGATTCGTGACCATGCGTTGCACTTGTACTTGTTCTGCATGCCGGATCTCTTTGGTAAAGATGCATTTCTGGACTTTGACGAGAACGATCCACACGAACACCAAATGCTGCACGACGGTTTCAATATCAAGGCAGCTGGCAACTTCCTGGCCACCATCATTGCCGGCCGGTCAGTGCATGCTATGTACCCAGTCATCGGCGGCTTTATCAAGTTCCCAACCGAGGAGGAAGTAGCAAAGGCTATCGAAAAGCTCAAGAGCGTGCGTGAAGCATCCGTGCGTCTTGTTGAGGAGTTTCGGAAGGCACCGTTTCACTTCGACCGACAGACCGACTACATGGCGCTGTTGCCCGACGAAGGCTACGGCTACATCAACGGCAAGATTCGTACCAGCAAGGGCGAAGTGTACGATGAGAAGCTTTACCGCGAGCTCGTGGAGCATGTGGTGCTGCCGTACAGCCAGGCCAGCGCATACCAGTACAAGGGTGACCCGTACATGGTGGGTGCACTCGCACGTATGAATATTGCTAAGGACAAGCTACACCCCAAGACTATCGAGTCATGCAAGGAAGCATACGACCTCTTCCCAAGTACTGACATTTTCCATAATAACCTCGCGCAGGCTATTGAGATTGTGCACAGTATCGACGAGTCGATAGATCTACTGGAAAAAAACACAATAGAAAAGGAGGCTGTTATCAAAAAGGAGTACCGCGAAGCCACCGGCATCGGTGTTATCGAGGCGCCACGTGGTGCGCTGTATCACAAGGTACACATTGACGAAGAAGGGAAGGTGATTGACGGAGAGGTAATCGTACCGACCGGTCAGAACCAGATCAACATCGAAGAAGACTGCGGACGACTCGTGGAGCAGCTCCTCGAAAAAGGTGTGACGGACGAAAAGGAGATTACGTTCGAACTCGAAAAGCTCATTCGGGCCTATGACCCGTGTCTCTCCTGTGGTGCACACTTCCTCAAACTCGATCTAACGGTCAAGTAGCAACAAGCGGCCCATATGGGCCGCTTTTGTCACTGTATCAATGTACAGTGATCGTCTTTGGCGAATGCTTCAAGCGTGCACAGTGCCTGGTACTCGACAGTAGAGTACTCTGCGTCTTGCGTGGCGCCATTGCACAGAAACTGATCATTGTGCTCGATGTCTTTCCGTAGGCAGGTGGCAACCATGTATCGATGTGCTGTTTCTGGCTGTGCGATGGTATTGAGCATAGCTTGTTTTGCCCGTTCAGTACCCATGGTGACGCTTCTCACAAAACGTTGCTCTTGAACGAAGTCTTTGTATGCCGGCAGAGCAATGGCCAGTAGGATTGCAATAATTGCTACTGTGATCAGTAACTCAATAAGGGTAAAGCCTCTCTGGTACATTTGTGATTCTCCTCGGTTTTCACACTGCAGCCACCATACACGTTTGGTGTATTGGCGCAAGACAAAGCGGCCCGAAGGCCGCTTTTGGTTTACGTTTGTGTGAGAAGAACCGGTGGATGTGTCGTGTCGCAGGTGAGGCACTGCCACTTCCACTCATACCCGGGTACGTCAGGGTGCAGGCGCACCTTCACGAACTGATGCATCTGGTTAAATCCACAATGCTTGCACGGCAGGAGTTTCGTACTGCCGGGATGCGGCTCGGTGTCTTTGACCTCGAACCAGCTCACGAACTCGAGCTCCCAACCCGTGGCTTCTTGGTAGTTTTTTTTGAACTGATGGATGCGTTGCGCCGAAACAGTATTCTCTACAGATATCTCAATCTCGCGCTTTCCGGGAGGTTCGTCTGGTTCTGGGCCGTCACCTACCCAGAGGTAGTTCACTAACGCCAGTACTTTTGGCATGTGTTTCTCCTTATGTAGTTGCACCCGAGCCATGTGACCCGGGTGTATGTGTTATGGCTTCTGCCAGTCCTCCCTCTTCTCGCTGAAGAAGAAATACCAGGCCGCCGCAGCAAGGGCAACGATGCCCGAGAGAACGCCGAGTAAGACCAGGTCTGCGAAGCCTTGTTGTTTGTGCAGATTGCGCATTTTTGTTACCTCCGTATTCTAGTTGCGCCAAACCCAGTGAGGACTATACCACACTTGACACAGTGCGTCAATTTATGCTGTACACAGCTGTGTTGCGAGCCAGGAGAGTGCATGCTGCTCTTTGGTCCCCGGCGGCAAACCGTATATCGTTGCCTCTTCAATCTTGCCAATCTTTTTCATAAGCATGATGTTGGCGTACGCGTCAAAGTCATGGCACGTCATGCGTGGTGCTGCCATAAATGCCTTGAGGTCAGTGAACACTTTGGGTTCGTCCAGACCTACCACGGTGTCGATCACGTACATGTGTGGCGGCACGTCCCATTCTTCGTTCGGATCAAGGTGGGTGAACGTGTGCTCGGGATAGGTTTCACGCAGTGCAGGGAGAAGCTTCACGGGAAGTGAGTCAATCTCGAGGTCCGGATTGCCAAATACGAATACATGCATGGGCACAGTCTAGCACATGCTACACTTGCACCATGAAGCTGCGGACAATACTAATCGGTGTGGGGGTGCTCGCGCTCCTTCTCGTGGTGCGTTCCTTTGGTGGCGGGTACGAGGTCACAAACTATCCGACAGCGGGAACCACGATCGTGGCGTTCGGTGACAGTCTTGTGGCAGGTATGGGGACAACCGCGGGAGGCGACTTCGTGTCGCTCCTTGGTGAGCGTTTGGGTCAGCCGGTCCTGAACCTTGGTGTTGCTGGGGACACGACGGCAGACGGACTAGCGCGGCTCGACGCTGTGCTCGAGGCTGACCCGCGTGTAGTGATACTTCTGCTTGGTGGCAATGACGCACTGCGTCGTATGGAGCCCTCAGTGACCTTCAGGAACCTCGACACGATCATCACCACACTTCAGGAAAGCGGAGCCGCAATACTGCTACTCGGTGTACCGGGTGGGCTTCAGAATGCTGTGTACAAAAAAGAGTTTCCGGCGCTTGCAGAGCGACACGGAGTCGCATTCGTACCGAATATTCTTGAGGATATCATCGGTACATCCGCCCTTATGGACGATCCGATACATCCAAACAACAGCGGCCACATGCTCATGGCCGACAGGATAGAGCCGCTCGTGCGTGACTTGCTTGCAGGAGCTCGCTAGAACATCAGCTCTACGAGTTGTACGAGCGGGTAGAGTGCTCCACGGACGATCGAGCGAAGCCAGTCGCGCTCGGCGATATAGTCAGCAATAGGCGGACTTGTTGCATAGTAGAGTTTCACGAACAGTTGGCCAGCAGTGTTGGTGAGTAGTTGTTCGTCACGAAACGCACGTAAGGTGGCCACGTGTGGTTCGAGGTATGAGCCGTACGCCGCAGTCGCTATAAAGCATCCTTCTTTACTGCTTACACCAGAACTACCCAGTGTTGAGAGTGTCATGGCACACTGTGCTACCACCTGTTCGGTGCCACGGGTTATCACTACTTCTCCGGTTTTGTTGCCAATAGAGTCATAGGTAACACGCACGTTCTGTGTAGTTGCACCATCAAGATCGCCGTTCCCTGACCAGAGGTAGCTCGTTGTTGTGCTGGTTCCGCCACTGTAGCGCGCACCCCAAGACACCGACACGTCCTCGGAATAGTCACCAGGATTAACTGTACAGCCTCCGGTGAGCGGAGCGACATCTGTGACGTCGAGCATTGCGTTAGTTATTGAAATGTTGCAACTCTGCGTAAGGGTATCGTTGCCGCTTGTTATAGTGACGGTCCCATTCTTGGTGCCTGCAGTTGTATATTGTCGGCTTACGGAAGCCTCGTCGCCAGTGAGTCCATCACTGCCGGTCCAGGTGAATTCGTACTCACCGGTGCCGCCACCAGCTGCTGCTTTCCATTCTGCAGAAATGGTGTACGTGCCTGGTGTGGTGGTGCTGGTCAGTGACCGCAGCGCAACTTCGCAGTGGCCTACTATCGGTACGGCATCAATCTCTGTTGTGTTGCGACACTGTGTAGCGATCGTTTCATCTTGGTATGTTGCGGTGACCTCTCCACTTTTGGTTCCAACAGACGAATAACTACGTGTAACATTCGTGCCAAACCCCATAAGGTTGTCGGTGCCGTCCCAGGCGTAACTATACAGCTTGTCAGGTGCACCCCATTGGTATGCGCTCCAGTTCACGTCCTCACCAATGAACGCATTTTCCGGCCACACTTCGCACACCACCGAGAGATCGCTGTCAGGGTATCGATCGTCGAGCGCTTCGGCAGTTTCCTCAAATATTCTCTCTGCAAGTATGCGGTATCCTTCATCATTTGGGTGTACGGGGTCATCGAGAAGGTCTGGTACCCCAAGGATGCCACGTAGCGCTTCTGGCACATAGAGCACATCCATCTCTGACGCAAGCGCACGAAACGCAGCTTCACGCGCGCTCTGGAATGTCGTGTTGTGTGTCCCCACCAATACTATATGAGCACCTTCGTTTCGAAGCACCATAATGATCTCGGTAAGGTTAGTGATTGTTACTTCGAGATCAATAAACTGCAGAATGTCGTTGCCACCCAAGAACACGATTACAATATCTGGGTTATAGGCAACGATATCATCGATACGTGCCAGTGCGTCTGCCGTAGTGTCACCTGAAACACCTTCGTTGATGACCGGCAGGTCGAGCCAGTTTGATAGGAGGGAAGGGTAGTTTGTTGCGTTACTCGATGCACCAACGCCCGCTGTGAGGCTGTCGCCGAACGCAACTACTGTTGGTGGAAAGGTTGGTGTCGGGACAAATTCGACGGGCTCTGCTGCGGCTGGTTCTGGAGCTTGAGTTTCGTCTGGAGTGTTGGTGTCCGGTTCGTCTTGTGCTGGTTCGTCTTCGCTCTGTGTTGTGGACTCTATGCGTTCTTCGGACACAGGCGCCGTTTCTTCCACAGCTGTTTCCGTGGTCATCGTTGTTTCGTCTGTGTTTTCAGCTGTGTCAGTCGTGCTTGTTGCTACCTCTGCTGTTGTAGTAGCTACGGGCGCATCTTGCTCAGTGCTTGTTGCTGCCGGCTGTTGTTCGACCACTGACTCTGCAACAACTACTTGTGTAGTAGTTGCAGCAGCAGGTTCTTCTGCTGGTTCGGTGGTTGAGCTATGCGCACGATCCTGTGTCGTTGTTCCGCCCCCTTGGCCGTGTACCGAGAGTGCACCGCTCAGCACAAGTGTGCAGGCAGCGAGCATCGCAGTAGCTCGTACTATATATAGGTGTCTAACCATGCGCTTGTAATACATTAAAAATAGCTGCATGTCAAAAAAAAGCGGCGACCCCGAAGGGCCACCTATCAGTCGAGAATCTCAGCTACAACGTATGCATGCACGGTCACTCGTGCCCCAGGTGTAAGGTTGAGGTTGTGTAGGTTAATGACTGCACGTTTCTCTACCGACTGCCTGGGGAGCATGATGCATGCATCCCAGAGTTTGGGGTCCTTTGTGTGGCACACAATAGTTGCAGTACGCACCGGCGTGTTCTCTTGCGCGCTGCGATGCTGTACGTGCCAGTAGTACTTCACCGTTCTGAGTTCAAAGTCTTTGCCATTGTCCCGAAACCACGCGAACGGGCGAGGGAACCACTGCTGAAGTTCTGCAAGCGTTGGCGTCGTTCTGTCATGCACATGCTGATGGGCACGCTGGTACTCGTCTACGGTTATACCTCCTGTCTGCTGTCGTATGTCGATGCACGCCGCGGCGTAGCGCCAAAAAAGCGTGCGCGCGCTCAGGTCGTCGTTACTCATTACTGCTCTCCCCTACAAGTCTTCCGCTAGTATGATCGTGCGATTCTATTTGTCAAAGTTTGCGATAGCTATCGCGGCTTCAGTATAGCGTCGGAGTTTATCGGCTTCTTCCTGTGTAATCACTTCGCATGGTATGTCCCAGTGCATGGTTACGAGATGACCTGGCTCAAGCATATCAAAATCATAGTCAGCCTCGAGGCGCCGAACGAGCCTCTTTTGCATTGGTTTGCCGAGACTCAGCTTGCCGTGAATAGACATGAGTGGCTCGTACTCAACAGTGATGCTTGGGCCAGACACGTTGAGTACCTTGGCCCACGAGACACGACATGAGTCCTTGAAGCCGATGTCTGCCTCTACTTCCTCGTGCCCCATTTTCTTTGGCACATTGATAACGTGGTGGTTGTGGCCAGGCAACAGGCCATGGCGCAATCGTTCCTCAAGCAGAGCAAAGCGCTTGGGTTGTAGCTTGTCCTTCAGGTGTAGGCCGTCGATGTAGTGGGTGTAGAGCGCGCGTGCCCCGCCACTTTCGAGAAGGTCGTTGCCCAGCCAATACGCTTCAACGACCCGTGCGTCAAAGGGGTCTTGGATGCGGTTTTCACGTGCTATGTGTTGGAGGTAGGGGTAAAGTGCCTCAAAACTGGTGAGAAGTTTCTGCAATCCAAAGTCAGTGTAGCCGTCGTTCACGTAGTCCCAGATCTCGCGGTTGGCATCGGGGCCACAAAAGTGGAGCCGGTTAGGCCCAAAAGCGTAGCGACTACAGCGAAGTACTCCGTCCATATGCTAGGTATCCATCATACCCCTGTTGTGGAGCAGAGCAATAGGTGTTACACTAGTGTTACTTAAAAAACTGACTATGCCCACAACAAAAAACAGAATCAACTTGACCGTTCCCGCAGCGCTCTGTGATGCACTTTCGGACTTGGCCGAACGTGATAACGTTCGCGTCTCTACCAAGGCATTGTCGCTTCTCGAGGATGCAATCGAGCGCGAGGAGGATGCGCTGTGGGTGGAGCGTGCAACGGAGCGCATGAAGAAACATGGCAAGGCAAAGACGCATACGGAAATGATGCGACGGTATGCATAAGGTCACATACCACCCACTTGTTACGGACGACATGGATGCTCTGCCACGTGTGTGGCAAAAGCGTGTGATGTCTGCTGTCGACACAAAGCTCACCAGTGAACCTGCCACATACGGAAAACCGCTACGCAATGAGCTCTGGCCGTTGTATTCGCTGCGCGTTGGTGACTATCGAGTACTGTACATCCTCAAGAAGGCAGGCGTGTACGTGGTGTTGGTGCGGCACCGCCGTGACGTATACAAAGAGGCTGTGAAGCGTGCTACGAGGAGCTAGACGCAGTGTCACAAGCGCGTACACTCAAGGTATGAAACTGCGGTGGCCAGAGATCGTGGGTGGTGTCGGCGTCGGTGTTTTGTTTGTGGCAGCTGCGTGGGCCGCGGCTACGTACAGTAGTCAGCTCGACACGTTTCTCGGTGCATGTGGCGGATGGGGCATGCTTGCATACACGCTTGTCGCTATGGGTGCGACGATCATAGCGCCGGTCAGTGCAACACCACTCATACCGGTGGCAAGTGAGCTGTGGGGTCCGCTTGCTGCGGCACTTCTGAGTGTTGCCGGCTGGACTGTGGGTGCGACGGTTGCCTTTTGGTTGGCCCGTTGCTACGGGTATCGCATGGTGAAGCGTTTCGTGCGGCTGCGCCGCGTGCAGAAATACGCCGACGCACTCGGGCATCAGCACCTGTTTTGGACAGTGATACTGCTCCGGCTCGTGATGCCAGTCGATGTGCTGAGCTATGCGCTCGGCTTGTTCTCGCAGATGCCGCTCGGCATGTACGTGCTTGCAACGATCATCGGCATTACGCCGTTTGCCTTTGTCTTTGCATATACCGCGACGTTGCCGCTGTGGGTGCAGGGACTTGTGCTCGCTGCAGTCGGCATTCTGTTGTACTTCTCATACAGACATCTGCGTACATACTTGCTCGAACAATCAGCCTCGTAACCTGCGTTCATGGCCGTGAGCACGTGTTGTATTCACTGGTATACTAACAACGATGGCTACTGTATCTGGCTTTTCGGGAGCACAAAAAGTGCTTATCGTGCTCGGGCTTCTCGTGGCAGCGGGTGCCGCGTGGTACTTCCTGCAGAGTCGTGCCGATACGACGATAGGGCTCACTCTGACAAGTAACCCTACGCTCGAACAAGGGCTGGAGCTACACTATACGTTTGACGGACCCGAGATTGACCTTGCATCGACGACGCGCGAAATCCGTGACCGAAGTGGTAACAACTATCATGCAGACTGGCTGTCCCATGCCAGCACCACTACAGCCGGCCCGCTGGGTCAGGCAATTTCTTTTTCCTACGAACCTAACTATGCAAATGGCGATGGTGCTACGGGCTATGCAACTGAAGATGTGCTTCGCATGGCAAACAGTGCAACGCTAGGTTTTTGGATTCGGCCCCGGTCCCATGATTTTGCCGCGACGGTGTTGGGGCACAGAAAGACAGGCTGGCCTGGTTGGCTAGTGAATTTGGCGGAGTCTGGCAGTTTGAGCTTTTCCTATCGGGCCTCAGAGACCGAGTCGACCGGCTGCAACTTTCTCGGTAGCGCACCTGTGGGGCAGTGGACACATGCATTGGTAGTGGTGGATCGAGAAAATGAAGAGTTTCGTTGTTACGCAAACGGAGTCTTGCAGGACACCACTAGCGCGACTACCACTATGGCGGCAGTAGGGAGTAATACAATTGGTTTAGGCAAGCATGCGACCGCAGACTTGTTCCACTATGATGGTGCGCTCGACGACGTCCGCATCTACAGCCGCGCGCTTTCGGCCGAAGAGGTGAAACGCCTCTACGAGCTCGGTGCCACCACGTACGTGGGGGAGACCCTCACCACCAACCCCGACCTCGAGTCCGGCCTCGTAGGCCACTGGACGTTCGACGGGGAGGATGTGGACTGGAGCAGCACGACGGCGGAGATACGGGACCGAAGTGGAAATGGATATCATGGGGATGCCACCAATGGTTTAGATTATCGGTCTGCTGCAAGAGGGGTACTAGGGCAGGCATTAGATTTTGAAGATTTGGGTACAAATCAAGTTGTAATCGGAACTGGGCCTCAGTCTGAGTACACAAACATTGCGTCCATGTGTGCATATTTCTATGCTCGTTCCTCAGACCCTGGGGGGAATATTCTTGGAGACGCACGAAACTTCTACGTAGATATGACCACAGCAGGACAGTTACGCTTCAAGCTATACAACGGCACTACCGCTTACTTTGCAGATAGCGTAGTGGGGCTAGTTGAGTTTGACGAATGGCATCACGTGTGCGGAGTGGCAGATGGTGCTGATCTTAGACTCTATTTTGACGGCGAGCTAGACACGAATGATATACAGCCCTATGTAGGCAGCGTGAGTGATTCAGGTGGGTGGGTCATAGGACGGGTTACGACCGCAGGTACCGAGTGGGGAGGGTATATTGACGACGTCCGCATATACAACCGCGCGCTCTCTGCCGAAGAAGTAAAGCGCCTCTACGGACTCGGTGCCACCACCAAAGTCGCACAGACCATCACCAGCAACCCCACTCTCGAGGACGGCCTCGTAGGCCACTGGACGTTTGATGGGGAGGATGTGGATTGGAGCAGCACGACGGCGGAGGTGCGCGACCGGAGCGGCCAAGAAAACCATGGTGATGCCACTGGTGGGTTAAGTACCCGTTCTCCTGTTATGGGTGTTCTTGGACAAGGGTTAGAGTTTGACAACAATACGAGCGACAACATACGTATTGGCGCTGGTACCAATTTAGACATGGATGATCAAGTTACATTCGCAGGTTGGGCAAAGATTGGTGACGAGAGTACTACCGAATACTACGGCATCTTGCACAGTCCGGCACGGCAACCGCGAGGTAGTGGTGTGTGGCTCGGGTATTACCAAAGTGGTCAGTTGCGCTTCCGGGTCGAAGATGCAGCGGGCAGCCCAGTGATACAAGCAGCAGTAGCGAACTACACAGAGTGGCACCATGCTGCAGGTACATATGACGGCAGTACCATGCGGCTGTACGTCGACGGTGTTGAAGTAGCTAGCACTACCAAACTACTTTCTGGCAGCATTATAGCTGATGGTGATTATGTTATTGCAGCCACTGATGTTGACAGTACTGCAAGGCATTTTCCTGGATCACTCGACGACGTGCGCATCTACAACCGTGCGCTCTCAGCGGACGAAGTACGAAGACTTTATGAACTGGGACAGTAATATGAGCATGTACACAATACATCGTTTGTGTTCCAGGAATGTTTGCAAGTAAGAGCACACATTCGGAACTAAATTCACCACAAAGGGTACTTCTTGTTTTCTAACTCGCTCCGCTCGTACAAAACAAAGTCGCACAATAGTCGTTTCGCTCGTTTGTTCATTTATACGAGCTTGGGCAGTAGGGGAGAAGTACCGTCTGTGGCATGTAGCTCGTGCTAGTCTGTACCTATGATCAACACCGACTGGGAGCGCAACATCAAGCACATTCGACCGTTCTTGGGTGTAATGCTGGTGTTCAGTGTCGCACTTTTGGTGTATTTGGCTGTACACCGCAGCACGAGCAACCTTGTCGACGCACTACAACAACAACCGGCCACTGGACTGGGGGTAGAGGGAACAATATCTATGCGTAGTAACGGCGCTGCACCGTTTTACGGTAGTCTCATTACATTTGACGGGCGCGCCGTGGGTTCAACGCACGCAAGTGCCCAGACGTATGTGACCGTTGTTTGTTTCCAGGGAAGCGAGCTCGTGTACCAGTTCAACGCCAAGCCCGGCGTGAAGTTCCTCCTCACTGACCCCCTCGAACCTGGCTTCAACTGGGATGGGGGTCCAGCGAGCTGCAATGCAAGTTTGATTTACCGGGTGCCGGGTGAGACCCAGGCCGAACTCTACATGCTCGACAGTATGAGTTTTGACGTCGAAGCGCGCGCGTAAGGGTGGTATACTCCTCGTATGGACAAGAATGATACGAAAGAAATTCTCGATGCAGTTGCCACTCTCGGCGACCGCACTGAGGAGCGCCTCGCTGAGCAGACAAAAGAAATACGAAAGGGCTTCGAACACTTGGACGCTCGACTTTCACGTGTGGAAGAAGAACTAGTTGCATTATCGAAGACGGTAGACTCGCTTATTGAAGGCGATGCTCTTGGCCATTCACACATTACCCTCACACGGGACGAGTACGATGCGTTTGTCTCACTCACGAAGTTGCCAAATCGGTTTGCCTAAGTTTGCACCTACATATCAATCCAGCCGCTTCGAAAGGGCGGTTTTTTGCTGTCTAGCTCGCAGTCTATATACTGATGAGACATGACTGCAATCACCAAAGGCCTCTCACGTGAACTCGTGGAACACATCAGCGACAGCAAGAACGAGCCCAAGTGGATGCGCAAGAAGCGCCTCGCTGCGTTTGATGTGCTAGAGAGGAGCACACTCCCTGCGTGGGGTCCGGCACTCGACGGTCTCGACCTCGCAGCCCTTGTCTACTACATCGACCCTGAGGTAGCAGAGACCACCAAGTGGGACGAACTACCCGAGGAGATAACCAACACCTTCGACAAGCTTGGTATACCGAAAGCCGAACAAGAGTACCTCGGTGGCGTGGGTGCGCAGTACGACTCAGGCATGGTGTACCACAAGCTGCAGGAAGAGCTCAGCAAACAGGGCGTTATCTTTGAGAACATGGACGTGGCGGTACAGAAGTACCCAGAGATGGTACAGGAGTACTTCATGGAATCATGCGTGCCCATTGATGACCATTACTTTGTGTCGATGCATGGAGCCGCATGGAGTGGTGGCACATTTATATACGTACCAAAAGGGGTGAAAGTGGAGCAGCCACTGCAGGCGTATTTCCGGATGAACCGCATGGCGTCAGGCCAATTCGAACACACCCTTATCATTGCGGATGAGGGGAGTGAAGTGACCTACATCGAGGGTTGTAGCGCACCTCGGTACAATGCGAGCTCACTGCATGCAGGGTGCGTCGAGCTCTTTGTGAAGAAGAATGCCAAGATGAAGTACATAAGTGTCGAGAACTGGTCGCACAACACGTACAACCTCAACACCAAGCGCGCGATTGTTGAAGAGGGAGGTGAGATCAACTGGATTGGCGGCAACATGGGGAGCGGCGTGACTATGCTGTACCCGACGAGTGTCTTGGTGGGTGAGGGGGCAAAGAGCGACAACCTCGGGCTCGTGTTTGCAGGTAAGGACCAAGTGCAGGACACAGGAGCCAAGAGCATACACCTCGCACCCAACACAACGAGTACCATTCGGAGTAAAAGCGTGAGTAAAGACGGCGGCATTGCCAACTATCGTGGGCTCATACGGGTGACGGACAAAGCACCGGGCGCAAGCGCCTCCCTCGTGTGCGATTCATTGCTACTTGATTCTGAAAGTGAAGCAAACACGTTCCCGGCAGTAAAGAACAAACAAGAAGATGTCACGATCAGCCACGAAGCGACCATCGGCAAAATCGGCGACGAAGAACTTTTCTATCTACAGTCCCGTGGCCTCAGCCGCGACGACGCCGTGCGCATGATAGTAAACGGCTTTGTCGACCCCATCACCAAAGCATTGCCGCTTGAGTACGCAGTCGAGTTTAACAAGCTCATCGAACTGGAGCTTGAAGGAGGGTATTAGTAACACACCCATCCACACTACTCACAAACGGTCCTTCGACCTGCACAGTTACTAGCTGCTCGCTAGGAGATTCGGGTAACTCGCTTCACTCAAACAGACCCTCACTTCTACTCGCCGCAAGCAATTGTGGGCGGCCTCTCGGACATGTTTGCTTGCAGTGTGGGTGGGTGTGTCTCACAATGCGCGCCGCGGCGAAGCCAATGAACCTTCCGGAGAGGCTTGGCGCTAGCTCCCGCCACTGTTGCTTGCCACGCACGAGTGTCTCAGGAAGGTTGCATTGGCAAAGCGTATGCCACAGACATGTGTCGATGTTGTGCGTATAATAGGCACCATGAACGTAGAACAGATACGAAACGACTTTCCGACACTCGGTGGCGACCTCGTGTACCTCGATAGCGGGGCGACATCGCTCACGCCGGAGCCTGTGATTAGGGCGGTGGAGCAGTATTATCGCGAGTACCGCGCAAGTGTGCACCGCGGTTTGTATGCGGAGGCAGCGCGAGCGACCGAGAGCTACGAGGCAGCACGTGCGAAGGTTGCCGAGTTCATCGGTGCCTCATCGGAAGAGATCATCTTTACGGCTGGTGCGACAGCATCGAGCAACATGCTCGTGTATGCACTCGAGCAGTCGCTTGAACTCAACGTAGGTGACGAGATCGTCACGACCACCATGGAGCACCATGCGATGCTGGTGCCGCTGCAGAAGCTCGCCGAGCGAAAGAAGCTCGTACTAAAGTTTGCACCGCTCACCGACGACTACGCGCTCGACACCGAGAAGTTTGCCGAACTGGTGACCGACCGCACGAAGATTGTTGCGGTAATTGGCGCAAGCAATGTGACCGGACGCATTACGGGAACACTACCGAGCTTTGGTGAACACCGACCGGTCGTGATACGCGACGTCACCGCCTGGGTGGGGCATGCGCCGTTCTCTGTGACTGCGTGTGGCGCAGACTTTGCGTTTTTCTCCGGTCACAAGTTCTGTGGTCCTACAGGCATTGGAGTCTTGTATGGAAAAAAGGAATGGCTCGATCGTCTCGAGCCCGGGCACTACGGTGGTGGCATGGTTGCAGACGTCACGCTCGATGGCGCAACGTTTCAGATGGGTGTCGAGGGTTTTGAAGCAGGCACTGCAAACATCGGCGGTGTCGTCGGTTTGGGCGCAGCGGTTAAATACTTGCAAACTGTTGGTGTCGACGCTGTCCATGAGCACGTGCGCACGTTGGTGGCGTATGCACAGGAGCAACTTGAAGCTGTCGAAGAAGTGACGCTGTACGCAGCACCAGCAGAGCACAATGTGGGAATCGTCTCGTTCACGGTCGAAGGAGTGCATCCGCATGACCTTGCGCAGGTTCTCGGCGACACACGTGTTGCCGTTCGGGCAGGGCACCACTGTGCGCTGCCACTACACAAAGAACTAGGTGTGCACGCTACGACGCGTGCAAGCTTCTACCTGTACAATACGAAAGCTGATGTTGATGCACTAGTTGCGGGTATCGAGTCAGCCAAGGATGTGTTTTCTCTATGAACGAAGCTCTCTACCAAGCGCACCTATTGAGTCACAGCCAGCAGCCACGCAACAAAGGTGTGTTGGAGGATGCAGACATTACACATAAAGGCCAGAACCCAAGTTGTGGTGATGAGCTGACGTTGTATCTCAAGTATGACGGTGACACGATCAGTGAGGTTTCGTTTGATGGTATCGGATGTGCAGTTTCGACTGCGGCAGCGTCGCTCTTGACCGAACGACTCAAAGGACTGACACGAACTGAGGCCATGGCACTCACCGAGGCAGACGTGTACGACATGCTCAAGGTGGAGATACACGCCGGACGAGTCAAGTGCGCACTGTTGGCACTCAACACGCTCAAGGAAGCACTACAAAGCGAAACGCCGGACGAGTAGTCCGGCGCTATTGTTATGTCACGCTTGGTGGCCCTGGCTCTTCCCCGAGTAGCTCGAGATAGGTTTGTGCCAGATTGTACGCAGTGGATGCAGGCGTGTACTGCCGCAGATGGTCTATGTACTGCTCTACGACAGCCTGTTCGAGCTCATCACCCAACACATTGAACAAGTTCAAAACGGTGTCGCCATAGAACTCGCCTATACTCTGTGCCACTGGTAGTGCTGCTACCAGTGCAGCAGTTGCATCGTGGAGTGCTTGCCACAGGATGGCAGCAAGCTGCACCTCGATTTTTGTCTGCGGGTTGTGGTAGACGCGGCTCGTGAGTGTGTCCCACGCGTTTTGGTGTGTGCAACACCGGACGGCCTCCATGGGCTTGTCTTGAGAAAGCAGTCTGCGGATATCATCGACAATGCGCTTGAGATCGCCATACAGTTCTGTTGAGCCTGTATCTGATGGAACCTCAGCCTGCACAGCAGTGGCACTTTCTTGTACCAGCTGATCGAAAACGGTGTCCGGCATCGAGCGGCGTAGTTCGATGAACTCTTGCAGTACGAGTTCACGCACTGCCTGCGGTGGTTTATACATAGCTGTACCCTCTGTTGAAATCTGGTGGTACTATACGAACCACTGACAAAAGTGCAACATGCAAGCTCTCTCATTACACACTGTCTCCGTCGAAGCTGAAGGGAAGCCGATCGTGTCCGACGTATCGTTTGACGTGCCCGAGGGCAGTGTGTCGGTACTCATGGGGCCCAACGGCAGCGGCAAAAGCACATTAGTAAACGCACTGATGGGTCACCCACACTACGCAGTGACAAACGGTACACTTGAGCTCAATGGTGAAGATATTCTATCGCTGCCTGTAGAGAAAAAGGCACAACAAGGCCTCTTTCTCTCATTGCAGCACATACCCAAGGTTGGTGGTATCAACCTTGCGACGTTTCTGCACAAAGTGCATGTAGCACAGACAGGTGAGGAGTCCGACGTACTCGAGTACTACCTAGAGCTGCGCGAGCGTGCCAAGGAGTACAATATACCCGAAGAACTGCTTGACCGGCCACTGACCGCAGGCCTTTCCGGTGGCGAAAAAAAGCTCTCCGAAGTATTGCAACTGGCAAGCATCAAGCCCACATACGCAGTTCTTGATGAGATCGACTCTGGTGTCGATGTAGACGCCATGAAAAAGGTCTTTGCCGCGATTACAACACTCAAGGAGCAGGGGACCGGCTTTCTCATCATCAGTCACCACCCAGCACTGCTTGACCATCTGCACCCAGAACATGTGCATGTCATGGCAAATGGTCGTCTGATGAAGAGTGGCGGTGAGGAGGTGGCGCGCGAGGTGCTTGAGAGCGGTTTTTGCAAAGCTATCGACTGTCCACTCGAGCCAGGGTGTGAGGGAAAGCAGTAATCCCCAACAGGCTTGCGTGACAAGCCGATACGTACATGGTTCACTGCGGTTGGATACCAACCAAGGGGGGATTCATGGTTCCGCGCTTACCGTTCGGGGACGTACCACTGGTCGTCCTCATTGCTGCTTTTGTACTCGTACTTGCTTGTGCTGCTCTGACCAACAAACTGGGATGTTCTTCATCTACATCGTGCAGTAAATGCACGCGGCGGTGCTTCGACTGCATCTCAATACACTGGCTCTATCGAGGTACGTTGGTCTTGTTGCTTGTTCTTGCTGCGTACATCGCAGTGCTTGCCGCGCTGCGCTTGCAGCTATAGTGTTACACCCGGCCCATAGTGGTCGGGTGTTGTGCGTCTCTGCCGACGTGCACAACCTGTGTATAGGATGTGCATAAGAACCACGCCGTATTTTCTTGACACGCTTAGCCCTTGCGGTAGTATATGGCCACCGCATACGCGCGTTCTTTTTTTCTGTGGTGTCTGAGCCCCACTCTTGGTGCTCTATGCCCCGAAGAAAGGCGTGCTATGAGGGCTTTACAAGAGCGCACCTTATCGGGGTTGAGGCCACAGTTCTCGCGCCTTCACCTCCGAAAAGGAGCGCAGCTATTCTAATAGTTCAATCATGGCAGAAGCTTTTGATCGGTCTAAGCCCCATGTGAACGTTGGTACTATTGGCCACGTTGACCATGGCAAGACCACAACTACCGCTGCGATTCTCCACGTCCTAAATCTCGCAAAGGACAAGGGCTACAGCGCCCGCATCGAGAACGTCGACGGTATCGACAACGCGCCTGAAGAAAAGGCACGTGGGATTACTATTGCGCTCCACCACTCTGAGTACGAGACGCCAAACCGCCACTACGCGCACATCGACGCGCCAGGCCACGCCGACTACATCAAGAACATGATCACCGGTGCGGCACAGATGGACGGTGCAGTCCTCGTTGTGGCTGCTACTGACGGTGCGATGCCGCAGACCCGTGAGCACGTGCTCCTTGCACGTCAGGTGGGTGTGCCAAAGATCGCCGTATTTCTGAACAAGTGTGACATGGTCGACGACCCTGACATGCTTGATCTTGTCGAGGAAGAGCTCCGCGAGCTTCTCGACGCAAATGAGTTCGATGGTGCAAACGCACCTATCATCCGTGGTTCTGGCCTCAAGGCCCTCGAAGCTACCTCAGTCGAAGACGAGTGGGCAGCAAAGATCATGGAGCTCATCGACACACTCGACACCTTTATTCCAGAGCCAGTTCGTGAGACGGACAAGCCATTCCTGATGCCAGTTGAGGATATCTTCTCAATTGAAGGTCGTGGTACGGTTGTAACCGGTCGTATCGAGCGCGGTATCGTCAAAGTTGGCGAAGAGTGCGAGATCGTGGGTATCAAGGAAACTACCAAAACCACCATTACGGGTATCGAGATGTTCAACAAGCAGCTCGAAGAAGGTCAGGCTGGTGACAACGCAGGTATTCTCCTCCGCGGTACCAAGAAGGAAGACGTACATCGTGGTCAGGTGCTTGCAAAGCCAGGCACGGTAACCCCGCATACCGACTTCGAAGCTGAGGTATACATCCTCAAGAAGGAGGAGGGTGGCCGTCATACGCCATTCTTCACCGGCTACAAGCCACAGTTCTACATTCGCACAACCGACGTGACCGGTGAAGTTACTCTCGCTGAGGGCGTTGAGATGGTGATGCCAGGTGACACGGTGACCTTCAAGGTCAAGCTCACCGCTCCTGTTGCCCTCGAAGAGCAGCAGCGCTTCGCTATCCGTGAGGGTGGTAAGACTGTTGGTGCCGGTGTGGTCACCAAGATTAACGCGTAATAGCACTAACCTTTTACTCCTATGGCAGACGAGCAAGCACCGAAGGCAAAGAAAAGCACCAAGGCAGGTGCGGGTGAAGGCAACAAGCTTCGCATCCGTATCCGCGCCTACGAGCACAAGATCCTTGATGCAAGCATCAAGCAGATCATGGACACCGCTCTGCGTTACGACGCAAAGATGGTTGGTCCAGTGCCCCTGCCGACGGAGATCAAAAAGTACACGGTCAATCGCGCAGCATTCGTGCACAAGGACGCGCGAGAACAGTTCGAAATGCGGGTCCACAAGCGCGTGATCGACATCATGAATCCAAACCCCAAGGTGGTTGAGGCTCTTACGAACCTCTCACTACCAAGTGGTGTGAACATCGATGTAAAAATGTCTTAGTAAGACTTACAAAATACCCTCACCGATAGGTGAGGGTATTTTGTTTAGTCGACTTAGATGCCCGGAGCGTAGCGAAGGGCGCTTAGAAGGACGTGCTGTTACAATCGCTGACCCAGATTACTGGTTGGTTATGTTGTTTGACAGTTCTCAGGTTCGCTGCTCTTAGTCCCCAGTAGGAAGTTGTCTGCAGGGGTGTTTGGGTGGATACTAGAGCCATAGCGGTGTGCCCGCACTATTTAGTCATCTGTTATCCATTTGTACTATGTATACAGCATCAATTACTGGGAGGCGCATGATTGCCATGTTTGCGCTTGTCTGCGTTAGTTTGCTTGTGCCCTTGGCACTCTTTGCGCAAGAGGCGGAAACAGCGTCAGAAGGAGATGTGGTTGAACCAATGCAGGTTATGGATGTTGTGGCAACCACTGAACTCTACAATGCACAGATTGAGAGTGTTAACGGTAGTGAGGTGACACTGACATTTGATCTCTACAATGCACAGGGTGTGCAGCCAGGTGTTGTCTATGGTCTCGAGCTCTACGAGGTGAACGAAGACGGAACGGCAGAGCTCATCGACTCGCACGTGTACCGCGATGACGTTCATACACTTGGCACAGGAGAGACAGTGCCGCTGCGCGTAACATACAATGCGCCGAGCTTTCTCTCGGGTACATACGACCTGCTACTTCTGGCTGAAAACCAGGCCGGCCTTCTGCTGGCTCTTGCGCCACTAGGCGAAGTGGCACTCGCAGGTAGCGGCGACTACGTCGAGCTGTCCGACTGCATGGCTCAGGTTGACGGGTACGACAAAACCTACGAACTCACATACGGGGTGGATGTGGCAGCGCGTGAAACTCTTCTGCTCAACTGCACTGCCTCCAATATGACGGGCAGCGACCAAACGCTGACACCAGCAGTTTCCACATACGAACGAACACTGAGCGGCGCTACGGTAGGTGACGTAGAAGAACTTGTTGCGGCACCGGTTGTTCTCGCTACAGGAGCTACCGAAGACATCACGGTGGTTGTGCCCAAGGCAACGACTCCACAGTCATACGATGCTGTAGTTACCCTTACCGCGGCAGGGAACGTGCTCTCAAACGAAATTGTGGTGCACTACGTACTCTCGGGTAAAAGCGCCACGATCCAGAATGCGCTGTTCGATCAGCAGTCCTACGAAGCGGGTGACACAGCAGCGGTGCAGGTATTTTGGACCGGAGCTGCCGACGATTACTTGAACTCTCGTCATGGAGGCACTGACGTTGGCAATCTGACGCTGGCACTCGATGTGTCTGACGCCAGTGGTGCAGCGTGCGCAGAGCCGTTCACTATTGTACTGAACAACAACGAAAACGTTTCAGATTTCTTGATCCCTATCACCGCTGCGTGTGTCAGTCCTGTGCTTGACGTACAGCTCTCTGACGCAACTGGTGCAGTGCTGGCAAAGTCTGGGTATGAGTATGGTGCAGGTGAGGCACCAGCAGAACCTGATGCCACACCGACAGCTCAACCAGAGCAGACCTCTGGCGATAGTTCAGCTGCACTTCTCACAGTATTTATTGCACTGGTAGTTGTGGTTGTCGTTGTGGTGCTGTTGATGCGTGCAAACAAACGACCACAGCCAAACACTGATGACTCCTCAGATGACAACAATACAACACCACCAGCGTCATCAGCTGCACTCGGCCTTGTTCTGACACTTGTGTTGGCTGGCGGTTTGTTTGGTGTTGTTGCTCCGCGCACCGCCGATGCGGTGACGTTTCGGGCCTGCCACATCTGTTTCGCTGACGGCACATGTGAATGTAGAGGGACATTTACTATGTCAACGAACAAGGGAAGTTACTCGGTGAACGAACCTGTTTCTGTTGCGGCAACAGTGCGAAGTGACTGGTGCAGCAATGGCGTTCCAGGTTTTCAGACTAGTCGCGCCACTGCCGTAGACGGTCTTGGAACAGTACGTACCGTGTTGTCGACTGGTGCAGTTCTGAATGCGTCACGAAGCGCCTCCCTGGTTGGTTACCCGACGCCCGGAGCTAAGACCATGAATGTCAGAGGAACGTACTACTCGTATATAGATGAGTATCTTGAACACAACGGCGTAGGGTCTGCATCGATCGCGCTCTCTGTGTATGAAGACGGTGCTTGTGGAGGTGCAACGAGCGGTACATACAGCTCAGCACCAAGTACTGATTTGTGTCTATCTAGCGCAGCGGCGACTGGTATGACGGTAGGTGTGGGAAGCTACACATGGACATGCCCCGGAACAGCCGGTGGTGCAAATGCGTCGTGTAGCGCGACACGGCAGGTGGTAACGAACGCAGCGTGTGGTACTGACGGTGTGGGGCAAGTATATAACCCTACATACGTCATCTCGGACTTTTGTGCAGAAGGTTCGGTTACAGGGCTCACCGACGACGGTTCGCTCTACACGTGGACGTGTGATGTGCCAAACCCTGGTGTCGATGCGTCATGCAGTGCGTACTTGGCTCCAACAGCCGTTGGTACGGTAAACGAAATCAGCACAAGCAACGAAGTAACAGACCGTCCAGTGCAGATTGAATGGAGTGAACTCACTGATCTGCGCTTCGAGGGCGAAGCAAAGAATGCTCGAAACCAAGTAATTGCGGAAACACAGGCAGAGTACCAGTGGCGCTTTGGTATCTGTAATGGTCCATACTGGGGTGAAATGGTACGCAAAGGCTGGGATGCAAACGAGAACACAGGTGCCAACTGGGATGTTGGTACCGGCAACACAAACCGCCTCCATCTCCGTGTGCAGGACCGCTACATGAACTGGTCCAAGAACTGCTACACAATCGAGATCGAAGTTGACTGTCCTGCCGGTACGACATGGGACGGCAACGCATGTGTTGCGCCAGGCAGTTCTGTGCTGCAGGTCTGCTCGGGTGCGACTGAGCTAGCCCGTGGTGACGGTGACGTGTACAACACGACGCTCGCCGACGGTACCAGTCAGGACGTAAGTGTCTACTACGATGACACTCCGGACTGTGCTGGCACAAACATTGCCCTTGATCCTGGTGTAACGTATGGAGAGTCAGGGGACGACGCGGTGACCCTCGGTGACGCTGTACCCGTCAAACGTGTTACTGGCGACAACACAACCGCAACGACAGAAAACGAAGCAGTGGCAGTTACGCACACAGCAAGCGGCGACCAGGTAACCCTCAACTACGAGGTGCCGGGCTCAGGTGCTGGGGTCGCAAGTGTGACACTGGACGCAAGCCCAACGACCATTTCAGCTGGTGAGAGCTCGACACTCACATGGGACAGCACCAACGCCGCAAGCTGCAGTGCTGTGTGGACTGCAAAGACAACCCCAGATGACTCACAGCTCGTGAGCGGCATCATAACAACGCGAACATTCACAATAGACTGTGACGGTGCAACCGACTCCGCAACGGTTACCGTAAGTAGTCCGCTGACACCACAATAAACCGTTCGAACATAGTACAAAGGGCCGCACCGCGCGGCCCTTGTGTGTACAGATACTCGCAGTCGTACCAGTGTTGCTGCTGCATTACACGTGAAGAAAGCAGTACAGGCAGGATAATCCCTGCCTGTGTTGTGTGCCTTAGAGTCTGCAACTATCTAGCAAGTTCTCGAGCTCTTTCTGTTTGAGTTCCAGTACAGCCTGATTATCTGCGCGTCCGTCATTGAAAGCGATACGCACTTTCAACACATTAATTGCAGCATTGATTTCGTTGAATCGGTTCTCGCAGCTTTTCCGCATGCGCATGCCAGCAAGCCATGTACTGCCAGATTGACGCTGGTATGCTTCATCAGGTGGTATTGGTGCTTCAGTTTGAGATGTTGCGGAGTTGCTATGTTGTTCCGGCGGCGAACCAAGAAAGTGGGACATGACGGCTAAAATGCCTACGAGGACGATGACCCGTCGGAGTGTAGTGGGTTGCATATGATACCTCTGCAAATGAAATCTGTCCGTACCCTAGCACAGCACGAGTTGTACGCAATAAACAGGCGGCAGTCCAACATCCTACAATCTCTTGGTACTATAGGTGCATGTTCAGTTCCCGCCACCTCTCGAACTTCTACGCGCTTTTTGCGGGGCGCGCTTTGTTGACGTTGCCGTCGCACGTAGTGACGCTGTTCTTACCTATTTTCATCTTTGAGCTGGCAAACGACACGGTGCAGGCCCCGCTTGCATTCTACCTGGTGGGTCACGTGTTGTATGCCGTGTTTCTCCCACTTGGAGCACAGTATCTCAATCGGAGAGGCTACAAACGGTCTATGCGTCATGCCACAGTGTGGAATACTGTACACTACCTGTCGCTCTTGGCATTGAGTGGTGGCATTTTGACCGGTAACGCCGTGTGGTTGGGTGTCGCTTCAAGCGTATTGGCACTGTCACTATTTCGTTTGATGTTTTGGCTGCCATACCATGTGGAGGTTGCTGCGTTCACCAAAAAAAGAAATCGGGGCCGTTCTATCTCGTTGATTCTCTCGATGATCACGGTGGCAGGTGTCTTGGGTCCCGTGCTTGGCGGTGTGTTGATCGATACAGTCGGATACAACGTTGCGTTTGGTTTGGTTGCACTGCTGTCACTTCTGGCCATGATTCCGTTTGCCATGCTGCCGCCGCAGAACGAAACGTTTTCGTGGGGCTACACAGAAACATGGCGTATGCTCGTGGCGCCGAAGTATCGGTCACTCACACTCGCGATGTTTGCAAATGGTGCAGAGAATGCGGTTGGTATCGTCGTATGGCCCATCTTTATCTACCTCCTTTTGGATGGCAACTACCTTGCGGTTGGGGCAGTGTCGAGTGTGATCGTTGCTGCGACTATCGCACTGCAGATGCTCGCCGGAGCACGGATAGATGCAGCGCGAAACCGTGGTGACATGTTGCACGTAGGTAGTGTACTGTCGGCTATGGGCTGGATTGCCAAGATATTTGTGGTGTCTGCGTTTCATATCTTTGTGGCGGGCGTCTACCATAGCTTTGCGCGCATATTTACCAACACGCCTGTTGACACCATGTACTATGACGTTGCTGCAGACTCCGGTCACTACATCGATGAGCTGACCGTTGTGCGTGAACTTGCGATTCAACTGGGTAAGGCCGCAACACTTGCATGCGCTATTCTGATGTCATTTGTGTTGGCTATTCAGTGGATATTCCTGATTGCTGCGTTGGCCGCGCTGCTTCTCAACTCACTCTACTCTCAGCATGCGGTGCATCGAGCATGAGCTTGACCATTGTTCTGTTGTGCCGTATACCAACAGAGGCTGAATATTGAACGAACGACAAGCACGGAGGTGTACCATGAGTCATCAGTCAAATAAGTCGGGTGAGTCATTTGCAGATGGGGTGGGACAGGCAGCAGACATCCTCATCCAACATCAGATGGATGAGTGTCGAGCGCAGCGCGTGTTGGCGCAGGAGCGAGACAGAAATGCGCAGCATGGCTACCTAGAGTTGGAACAGAAGTACAAATCACTTTACTGTAGTCACGCAGCACAGGAGCGTACTATCGAGCAGCTGCAGGAGCAGGTCCATAAGCTTCAAGCGACGGTCACGGCACTGTTGGAAGAGCGTGAAACGAATGATGTGGCACTGAAAGATCAGCAGCACTTAATCCAGCACCTACAACATGATGTAAATCTCTGGGAAGATGACTTCAAGAAAGCAGAGGAATCAATTGCATCTTTTGTAGAACAGCGTGATGCAGCCGCACGTCGTCACAACAAGGAAAAGCGGGAATTGCTTGGACGTTTTGATGACACAATACGTACGTTACGGGCCTTGACATCCAGACGACCTACCAAACCAACAATTTTAGAAGCTCTCGAGACGCTTCAGGCGCGTTTGGTCAAGTTCCGCGAACGTATCTGACGCAACATACACGGAGTGTGCTACGTGTTGATGGGCCGCCTTCGTAGTAAGGCGGCTTCTGTTGTACGTGCTTGCACTCTGAAACGGCTTCGTGTATAGTGCTGTGGCTAATAGTTCTTCGCATTGCGCGAAGATCCATGTTCCCAAAGCTTATAGTGCTGGGGAACCACTGGAGCCGATGCCTCACTGGTGCTTGGTTTCAGTGTAGGCATTTTTGTTTGAAAACTACAGCATGCGAGCATAGCGAGCATGACCATAGTGTTCAAACACCCTGTGAAATGCCAGTGAAGCTGGCTGCGCCGGAGGCGCATTTCACAGGGTAACGATTTTCTACATCACTTCGTTCTGGGAAAATTTGTTATGAAGTACATCTTGGCCACAAAGCAATACATGACTCAGGTCTTCGACGAGGAAGGTCGTGTTCATCCTGCCACCGTTCTTTCTGCAGCACCAAACAAGGTGACGCAGGTAAAGACCGATGAGAAAGATGGTTACAGCGCGGTGCAGGTAGGTTTTGGCGACCGCAAAGAAAAGAACGTCAACAAAGCGCAACGTACTAAGGGTAACTTCCATCACTTCCGTGAGTTTCGTCCGAAGAACGGCGAAACCGTTGAGGCTGAAGAAGGTTCAGAGCTAACGGTAGATGGTGTGTTTGAGGTAGGCGACACGGTTGTGGTATCTGGTCTTTCAAAGGCAAAGGGCTTTCAAGGCGTCGTCAAGCGGCACAATTTTGCTGGCGGTCCACGCAGCCACGGGCAGAAGCACACAGAACGTAGTCCTGGTAGCATCGGCGGTGGTCTACGTGCTCGCGTACCGAAGGGTATGCGCATGGCAGGACGTACTGGTGGTCGTCGTGTATCAGTCAAGAACTTGACGGTTGTCGGTATCGACAAAGAAAAGAACCTGCTGTACATCGAAGGTGCAGTACCAGGCCGCAAAGGCACGCTCGTTGAAGTGCGTGGCATATAAATTCAATCATGGACGCAAAGGTATACAACACACAAGGCAAAGAAGCAGGGAAGGTAACGCTCCCCGAGAACGTCTTTGGTGCCGACTGGAACGGTGATCTCGTACACCAGGTGGTTGTCGCAATGCAGGCAAACGCTCGCACACCTATAGCGCACGCCAAGGACCGTTCAGAGGTCAGTGGAACCGGTAAAAAGCCATGGAAGCAAAAAGGTACCGGTAACGCTCGCCACGGTTCACGCCGATCACCTATCTGGCGCACCGGCGGTGTGGCGCATGGTCCACGCAATGAAAAGAGCTACACGCAAAAGATCAACAAGAAGATGCGCACCAAGGCGCTCTACGCAGTACTCTCTAAAAAGCTTGCAGACGGTGAGGTGCTGTTCCTCGATGAACTCACATTTGAAACACCAAAGACCAAGGATGCAAAACAGGCGCTAGCTGCACTTGCTGGCGTGAAGGGTTTTGAGGCACTAGCTACCAAGAAGAACAACGCTGCACTTATCGCGGGTGTCGATGTTACAGACGAGACGGTCAAGAGCTTGCGTAACATGGGGCATGTCATGCTCGAAGAAGCGCGTAATCTCAACCCGGTTGAGCTTTTGAATCACAAGTTCTTGGTACTCGCAAACGCAGAGGCGGCAGTAAAGCTTCTTAAGGAGCGCAGCGAAAAATAAGGCATATGGCTATTTTTAGTAAAGACAACAAAGAGGCAAAAAAGGAGGCTCCCAAGAAAGACTCAAAGAACGCGAAGAAGGATACTCCTGTGAAGGACAAGAAGGCCACTAAGCCTAAGAGTGATGCAGGTGGCAACCTTACCAAGCCCCCTGTGCACATTCTCAAGAGCCCACGCATTACCGAAAAGGCTGCGTATATGACCGTCAACAACACGTACGTGTTCGAAGTTGCTATGGATGCCACCAAACGTGACGTTGTTGCAGCAGTCAAAGCACTCTACAAGGTGACGCCACGCAAGGTGAACATGGTTGTCAAGAAGCCTCGCAAGTTCGTTGCACGTTTCCGCAACCGCCGTGGCACCAAGGCAGGTATGAAGAAAGCATACGTATTCTTGAAGAAGGGCGATAAGATTGATCTCGCATAGAACTATGAAGAAGTACAAGCCAACAACCCCGTCACGTCGCCACATGACCACCCGTTCGTACAAAAAGGTGGTGACCAAGACGACCCCACACAAGAAGCTCACCAAGGGTGGTAAGCGTGCCGTGGGCCGTAACAGCCAAGGTCGCATCACCAGTCGTCACATGGGCGGTGGTCACAAGCGCAAGTATCGCACTATCGATTTCAAGTTCGACAAGAAGGATATCCCCGCAAAGGTAGAGACGATTGAGTACGATCCAAACCGTAGCGCATATATTGCACTGGTTTGCTATGCAGACGGTGAGCGTCGTTACATCATTGCACACAAGAACCTCCAGGTTGGCGATACGTTTGTAGTATCAGACAAAGAAAGCAAGCCTGTAGAGGGAGCTCGCAAGCCTTTGCGCGACATTCCTATTGGTCTTGAAGTGCACAACATCGAGACACGTCCAGGTGCTGGCGCAAAGCTTTGCCGCGCTGCTGGTAATGCAGCTATGGTGGTTGCACAGGACGGTACCTTTACACACCTCAAAATGCCAAGCACCGAGGTACGCAAGTTGCCAAGTGGTGCATGGGCTACAATCGGTGTGGTGAGTAACGAAGAGCATCAGCTTCTTACTGTCGGTAAGGCAGGTCGCAGCCGCTGGCTCGGCAAGCGTCCAACCGTACGTGGTAATGCAATGAATGCGGTTGATCACCCACATGGTGGTGGTGAGGGCAAACAAGGTCGTGGCCACCGTCGTGCGCGTAACATCTTCGGCAAGCCAGTAGGTAAGGGCATGAAGACACGTAAGCCGCACAAGTATAGCGACTCGCTCATTGTGTCTCGCCGGAAGGTAGGGAAGCGCCGCAAGTAAAAATTGACAATACAGACCGCGCCACGTAGTATAGGGCGCACTCAAAAAACTGAGGATTTAAAACATTTATGTCACGATCACTGAAGAAAGGACCATACGTTGACCCCCGTGTCTTGAAGAAGATCGAGGGAAAGAAGCCACAGGAAACTGGGGTGATCAAAACGTGGTCACGTAGCTGCACGATCGCACCAGAAATGGTTGGTTTCACGTTTGGGGTACACAACGGCAAGGATCACATCGAAGTACTTTGTACTGAGGAAATGGTTGGACATAAGCTTGGAGAGTTTTCACCTACTACAAAGTTCCAGCGACACGGTGGTAAGATCCAGAAGGAGCTTGAAATTGCACGCAAAGAAGCTGAGATTCAGGCCGCAAAGGCCGCAAAGGCCGCTGCAGCAAGCAAATAGTGAACTATGAAGGCATTTCTTAAAAATTATCGACAAGCACCACGCAAAGTACGTTTGATCTGCGATCTCGTACGTGGCAAGAACGTTGCCGTTGCGGTGGCCGAGCTTGGCGAAATGCCACACAAAGGTGCACGTGCCATGAAGAAGCTCATCGAAAGTGCTGCGGCAAATGCACGCCAGGAGAATAGCACCCTTACCGATGAATTGCTTGTGGTCAAAACAGTGACGGCAGACAAAGGGATGACCTACACACGCTATATGCCACGCGCATTTGGTCGTGCCACACCAATCAACCGTGAATGTTCGCACATTCGTGTCGAGCTCGCACCCGTTGGTGATATCCCCGCTGTAGCCACAACAGACAAGACTGAAAAGGAAGCATCAAAGCCTGAAGACAAGTCCGCTACAAAAGAGGAGGAGCCAAAGAGCAAAGACGAAAAGAAGGAGGACTCTGAAGCAAAGAAGGAGAAGAAAGAGGAAAACAAAGAAAAAGAAGCTGAACCAGCAACAAAATAACTATACATACTAGATTATGACGCACGTAGCACATCCATACGCACAGCGACTCGGAATCATTCGCGACTGGAAAAGCCGCTGGTTTGTGCGTGACCGTGCGCAGTTTCGTGAGTTCTTGAAGACAGACACACTGTTGCGCGACTGGCTCAAGAAGCGTCTCAAGGGTATGTACGTTAGTGATGTTGAGATTGAGCGCGGTGCAAATGTGCTTCGCATCATCATCAAGACCGCACGCCCGGGCATGCTTATAGGTCGCAGCGGTGAAGGTGTGCAGCGCCTCAACAAGGAGATTCACAAGAAACTTGCTGGCATGAATCTCTCAGAGATGCCAGACGTCAAGGTTGATATCGAGGAAGTCCGTAACCCAGAAAGCAACGCTCAGATTGTTGCGGAAATGGTGGCCGAAGGGCTCGAAAAGCGCATGCCGTTTCGACGTGTTTTGAAGCAGACAGTAGAAAAGGTAATGGCAAATCGCGATGTTAAGGGTGTTCGTATCTCTATCTCAGGCCGAATCGGTGGTGCGGAGATGAGCCGTTCCGAGGAGGTCAAGCGAGGACGTGTTCCATTGCAGACATTGCGTGCAGACATCGACTTTGCTCGTGCCGAGGCATACCTTGCCTACACAGGTCTTGTTGGGATCAAGGTATGGATCTACAAGGGTGATATCTTTGAGCAGAAGAAAGAAAATAAGCAGAGCTAGTTGAGTATACAAGTATCATGTTGGTCCCACGAAAAGTTAAATACCGAAAGATGCAGCGTGGCCGCGATGCTATTCAGTATCGTCACAAGGCACAGCGCGGTGTCACTGTAGCCTTTGGTGCATTTGGCCTCAAGGCTGCAGAGCAGGGCCGTATTCGGAGCAATCAGATAGAGGCAGCACGTCGCACTATCAACCGCGCCATGGGAAAGACTGGTCGTACTTGGATTCGCATTTTTCCTGACCGTCCATTTACTCAGAAAGCAGCCGAGGTTGGTATGGGTAAAGGTAAGGGTGATGTCGAGGCCTACGAAGCACCGGTGCTTCCTGGACGCGTCCTCTTTGAGGTGGATGGTGTTGACGAAGCTACTGCACGTGAAGCCTTGCGCAAGGCAGGAGCCAAGCTCCCCATTAGAACCCGCTTTGTAGTCCGTAAATAATTGCAGCACGTAGCGCACCGTGGTATACCGTTTCAACTATGGCCAAGAACAACCCAATGGAAGATATTCGCAAGAAAGATGATAAGGAGCTCGCAAAGCTTTTGGCTGAGAAGCGTGAGGCACTTCGTGAGTTTCGTTTCAGCATGAAGGGAAGTCGTATTCGCAACACCAAGGAGGGTAGCAATCTGCGTAAGGATATAGCTCGTATTCTTGGCACTCAGGCTGAGCGGGCAACGAAAGCAGTAACCGAAAGCAAGTAACATGACTGAAAAAGTAACAAAAGCAAAGCAGTTTACAGGTGTCGTGGTGTCCGACAAGATGCAGGATACTATCGTCGTTGCAGTTACCCGTTTTGTGAAGCATCCAAAGTACCGCAAGTTTGTGAAGCGTGTGAAGCGGTACCACGCACATGATGCTGGTAACACCAAGCACGAGGGCGAGAAGGTAACGATCGCTGAGTGCAAGCCGATGAGTAAGACCAAGACGTTTAGAGTTATAGGGAGCGATGAGCGACCATAGAACTCTTAACCCTGTTAAACGCCAGCAATGCTGGCAGCGCCAAAGGCGCGTTTAACAGGGTGAAGAATCACTAGTTCGCAAGCTCACAAGTTTATCTACCATGATACAGCCACAGTCCATCGTAAAAATAGCGGACAACACCGGCGCCAAGATTGGGCGCGTGTTCAAGGTGCTTGGTGGCAGCAAGAAGCGCTACGCCCGTGTTGGGGACGTGGTGGTGTTGTCAGTGCAAGTTGCAGAGCCGCGTAAGATGGTTAAGAAAAAGGATGTGTTGCATGCGGTTGTTGTACGTACCAAGCAGCCAACACGCCGTAAGGATGGCAGCTACATCAAATTCGACGAAAATGCGGTTGTGATTATCGACAAAGAAAAGAAGGAGCCACGTGCAAACCGTGTCTTTGGACCGATTCCTCGTGAAATCAGCGAACTTGGCTACCAGAAGATCGCTAGTATGGCACCTGAAGTACTATAGATATGAAAATTCATCAAGGAGACAATGTGGTGGTGATGGCAGGCAAGGACAAGGGCAAGTCTGGTAAGGTTGTTCGTGCACTGCCTGCAACAAGCCAGGTCATCATTGAGGGCGTTAACATACAGAAGCACGCTGAAAAAACTAACAAGCAGACTAAGCAAGGCGGTGGCATTGTCGAGGTTGCTGCGCCGATCCACGTTTCAAACGTTCAGATTGTCGACCCGGAGACTAAGAAACCAACACGTGTTGGCTACACGAAGAATGATAAAGGTAAGAATGTTCGCATAGCAAAAGCAAGCGGCAAGGAGCTCAAGTAACATGGAAACATACACAGAAAAAATGAAGACCGCATTTGAAAGCCTAAAGGGCGACTTTGGCTACACCAATGTTATGCAGACTCCCAAGGTAGAGAAGGTAGTAATCTCAACAGGTATTGGCAAGATCGCTGACGCAAAGAAGGTGGAGCTGATTCAGGAACGTATTGCTCGTATCACTGGGCAAAAGACGGCACCACGCGGTGCCAAGAAAAGCATTGCGTCGTTCAAGGTCCGAGAAGGTGATGTTGTTGGGTACCAGGTGACACTTCGAGGGCAGCGCATGCGCGACTTCCTCGACAAGTTGATTCACATTGCGTTTCCCCGAACTCGTGATTTTCGTGGCATCAAGGTGGAGAGTATAGACGAGCTTGGAAACATCACTGTTGGCATTAAAGAGCACACCATTTTCCCTGAAACAAGCGATGAAGAGCAACGCGATGTGTTTGGTCTCTCGGTCACGATTGTTACGACCGCACAGAGCAAGGCAGAAGCCGAAGCACTCCTGCGTCATCTGGGCTTTCCTCTCAAGAAAAAAGACTAAACAAAAAACCGCATATGCGGTTTTTTGTTTGGGGAGGGTAGCGTGTGTGCTGTACACTACAAGCACATGTTTTTTACGCACGAGAACGAACTGGAGAGTGTCGAAGAGAGTGTGAACCTTGCCGAAATGGCAGAAGTGGGTGTCGACGTGCTACATCAAAAAGAAGATAAGGTAGACGCAGATGCAACTGACGTTGTTTCTGGACTGCGTGGTCATGGGGTGCATATTGCGGAAAGTGTAGACAATGAAGATGGAATGGTTGCCGATCGTACCGACAACCCGGTTGGTGACCTCAAGCAATGGGATGTAAACGTGACGCGACCCGACAAGCCGCCCGAGGATGTCATCGACACATCGGGGCAGTTGTCAGACTATGATGTGAATATCGTCGAGAAAGCACAGGAGCAGCAGGCGGATGTGGATACATCTGGCGACCTTGCCGACTACGGTATCGAGATCCGTGATCCGTCGATGGACGACTTGAGTTACTAACACTTGGGCGTTTTCACCCCCTCCCACCCCCCCAGGGTATGCTTCAATTAGTAGAACGGTGTCCACCACCGTCGTTATTCATACACGTTATTCATACCTATGTACCCAACACTATTCTCACTCGTGGCAGCACTCCTTCTTGCCGCACCCGTGTTAGCCCAAGAGGCAACACCAACAAGTGTGCCTGAGGTGCCCGAGTATCTTCAATCTATACAAACTGAAGAAGATTTCGAGGCGCTCACTCCTGAGCAGCAAGAAGAGACGCTCAATTTCTTTAACTCCGTGGGCCCTGGTGCGCTCGCGCAGGCTTCACCTGCTGCTCCCGAGGGCACGGTCTCGTGCTTTGACTACTACACCTTCGGCTCAGTGCAGGTCAGTGTCTCACCAAGTGTGGGTAGTACGGTCAGTGGCGTACCGATCACCTTCACCGGTACCCTCGACAACGAGAACCCATACCCCGTTGTCGATGGGGCAGTGTACATGAAGGTATTCAAGCTCTCGGGAGACGGTACAACCCCGGTGAACGGATACGACGTGGTGGACCAGCGTTTTGTCGCTGACAATCTCTCGCTCCAGGCTAACGAACAACAGCCAGTCACTCTCACCTGGGATGTCCCAGCGGGCCTTCCAACTGGTGACTACCAAGCAGCGTTCTTCTTCACCAGCGCCAAGCGTTTCAACCTCCTCGGCCTACCGTTCACTGATGACGTGGTGGGCAACACGGTATCCTTCAGTGTCGTTGGTGAACTCGCAGACGGTGTTGCTTTTGACAAAGACTCTGTGACCGTTGACGGCAGTGACTACTACTTTGCTGCCTTTACGCCAAAAGTAGACAGCAGTGCACCGATCGCTCTCACCGCTGATCTCACCAACACTACCGACAGTGAACAGACTGTTCCCGTGACCTTCACCACCTACGCCTGGGACCAGCAGCGACAAGAGAACATTGTGCGCATCAGCAGAACTGAAGTCACTCTTGCATCAAACAGTACAGAAACACTCACCCACACCGTGACCGACACCGAGAGCTCGGTATACCTCGTGGTGGCTGAGGCAAAGTACTACGGTACTAAAAGTATCCTCAATGTCCGTTTCACTCGCAGCGACATCCCATCCATACGAATCAACTTCCCAGCGGTGACAAGCTACCCACTCGTGGCAGGGGAGGAGGCAACACTCTTCTCTTGTCTCCATGGCGCAGGTACTATGCCGCTCGTTGAAGGGGGTACACTCGAGCTCTCTCTTGCTGACGAGAGTGGCCAGACCCTCCACACTTATACGTATGAAGGTAGTATCACCGGTGCCATGATGGCAGTGAAAGACACGTTCACACCAAAAGAAACACTGGAAACCTTCACGCTCACAGCATCACTATCTCGTGATGGTACCTTGGTCGACCGTGTCGACATGCACTACGACTGCAGTCAGCTTGGTGGGTGTACGCCAGTGGAGATGCCGGTGATGCCTGACATGACACACTCATCCTCATCCACCATGACCCTCATCTACACCATTGTTGGACTCGCAGTGCTTGCACTTGTCGTTATGCTCGTTATGAAGTTCAACAACAGAAACAGCGATGACGACCTACCCACGTCGAGTGACGAACCGAAGGGGCCAGTGCCACCAGTGGCGATGTTGCTGGCGTTGGTGGTTGTGGGTGGACTCTTCCTGATGACGGTCGGAGAGGTACAAGCTGAGAGTAGGACTGTCTCGAGCGCCCATGTTGGACAACTGTGCTACACACCAACCGTAGAGCCCTACGTAGGAACGACCCCGGACGATGTTTCCATGTGGGCTGGGGGGCTCAGTGACCCAATTGCCACAGTCGGGTACTCAGCAAATGTCTACGATGACGATACGGGCATTCTTTTGTCTCCAGGATCAACAGTGTCGGTTGGTCAAAGATTGAGACTAGTTCAGTCTTTGGGAGGTGTATCTTGGCTCGGTACTGGTTGGGCTAATGATACACCGGCAGGTGTGTGGAAGAACGATGCGGGATTTCCAGATGGACCAACAGGGACAGTAGAACGTGTTGTGCAATGGACCAATGGTCTACCGTCAGGGTGGCGCGACTTTCGCACCGCTCAGTGTAGTCCTGAATTTTATACACTAACTGCGGCAGGTACGAATATATATATTCCGTTTTCTGCCAAGCCACCTACGCAACGAGTGGAAGAAAATCCCTCCGGTACTGCAAACCTGTCGTGTGCAGGCAATGTCTGCGAGGTGCTGAGTGCGGGTACAATCAATCTAGACTTTGTGTTTGAAAGTACGTATGGCATGTTCTACTACGAGTACGAATACGTAGGTGACCCTGGTGTGTGTCTTACAAGCTGGTACTTAAACCCAATGCGTGCCTCGGGAGATTCATATGCACCTAGCTCAATGTCATGTGTTAACACGTCAGTGTTTCCTATGGCGTTTCTCCCTGTAGATGATGAAGGGCACAAAATGACTTTTCCCATGACGGTTATTCCATACACCCTCACCGCCGTCGGCGGCGCCAACACCCCGCCACCACCGCCAACCGTCAACGGGACCCCTGCCAACACTCACCTCACCGGTATTGCACAAGACTTCGACATAGTCACAACTGACCCCGACGGTGACACCGTACGATACGGTATCGACTGGGATATGAACGGTACGATTCATTGGGTACCAGCAAGTGGGTACGTACCAAGTGGTGCAACACAAAGCGCCAGTCGTATCTGGGCAACACCTGGTGTGAAGAACTTCAGCGTGATGGCCGAAGACAGCAATGCCGGCCGTAGTGCACCAACCCCAGCCTCTATCACCATCTGTGGCACCGGCTTCACGTGGGACGGGGTGAGTTGTGTGGCGGCAGCGTTCTCCTGTACCGGTGGCCCAATCCCAGCCAACGCCTCGATCTACGCCGGCGATCTTACTGGCTTGGCTACCAACACACCGTATACCTATGCTGACCCAGACACCGTCGCCAAATGTGAGTACAGTTGTGATGCAGGATACACGTGGAATGCTGGAACCGGGTCGTGTGACGCTTCCCCAAACCCAACCGCCGTCATCCTCAGCCCAACCAGCCCACACAGTGTTTCCGAAGACGTCTCACTCACCTTTGAGGGTGAAGGACACAATGCCATGAACACGGTACAAACTATGTCACGATGGGAGTGGCGAATGGGGAACTGCAACACCGGCCCGATTCGTACACGGGATAGGCTCACAGTGATGGACCAAATACGCGATACACAGGTATACGACGTCGATACCGACATCGGTACTGCGCCAACCACAACTCGTATGTACCTACGAGTTCAGAACCAGTCCGGTCACTGGTCAACCAACTGTCCATACGTTGAAATTACGGTCACCGGTGGTGGCGACGTCCTCTCCGTCTGTGAGTCTGGCATACCAGTGGTCACCGGCGCCGGCAGCACAGTCAACCGACCACTGGCAAACAGCGTTACGGAGGACCTCACCGTGCACTACGGCACCAACGGCGCATGTTCACCACTTGATGATGTGACCATCCATGCTGACACGAACGTCACCGACACCGATACACCAGATGCCGTGGATGTTGTTGAGAACGTCGGTGGTGGTGTCTGGGAAGTCACAGGAGACAACACTGACGCAGCAAACCGTACAGAAACCGTGACTGTCACCCACGCAGGAGAAGACGCATACATCAACTACGAAGTACCTGGTATGGGTGGTGTATGTGGCAACGGCACCGTGGAAGCAGGGGAGACCTGTGACGATGGTGCAGCAAACGGCTCATGTCCTGCAGCCTGCAGCGCCAGTTGTACCGTGAATGCCTGTGCACCAGTCTGTGGCAACGGCACCGTGGAAGCAGGTGAAGCCTGTGACGATGGTGCAGGGAACAGCGACACGTGTCCTGCAACCTGCAGTACGAGCTGCACCATGAATCTCTGCTTGCCACCGCAGTAGGTACCACACAATACAGGGACACAACCCGCCGCGATCGGCGGGTTGTTGTGTTGACAGAGTAGTGCCATATGCTAGTATGGTGCTCGTGATTCTTTAGCAGGTGTGGTGCGATCCGCCGTCTCTTTTCGGGAGTGCTCTCGACAAAAGCCGACGCGATATCCTCCACTCATACACGAATCATGCAACCAGCGCTTGCTGGGGTATCGATGAAGAATAACGATTGAAACGAGTATATTCTTCACGACCCTGTTAAACGCCAGCGCAGCTGGCTGCACCGAAGGTGCGTTTAACAGGGTGACAATTTTGTAATGCGTTTTCTCGCGTTACTCGAAACCACAAACAAAAATTTATCATGGCAAAGAAATCAGTCATTGCACGCAGTCAAAAAAAGCCGAAGTTCAGCACGCGGCAGGTGAACCGTTGTTTCCGCTGTGGGCGCGCAAAGGGTTACATGCGCGACTTCGACCTCTGCCGTATTTGCTTCCGCGAGCTTGCAAACGAAGGCCAGATTCCTGGCATCAAGAAAAGCTCTTGGTAATTTCTGTATTGATACTATGACGGATCCAATCAGTGACATGATCGTTCGCTTGAAGAACGCCAGCATGGCCGGCCACGACACGGTTTCTATGCCGCAGTCGCGCGTAAAGGCTGCTATTGCAGCCAAGCTCAAAGAGCGTGGCTTTGTGGCAGACGTCAACACGCGCGGTAAGAAGGTACAGAAGACCCTTGAGCTGTCTCTCGCACGCGACGAGAGCGGCAAGTACAAGTTCGCAAATGTTCGGCGTGTGAGCAAGCCAGGCTGCCGGACATACGTCAGCGTGAGCGACATTCGTCCAGTGCGTGGAGGCACCGGCATGCTACTTGTTTCAACCCCAAAAGGTATTCTGTTTGGCGATGAGGCACGCAAGCAGAACGTCGGTGGTGAAGCACTCTTTGAGATTTGGTAGCGAGGTTCTTAGCGCATGTCTGCACTTTTGTAGAAAGTTCAGACATGCGGTTAGAACAACCGCTACCCTGTTAAACGCCAGCGAAGCTGGCAGCGCCAAAGGCGCGTTTAACAGGGTGCAAGAGTTTCTAACTCGCAAACTCGTAAGAAACAACTAGCATGTCACGTATAGGAAAGCGACCAGTTGAAATACCAGCAAATACCGAAGTGTCGGTGGTTGATGGTGTAGTTACCGTCAAGGGACCACTTGGTACCCTAACCAAAGAGCTACACCCACATGTGACCGTCACCGTGGAAGGCAGCGAGGTGATCGTCGCACCAGCGAACGACACACGTCTTGCCAAGGCACTCTGGGGCACCTTTGCTAGTCACGTCAAGAACATGATCGCTGGTGTCAACAAAGAGTATTCAAAAAAGCTGATCCTCGACGGTGTTGGGTACCGTATGGCAGTTGCCGGTAACGAGCTCACGCTTAACGTTGGTTTTAGTCATCCTGTGGTGATGCAGCTTCCCGAAGGACTCAAGGCCGAAGTGGAAAAGAACGAACTGACTGTGCACGGCATCGACAAAGAAGTTGTGGGTCAGTTTGCAGCAAATGTACGCGCAACGAAAAAGCCAGAGCCGTACAAGGGCAAGGGCTTTCACTACGATGGCGAGGTCATCCTCCGCAAGCAGGGCAAGAAGGCCGTATAGTTTTCAATCATGGACAAAGCACAAGCAAAAACAGCAAAACGTGATCGTCGGCACAACCGTATTCGTGCCAAGGTGCAGGGCACAGCAGAGCGCCCACGCCTTGCGATTTTCCGCAGTAACACAGCGGTGTACGCACAGCTCGTCAACGATGAGGCGCACGCAACAGTGGCCGCATCAGACTCACGTAAACTGAACGGCAAGAATGGGCGCGAAAAAGCTGCGGCTGTAGGTGCGGACATCGCAGCAAAAGCAAAGGCAGCTGGTGTGACCGCCGTAGTGTTTGACCGAGGTGGCTTTCAGTACACGGGGGCTATCAAAGATCTTGCCGAAGCGGCACGAGCAGCAGGACTAACGTTTTAATAGATACAAGCTATGTCAGAGACAGCAACACAAGAGAAGAAAGATACAGCAGGTGCAGCACCGACAAAAGCCGCGCCGCGTCAGGGTGGTAATCGCCCCGACAACCGTGGTGGGCGTGACAACCGCAACCGTGGGCGTCGCCAGCGTCGCGAACGTACCCCGCGTCAGCGTAGCGAGTTTGAAAACAAGATTCTCGGCATTCGTCGTGTAACCCGTGTGGTTGCTGGCGGTCGTCGCTTCTCGTTCAGTGTGACGCTTGTTCTTGGCAACGGTAAAGGTAAGGTGGGTGTGGGTCTCGGCAAGGCCGCAGACACAGCACTTGCCATCGAAAAGGCAACACAGGATGCAAAGAAGAACCTCATCACCGTACCCATCACCGCAGATGGTTCTATCCCACATGAAGTGCGGGCCAAGTACGATGCATCAGAGATACTGTTGATCCCAGCACCGGGTAAAGGTCTAAAGGCTGGTAGTGCCGTACGTACGGTACTGGAGTTTGCGGGTGTCAAGCACGTGTCGGGCAAGATTCTCTCACGCAGCAAGAACGCACTCAACAACTCAATGGCTACCATCGAAGCGCTTAAGATGCTCGTGCCGGTGCCGCACAAGATGGCAAAGAAAGAAAAGAAGTCAGCTCGTCCCGCAGGAAAGGCCAAGAAAGAAGAGTCAAAGAAATAGCGTATGCAAATCAATGAACTCAAAAAGGGCACGGGAGTAAAAAGCGCACGTCGCATAGGACGCGGTGGCAAGCGCGGCAAGACCAGTGGCCGTGGTCACAAGGGTCAGAAAGCACGCGCAGGCCACAGCATTCGCCCAGCAGAGCGCGACATCATCAAGCGTATTCCAAAGCGTCGTGGTCATGGCGTGAACCGTAGCCGCACCGTCAACAGCGGCCGCGTTCGTCCGGCAACCGTGAATCTTAAGGACCTCGAGGTAGTATTTGAGGCAGGTGCGGCAGTCAATCCCAAGGAGCTTGTGGCCAAGAAGCTTGTCAATCGTCGCGCAGGAAAGGTGCCTGCAGTCAAGATTCTTGCGCAGGGTACACTTACCAAGAAGTTGTCGGTGTCTCTGTGCACCATGTCCGAAGCGGCACGTGAAGCTATCGCAAAAGCTGGCGGTGAGGTACTCTAGAGCTGTCCGATAGGGCAGCGCACATATACATACATGTTTGCAACACTGTCACATAAACTAAAACTCATCTTTTCAGACGAATCACTGCGTGGCAGGATTCTTTTCCTGTTGGGTGCTTTGGTTGTGTTCCGTCTGCTTGCAACGATTCCTATTCCTGGTGTCGACATGTTTCAACTGGAGGCGTTTTTTGAAAACAACCAGTTCTTTGGCCTACTAAATCTTTTTTCCGGTGGTGGGCTGGCGAACCTTTCTATCGTAATGCTTGGTGTTGGTCCGTACATTACCGCAAGCATTATCATGCAGCTTATGAGTATTATGTCGCCCAAGATCAAGGCGATGTACACCGAAGAAGGCGAGGCCGGACGACAGAAGTTTACACAGTATGCTCGCATGCTTACGCTTCCACTTGCGTTCGTGCAGGCATTTGGCTTTCTTATGCTGCTCTCACGCCAGGGTATTGTGGCAGACCTCTCGCTTTCTGCATTTATCGTTAATGTGACCGTCATTGCTGCCGGTTCCATTCTTCTGATGTGGATCGGTGAGCTTATCTCTGAGTTTGGTATTGGAAACGGTGTCTCAGTCATCATCTTTGCTGGTATCGTTGCGTCACTCCCTACGACTGTGAGTCAGCTTCTCTTTAACTACGATCCGTCACAAATCCCTATGTACCTCGCATTTATTGCTGCGGCGATTCTTGTGACAGCCGCGGTGGTGACAGTAACCGAAGCAGAGCGTCCGGTGCCGGTGACCTACGCCAAACAGGTTCGTGGTGGCCGTACGTCTGGTGGTGTCTCGACCTACTTGCCGCTGCGTGTGAACCAGGCGGGTGTGATTCCTATCATCTTTGCACTCTCTATCATCCTGTTCCCGCAGATGATAGCGTCGTTCCTCGCCACAAGCTCGAGCTCGATACTGGTTGCTATTGCAAACG
>Ga0180435_10000385_pt1 | contig 45784 bp, 43 predicted proteins | sample SS_ome_3_FD_132467 | JGI IMG/M metagenome (GOLD analysis project Ga0180435, IMG submission 132467) | Hypersaline lake sediment archaeal communities from the Salton Sea, California, USA - SS_3_S_1 metaG | ecosystem: Environmental > Aquatic > Non-marine Saline and Alkaline > Hypersaline >... | reverse complement strand
TGCCGACAGCAAACCAAACGGTGCCGCCTGCACGGGATATTACCGAAAACTGCCCGATAATGTGAAGAAATTTCATGGGCATGCCCGATCAGTCCGGACGGCACAGTTCATGCTACAAAGGCGATAGTACCGTGTCAAAAGGAGATAGGAGATCCAGGGATGAAGGAGAATGCAGGGAGTGTGTTAGAACAAGGCGGCCTCCAGGCGTCGGGCTTGAGGCAAGGCTTTGTGGAAGAACCTGCGACCATTCCTACCTTTTCGGCCACTGGAGATACGGATCGAAAAGACGCCCAGGCAACGGCTCGGCGATTAAATATCCCGTACGTAGATCCATTGAGCGCCAACATCGAACCCGGGGCCCTCGCCCTTTTGGATCCCGACGTGGCCAAACGGCGGGAGGTGTTGCCCATTCGAGTGGTGGATAATGTTCTCTTGGTGGCTATGGCCATGCCGGAAGAACGGATCGCCGTCAAGAGTCTGGAACTTCTTACCGGGTGTAAAGTTCGACCTGCCGCAGCGCCGAAAAGTGCGATTGTGGAGGCCTTGCAGGTGGCCTACAAAAAACCGGATCCGGACAAGGCGTCTTCCTCTCCCTGCGCCAAAAAAACAAAGACCGTGGGAAAAACCGACTCTCAAGCAGAGACGGGCGCGTTTTCCATTTCCGTGATTTCCAACAAAGGGGGGGTCGGGAAAACGCACTTTTCTATTAATATGGCCTGTGCCCTTGCTGACACAGGGGCCAAGGTGTTGCTTATCGACGCGGATTTGGGAAGCGCTGATATCTCCAACAAACTGGGGATATTCCCCGAACATCATCTGATGGACTTTTTGGAAAAAGACAAGGAAATGCAAGACCTGGTCTTCCCAAGTGAATTTGGTTTCGACCTGATTTGCGGCACCTACGGAGAGTTTAAACTCGCCAACTTGTACTATGCGCAAAAGGTAAAGTTCATTAAACATTTTCAGAAAATAGCCGAACATTACGACTTTGCTGTTTTCGACCTTGGTGCCGGAATCGCCCGAACAGTGCTCGATTTCGCTCTCGGTGCGGATGCCACGGTGATTGTGACGACCCCGCAAGACCTGATCAGCGGCTATGCCTGCGCCAAGGCCGGGTTCTGCCGTTACAAAGAGCTGGAAGAGAAGCTGGAAGGCAAACTGGATGGGTATGACCCCACCTTCACATTTTCCCCCTTGATGGTGATCAACCAAACGAAGGACCTGGAGCAGGGGGTGAAGCTGTATGATTCGATTTGCAAAACCGCCGATAAGAATATCAACGCCGACGAAGGACGATTTCTTATTAAACCGGAATATCTCGGTGCCATTCCCTACGATAAAGAGACCCTTCGCAAAGTGGAACAAACCAGAAAACCGGTGTTCCGCAATTTCCCGTATGTCAAGGTTTCACAGTGTATCCGCCACATGTCAAAACGCTTCTGCGATTCCGACGGGACCTATGATCCGCGGGTTAAATATCGACACACCTTCCGACGTTTTCGAGCCATTTTGACCCAAAAGATGTAATGTGCTTTTGGCGGGAGATCGGTTTGTCGGTGGTCTATTTGGCTTCCGCCGCTTCGGCGAAACGCGTGTCGACCAATTTTTCCAGATCGACCTTGCCCTTTAATAATCCCATTTCGTCCAACATGTAATCCTGAATGGCCGCAAGATCTTCTATAACGGGAAAGAGTCGGTTCGTGGTTATTCGGTCCGGCGGATCCGTTAATACCTTTTCCACTAGGGGTTGTTCCTGGCTCAAGAACGGGGCACCAACCACAGATGCGGCGGATGGCTTCGCCGACGCTGCGATTCCCGATTTCACCAAACTATGGGTGAATTCCTGAACTGCGTCCGGGTGTTTGTCTATGATATCGTCGTTCATGACGACAACGCAACAGGGATGATCGGCCCACAAATCCTTAGACAGGCAATAGGCTTCGCAATACCCTTCAGTGATGGCTTGGGTGGCAAAGGGCTCGGCAACCATGAAACCGGCAATCTCTCCATCTTCATCTTCCTTGAGGACATCGGGCATCATCGCGGGGGCCATTTCTTCCAAGAATACCGCCACCCCGTCTTGGCCGCTCTTACCGGATTTGAGTCCCTTTTCCGCCAGTAGTCTGTGAAAGAGCATATTGTGCACTGAGAGTTGATACGGAATAAGAACGAACTTGCCAGAGAAGTCTTCGGCCTCACGGATGTCAGCGTTTTTGCTTTTGACCAGGACGCTGCCGGCCCGATGAGCAAGCAGAATCAGTTTCAATCCCACTCCGGAGTAAAAGAGGTCCATGGCCGTGGGCGCGAGAACGAAGGCGCCATCCAGGCTTCCATCGGCAAGGCCGTCGGCGATTTCCATCCACCCTGTTTTGACGACCGGTTCCAAGGTGCAGTGGTGAAACGTTTCTTTGCCCCGTTTTACCTTGAGGTCCGTTATCCCCAAAATGAGATGGTCGGTAATCTGGAGATGTCCTATTTTGAGCACGGGTGTTTCAGCCATGGCGGCCTCCTGGACTGGTGTCGGCCCCGTTTTCGAACGGGCCAATCAGCTTAGGACCGACTGTTCAGATTCGAGACTTATTAGGCAAGACTTATGCCAAACTGAAGGTGACGATGGTCCCTTCGGGGAGAAGGGGCGGTTACACGTCTTGTGAGAGGGCGCCTTCCTTGGCCAAGGCGATGAAATGGGCAATGTCGATTTCCTTGGGACACACATAGCTGCAAGCGCGGGCCGTTCTGCACCGAGGGGACCCCGTTTCACCGTATAAGACCTTCAGCCGCTCTTCCTTGGCCGTTTCTCGAGGATCCATGACCCGAACAATATTGACCAGCACGGCGTTGGGCCCCAGGTAATTCTTTTGGGTCACACAGGCGGTGGCACAACAGAAACAGTTAATGCACCGGGTGGCTTCAACGTATTGGTTCAACCGTTGCGGCGAAACGCGATATTCATCACCTTCCGGATGCGTGGGGGCAGGAGCCATAATGTACGGTTTGGCTTCGTGGACCCGTTCGTAGGCCTTTTCCAGGTCTACGACAAGATCCCGTATGAGCGGGGCCACAGTCAGCGGCTCGACCTCGAATACCTGGGTTTGAAATATTTCAACGGCCCGCTCTACCAGAAGTTCGCATGTGAGAAGTGGTTTTCCGTTTATTTTCATCCCGCAGGTGCCGCACTGGGCGTGTTCACATGAAGAACTCCACGCCAAGGTAGCGTCCTGCTCGTCATTGACCTTTCGAAACAGGTCTACAAAGCGCAAAATCCCGCCCGCCCTCAGTTCGTACGACTGTACCCACGACCGGCCCGCATCCGGGTCATAACGGTTGACTTTCAATGTAATGTCATATTCACGGGACATGGCCCCATCTCCTTATCGACAGACACCCTTTTTTCGAAGGGACGCCGGATCCTGGCAGTTGGTCTCTTTTTAGTACTTCCTCTCAATTATTCCGAATTTTTCGGCGTTGACCCCACCCGCCTCGTGAATACTCATGTCAATGGGCCGGCGGTCGAGTGTGACCTTCCCGTATTCCGTCATGAAGGCGAGGGTGTGATAGTGGAATTCCGGGTTTCGTTCGGGATAGTCCTCTCTGTAGTGCCCCCCCCGGGACTCTTTTCTGGCGAGGGCGGATTGAGCGATGACCATAGACACGTCCAGCAAGTGGTTCAACTCCCAAAACTGAATGAGCTCCTGATTCATGGTCAGAGATTGGGAGTGCATCGGCATCTGACCAGCTCTGGACTTAAGTTCCGTGAGCACGCTCACCGCCGTTTGCAGCCCCTCCGCCGTTCGGAATACCCCCACATTTTCCATCATGATTTGACGCAATTCATTTCGAATTCTGGCGTAGTTTTCTTTCCCTTTGGCAGCAAAATAGGCTGAGAACTGAGAAAAAATCAGGGCTCCCGCGTCCTGGGGGAGCGAGCGTGGGGGAGGGTCGGCGTCGGACAAGTATTGCGTTACCTGCTCACCCACGACCTTGCCCATGGTAATGAGTTCAAGAAGAGAGTTGGTGCCCAATCGGTTGTGCCCGTGGAGGCTGGCCGCAGCGAATTCACCACAGGCATAAAGTCCGGGAACGGTTTCCGTGGCATTTGTGTGGATTTCTCCCACGGGGTTTGTGGGCGCTCCCCCCATCTGGTAATGGGCTGTCGGAGTCACCGGGCAGAGCTCACACTGGGGATCCACATTGACAAATTTTTTGAAGAAGCCACAGACTTCTTGGATCTTGGTCCGGTGAACGTGTTCGGGGATATGTTTCAAATCAAGCCATACGTGGGGCAGCTTGTGGTCGCCATGCATGCATCCCCTGCCTTCTTGGATTTCCTTCATAATGCAGCGGGAGACCAGATCTCTCGGTGCCAGGTCTTTTGCCGTAGGGGCATAGCGGGCCATAAACGGTTCGCCTTCCGCGTTTCTGAGTATTGCGCCTTCCCCCCTAAGCGCTTCGCTGGCCAGGATGCCCGGACCGACAATGCCGGTGGGGTGAAATTGAACCGCTTCCACATCCATCACGGGCAGGCCTGCTTCCAAGATCAGGGCTAGGCCATCCCCCGTATTTTGTTTGCAGTTGGTACTGACCTGGTACATGCGGGTCTTTCCCCCGGTGGCCATGACCGTGGCTTTGGCTAAGATGGCGACAAATTTTCCGCTCGCCTCCATAAAGGCAATGGCTCCGATACACCGGCCCTCATGAAAGAGGAGCTCCGTCGCCAAAGTCTGGTTCAAAAAACTGACTTCGTTTTTCAAGGCTTCACCCCAGAGGGTGTCCATAATGCCTTTGCCGGTGCGATCGGCCTCATAACAAGCGCGAAAGGCCTTGACTCGGCCGAAATCAAGCATGTGGCCCCCAAAGGGCCTCTTAGCGATGCGACCTCCCTCCGTACGGCTGAAATGCATGCCCCGTCTTTCCAGCCATACGATTTGTGACCATGCGGATTCGCAAACCTGCCGAATAATATTTTGGTCCGCCGAGCAGTCCGAGCCTTTCCAGGTGTCGAACATATGATAAACAACCTTGTCTATGGGGTCTTTGGGATCCACGGCCGCCACGCCCCCTTGGGCGGTGGAGGTGTGTGATTTTTGAGGGCTATGTACTTTTGTCAGGGCCACAATGCTTGTCCCGGGGCGTTTCTCGCAAATGGCCGCGGCGCATCTCAGTCCCGCGCCGCCGGCACCCACGATGAGTACGTCCGGTCTTAGTACGGAATCAATTTTGAATCGTGAGGTCAAGGCTTGGCTCCCTTACAGGCTCATGACAAGTTTGGCGCCGGCGTAGCCGAAAATCGACATGACCGCCGCCACTGCCAATCTTAGGGCGGTTCGCAGGTGCCTGTTTTCCGTGTAATCGCCGACGATGGTACTAATGCCGAATCCGGCGTGAAAGAAAACGATCAGGACGAAGGCCGAATCCATCGCCTTAATGCCTATATGGGAGACCCTCGCCAAGATGGTGTTGACGTCATGGCCCGCCTGATAAGTTAGGTGCATGAAAAAGAAATGCCCGGAAACCATGGGCAAAAGGAAGGCCCCGGAAATCCGTTGCAGCTTCCACAAGGAGGCGTTTGCCGTGGGCCAGAGTTTTCTCCAGATAACGAAAGCGGCTAGGAGGCCGGCGCTGAAGACGACAAACCAAAAGAATCCTGCCGACACCTGCTGGTCACCCATGAGCATGAACACGCCCAGGCTGAATACATAGAGGGCGCCCAACCCGAGAACCCAGCGGATCATCTCGGCGTCATCGCGTACCCGAAAGAGTTCGTATAAAATCAGTCTGCCCCCGTTAAACGCGTGGAATATGACCGGAATCGCCAGCGTCCATTCCATAAAGGCAAACAAGAAGTTGTTCAAAAAGTCCATTTTGGCGGCGAACCGTACCGGGGTGTACAATCCGGACAAGGTGATGATATGAAAGAACATGAAGCCGACCACAGCCACACCGGAAATACGGTGCGCCCAGGTCATGACAGCCCCCCAGCCCCTCGCGGACGCGTAATAAATGAGCCTCTCCCGTAGGGCCAAGATCTTGGTTACGTAGGCCTCAAGGCCGCTTTGTTGTGCCCCTGTGTTCATCACAGACTCCGATTCGATTTTCGGCTCCCCGCTTACCCCCTCAGGATCCGCGGGGGTAATAGGCCGTCTTTCCAGGGTACATCCCGCAGATTTCCTATCACGAACGCCGCCAATGTCAACCATTACCCCGAAGTCGGCACGCGGTGGATCCCGTGACCGGTCCGAACCGATCCGATCGAGGAGTTGACATTTTTCCTCGTTGTCTGTAATGATCTCCATGATAGACTTGCAATCTCGCGATTACACCATCATATTTTTAGAGGCAAATCCGCCGGAGGCCGGGTTTGGCATGGCTCTTGTATATCCATGTCGGGGCGTCTCTTTGACAGCATGACGCCATGGCGGGGGGCGATCGAGAGGGTAGCCGGCGGCCATCCAGATGATAGGAAAGAAAGTCTTCGGTTATGTCGCAAACAGATTCAAAAGGAGGAAAAGGCCGACCGACGGGAGCGTGGCTCGACTTTCGAAGGAAGATTGTCGATGGTCACGATGAGAAAAGACGGTATCCGCGGCTTGAGTTCCATTGTCCGGTGAAAATACAAGGATTTGATGGCGTATACAAGATTACGGATATCGGAATGGGCGGGGTGTTTGTAGAAATTAAAAATGCGTCGCAGGTTAAAGTGGGTCAGATACTGCAGCTGGCCGTGAAGTTTCCCACCGAGTATGAACCGACGAAATTAAAGGCCCAGGTGGTCAACGTCAGAGATCGCGGGATCGGGTTCAAGTTTCTCGATCTTAGTCGAGAAAATCAAGAAGTCATACGTGTCTGTTTTAACACCTTCAAAGATACGATACCGATTACGTAATCCCTTTTTAAAATAGCTTTTGGGGCACAACACGGGGGGATCCGGTTAACTTGGCGTTGTTTCCGGCGAGGTTGGTAACGATGTCGTAGGTGTGAGCTACCGCCTCGCTCGATTTGTCCAGATTGACAAAGGGGGTCATATTCGAAACGGCCCTTTCCAATTCCTTGTCGTATGGAATGCTGCCGAGATCGACGGAATTGATCATCATATATTTTTCCGCCACTATCTGGACGATGCGTCCGGCATTCTTGTCTTTGTGGGACCGGACCATGTTGGTGATAATGGCCGGTTTGATCTTGTGCACTTCTTTCTTTACTGTTTCTCGGGTCTCTGTGCCGTCTGATTCTTCCACCGCCTGCAATAAATCTTTTAATGTTCGCATCTGGAGTTCGTTCTTTGGGTTCATGGCGGTCTTGACCAGCGCTTGAAGGGAGGGATTTTGTCTGGAAAGCTGGACCAATCGTCGAAACACGGCATTTCGTATGAAGCCGTAGGCATTCTGGATGGACGTCGGTTGAGGGGTTAAAACCAAGATCTTCCGGTGGGAGACGATAAAAAAGTCAAGAAAATGAAACGATGACCCTGCCCCCAAGTCGAGAATGACATAGTCCGAATCGAGTTTAAACAGGTTTTGAATAACCTTCACTTTTTGAGCAAATTGCAGATTTGCCAAAGAAAGGACTTCGCTGGCGCCGCAGATGAGACGCAGGTTCTCCATGTCCGAGTTTATGCAGATCTCTTCCAAAGAGGCGTGGCGTTTGGCCACAAAGTCCGCCAGATTATGCTGGGGATTTTTGATGCCCAAGAGGGTATGCAGGTTCGCACCGCCAAGATCTGCATCCACAAGAACGGTCCGTTTGCCCATCCGGGCCAACCAAAAGGCCAATAAAGCGGAAATGACGCTTTTGCCCACCCCGCCCTTGCCGCCGCCGACGGCCCACAATTCCGGCCTCACCTTTTTGCTGATGTATTTTTCGATGATATCTTCTCCTTTGAGATGTCGTGGGCGGAACTGAGAAGGTTAAGGCTTGATGTATGATTCCCACAAGCTCAAGATCAAGTTTTGCTCTCCATCACTTCCGGAACAATATTCGCTCAGCTGGGCTTGGGTATGGGGGTCCATCTCCTTAAACTGAAGCCCCAGGGCGACGCTGGTTCCATTTTGCCCGGTTATTTCTTTGCCCCACACAATATTGCTTAGGATGTTCAGGCTTTCTCCGGCGTTGGGCAGGCTCACTTGCAGCTTGGCCGTTGCTCCCACCAGTTCCCCCGGGGGGCCGATTCGGTACGTATCACCGAGAACGAAACAGGTGCCCCCCACGGAAATATCTTCGGTGAACCCGTCGAAAACCAAGGGGGAATTATTGGGACCTTTAAAAAAGATCTTTATATTCGCCTTGGTAGGTAATTGGTGTCGCGTGGTCTTTCGTACGGCCGGCGAAGTATCTGTGCCTGGGGCCTGATCTTTTTCTTCGTAAAGGGCTTTAACCAGCGTTTCCAATTTGGGATACTCTTGGCAAATGGCTTGGAGCCGCTGGCTCGAGATCTTGACAAGTTCCGAATGCGTAATGGTTTCCACATCCGAGCAGGATCGTTTCTCTTGGTCAAACGGATAAATCTTCCCGAAAAATTGATTTTCCACTAGATCCCTGCTTGTCCCGTTGCCCTGGTCAGCGCTTTCCTCCGTCGGCGGATATGACGTTTCCTTGAGGACTCCGGAAACGATGAAATATAGATGATCTTCCAAATCTCCGTACTTCTTGATCCGTCGTTGTGCAGGGAAACGGACGCGGACCAGTTTCATCATGAAGGCGATCATTTCGGGGTATGTCATTTGGGTGATGAAGCCTTTCAACGGAAGGTCGTCCGACTCAATCCGCCTTAACGTGGCATGGAACCGGCGGGCTTTCTCGTGGGATGGTGGGGCGAGACGCCACTCTAAGATTTTGGCTACCATGGCCTGAAGCATCATTCCCTGATCGGCAAAAAGTCGGCAGGCTTTGCGGTAAGCCCGGACAGCGGCGTCAACGTTTTTGGTGCCGGCCAACATATCTCCGTAAGTGCGATGGACACCGGGATTATTGGGAAAGATGGCCAGGGTGTTTTCAAAATCCTTCACCGAGTCAAAGGTTAATGACCCCTCAATGATTCGTTTGGCGATACTATCTTGGTTTTCCATTGCCGCGCGCATGTTCACGTTTTAATCCTCAATCAACCCTGCTTGCCATTGTTCAACGCGTCCACAAGGGCGTCGATGCGCTGGTTCATTATTTCCGCTTTTTTCTGTTGAAGTCGCATGACCTCATAACAAGACTTGAGCTTTTTATCGTTGGTGAGCACCATCTTGCCGAGCTTTACCACCCGTTTTTCACTCAAACTGATCTGTTTTTGAAGGGTTTCTACCACTGCGGTTGATGCCCCCCCGCCTGTGTCTTCGTTAAACCCCTTAATCAACTTTTCCAGATCTCCTCTTTCCTCATCGGAAAGCCCGCTGCCCTGAGTTTTTCCCATGCCTGGATCGGTAGCCTTGGGTGTTTCCGTCCCGGTGTCTCTCTTTGTTCGGGGTTCCGCCGCGGGAGGAGCCGGCTCCGTAGCCTCTTCGTCCGCCGGCTCTTCCAAGGTCAGGATGTCGTCTTCGGTTTCCTCTTCGGAATTGGTTTCTCCCGAAACCAGGGCTTCAAAGGCACGGGCGTCGGCATCCGCCCCCTCTTCGTCCTCATCATCAAGGCCTGCTCCCGGTGCCGAATCTCCGTCTGCGGGCGTTACGTCGTCCGTCGAACTATGCGAGGTAGGCGCTTCGCCGGCCGCTTCCGGCGGTGATTCCGGTTCCGTGGCAATGGTGGCTGGTTCCGCTGTTTCGCTATCGTCGGTTTCGGCAATCTCGTCAGGCTTGGATAGTGAGGCGGCGAAATCTTCCGGGGTGGCGTTCCCGGCCGCCACCAGCTCGTCCAAGGCCCGGTCCAGAGGTTCCTCGACATTTATGTCTTGACTGGGGGTAATGGTGGTTCCCTCCTTTTTGCGGTAGACACTACGTGACGGTTATTTAAGCTTTTCTAGTTCATCCTCGATTTTGTTGTCCAGCCGGGCGATCTTGTCCTCGGTCGCCGAGTCCACGTCCAGGAGACCGTTTTTAGACGGCACTCCGGTCTTTTTGCAGACAAGCGTACAGAGCAACACGACAATCATGGCGGACAGTACAGTAAGCGCCGCCAACAGATAGACTTGCATAGGGGTGCCGGTGGGTGACGCATCCGCCACCTTCTCCCCTTGGCTCATTGTTTCAGCGGTATCCCCCGCAGATCGAAGATCCCGTTGCGGTGTCCCGGCCGAGTCGTTTGGTTCTAACGGTGTCTTTGTGCCGGTGCGTGCCGGTGGGATTTCAGACGCCGATGCGGTTTGATACATCGATTTATGGGCGGTGTCGGTGCGCTGTCCTGTCTCCGCTGTCTTCCCTGCGGGCTGTTTACCGGTTGCGGTGTTCGATAGTGGTGGTTGGGTGTCCGCAACAGTGGATTCCGAGTGTCGAACAGATGGGTCTGCCGCCGATACATCTAACGGCCGGATGTCCAGGACCAATCGCGGCGGGTCAGACAGGCGTAAAGTGGTCAACTTGGGGAGGGGAAACGCCAAGTGAATCTGTGCCGTCAGGTTTTCGTCCTGTTTTTGGAACTGCAAATATTCTATCCGCTCCGTGGTTTCCCCCGGAATCTTTTCGGGGAGAACCGTGGAGGTGTTGGAAAACAGAACGGATATCTCCTTTTCCCCGTTTAAAACCGGTTCTTCATACGTGGGGCGGGTATTGAATTCAAATACCAATCGAGTGTAGTCGTTATGTTCCCCGATTCGGATATATCGTAGTTCCGCGCCGTTGGCCGAAAGGGTTAGGACGAAAAAAGCCAAGCTAAAACCGACTGCTCCCAGCACACTCTTTATCCGCATATCATCTCACTCCTGCCGGTGACCCGGCAAATGACCTCAGCACGTTGTGTAATATATTCAAGATCCGTACCAAGTCTACGCTAAATTTCTGACGCCGTTGTGGTATCGACGCTGCCTATAATCAGGGTTGATTTGAATCGATATTAGCTATTTGACCTGTGGCGGAAAGCATAAGAAAATAAACAAAGATCCAATCAGTCGGAAATGAACGAGACCCCAGTTTTCATGGCGCTTTTTGGACAAGGATATATCCAGTCAATCAGGGGCTTGGCTGAATGGGCCAGGCAAGCGGATAAGGAGGCGGTCTATGGAGACCCTGGATTGCACCGGGCTATCGTGCCCGCAGCCGGTCATTCGGACCAAGCAGTTTATCGAATCGAAGCCGGGCGTGAATCGGTTTGTGGTCGAAGTTGACAATGACGCGTCGGCTCAGAATGTCGCCCGATTTGCAGAAAACCAAGGATTTACGGTAAACGTCGGATCGAACGGTTCGGTGCTCAAGGTTCAGGCGGACAAATCCCACGAGGGCTCTCCCATAGCACAAGAGGAAGCTACCGCACAATCCATTGAAAAAACACTCATACTGATTACGTCCGATTGTATGGGCTCGGGTGATGAGATGTTGGGCGGCAAGCTCATGATGAATTACATCAACACGTTAGAAGAGATGGGCGAGGCTTTATGGCGCATCATCTTTTTAAACAGCGGGGTGAAACTCACGGTTGAAGGGGCCCAAACGCTGCCGGTCCTGCATAAGTTGGAATCACAGGGTATCGATATTCTGGTTTGTGGAACCTGCCTGACTCATTTCGATTTGCTCGAACAAAAAAAAGTGGGGGAAACCACGAACATGCTCGATGTGGTGACAAGTATGCAGCTGGCGGGTAAAGTCATTAGTGTATGAGGTGCCTGCGTCTGTGTATGATGTCTGAACTCTTCCCAGAATGCGGATGTTTGCTTGTCCTTTCAGGCGAGTAAGGGGTACCCTTTGCGATGTGGCCGATGGGAAAATTTCCCCCTTCCCGGACAGCCCCCGGAACTTCTTTCTCGGAACTTCTTTCTGGTCCCGGCGGTATGATATGTCCGCCTCCGGCCTCGACTTACCCCCTATTTACCCTTAAGGTCCTAATATTATAAACAAAATATACCTTACCGTTTTCTTGTGCGTCCCTTTTATTTTCGGCATGTCGCATGCAAACTCCCGGATTCAGTGATTCCGCATCACCAGAAAATGTTCTGGCGGCTTTGACAAATGTCCAAGTCTTCTTACGGTGTAGAAACAGAATAACGGTTCATTACCCGGCTAAAGAAATCCCGACTTTGGGACGAACAGGAGAATAACTATCCACCGGGAATGTTACACACAGGCTGGCCGAGCGAAGACCTTTTGAGATAGTGCCTCCAAGGATTAAAGATATGTTCAAACGTATTTGCCATACACCGGACGGCGATCTTTTCAAGGACCGCCGGCGTGGAAAAGACCGACGCAAAACCATCGATCCCCGTTATCGGAACCCGGCATATCCGGAATTTGTAGATCGCCGGAGGGGGGACAGGCGGCGACCGGCAGAGGAAGGCATGGACTGTGTCGTCACCGAGCACCCGGATTCTCAACTGGTTACCACCATAGGGGTTTTGGCGGGTCTGTTTTTGCTCTCCCTTTTCTTCCTTACCACCATCGACGTGGACCAGATGGCCGAGGTGGAAAGGGCGGCCAGTATCTTTTGTGATAATATTATCCCCTATATTCTCCCCTGGTCGTTTTAGTGGATTTCCCGATGATTCCAAAACTTGCCCTGTGTAATTTTGTTTCCGATCCCCGGGACCTCAAAGCGCTGGCTTTTGAGTATGGCTTTTCCGGTGTGGACTGGTCGTTTGACCTTAAATCGGTGCCGGATTCGCAACTTGCTGAGGCCCGTTGGGCGGAAACCCTTTCTGCCTTGGGGCCGCTTGAGATCCGCTACCATTGTCCTTTTTACAAGCTTGATTTGGGTCACGACGATCCGGCGGAAGCGGAAAAGGCGGCCCGTCTGTTCCAGCGTATTATCGGATTGGTCTCCCGCGCCCAAGGTCGTTTTCTGACCTTGCATATCGGCCTCGGGCACGACTCGACGCAACCACTCTCTTGGGACTTGACGGTTTCGAAACTTCGGGATCTTGTTGACTATGGGGCGTCACTCGGGGTTAAAGTATGCTTGGAAAACCTGGCTTGGGGGTGGACGAGTAAGCCGAACCTGTTTGAAAAGCTCGTCCGGGGCAGTGGTGCCGGCGTCACATTCGATATCGGCCATGCGCACGCCAGCGAAGCGGTTCGGAGCCACTATTTTTCGCCCAAGGATTTTGTAAGCCCCCACGCTGATTGCCTGTATAATACGCACATTTACCACACCGAGGTTTCCGGGCTGGGACACGTTCCTCCCCGCAGGGTAAAGGATATCGAAGATCGGTTGGATATTGTTCAACTCAGCCACTGCGACTGGTGGGTTCTTGAAGTGCGGGAGATAAACGGGTTGCTTCAGACCAAACAGGTCGTGGACGAATACCTCAAACAACGAAATCGACAATGAAGATTATACTCGTCCTGTTGGACGGCCTCGGGGATCGCTCCTATGTTCGGTTCCGAAACCAAACGCCTCTGCAGGTTGCCCACACGCCGAATTTGGACCGCCTTGCCGGCATAGGCAGCAACGGCTGCTTTCATGCAAGTATCTGCGGAGAATGCTTGCCCAGTGAAATGGCCCATTATCTGCTCTTTGGATATTCCCGGCCGAGTTTCCCCGGTCGTGGATTGTTGGAGGCGGTGGGGGAGGGGATTCCGTTCCGTAACGACGACGTAGTCGCTCTGGCCCATCTGGCGTACATAAAGTGGCAAGGGTCGGAACCTGTCCTGGTGGAAAAACGGCCCGCCATGCCGGACGGGGACCTGGCGACGCTTTTGTCAGCCGTGGGTTCCGCCAGGTGTGGGGGTTGCGATTTTCGTCTCCACCCGACGCGAGGTCACGACGGTCTATTGCGGATCCGAGGGGAGGTATCAGCCCAGGTCTCAGATTCCGATCCCATGATGCCGGGACAACCGATGGCCCGGATTCATCCGTTGGACGGCAATCGGGAACCGATGCGGGCCGCGCGGACCGCCGATGCCTTAAATGCCTATCTGACCCATTGTCATGCCGTCTTGGAGAATCACCCCGTCAACCGCAGCCGACAGGCCAAAGGGCTCGCGGTAGGAAACTTTCTGGCCACCCAACGTTGTGGCAGGCGGGTAGCCCAGGACCCGTTTGACGAGAAATGGGGTATGAAAGGGCGTGTGATCGCTTCCGGAGCGGTCTACGGCGGGCTGGCTCAAGAACTGGGATTGGCCTTTGAGCGGGCAGTGGATACGTCCGCTCCAGGAGAAGACCTGCGCCGGCGTGTGCAGATGGCCTTGGATGACGAAACCCATGAGTTTGTCCATGTCCACACCAAGGTACCCGACGAAGCGGCTCATACGGGAGATCCCGAAAATAAGCGGGTTGCCATCGGTGAACTGGATTGTGGGTTGAGGCCTTTGGTCGACGCGGTGAGTAACGGGCGGGATGACTTGGTGGTGGCCGTAACGGCGGATCACTCCACACCGAGCGTATCCAAATTGATTCACTCCGGGGAACCGGTTCCGCTAACCCTTGTCGGCAGACATGTCCGGCGGGACAAAGTAACATCCTTTGATGAGATCAGTGCCGCCAAGGGATGCCTTGGCTTTCTGCGGGGCCGGGAGTTGATGCTCATGTTGCTCAACTATGCCGATCGCTCCGCCCTTGTCGGTCACTGTTTGGACGGCCGAAGCAGGCCCTATATGCCGAGACGTTATCCTCCCTTTGAACCCTAAGGCCTCATCCCGTCTTGGGCATTCGAATCTTCAGCCCCAGTTCATCGAGTTGCTTTGGATCCACCGGGCACGGGGCATCCGTCAAAAGGCAGGTCGCCTTCTGGGTCTTGGGAAAGGCCATCACGTCTCGTATCGATTCTTGCCCAGCCATGAGCATGACCAGTCTGTCAACCCCCATGGCAATACCGCCGTGCGGCGGGGCACCGAAATCAAGGGCATCCAGCAAGAAGCCGAATTTGGCTTCATATGTTTTCCGGTCGATACCCAGGGCCTCGAATACCTTTTCTTGAACCGGCCGTTCGTGATTGCGAATGCTGCCTCCTCCGATTTCAGAGCCGTTCAAGACCAGATCGTAGGCTCTGGACCTCACCACCAGCGGGTCTACGGTCAGGTGGTCTATGTCGGATTCCATCGGAGCGGTAAATGGGTGGTGCAGCGCCTCGTAGCGTTTTTCCTGCTCGTCATACTCCAGGAGCGGAAATTCGGTAACCCACACGAAAGAGTGTCGGGTATCATCGATCAGGCCCAGTTTACGGCCCAGGTGGTTTCTTAGATGGCCCAGGGCCTCATTGGTCACCTTGGATTGATCCGCCACAAACATGACCAGATCTCCCGGTTCCAACCCCAATCTCCCGCTTAAAGCGGTCTTTTCTTCTTCAGAGAAAAACTTGGCAATCGGGGATTGCCATTGATCATCCCGGATTTTAATCCAGGCCAATCCCTTGGCCTGATAAACAGCCGCAAAGGCGGTGAGGTCATCGATTTCCTTCCTGGAAAGATCGATACACCCCTTGGCGTTGATGGCTTTGACCATGCCCCCCGCCTTGACCACCTTGGAAAAGGCCTTAAACTCCGCGGTAACCACGATGTCCGAAACATCCGTTAACTCCAGGCCAAAACGAAGATCCGGTTTGTCCAGGCCGTATCGGCCGGTGGCCTCCCGGTAGGTCAAACGGGGAAAGGGAAGGGATAGCTCGATGCCCAGAACATCCCGGTACAAGACGGCCATCAGACCTTCGGTCACCGCCATGACATCTTCTTCCGACACGAAGGACATTTCCAAGTCGATTTGAGTGAATTCCGGCTGCCGGTCGGCCCGCAGGTCCTCGTCTCTAAAACAGCGGGCAATTTGATAGTACCGGTCCAAGCCGCCGACCATCAGGAGCTGTTTGAAAATCTGGGGAGACTGGGGAAGTGCGTAAAACTGGCCCGGATTCACCCGACTGGGCACCAGGTAATCTCTGGCACCCTCAGGGGTACTCTTGGTCAGAAATGGGGTCTCCACATCCCAGAATCCCAGTTCATTGAGATAAGACCGAACGCTGCGGATCATGTCATGTCGAACCCTGAGGCTCTCTTTGAGTTGAGGGCGACGCATATCCATATATCGGTACTGGAGGCGGATGTTTTCAGATACCTGAACATCGTCTTCCAGGACAAAAGGCGGCGTTTTGGCGGTATTCAATATCTTGAGTTCGGAAACCAGGACATCGATCTCGCCGGTTACCAGCTTGGGATTAATCATCCCTTCCGGCCGCAGGACCACGGTTCCCCGAACGGCGAGCACATATTCGTTCCGAATTCCTTGGGCCTTCTCGTGGACTTGTTGGTTGAATTCCGGATTAAACACCACCTGGGTGATCCCCTCGCGATCTCGCAGGTCCACGAAGATGACCCCACCGTGGTCTCTGCGGCGTTGCGCCCATCCCATGAGGACGACTTCTTGATCCACGTTGCCGCTGGTAAGCTCACAACAATGGTGGGTGCGTTTCATCCGACCCAGCGTATCTCTCAAGACGTGCTCCTTTCATTCGAGGTCTCGACATGGCTACATGCCAACCCCGTCTCTCTCGCCGTTTCTTGGCCTTCGTGGTTCATCTGTTGGGCCATGTGGGTTACCAAATCGGCCAAAGGGACTGCTTGTTGATCTTTTGTGTTCAGGTTTCTTAATATGGCCTCACCTTGGTCCAGTTCCTGCTCACCGACAATCAATGCATAGGACGCCCCTAACTTATTGGCTCGACGCATCTGGGCCTTGAGGCTGCGGTCGTGAAAATCCATTTCGGCGGGAATCCTTCGGGCCCGTAAGGCCTGAACCCATCCGAATGCCTTTGCCTGCGCCCTTTCGCCGAGTGCGGCGACGAACAGACGGGGGGTGAGGCGAAATGTTTCTTGTTCAGGCGACAACAGTTCCTTGAGGCGATCCACACCCACGGCAAAACCGATCCCCGGCTGATCCGGGCCGCCCATTGCCTGCACCAGCCCGTCATATCGTCCCCCGCCCGCCACGGCATCTTGAGCCCCGAGTGTGCCGGCCAGCACCTCAAAGGTGGTTCGTGTATAATAATCCAACCCCCGGACCAGGCGGTGATTGATACGGTAGGAGATGTCAAAGCGTTTCAGGCTTTCCTGGACCGTATCGAAGTGGTGTCGGCAATTGGTACACAAATGGTCCAAAATGGAGGGGGCGTCCGCCATAATTTCTTTACAAGTCGGGACCTTGCAATCGAATGCCCGTAATGGATTCTGGTCCCGGCGGCGAAGACAGTCCGCACAGAGGCCTTGAGAATGACCCTTGAGAAACGTTGCCAAGGCCTCTCCGAAAAGGGGACGGCAGGCGGTACAGCCGAGGCAGTTGAGGTTGAGTTCGATTCCGGACAGTGCCAGCCGGCCAAAAAAGGTCATCAACAAAAGAATCAATTCCGCATCCGCTCGGGGATCCTGGAGGCCAAACACTTCCGAGTTGATTTGGTAAAACTGACGGTGCCTCCCTTTTTGCGGTCGTTCCCGTCTAAACATCGGGCCAATGGTATAGAGTTTCTGGATCGGATCCCGGGCATACAGTTTATGTTCCACATAGGCTCTCACCACTGAGGCTGTTGCTTCCGGGCGAAGGGTCAGAGAACTTCCGTTTCGGTCGGTGAACGTATACATCTCCTTTTCCACAATGTCCGTAGAGGTTCCGATACTGCGGGCAAAGAGCTCTGTCCGCTCCAAGAGGGGAATGCGAATCTCTCCATAGCCGAAATCGGCGAATATTTCCCGCGCGGTTGCTTCGATGTGTTGCCAAAGGCCCGTTTCTTCGGGAAGGATGTCTTTAAATCCCCTGATGAGCTTGATCATTGCCTCTGATCCTTGTTGGGACCCAATTTTTGGGACCCGTTCCGTCATTGCGTGTGGGGCATGATGTGCTACCGCCGCGATGCCGCCAGGCCCCATTTTCCGGCAGCCCCACAAAAATTCTCTTTTGTAGGGTGTTGCAAGGCCGGAGTCAACAAAATTATTGTCCGGTGTTGTCCGGCCAACCGGGCTACTTTCGCCAGAACTCCGGTACAAAGAGGACCAATACGGTATATATTTCCAGTCGGCCCAATAGCATACACAGGATCAACAACCACTTTCCCAGTACCGGAATATGGGCGTAATTGTCGGTTGGGCCGACCATCCCCAGGCCGGGACCGATGTTGCCGATGGTGGCGACGACGGCTGCAAACGCCGTTGCCACGTCTACCCCCATGGCCGCCAGCAGAAACGAGCAAAGGACGAACAAACCGATATAGAGCATGAAGTATCCCCAGATGCTGTGGAGGACCTCATCGGGAATGGGTCGTTTTCCCAGCTTGACCTGGGTTACCGCTCGCGGGTGAATGAGGGAAAAGACCTGTTTGTAGGAATGCTTCAACAAGAGCATGATCCGTAGACATTTCATGCCCCCACCGGTGGAGCCCGCCGATGCGCCGAGAAACATACAAAAAAGCAAGAGGTGCTGGCACATGGCGGGCCACTGTTCATAGTCCGCCGTCGCATATCCGGTCGTCGTAATGATGGATAGAACCTGAAACACACCGTAACGGATGGACTGGCCCAATGTTTCATATACGGTTCCATAGAGGCCGATCACCACGATGATACAAAACGCAATACACAGGCCGACGAAGAAACGGCATTCCGCGTTCCGCCAGAATGCCAGGGGTTGCCCTTTTATGAACTGATAATGCAAGGAAAAGTTGATCCCCGCAAAGAGCATAAAAATAATAAATATGGTATCAAAATAGGGACTGTTGAATGCGCCGATGGAGCCGTCTTTTGTGGAAAAGCCTCCGGTTGCCATGGTGCCGAAGGTGTGGCATAACGCCTGGAACAGGTCCATGCCTCCAACCATGAGTAGCGCCGTTTCCAGTAAAGAAAAAAGTGCATAAACCTTCCATAACACCATGGCCGTATCTCGAATCCGCGGTTTGAGCTTATCCGGCACCGGACCGGGAACTTCGGCCTTATACAGTTGCATCCCGCCGATTCCCAAGACGGGCAAGATGGCCAAGGACAGTACGATAATTCCCATTCCACCCAGCCAATGGGTAAGACTCCGCCAAAACAGGAGTCCCCGAGGAAGGCTTTCGATCTGGGTCAACACAGAGGCGCCGGTGGTGGTAAAGCCGGAAAGGGATTCAAAAACGGCGTCGGAAAAACCGGGCAATGCCCCACTCCAATAATAGGGAAGGGCGCCAAAAAGACCTGCCGCCATCCAACCGATGGCCACGATGCCCATACCCTCGCGATGCGTCATGGCCTCTTTCCTGGCTCCGCGGAAACAGGCACACAACACCAGTCCTCCGGCAATCGTCACCCCGATGGATCGGGCGATGGGAAGTGCGCTTCCGTCATGGTAGTAAAGGCCAAACAGCAATGGGAAGACCATGGTGCCGCCCAGAAAGAGCATCAGGATCCCCACCACATAAAGCGTATAGCGAAGACGCATCTAGAAATACTCCAGCTTGACCATGAGGGCCTTTTCCACTTGGGGGATTGCCTGGCGAGTCGACAATATGATGATCCGGTCATCCGGTGAAATGACACTGTCGCCAGTGGGGATGATCACTTCTTGGTCCCGAATAATGGCCACCACCAACGCGTTTCGTGGAAAAGAAATCTTTTTGAGGGGTTTTCCTGCGATATCCGATGTTTCTAAGGCGACTGCTTCCAGGACTTCGGCTTCTTCTCCCTTGAGCGCCATGGCCGAGAGCACTTTACCCCGACGGATGCGGTGTAGGATGGTATTGATAGCGGCAAGACGGGAGCTGACGACATGCTCAAGACCGATCACTGCAGCCAGAGGGAGGTAACTGAACTTGTTAATCCGGGTGATGGTTTTATGAGCCCCCATCCGTTTGGCCAACAATGAAGCGAGGATATTGGTCTCTTCATCATCGGTCAGCGTAATCACGACGTCCATGTTTTGCACGTTTTCTTCCCGGAGGAGGTCTTGGTCCGATCCGTCACCCTGCAAGACGACGACTTTATTCAACTTTTCTGCCAGCTCCCGACACCGGTCGGAGTTTTTCTCGATGAGTTTGGTGTGAATGGACATGCCTTCGAGCGTCATGGCCAATTTGAGGCCCAGATTTCCCCCGCCGATCAGAAGGACGCGGTTGAACGGTTCGGCGCGCTTGCCAAACATCTTTAGGGCCGACTTGAGGTCCTTTTCTTCGGAGACGAAGTAGACCAAGTCGTCTTTTTGTAACATGTTGTCTCCGGAAGGAATGATCAGCTTTTCGTTTCTGACAATTGCCCCCACAAGGACTTTTAAATCACCGGTTTTTGCCCCAAGGTCAGACAACTCGGTGCCGATTACCGGGGAATCGTCTTCCAACCGGACCCCCACGAGTTTAATACGACCCTCGGCGAACTCACCCACATCCACAGCGCCCGGCACTCGGAGAAGGGTTTCGATTATCTTGACGGCCTCTTGTTCAGGATTGATGATGACATCGATTCCGTAGGGTTCCTGCATCAGAATCTCTTTGTACCGGAGGTATTCCTCGCCCCGGATTCGCGCCAGCTTCACCGTATTGGGCGATAACAGGCTGGCAAAAAATGCCGCCACCAAATTGGTTTCGTCACTGTCGGTAACCGCCAGAAGGATATCCGCCCCCTTAATGCCCGATTCCTCCAGAATTACCGGACTGCTGCCGCAGCCTTGAACAGTTTGTACGTCCAGGCTTTCAAAGACCTGTCTCAACGCCTCGGGGTCCTTGTCTACAACAACCACATCCTTCTTTTCCATGGCCAGGCGGCTGGCAATGTGGAAACCGACTTGGCCGGCGCCGATGATAATGATTCGCAATGTCTTGCCCTCCGGGAAGTTGCGCTGAGTGCAGATACTGTATGGGTAAGAAACGGTCCCTCTTAACCCAAAATACCATCATCGCAATACTATAATCAGTATCCCTAGTCAACAACCGCCGGCGCTGCTGCCTTTTCACTTGACCTTTGATGTCCATGTTCTCTATATATGGCACCCGTGAATGTCTTGCTTGTGGAAATAAATCCGTTTGTACCGGCCTGTACGCCCATCTCCCTCGGGTACATGGCCGCCTATCTCAACGCCCGGGGATTCCATACGAAGATACTCACGATCGGCGAAGATACCCGGTGGTCGCGGGTTAACTTGGAAACCTTGATTCGTGATTTTCAACCTGCCCTGGTAGGGCTTTCGGCGTACCAGCGCACGATGTTGTACGTTCTGGGGTTCGCCGATCTGGTCAAGTCCATAGATGAGGATATCAAAGTGGTAATCGGAGGGCCGCAAGCGACCTTTATGCCGTCGGCGGCATTACTGGAAATGCCTGCGGTGGACTATATCTGCCGGGTTTCCGGGGAGGTTACACTGGCCGCCTTAGCGGAAGCGGTGCGATCCGGGATGCCATTCAGCGACTTGGCGGGGGTGAGTTATCAACGTGATGGGGGCATATTTGAGTCTCCGGCCATAGCGGGTTGGACCGATTTGGATGACTACCCATCGCCCTATTTGAATGATGTTTTCGACTATTCCGGCATGAGAGAAGCCATCATGCTGACTTCCCGAGGATGTCCACACAACTGTATATTTTGTTATACCCCCCGGGCTTTTGATCACCAAATCCGTTTCCACTCCATTGACCGGGTTATTGAAGAGATCAAGTGGATAAACAGCCGAGGGATCCGACGGCTCTGGTTTGCCGATCCCAATATTTCTTTTCGATGGGATCGCGTCGAAATGCTTCTCGATCGCATATTGGTTGAGGGGTTGCACAATGACATATGGCTGCAGACCCGGGCGGACCTGGTAAACCCGACCATGATGAAGATGATGAAACGCGCGGGTGTGGGGACCATCGCATTCGGGCTGGAATCGGCCTCCAAAAGGGTATTGTCGAAGTTGGGCAAGAATATCGCTGTGGAAAAGGTGGCTGAAGCCATCCGGTTGGCGCACAGCGAAGACGTGGATGTGGAGCTCTTTACCATTTTCGGACTGCCAAATGAGACCGTGTCGGATGCCATTGAAACCATTGAATTTGTAAAGAAAAACAATGTAAAAATAAGGGGTAATTCGAACTCACAGCAGATGCAGATATATTTTGGTACGCATATGGCCGAAAACTACACGACCTACGGGATCCGTCCCCTGAACGAGAAACGGCCGACCTATCTGTCGATTGGGTCCCAATACGAGACTGAAACGATGAGTCAGGCGGAAATGAAAAAAATTCAGGCGTTGTGGCGATCCGAATCTCTCGACCGGGGGCGACGTATCGTGTCGTGACGTTTTTTGTCTGAAATGGGATGATCGGTACTGGGTGACCAAACATGGAAGCGCCGCCACTACAAAATATATATGTTGCCCTAGGGGAGACAGAGGGCCAGAAAATGGATGTTCTGTGTGACATCTTGTGGGGCCTTTTACCTTATGGAAACCTAACCGCCAACCTCTACTTGATTGCCGGTGGAATCACCGAGGGCATGCCTCAAGTTGAGCGTATCCAACGGATGGTGAGTCAATACCTGAAGGAGAACCGTCTGACGCGGGTATATATTCACTTTGTCCACGCCCTGTATGTCGGAACCCCTAAGGACGTCGATTATTATTATCAGTATTATTATCAAAGCTGGAAACGATCGACTTGGGGATTCGACCAGGAGGGGTTCATGCACCAGGAAGTTCCCAGGCTGATGTTATTGCCGGTGATTGTTCCGGAAAAGGGCACCGACCCAACCGCGCTGGCAGGCCTTTTGGACTTGCTGAAAGGGGCGTTTTTTCTCCCCGGCTTATATGTGGGGGAACCTGAGGGGGCGTTGATCAGGGATCCGGCGGTGGCGGAAAAGGCGGAAAAGATATATGCGGCGGTCGGTGACATTGAGAATATACCGGAAATGGTTCAACGGTTATATTCGGAGGCCATCGTGGAGGATCTGTCCGCCGATCTCCAATCTCGAACCGGGTCCGTGAACGGCCCGTGCCCGCCGGGGATAATCATTTCGGCGTTTGAGGGGAAAGCCTACGCTTGTCTCGATGCCTATTGTCGGAACCAGCCTCTCATCGGCTACTTAAAGAATCCCGATGTCAATAGTTTGATGATCAGATACAGCGAATTTGTTCAGCAAGATCACGATTGTCTGAGTTGCAAGGAGGCCCGGGTCAAGGCGTTGTCGCGGACCCCGTTGAACGGGGAAAAGGCCCGAGAGGCCGGGGCCCTCTTTTTCCGGTTTGGATCGGATCACCAAGAAGCGGGCGAATACATGCGAGCCGTTGAGAGCTTCAACAACTCGTTGACACTATCTCCTGAAGCGGAAGCGCCGGCGATTCATTTCCGACTGGGTGTATGCTTGACGAACATCGGCGATTACGACGCGGCGCTGGAGGCATTCGGAACGGCAGAACCCGCACATCACGACCAGCACTATTTTCATTTTTATACCGGACTTTGTTATTATGGAAAAGGAGAGTTGGCGGAAGCCGTTGAACGCTTGTACAAGGCGGCTCAAATGAAACCGGCGACGGAAGACCTTGTCCGGATCCTCATTTATCTCGCCAGCTGTTATAATGATCTGGGCCGATATGCAGATGCTGTGACGTCTTTGGAAGAGGCCAAACAGTGGGCGGGGGATATGAAGGAGATTTATAGTATCCTGGGATTTTCCTATTTTCGACTTCACGACTATGACAAGGCCGTAAAAAACCTGCAAACGGCGGTGGAGATCGACCCGGCATCGGCGATAGATTATGCCAGTCTTGCCGCCAACTACCGAGAAAAAGGGGATACTGAAACCGCCATATCCATGTTCGAAAAGGCATTGGAGATCGATGCGGACCTGGTTCACGCCCGGACAGGTCTGGAAGAATTGAGAAATCGCCTATGAAGGAACGGTTCGGGGCCTTGGAAGAAGCGTTGGGATATCACTTTACCGACGTCGATCGTCTGTTTGAAGCGATGCAGCATACTTCGTATGTTAACGAACAACTGGATGCCACGCTAAAGGACAACGAACGTTTTGAATTTCTGGGCGACGCAGTTCTTGATTTAGTGATCACGCATATGCTCATGGACCATTTTCCCGGCACCCGTGAGGGCGTCTTGTCGCGGATGCGGGCGCTTATCGTCAACGAATCCCAACTTGCCGAGATTGCCAACGCGCTTCGGTTGGGAGAATACCTACTGTTGGGCAAGGGAGAAGCCCAAAGTCACGGGGAAAGAAAGAGTTCCATCCTCGCTGATTCCCTGGAGGCACTCATGGCGGCCGTGTATCTCGACGGGGGCTTTAAGGCGGCCTTTGAGGTGATTGAGCGGCATTTTTCCCATGCCGTGTCCCAGGTGGGTAACCGCCTGGCAGTGGAAGATTTCAAAAGTCAACTCCAGGAGTACGCGCAGGGCAAGTTCCGTCTGGTTCCCCGCTATAGAGTGGTCAGGGAGACGGGGCCCGATCATGACAAGACCTTTGAGGTCAGTCTCGCCGTGGGAGATTTTCTTACCACCTTTGGCATCGGCAAGAGCAAGAAGGCCGCGGAGCAAAACGCTGCGTGCATGGCACTGGAAAAGCTCCAAGAGCGGTTCGGGTGACCGGCTCGACTGTGGCCGTAACCGGTAAGCCCTTCGTTATCCCCCTTTTTATTCCTCACATGGGATGTCCCAACCGGTGTGTCTTCTGCGATCAAAACACCATCGTGGGCGGCGGGCAAAAGCCGCCATCCCCGTCGGAAGCCGCTGAAGCAATCCAACGCTTTCTTGTGTTCAAGACGGGGGAACGCAGTTCGTCGGAGGTCGCCTTCTACGGCGGAAATTTCTTGGGTCTCCAGATCGATTATCGAAATGCGCTGTTGGCTGTGGCCCAGAGATTCGTGGATGAGGGGCGAATCGACGGTATCCGGTTTTCCACCCGTCCCGACACGATCAGCGAGGCCTCTGTGCGGGGGCTTGCGCCGTATCGCATCACCACCATTGAACTCGGAGTTCAATCTCTCGATGACCGGGTCCTGGCAGCCAGCCGGCGCGGACACACAGCGGAAGATAGTCGGCGGGCCGTTGCGGTATTGAAGGCGTGGGGGGGGGATATCGGCCTTCAAATCATGCCCGGGCTGCCGGGGGACACCCCGGCCTCCATAGAAAAGACCGGTCGGGGTATCGTCGAGTTGACGCCCCGGTTTGTGCGCATTTATCCCACCGTGGTGGTCAAAAGGACGACCCTCGCGGGCTGGTATAGATCAGGGCGGTTTCGACCCCTATCCTTGGACGCCGCCGTGACCCAGGTCAAAGCCCTGTACAGCCTTTTTAAGGGTCAGGGTATCTCGGTCATACGCATGGGGCTCCAAGGCAGCGATGAGTTGGTAAAGCCGGGAAGTCTTGTGGCCGGGCCCTATCATCCCGCTTTCGGCCACCTTGTCTATTCCGCCCTTTTTCTGGACCGGATGGTTGATCGCTTTGCGGCAATGGGGGCCCTGCCAAAACGACTCAACGTGCGCGTTAACCCTCGGGATGTTGCTCGGGCCGTAGGCGAACGCCGTAAAAACATTCGTTTTCTTAAAGACCGGTTCCGGCTGGAGGACTTGAGGGTAATGTCTGATCCGGACATGGCTATGGGCGGCCTGGGCGTAGCGCCGGCCAAATAGAGGGGCTACTGTTCGCGAGTACACCCTATTGATTTGACGGGTTGTCGAGCTTTAGCCGCAGGGAAAAGAGGGCCCCGGTCATTATCAACGCGCCGAAAAACGCAAATCCCCAAGCGAACATGCCGGCGTCGGCGAACAAACCGATTCCAACGGGAAAGGCGCCGCCGCCGAGAAGATAGGCCAGGGGGATGGTCAGTGACACCGCCACATTCCGGGCCCGTGCGGGGAGGATCGAGGAGAGCGCGGCAAATCCTGCAGGGAAAAAACAAACGGCCACCAAAGGCTGCAAAAATACAATGACGATGATCCAAGCCTCCGGGGCCAAACCCAACAGGATCGTCAGGATGCCCGTCAACAAGAACACCGTGGCCAGCACGCGCCGAGGCCCCAATCGATCGGTCGCCCAACCAGCCACAAACGCGATGGCGACGCTTGAAATTCGAGACAGCGATATCAACGTGTTCGCCCAATCCCGGGGGATATCGTGTTCAGCGACCAAGTAGAGGGGTAACATGGAAAAAACGCCCATAGAGCTGCCGATGGCCAGACCAAACAAGAGGGCCATAATCCAAAACGAGGGGTTGGTTGTCAACGGTTGAAAGGATTGCCACTCGGGCGGCTGTCCCGGAAATCGGCCTCCCTGTCCGAAAAGGGCAAAAGTGGCGGCCACCAGTAGGGAGACGACGCCCATGAGGCCCAAAACATGTTGCCACGAAACCCATGGCAACAGGGCTTCTGAAATTAACGGTACGGCAACAAAGGCCATGTTGGGGGCTATTTCGTGAATGGCCGCCCCCTTGCCCCAGTCTTTGGCGCTGACCAGGGAGGTCAGGGTGGCGATTCCCGAAGGAAGATAAAGCCCTGCCGCCAGCCCCAAAATAAACAACCCCAGGCGCATTTGCCACAGTCCGTGGCTTAAGGAGATTCCCAGAAGGGCTATACCCACCGCCAGGGCGGACAGGATGATCGTCCGGTAGTGCATCAGTCGAGATGATATGAGGCCTGCCGCTATCAGAGATAGAAAATAGCCTGCAGAGATGAATACAAAGAGTGAGCCGGCTTGGCTGTGACTAATCTCCAAATCGGCTTCGACGGTCGGCATCAACGGTGACAAGACGATCCGGGAGGCAAAATTTAGAAAGAAGATGCTGGTTAGTAACAAAAGCGGCCGGACTTGAGATCGAAACGACCCCGGCGTGTTGGGTTCAAATTGGGTCATTGGGGTTCCGTGTCTTACAATCGATGAATTCGTAAAAAGCTGGGTCAAGCCGCCCCGCGGCTTCCTGTCGGCAACGAACTTGATTGACCGGTTGCATAAGGTTCAGGACGGTCTCAGATTTCAATGGGGCTAAAACTCAGCCTTAAGAGTCCCTAAGTTCCGTTGCGGCCGGGTGTGCCAAATAAGCCATGTGGATTGACCAAGATATGTGGTGTCTATTGAATTTCAAAGTAACAACGGAACCAAGGGACTCTAACGGCTTCAAACAGTTAGCCCCATTGAAATCTGAAACCGTCCCGAACCTGTTATGTTTTCAAAAAGTCGATCAAGTTTGGCTAGGTTCGTTGGAATTGGTCCTTCCGAGTACCGTCTGGCCGAAAGCAGAACCTTTCCCTACCATATCATCAAGTAAACAAACAGCATAAACCCCAAAACAACCAGCATATTGACACCGCACGGTGCATGCGTTAAGAGAAAGGCTGGGTGATATTTAAAAACCACGCACACAACGGACCGTAGGGACGCTTGGGTCCGAGTTTCAGCTGGGTGAAGTCTGAGACGGGTCCTGGCGTCCGGCTGAGTACACGGACCGTGAGGGAAATAGATGGAACCGGGCGACGTTTACGAGTCTTCTCTAAAAGGTCACTTCCTTATTGCCATGCCCAGCTTGGCGGACCCCAATTTTTCCTACACCGTCAGCTACATCGCTGAACATACTGCAGAAGGTGCGATGGGGGTGGTTATTAACCGAATCCACCCGGAATTGAGTATGGATGTGGTCTTTGATGAATTGTCGCTTAGTGCCGTTCCCGAGCGGGCGGCACTTCCCCTGCACCTGGGCGGACCGGTTCATACGGAACAGGTGTTTATCCTCCATGGCCCCCCCTTTGGTTGGGAGGCCTGTCAGCAAGTGACCCCAAGTATTGCCCTTAGTAACTCCATGGACTTGATTGAAATGGTGGCTCAAGGTCGGGGACCTACATCCTTTGTCATTGCGCTGGGGTGCGCGGGATGGGGGCCGGGACAGTTGGAATCTGAAATCATGGACAATGCGTGGTTGAGCTGCCCGGCCACCGAATCGATTCTGTTCGACGTGGCGGTGGACAGTCGGTGGGCCGAAGCGGCCAAGTTGTTGGGAATCGATCCCCATCGGCTGACCGATGTCAGCGGTCACGCATGACCTGATCAATGGTGCGTGGCTATCCGTCAAGCCGTCTTGGCCTGACGAATTTCCGCGATTTGGACCTTGAGCATGTAACGGTGGACCGTGTCGACGAATTCTTGATCCAAGTCCAAGAAGGCACAGTGACACACGTGATCCGTATCGATATCCACAATCTCGATCTTTGCCGATATGGGTTGAGACTCGCCGGGCAGGGTAAGGTCGACCACCTGGGTATCCCCGATCTGGAAGCCGTCATCAAGGAACGCCACGCCGACGGCACCGATGTTTTGCAAACGAACCGGTTTCCCGCCAAAGCAAATCTCAACGGGGGCGTGGGGTAACGGGGTGACGCGGAATGAGCGGCGTTGATCCTGCGAATGGAAGGAAAACGCCTGATTATCCTTTTTCTTTCTTTTCCAGAACAAACTCAACCCTCCTGTTTCTGGCCCGATTGGTGTCAGTCGTGTTGGGCAGCAATGGAAACAACGCGCCGTATCCGGTTGCGGTGAGGCGGTGGGGATTGATCCCTCTGCCGATCAGGTATCGAAGTACCGTCGTGGCCCGCACCGCCGACAACTCCCAGTTTGAGGGAAATTGCTCGGTTGAGATGGGAATGTTGTCGGAATGGCCTTCGATTCGCACATGGTGTTCCGGATAGCGCTTGGCGATAGCGGCAATGTCATCGAGGATGGGCCCTGCCTGTGGGTTCAAATCAGCCAGGCCGGATGGAAAAAGGATTTTTCCGGTTATCCGGATGATGACCTTGGACCCTTCTATGGATGCGACGATATGATCGCTGAGGCGCTGTTTTTGGACAAAATGTTGGACGTCTCGGTAAATGTCCTTCGATTTGAGTCCGATGATGTCTTCGAGAGCGATTTTCTTCTTTGTTGCGGCATCCTCCGACGGCGATACGCTTAAGGTATCCGGCTGCTCTTCCTCATCGATAAGCTTTAGCAGACCTACCGAGGGTGTACTTTCCCCCAAGCTTACCTGAATTGACGACAGGGCTTTCTTAAATTTTTGAAGATTCATGGAAGAAATGGAAAACAACAAAATGAAAAAAGTCAGGAGCAGAGTCATCAAGTCGGCATAGGTTACCAGCCATCCACCGGAACGGTCCTCCTCCAAGAGTGCTTCCATCGTATGGGTACTGGTATACACCTTTATTTTCCCAGCGCACGCCGTTTCATCGGGCGGCGAAGTCGTGCGGCGATGTAGGAGGAAAGCTTTTCGTATACCAGCATGGGGTTGTTGTCGTCCATGATGGAGATTCCTCCCTCCGCAATAATTTCCAAATTGATGACTTCTAACAGGGTCCTTGACTTAAGCTTACCTGCCACCGGGAGAAAGAATAGCGTGGAAAGAAGCGATCCATAGAAGGTCGTCAAGAGGGCAACCGCCATCGCCGGTCCGATGGATGCCGGGTCCTGCAGCCTGCTTAACATTTGAATCAGTCCGATGAGGGTTCCCAACATGCCGAAGGCGGGGGCGTAAACCCCCATTTTTCGAAAAACATCCTGGACCATAAAATGCCGTGTTTTCATGGCGTCGACCTCAATGGCCATGGTCTTGCGAAAAAGCTCTTCTTCCGAACCGTCGGCGATGAGGTTACAGACCTTCTTTAAGAAAGACGATTCCGTCTTGACGTCTCCCAGTTTGTATATGCCGTCCCGGCGGGTGATATAGCAAAGGGAGATCATGGTTGCCACCATATCGTTGGGATCCCGCTTCTTTTCCAGAAATACAAAAAAGGCCGCGCGAAATGCCGAGGCGACATCCCGAATCTGAAAGGTAAGCAGTGTGGCTGCAATGGTTCCGCCGACCACCACCATGACTCCCGGGAGATTAAAGAAGTTATGGACATTTCCACCGATAAGGATGGCGGTGATAATGAGACTGACGCCGGAAACCACTCCGACCAAAGATGCGATGTCCATTCAACACCCTTTCGTTCCGCTTGAAATATTGTGGGTTGTTTAGAAGCCCCCGGCGGCGAACAGAGGACCCACAATGGGCCAAATTCATGCAGAAAACATGCCGTTCGGCCGATGCGAAAATCCATTGAGGACAGAGTGGTTGATTTTTGACAAAGAGGCATATAAACTATACAAAGGATCAACCAGAGAGAAAATGGCGTTTTCCGACAGGCTTTCAGGCGTCGGTAATATCTGTGGAATCGGAGGGCTTGCATGGCGATAAAGAAGCGCATCACGAGAAAGCAATTGCTGAAAGAACCGGATACATTTATGACGTTTACGGGAAAAGCCGTTGCCTTCTTGACGGCCCATCAAAAACAGATTGGTTACTTGGCGGTAGGTCTCCTCGTCGCCGTCATTGCCGGGGCGGGATTCTGGTATTTTTCAGGGTTATCGGAAGACAAGGCCTATGCCTTGCTCAACGAGGGGCTGACGCATTACGGTCAGGCCGGTCCGGACCAGCCGGAGGGGCATTTCAACAAAGTGGCCCGGGAACGGTTACATCAGCTGGTTAGTGAATACGGGTCGACAACGGCGGGGAAATTAGGCTGGAAACTGTATGGGGATGTCAGTTTTGAGGCGGGCGAATATGATGCGGCCGTTAAAGCCTACGAAACAGCGCTGAATTTCTTGGCCGACCATAACAGCCTGTCCCCACTGATTTGGAACAGCCTGGCATATGCTTACGAGGGAAAACAGGATCTGAACGGGGCGATTCAGTGTTGGGAAAAGGTGGCCGGGTTTTCCGGAACGGTGGCCAAGCCGGATGCCTATTTCAACCTGGGGCGCATGTACGAGCAGCGGATGGACGATGAAAAGGCGGAAGCGGCCTACCGGAAGGTAGTTGAGGAATTTCCTGATTCCGTGCACGCCGATGTCGCGCGAGGAAAGCTGGTGCGGCTCAAGGGCTAACATGGGGTAACGGCGGCGGGTTTTTGCTTGACACCCCGTGTGAAATCGGCTATGTGTGCCATCTTATGATAACGCGGTGTTTTCTCATTGACTTTAGGAGGCGTTTTTTTAGGGCTATCGGCTTCTATTTTAAGAGGCCTGCCCATGGGCCTTCCTAGGTCTGAGGCTGGCTGGTAGATACCAACCATGGGTAGGCGATAAGAAGCACCCCGTGGTTTTTACATAAATCTTGAAAAAGGCCGTGGGGTAGACTCCATGGCTTTTTTCATTTTGTTAGGGTGGAGGTGACCAGATGATTTATGATGAGGAGTTTGAGACGTTACCCAGGGAAGCGATTGAAGCGATTCAACTCAAACGGCTTCAGGATCTGGTGGAACGGGTGTATGCCACGGTCCCCTTTTACAAAAAGGCCTTTGATGACAAGGGTATCAAGCCGGGCGATATACGGGGGTTGGCCGATTTGAACAAGCTGCCCTTCACGATGAAACAGGACCTACGGGATAATTACCCGTTCGGTATGTTCGCCACCCCATTGGATAACGTGATTCGTATCCATGCCTCGTCGGGAACCACCGGTAAGCCGACCGTCGTGGGATACACCCGACGAGACATCGATACGTGGTCGGAGCTCATGGCACGAACACTGTCTGCCGCCGGCGCTCACCGAGGGGATATCGTACACAACGCCTATGGCTATGGGCTGTTTACCGGAGGGCTCGGTTTTCACTACGGTGCGGAAAGACTCGGCGCGTCGGTCATCCCTGTTTCCGGAGGGAACACGAAACGTCAAATCTTACTGATGAAGGATTTCGGCCCGACCGTCTTGACCTGCACGCCGTCCTATTCCTTACATCTTTTTGACGTGGCCAAGGAGGAAGGAGTTGACTTCAAGGACCTGAAGTTTCGAGTCGGCGTCTTCGGGTCGGAACCTTGGACGGAAAATATTCGCAATGAAATGGAAACCAAGCTGGGCTTGGATGCCATGGACATTTACGGCTTGAGCGAGATCATGGGGCCCGGGGTGTCGGTGGAGTGCCTGGAGGCCAAAAATGGTCTCCACATATTTGAGGATCACTTCATTCCCGAAATCATCGATCCCGCCACCGGAGAGCCGCTGCCGTATGGACAAGTGGGAGAGTTGGTATTTACCACCCTGACCAAACAGGCCTTTCCCTTGATCCGGTATCGTACTCGAGATCTGTCGGTGATATACCGGGAGCCCTGTCGGTGTGGCCGCACGCTGGTGCGAATGGGCCGCATCATGGGCCGTTCGGATGACATGCTGATCATTCGAGGGGTGAACGTGTTTCCCTCTCAAATAGAAAGTGTGTTGATGAGCCGGGAGGATATTGCGCCCCATTATGTATTGATCGTGGATCGCAAGGAACACATGGACACCCTGGAGGCGGAAGTAGAGATCAAAGAGGAGGCATTCTCCGATGCAGTAAAAGATCTCCAAAACATCGAGCGTGATATTGAAAAGGACATCAAGGACCTACTGGGTGTGTCCTGTAAGGTTCGGTTGGTGGAACCCAAGACCATTCAACGCAGTGAAGGCAAGGCGCAACGGGTGATCGACAGGCGAAAGGTTTAGACACAAGGAGGGGGTTATGCGAGTCGAACAAATTTCTATATTCTTGGAGAACAAAGCGGGGAGATTGGCGGAAGTGGCCCGAGTACTGGCCGAGGCGGGTGTGAACATTCGGGCGCTTTCTCTGGCGGACACGTCGGACTTTGGTATCTTGCGCCTTATCGTAAACGACAACGACCGCGCCAAAGCGGCTTTGAAAGAAAATGGGTTTACCGTCGGAAAGACGGACGTGGTGGCCGTGGAGGTGGATGATCGGCCCGGCGGGCTGGGCCATATCTTGAACATTTTGAGCAAAGAAAAGATCAATGTGGAGTATATGTATGCCTTTGTTCAGCATAGCGGTAAGGACGCCGTCATCATATTTCGCTTCGACGATATTGATGGCGCGGTGAAACTCTTGACTGAAAACGGGGTAAAGGTGATCCAAGGGAAAACCGTCTATACGATGTAGGCGGTTTGACGAGTTACTTTCCAGAAACGGAAAAAGGGGGAATGTCATTATGAAGGCAAAAAGCAGTATGGACAAAGGAATCGCGTGCCTGTTGGCCGTCGGCATGGTCTTGACTTTGATGTGGGTATCTCCGCAGGTGGTTTCTGCAGCGGATTCCTACAAGATCGGTGCCGTTTTTTCGGTGACCGGTCGGGCGTCTTTCTTGGGTGATCCTGAAAAGAAGACGGTGGTGATGCTTCAAGAAAAGGTCAACGAGCAGGGGGGGATAAACGGCCATCCTGTGGAAGTGGTTATCTATGATGACGAGGGGGATTCCACGAAGTGTGCTCTGGCGGTTCGGAAACTGATTACCCGGGACAAGGTATGTGCGATTATCGGCCCTTCGCTTAGTGGGCTGTCTCTCGCCGTTTTGCCGGAGGCGCAAAAACACAAGGTGCCCATGGTTTCTTGTGCCGCCAGCTATAAAATCGTTACCAAGGACCCGGAAACGGGGGAACAGTGGAAATGGGTGTTCAAAACGCCGCAGTCGGACAGTATGGCCGTGGAGTCGATTTACACTCACATGAAACGCCACGGTCTGTCTAAGATCGCTATCATGTCCGTGACCAGCGGGTTTGGTGCGTCCGGTCGCAGCGAGCTGCTGCGTTTGGCTCCCGAATACGGAATGGATATTGTGGCCGATGAAAAATATGGGCCCAAAGACACGGATATGACCGCCCAGTTGACCAAGATCAAGGGCAAGTCTCCCGAAGCCATCGTGAATTGGTCCATCGGGCCTACCCAGGTGGTGGTGGTCAGAAACTGGAAGGAACTGGGAATGACCGGGGTGACCTTCTATCAGAGCCACGGCTTTGGGAGTCGTAAAAATATCGAACTGGCCGCCGGTGCCGCCGAAGGTGTCTACTGTCCCCTCGGTGCGTGCAACATTCCCGATGTGCTCCCGGCGGATCATCCCCAAAAGGAGGTCACCACCGCGTACAAAAAGGCCTACATGGCCAAGTACGGTGAACCGGTCTCCTCCTTCGGAGGCCATGCATGGGATGCGTTTTCCTTGGTTGTTAATGCCTTGGAAAAGGTTGGGTGTGATAAGGAGAAGATCCGAGATCATCTGGAAGGTACGACCGGATTTGTCGGACAACATGGGGTATTCAATTTTTCTCCCAAAGACCACAACGGTCTGGATAAGGATGCCTTTCAAATGGTGGTGGTAAAGGACGGAGACTGGGCACTGGCCGACTAGGGTGTCTTAATTTCGTTGGAAGCCCTTAGAATACGAGCCGATCGGTAATCATGGAAATCACCCTATTTGGTCAAATCATTCAATATGCCGTCACCGGCATCACCATCGGTAGCATTTATGCCATGGTGGCCATCGGATTTAACACCATTTATAATGTCACGGAGGCCATCAATTTTGCTCAGGGGGAGTTCGTCATGTTGGGCGGCCTGCTCATGGTCTTTTTTCGGGTCGGCCTTCAAATTCCCACCGTCCTATCCATTCCGCTTACCGTCTTGGTGGTGACGGTGGTGGGCATGTTATTGAACCAGTTGGCCATCAAACCGATTCGTCAACCGTCTGTGCTGTCGATCGTCATCGCCACCATTGGGGCCTCTTTTTTTATTCGCGGTATCGCCATGATGATTTGGGGCAAGACACCCTTTGATCTGCCACCCTTTTCCGGCCGCAATCCGATCCCTTTTTTAGGTGCAGTGATTCAGCCGCAGGGCTTGTGGGTCATGGGCTGCCTAGTGGTTGTGGTGATTGTTCTTACCATTTTTTTTGACCGGACCATCATGGGAAAAGCACTCAGGGCGTGTGCGGTGAATCCCAACGCCTCCAGCTTGGTGGGGATCAATGTGCGATTTATGGTGTTGATCTCCTTTGCCTTGAGTGCCGCCATAGGGGCCTTGGGCGGGATCGTAATCACCCCCATTTCGCTTATGGAATATGACCGGGGCGCCATGCTGGCCGTCAAGGGATTTTCGGCTTGTGTATTGGGCGGTATCGGCAATTTCCCCGGTGCCGTGACCGGAGGACTATTGATCGGACTCATTGAGTCTTTCGGAGCCGGCCTGATATCTTCGGGGTACAAAGACGTTTTCGCCCTGTTGGTCTTGTTGGCTGTCTTGTTTGTCCGACCCAATGGCCTGTTTGGGAATATAGAGATCAGCAAGATCAAGAAGTTCTAGGCGCCTTGCATTAAAACCGATGACCGGACAAAAGCAAAGCAAAACCGATAAGACGGGCATTCAGTTGGTGGGCTTCTCACTGGCGATACTTCTTTTTCCCTTCTTTGCGCGACAAGTGAGCTTCTTTGAGCACTATGTGGACGTGATGGTTTTCGTGGGGATAAACAGCCTTATCACTATGGGACTGTGCCTGCTAATGGGATACGCCGGACAGATTTCCCTGGGGCATGCGTCGTTTTTCGGTCTGGGCGCCTACATATCCGGCGTGGCCACCACCCGATACGGAATGGACCCATGGGTCTGCGTGTTTCTGGGTGTTTTTGTTTCCGCCGGAGTTGCACTGGTCATTGGGGGGCCTTCACTCAAGCTCAGGGGGCATTACCTGGCCATGGCCACCCTTGCCTTTTGTATTATCGTGACGACCGTATTTAATGAGAATGTGGCCATTACCGGCGGACCGGACGGGTTGGCCTTCATCCCCGGTATAAGTCTGTTTGGATATTCCCTCGATTCGGTAACCAAATATTACTACTTTGTATGGGGCGTGGTTCTGGCGGTTCTGATGGTCTGTTTGAACGTGATCCGATCCCGGGTGGGGCACGCTCTGCGCTCGATCCATGACAGTGAATCGGCCGCCAGTTCGGTCGGGGTGAATGTCGCCAAATACAAGGTCCATGTCTTCGTATGGTCTGCCGTCATGGCGTCTTTTGCAGGGAGCCTTTATGCCCATTATTTAAACTTCATCAATCCCTCGAGTTTCAATCTTTTCGTCTCCATCAAGCTTCTCATCATGATCGTACTGGGCGGGATGTACAGCCTCTGGGGGGGGATCGTGGGGGCCATGCTCGTTACGTTTCTAGGGTATGAGTGGCTCCATTATTTCGAAGACGCCGAAGTGGTTGTGTACGGACTGATCGTTTTGGTTATTATTATTTTTATGCCCGGCGGCCTGGCCTCCTTGCCGGAAAAGGCCAATCGGTTGTGGGCCGAAAGGACGGATTCATCCCATCAAAGCGTGAAGCCGTTTGTTCAATAATGATTGCCTAGGAGCCAGTCGGAGAACTTGCAGGAGAGCGACTTTGAGCGAAGATGGGAGTTCTCCGACAGCCTCCTAGTGGCCGTCCATAAATCGGTTTTTGATAGATGGGTACGGCCGTAAGTTTCCAATTCAAAAATGGGCAATTTTCCACAAGGTCAAGGAAAACGAGGAGTGGCGCGGAGGCGTACCGAGGTACGTCGCACAAGCAACCCCGGAGTTTGACGCCGAGATTGTGGAAAAGGGCCATTTATGGATGGAAACTACCTAGAGGTCAGGCCAAAAGGAACGCTGAATATCGATTACTTCTTCGACCACCGGAGGGGGTGGGACCGCTTCCCATGCCGTCAGCGCCTCCGGGGTGAGGAGGCTTTCCCCGCTCAGTTCGTTGAGTACATAGGTTGTTGACGTTTGTAGGCCGGCGAGATGATAACCGCCTTCCAAGGTCAGGGCAAGTCGTCCGGAGCAACAGGTGTCGGCGAGGTCCATCAGCATACGGGTCAACACACCGTAGCCCTTTGCGGTAACGTTCATTCCGCCTAAAGGATCGTCGATGTAGGCGTCAAATCCTGCAGATATCAGAATAAGCTCCGGTTCGAAGGATTGGGCGATAGGTACCAGAACCCGCTTAAATATCCAGAAATAGTCTGAGTCTCTCTGCCCTGGCGGCAACGGAACATTTACGGTAAACCCTTTGCCCGGCCCCCGCCCAACCTCTGTGGCACTGCCGCTGCCCGGATAGTGCGGAAACTGATGTGTCGAAAAGTAGAGGACGTTCGGGTTTTCATAAAACGAATTTTGCGTACCGTTTCCGTGATGCAGGTCCCAGTCAAGAATCAATACCTTCTTCACCGAGTAGGTATGCATGGCATATTCAGCCGCGCAGGCCACGTTATTAAACAGGCAGAATCCCATGGCCCGGTCTCTTTCCGCATGGTGCCCGGGGGGCCTGACAAAGGCGAACCCGTTGCGTATCCGTCCGTTAAATATGGCATCCAACAAAACGAACTGTCCACCGACGGCCATCCTTGCTGCGCGGTTCGACCGAGACGTGGTTTGGGTGTCCGGGTCGAGAGAGGTTTGAGGCTTGCCTTCAGTCGCAGCTATCCGCTGGATATGATGCATGCTGTGAACCCAGGCCAGGGCTTCATCACCGGCTTCCCGAGGGGCCAAGACCAAGAATCGGTCCTTCATCTCCGGGCTGTCCAGCGCCTCATAGATAACCTCAAGCCGCCTGGGGCTTTCCACGTGGGGATAGTCGGCGAGGTGTTCGGTATAGATGGGATGGCGTATCACCCCGGTTTGCATTGGCATGGCGGGACTTCCTTTCTATTTTGAATGCTGCCTCCCGGCACGATTCGGTTTCACCGTTCACGTCGGGCACAATTTGCCGCCGAATCGTTGGTTTTCCGAAGCCAAGCGTTCCAGATACCGTCGAAACCACCCCTTCTTGGTTTTCTTTTGGTGATTGCCTGTCTGGTTTTCGTCTGACATGGCTTGTTCCCCTCCCCGAATGACTGTGTGGGGTATCTATGCAGGTATGGGGATTGGCCGACCCAATCCCGGACTTCAGTTTTGCAGAAAACCGCAGCCCGTATTCTATATGTCTCGGTAAGATGTGTAAAGGGTAAGGTGGATTTGGGGATGTTCGAGGCTTATTATTTGCTTAGAGTTCCGGGAGCCAATGCATGGTCAGGGCAACGGAACGGCTGGACCTAAATCCACTGCAATTCAGTGGAGATTCGATACAAACCGTTCCACCTCCACTTCCAATTCATACACATCCCCCATCAACGCCAAAAAATCGGATTCGTCGCACTTCAGCAAGGTTTGGGTCGAGGCCGCTATGTCCTGTTTGACCGTTTCTTTGAGTTCGTCCGATGACAGGCTGGCGATAAGGTTGCCCAGGCAAATGATTTGCAGGGACCGGGTTTGGGCGTCTCGTCCATTCAGCGTTTTCAATTCTTCTACGCTGTGACATTCGCATGCCTTTTCGATGTGTTTGGGCAGTCGCCAATGGCGGGACAAGAGACCGCCCAGATAACCGCTGGATGGGAAGCCCATCCGGGTTTCCGCCGTGCTGAAGAGTACCCCTTCTTTCTTGGCAAACTGTCTGAGGGCGTCATAGTGGTCCGGGAAGAACTTCAAGTAGACCAATTTACCGATGTCGTGAAGTATGGAAGCTGACCAGAGCTCTTCAAAGGAGAGGTGGGGTTCATATTTTTTGGCCAAATATTTGGTGGTCAGAGCGGTGTAAAAGGAGTGAAACCAAAAGCGGTCTAGTTCAACCTTTTTGTCAATCGCCAAGGTGTTTACAACGGCGAGTGAAAGGACCATTCGGTAAACCTCGTTTAAACCCAGGAAAGCCAACGCATATGTCATGTTGGTTATTTCCCTGGGTAAGCCGTAATAGGCCGAATTGACGACCTTTAAGACCTGTGCCACCAGTGATGGTTCGCCGTTGATTAAGCCGGCAACGGCCGCCATGTTGGCGTCGCCGCCTTCGATGACGTTTTGTATTTTTGTGACCACCGCCGGTAGGGCGGGAAGCGTGAAGTGTTCGCGTAGAAAGGTGTCAGGATCAATCTCGATCGGGGGTAAGTCGGACATAGTCTCCTCGATTCAGTACGCCTATGCTGTTTCTAGATCGATATGGCTTCAATTTGTCCCAAAAAGAACCGTTTTTTTCCGCGGACAGACATTCTCTTCAACCACGATGATTTACACTACTAATTAATGCAGCATATGTGCCAAGCCGGAAACTGACGAGGCCGAGTTAAGCCGGGAGATATGCGGGGCTGGTCGGCGGATAAGCGGATGCCTTAATGTAGTGTGGGGACTTTCTTTGTCAACGCCTCGTCAGCCAAAAAATGCAAGACTTGCACAGACTCCACATCGGGGGGGATTATGCCTTCTGCCACGTCATAAATCAATTCCTGGGCTGTGGGATTTCCCGTCTCAAGTCTGTGGTTGACCCACTTCAACTCATTCGACTTTTCGTTGTATAAAATGACATATCGAAAAACGGGGGCGGACCCTTGCGCACGTTCACACGGTCCAAAAATGGCACAGTTGTTCACGCTGAATTCTGCAGGGACAAACTCGTATCCCAAAATTTCTATAAACAGCTGAAGAACCTGAAAAACCGCATCCACGTCACCGGACAAAAACGCGTCTTTTGCTTCATCCACCAACCCGTCTATATCCGCTTTTTCATATCGGAGGTCCAACCGTTCCACCGCTCGGTCATGAACATGTTGCACCGTTTGCTGCCCCTTGCACAGCAGGATGTCGGAATCGTTAAGGATTTTGATAACATTTCGAATGCTTATCATCTCTTTGAGTTCGGGGCTTCGCCGTAAGGTGACGTCTTCCAGGGTCGTATTTGTATATAACGGCAGCTCATTGTCCAGTACGAGCACTTCGGCGATGTCCGTTTCAAGCGGACGGTAATAAAGTTCCAGGTCTCTACGTTTTTCATGGGCGTACGGGCTCAGCATAAGCAGTTCCGTTACGGCTTCCTTGTCTAATTTGTGCGCTCCGGCTTGGGTACCGATAGACTGGGAGATCTTGGCGGCAAGGTTGTCGAGCCTTATTTTAGTTTGAAGATTTTCTCTAAATGACATGGCAATTCCTCCGTGGGTATACTCACAGTCTGGGCAATTACTTCCAACGAACTTGACTTGTCTTGCCAGCTTCCATCGGATTCACACCGTCAAAAAAACGACACCCCATGTCGGAGTGGCCAATGAAAACATTCGCCAGCCTTCGTTCGGTCCGACGGTACATAAAGGATCATTTAAGGAAAGGAAACCTTGGTAGAAAATACCATACGTTTCCGGAAGCGTAAACCGGAAAGCAAGGCCCAGATCCGTGGAAGTTAAGTTAAGCTACCGCAAGGTAACGCTACGTCGGTTTTTCGCATAAGCTCCGGGACCGTTTCGGATTTCAATGCGGGTGACTGTCTGAAGGCCCTTAGCGTCCCTTGGTTCCGTTGATATGCGGAGCCCAAAGGATGCTTCATATGTTGGGAAATCTACGGGCATATTTAAAAACCCCTCACACAACGGCACCTAGGGACGCTTGGGGCCGAGTTTCAGGCGCATTGAAATCCGAAACGGTACTGGAGCGTCCCCCCTCCCAAACGATACCGTTTATTACACACTAAGTTCATTGCGAGATCGACCCGGATGAAAGACCGTTTTTTTATACGAGGTGTGAGGCTTTTGTGATATAGAAAGCTTCCATGTTTTCCAGGGCTTATTTAAGGGTTGTCCTGTTTCTTCTTGTTCTGTTGCCCTCTGGGGCAGGGGCCGGACTCCTGTCGGGTGACACCGATGCCGAATTGCCGTATCACTTGACTGCGGATCGATTGCATTTTGACGATGTTACCCAAACCTATGAAGCCAGAGGCCGGGTGATCATCAAGCGAGGTACGCAGGCCTTGTATGCCGATGCAGTCGACTTTCACGTGGATACGAAACAGGCAGAAGCCTGGGTGGAAGACCCCGACGGCGCCGCCTACCCGCCAAGACAGACCCGGGACGCCGCCTGGGCCGAGGGGAGGGCCGCCGTATGGTGGAACTTGGAGCCGGACAGACAAGTCATGGCCCATGCGCCCAAATTCTGGGAAAAGGTCTATTTCATATCCGGCCGGGACCGTCTAAAAGGCAATCGAATCGAGATGAATCTGGATACGGGGACCGGGACCGTCTATGACGGCCACCTGTTTATCGAAGAGAATCACTTCTATGTGAGAGGGGATGAAATAAAAAAGACGGGAGAGGATACCTATTATGTCAAGGACGACGTAGGGCTGACCACATGCGACGGTCCGTCGCCGGACTGGGAGATCACAGGAAAAGACTTAAGAGTTACTATCGAAGGGTACGGCACGTTAAAGCATGTGGCCTTCAGGGCCAAATCGATTCCCGTCCTCTATGCGCCCTACATCCTGTTTCCAGCCAAGATCAAACGACAAACCGGTCTGCTGGTTCCGTTGATGCTCTATTCCGACACAAATGGTTTTGAGTATATCCAACCCTTTTTCTGGGCCATCAACGAGAGCAGTGATGCCACCGTGTATGAACATTATATGGCCCACCGGGGATATAAACACGGTCTCCAATATCGGTATGTCCTTTCTCCCGATAGCCGAGGTACGGTCATGTACGATTATCTGTACGACAAACAGATCGACGATGGGACAGAGCGCACCGGTTCCTCGGGATACTACTATGAAGGCTTTCGTGAGGACGAAGTGGACCGGTTGAATCGGAAACGCTGGTGGCTCCGAGCGAAAAATGACTGGAGATTCCCCGGTGAGGTCCTGGCCAAGCTTGACTTGGACATCGTCAGTGATCAGGATTACCTGCGAGAATTTGACACACTCTATTCAGGGTATAACCATTCCGATGATTATTTTCTCCAGGAATTTGGTCGAGGGCTGGACGATGAGACGGAGACGGTCCGATTGAACCAACTCTATGTTAACCGGAACTGGAATCAGTATAGTTTGAATGCCGACTTTAGGTGGTTTGATGATATTATCGCCAGAGAACATGACAAGGACGATACCGCTTTGCAGGAATTGCCCAGCATTACCTTGCTGGCTTCCAAGCAACAGATATTCGATTCTCCGTTTTACTTTGACGGGACCGCCGCTTTGAATCATTTCTGGCGCGATGTGGGCCCGCGGGGGTACAGTGCAGAGGTGTACCCCCGGTTCTATTTTCCCACGACGATCCTAAACTATATTGACTTGGAACCTTCCGTGGGGGTGCGAGAGACGGCATGGCAGATTGAAAGTGGTGACGAAGACCCTTTACATGATACGGACATACTTCAGTCGAGGGCGTTGTATGACCTGAAGGTGGATTTGTCCACAGAGATATCCAGGGTGTTTGACGTCAACGGGGGCAGTACGGACAAGATTAGGCATGCCATCATACCGCAAGTGGTCTATTCCTATGTCAAGGATGTTGAACAGGAAGACGTTCCAGATTTTGTTGGAATCGTCGAAGAAGAAAGTGAGATCACCTACTCATTAACCAATACGTTTACGGCCCGGCGCGGGAAAACGCAGGAGCTGAACGAGGAATCCCCCCCCCAATATTCCTATCGAGAATTCTGTCGGCTTAAGCTTTCCCAGAGTTACGATATCGTCGAGGCGACAGAAACACTTCCCCCCGATGTGGAAAGGCGTCCGTTTTCGGATGTGGAAGGGCGTCTGGAACTGAGTCCGTGGAACTGGCTCAATCTGGTGAACAATATCACCTGGAGTCCCTATGACCGGGATGTTACGAGTCACGATGGCATCTTGTCTCTCAAAGACAATCGTGGAGACCGTGTGTCTTTGGACTATCAATACGAACCGCACGAGACCGAGACAGCCCTGGTGACGGTCTTCTTGGAGTTATTCGAACCATTTTCCGTCTCTTGGGAAGAGGAGTACAACTTGAGGGAGCGAGAGGACGCGGTGTCAACCCTGACCTTTTTCATTGAACCTCAGTGTTGGGCTTTGCGGGTGAGCTATACGGATGATAGAATATCAAATAAACGAGAGTATGCTTTTGAAATCAGCCTATACGGTTTGGGCGAATACGAGTTGGGTCAATACGATGTTCGCAGGACGGAACACAGAGGAGCTGTAAATGGAACAAATGATTGACACTGGCAGGTTTTGGTATGTGCTGCACACGCGAAGCCGGTTTGAGCAGGTGGTTTTCACCGGGTTGGAAGGCAAGTCTCTGGAAGCCTTCCTGCCCAAGATAACCGTCATGAGTCGTCGTCGCGATCGGCGCAAGACCCTGCGAGTCCCATTGTTTCCCGGCTACGTGTTTGTGCGAAGTGCTCTCGACGCCCATGAACGACTCGAGATTGTAAAGACGGTCGGGGTGGTTCGGATTGTGGGCAACAAAACGGGGCCGGTTCCCGTCCCGGACGAGGCCGTTGATTCGCTTCAGATCATGATTGCCACGGGTGATGACATTCAAACAGGAACCCGTTTCAAGAAGGGAGATCGGGTTATTGTCGTTAGTGGGCCACTAACGGGGGTGAAGGGGACCTTTGTTAGACATAAAGGGGGAAGCGGCCGCGTGGTGGTGGCCATCGATGCGATGGAACAGTATGCCTCGGTACAAGTGAACGAAGAAGACCTTGAAAAAATCCCCGATTTTGCCTGATTCTGATTTGACCTGATGCTGATTTTACCGGACCCCTTTTCCGGCAACGTCCTGCCCTGTTTTTGGTTATAACACCTTTCAGTTTTTTGGCGGTGGATTTGGGCCTTTATCGGGAAGTGCCGAATAGGCCGGCCTGAGTGGCGAGACCCAAGTGTTGATAGGCTTTTTCCGTCACCTTCCGGCCGGCGGAGGTTCGCGTTAAGAGACCGGTGTTGAGCAGATAGGGCTCCACAATGTCGACCAGCGTGTCGGATTCCTCCTGGAGCGTGGCGGCAATTGCTTCAATACCGACGGGTCCGCCCTTGTAAAAGTCAATAATCGTTTTCAGGTACTTCCGGTCCAACCGGTTCAACCCTTGTTTGTCCACGCCTTCGAGTTGCAGTGCCGCGGCAACCGTTTTTTTGTCAATGACTCCGGATCCCCTTACTTGGGCAAAATCTCTTATCCGCTTCAATAAGCGGTTGACGACTCTCGGTGTGCCTCGGGAGCGACGGGCCACCTCATAAGCGCCATCCACGTCGATCGGGACTTCCAAAAGCGCTGCAGAGCGTTTGGCGATTTCTATAAGGTCCGTGGTCGAGTAAAAATCGAGCGTCCTAAAAATGCCGAAGCGTTCCCGCAGCGGGGCAGACAGGAGTCCGGCCCGTGTGGTGGCTCCGATTAAGACAAAACGCTCCAAACGATACCGGTGACTTCGAGCATGGACGCCTTTGTCAAACACAAAGTCTACGGCAAAATCCTCCATAGCCGGATAGAGGAATTCTTCTACCACCTTCGGGAGCCGATGGATTTCATCAATGAATAGCACGTCCCCTTCTTCCAGGTGAGTCAATATGCCCAGAAGGTCGCCCCCCCGTTCCAACGCCGGCCCGCTGCTGGTGGTAATGTTTCCCCCCATTTCTTCGGCCACGATATGCGCGAGCGTGGTTTTGCCCAATCCGGGCGGTCCATGGAAAAGCATATGGTCCGGCGGTTCTTTTCGCTTTAGTGCGGCCTGAATCGTAATGCCCAGCGTTTCCCGGATTTCTCCCTGGCCGATATATTCGTCGAGTACCTTGGGACGAAGGGTGACGAACTCAGAAACCTCATCGTCCGACGCCCTCAAACTCTCAAACGGCATATCCCCGTTCCCGCCGGCCCGTTGACTCTTTTGAAGATCGCTGTCGTCCATCATCGGACCTCTCCGCGATACACTTCTTCAAAGAGTTCCTCGGCTGTCTGGATTGCATCGTTTCTCTTCATGGCCTCGGCAATCATTTCCCGGGCCTCTCTCGTTTTGTGTCCCAGTTGTCTCACCAGGACCTCCTCCACTTTGATTTTGAAGTCCTCTTGACTTGGTGGGGGCTCCGGCGGTTCCTTTTCACTGTGAATCAAGGCGAACTTGGCCACCTTGCCTTCCAAGGTAGCCAGGATCTTTTGGGCCGTCCGGTTCCCGATGCCCTTGAGCGTTTTGAGGTAGGCCACGTCCCTCGATTCTATGGCAGTGGCGATCTTACGGATGGGAGCGGTAAGTGCCTGAACGGCCTTCATGGGACCGATATCTTCGACGGATATGAAGTAATGGAAAAACTCGCGTTCGATTTCAAGGTTAAATCCGATGAGTGTCGGTTTGGGTTGGCGTTCCGTTTGATGATAGTAGATGTACAACGATATCTCGTCACCGATCTCCTTGGTTTCGATTGATTGACGAATAACGGCAGGCAATAATACTTCATAGCCGACCTGGTTGGCCAGAAGTAAGATCCGATCCGGTTCAATCTTTATCAGTTTTCCCTCTAAGTAGCCGATCAAGATGCCTTGCTCCTATATCGCAACAGTCCCACCAAGGCAATGGCCAGGGCATCGGAAGCGTGAGACGGCGAGATGGGGTCTGTTGTTTTCAGCAGGGCCCTGACCGATCGTTCCATTTGCGGCTTTCGTGCGGCACCGTTTCCTGTGAGTACCTGTTTTACCTCTCGTGCCGCAATCTCCATGGTAGGAACGCTGTTTTGCCGTCCTGCCAGATGAAGTACGCCGCACACCTTTCCCAAAGCGATGCCTGACTTGGGATATCGCTGTAGGGAAAAAATGCCCTCAATCAGTGCCAGTGCCGGTTTTTCCGTTTGGAGTATCGCGCATAGTCGAGAAAAAATATGCTCCAAACGAGCGGCCAGGTCTTCAGATTGACTGGTGCGAATGGTACCGAAGCGGAACGTCGCTACTTCCCTGGCCGTTCCTTCAACAATGCCGTAACCGGTTGCCGCCAGCCCAGGGTCTATACCGATGACCTTTTGCTTGGAATTCACGTTGTTTCAACCTTTGATCAAATCGTAAAAAGCCACTCTTGGGATGGCTAAGTAAAAAGTTCAAGATCAAGGCGCCGCAAAGCCCGAGGAATGAGGCGTACTTAGCGTACGTCGCAGTGACGAGGGATGCAGCGCAACGCAGATATTGGACTTTTTACGACGCC
>Ga0180435_10000384_pt1 | contig 45980 bp, 78 predicted proteins | sample SS_ome_3_FD_132467 | JGI IMG/M metagenome (GOLD analysis project Ga0180435, IMG submission 132467) | Hypersaline lake sediment archaeal communities from the Salton Sea, California, USA - SS_3_S_1 metaG | ecosystem: Environmental > Aquatic > Non-marine Saline and Alkaline > Hypersaline >... | reverse complement strand
TAAACAGGTAGTAACTAAGTTTACCTAAAGTAATACCACAATAACACAGGGGTTAAGTGGAACAGGGTAAGGTATAGTTAATAACCTGGTTAACCAAAAAGTTAATACCCCGAAGTAACCGTAACCGTAACCCCAAAACACCTATTATATAATGTGTTAAAACATAGGGTATGACTTACCACATACAAATGTGCAGAACTGGGTGTAACCCTATGGGATAGGGGCCAAGAGACCGGTTATGTAACGTATCGAAAGGGTAACGCCCGAAGAACCCACTACTTAGTGCCTGGGAAAACTGGACTAGAGCCACCTAGTACCAGGAACTACACTAGGAAAACCACCACCTAGAACCTGGACTGTACACTCAGAAATGAGGGCAGTAATACACATTGAACACCGTGGAGGAAAGCCCCACAATTCCACTTAGCTAGCACGGAAGATTAGCCCTGTGGATCACAACCTGAACCACTTAACTATGTAGCCCGGAACATACCCAATGAGGTATGGCGGGAGACAGACACTTCGACTACGGGCAATTAAGACGGGAGCGTAGACCTGAGTAGTAAGTCGACCAAGGACTACCCGAAAGGATGGACTGGTTGACTGGGAGGGAGAACAACAGTTTGTTGTTGTTCTACCCGATAAGCCACTAAGAGAACTTAGTGGTTTATTAGGTGGAATAACCCATAGGAGGAAATGAAATGACCCGCATATTTGTATGGACACCCAATGGGGAGCTAGAGTTTGACGGAGATACCCCAGAGGAAGCCCACAAAGCACTACGTAGCACTTTACGTAAAGCTGGGGTTTCAATTAAGAAACTACGGTTTGACCGTGAGACAGCGTTTAATGGGGAACTACATATTATATACTGGACCAAGGAGGAAATGAAATGAACAAGCAAGAGAAGATGGTTAAGATGATGCGGACGTGTTTGTGTGCAAACCACTATAAGCCAGCGTTGTCCAAATACCTGTCAGTGTATTATGGGTGGCATACACACCGGGATGAGTATGGTGATGAGAAAGATTACGAGATGATCGAAGTGGAAGATATGGACAGCGAGTTTGGACATATGTACTTCCAATTGAGCGACCTAGACCTATACGGAGCGGATTACACGATCAAGGACCTGGTAGAGTTCCTACGTAAGAACGGAGCAGAGATTGACGATTGGTCGTAGTTGTAAACACCCAGCCAGCCCCTTACAGTGTAAGAGGTTGGCGGGTGGGTATAACGTTTGTGTGCAGCTTGGCGGTGTCCAGTAGCCTATGGGGATACCCATTACGATGGGAATGGCTAGGTGGTGTGATTACCACCGAGTAAGACAGTATGGCCCCCAGCTATACAGTGTCGCTGGACATTGGCAAGGTGGACACAAACACCCTGAGAACTTAGTCAAAAACAGGAGAAAATGAAATGAATGCTACAGAATACCTGGTGAACTTTATTGTCGAACGTAAGATCAAGGCGGAGGGTAGATTAGACGCGTACAGAACAACTCTTATGTATACCAGTAAAAACTGTAGTGGGGTCGTTAGCATTAACTCGATGTTAAAGACCCGTATTAAGCAGGAAGAAGAACACTACACGGAGCTTGGAATGTTGGAAAGGCACGCAAGATGGGGTATGGGAGAGTTCAAGCAATACGTTAAAGATACACAGTCCCCAGATAGTGCTACATGGTGGCTAGAGATAGTGAAAATGCTGGAAGGTTACGAAGAGGGGGATGATAGGTCGTAGTAGATAGCTAGAGCCCCTTTACATAAAGGGGTTCTGTGGTGTGTACTACAGCACCTAGCAAGTAAATGAAAGGGAATTACAGTGAATAAGACACAGCAGGATCCAGGGAAGCAGCACCGGACACGGGCATTGGCCTACACCGCAAAGACCGATCAACGGGCAGCTAAAGCCCCCAACAGTAAGGCACAGGCTTACGCCAATGCTTACGATGATGGGTTGATCCACTTGAGCGACATTCCCCCAGCAATTGCCGGTGCGGTTATGCGGTTGGTCTTTGGTAAGTAAAGAACGGAAGGAGAGTTATGGTCGTGAATACCCAGCCAGTCCACTAGCCCGGACAATGTGCATATAGTGGGTTGGCGGGAGGGTAGTACTCTCTACTTGCCATCTGGGGTATCGTGGCCCCAGTAGTCAAGACCCCTGTCGAAAGACCGAAGGATGGGGCGTAAGCGGTTTTGAGTGGGAAGCACGTGGTATTGCCCCGGCTGTGTATCGTTGAACGGGGAGTGGGGTCCATTACGTGTTACGTATAAAGGCGACTAGTGATCAGGTCCGTGGTAAGTCCAACCTATAAAAGAAAGGGGAAATAAAATGGAAAAGCGTACATTCCGGGGACGCGTGTACACATATGAGAGAACATATCAAACGACACTGACACTGGACTACGTGCCGGAGTGGAACATATTCCACGCTATGCGGGAGAGCTTCCAGAACGCCTTTGATGAAGCCGTTGTAACCGGGGAAGACGCCGGTATGTATATGAATGGCATTGAAGACGAGGCATGGATCTATGACAATGGTAGAGGTGTTGACTTCGAGGACATCCTTTACCTAGGGGCTACGGACAAGCGTGGTCGTACCGACCTAGTTGGGGAGCATGGTGAGGGAGAAGTGCTCAGTTTTCTGGTAGCAGCTCGTGAGGGTTACGAGAAAGTTATGGCCAGTCGAGATTGGATGGCTGTGGCTGAGTTCCAGAAGGACGAAACAGGCCGGTTCGATATACTGGTTATACACCGTTACAAGGCCCAAACCCCACGTAAGCAGGGAACTCTATGGTTCTACGGCGGGTGGAACGCCTATGAAGAGGCCAAGGCCGCCAGGGCGGAATTCGTAGCCACCACAGATAGCGGACGTAAGTCATTCCGTACCATCCAGACAGAAGACGCGGGTCAACTGTATACGAAGGGAATGAAAGTCAACACAATCAGCGGCCTGGCATTGGGATACAATTTACCCATCACCCCAGGACGGGACCGGGCCGGATTTACACTGGGACAGGTCGAAGGGGAGATTAAAAAGGCGCTGGAAGAAACGGCCAATGTGGATGACGTCTACCAGATTTTGAAGGCTAAACACCATTATGGTAGTCCCCACGAACTAAAGCTGGATGTAATGATCGGCCCGGCCATTGTCAAAGCCGCCGGTAACAAACTGGCCCGGGATTATAGCAATAAGAATAAGATTGTATGGGCTGATGCCGGCGAGAGTTCCTGGACAGCGGACGCTAGGGAACAGGGCTATATTGTACTAGGTTTTTACAGTAAGCCGCCCTACTGGATTCGAGAGGGACTTGCCCACGTTAGCGAAGTGGTAAATGGGTCAACGGAGGGCAAGAATGTTACAGCACTGCCCCAGAGTTTGGCCGGGGCAGTTGATCCGCTGATGGAATTACTGGGCAGCAATATGTCGGTGGAATGTGTTATCGAGTTTAATGATGGGGCCAACGCACTTCAGGGCCTGAATCACGTGATACTGTCCCGTAGGGCAGTGAAGGGTATGGATACCCAGACACTTCTAGGGGTATTGGCCCATGAGGTTGCGCACTATGAGACAGGCGCGGAGGATTGCACCAGGGCCCATGAAAGGGGTATCCGTAAGCTGCTTACCCAAGTGGCAGAGAACCTGGTCAATGGTGAGGCTGCCCGGGAACTTTACGTAAAGGCGGATAAGGCCCTTCGCATATATAACAGGCGCTGAATACCTAGCCAGTCCCCTACACTGTAGGGGATTGGCGGGCGCGTAGCACCACATATTAACCAAACTATAGTATAATAGGAGGTAAAGGAAATGGATATTAAGGTCGAGTTTTCCACGGATAGTCTATTTGGGTACACAGATGAAGAGGAATACGATGTATCCGCCAGCGTCACCAATTTTGAAAAGTCTCTGGGGGCCGCGCTATATGATGAATATCTAGATGCCAACGTTGTGATTATTAACAATGACAATGATCGCGTGAGTGTAGATGGGATGTATGATCACAATGAATGCCCCTGGATTAATAACATTGTAAACAAAGTGTGGGAATCCTGGGAGTGGCTGGAGAGATAGACTATGAACAAAACCCCCAGACGAACAGAGGTAGCAGCTTTGGATAAGCCCCAAAGAACCGCTACGATAGACGGTCTTCCTGTGAAGTTCCAGGGAGAAGAGAACGGTATGCTCAAGTTCATCCACTGCCGGAATAGACGTGGTAGCAGGCCTCACCCGATGGCGGTGAGGACAGAGAACCATAACACCGACCGGAAAACTGTGGTGGATGTGATTCTCATACCATATAATAAGGGGGCAAAATGAAAAGACTTGATGTCACCACTATGACTACAGGACAGATACTCATATACCAGAAGCGTATTCGAGAAGAGCAGATAGAATGGAGGCATCTCAGATCCGATTACAAGGGTAATGATTTGGAAGCCTATCGCACGGCTGTGGATGAGCTGGCGCACTTGGCCCTATGTGCTGAGGATGCCTATATAGAATTGGATAGGAGGGAAAATGAAAAAGTGCATCGTATGTAATAAGTTCGATGCCACGGAGGTTTGCGATAAATGTGGTGATCCCCTATGCGATAAGTGCGCTATTCGTGTAGAGGATTTGGTGGTATGTGAGATGTGTGATTGGTTCTATAAGCTCAGTGAGGAGGAAAAAGAAAATGAGAAGTGACCATCCAGATAGAATTCGTGCTGCTATGAAGTTGCCCGGATGGCTACGTAAAATGACCCCAGAAGAAGCTATTGGGGCCAGCAAGCATGCTCGTGGTAAGCGTAAGCCGAGAGGCTGGCGGCGGTCAATGCGGGTAGCCCGAAAGAGACAGCGACAGGCCCGCAAAGCTAGGAGGAGAAAATGAAACGCTACTTCGAGAATAAAATTGGGCAGACACTTGGACGGACTGTCACCACTGGTAACAAGTCGGCTTATGGTGCTACCTATGCCCGACAATATTTTGCTGAGATATTGGATGTGGCTGTGACTGGAACCGGGATTGGGTTTGTAACAGTTAACCGCCGTTCCCAAGATCTTACCCCATCGGGTATGTTGGCAGGCGGAACACAGAAATACTTCGGGGATTTTGAGATCCAAATTAGCCGGGGCCTGGAGGGATTCTGGAGGAACCTATTGAAGCAGGCCGATCCCACTATGGTACAGTATCTTAGGAGGTAGCATGAGAGACAAAACATTGAAACATATACCCTGGTCGGAGCCGGACTATCTTAACATTGACTGGGAACCCTCAATGGGCCGGTGCGGAAGTTGCCTGGCCCATTTTCCGGTCTCTAATGCACCATCCCCCAAGTGCCCAGAGTGCAATAGGTATTACCTGGTCAATGGTAGATGTGTAGAGCGCTGTGGATACGTAGACGAAGCTTTAGTCAAAACATGCCCAGAGTGTGGTGGCACGGATATCTATAAAACTACCCAAGTTCTACCAGTGCCCCATCGAGAGATCACACGAGATGAGTTTGACGTGTTATTTCACGGCAGGAATGAGGGGCTGTTGGGTATTAACTACGACCAGCTACACATAGCCAAGGAAGCCACTATATCTTGCGTTAACTATTACTTCTTCCACTGGTACGCGCTGGCGGTAGCGGAGTGGAGCGCTGGTCCAGACGGTAAGTATCTTGAAGAGGGAGATATGGGGACCATAGTACAATGCGAAGGGCACTGGGCCTCTCGGCTACGGTATTTTAGCATTGGTTGTCAACATCCCAACAGGGCCTCTAAATGGGTAGCTATGCACGATAAGACGGTTGTATGCCCAGACTGCGGGCAGACAGCAATGTACGATACCAGCGGATAGGAGAAATAAAATGACACTCAAACAGGAGTATATGACAGGCAGAGTAACGTGGCGTGAAGCCTTGTGTAAGCTCGATTTTCCGCAGGATGGGTGGAAGAAAGCCAAGGCCATGATCGATAACTGGGAAGCCGAGAAACTGGAAATGGCGAGGGAAGACCCCATCACATTGACCAGGGCTTTGGCATTGGCTATGAGTAACTGTGGTATGAGCGTCGTAGGTCGAGACAAGGTTGAATTGCTTACACTGACATCCCATTGGTGGGGCGGGCTTATTGAAGGTCAATGGTTCCCAGGGTGCGATAGCCCAGAATGGCGTGGTAAACTAGAAAGCTATGCCGAGATTGTAATGGCTAGAGAGACTATTTCCTGGGTGGATAGGGTAGCCCCTTATATGGGAAACCCCCTTCCAGAATACTGGTCAGACATCGGGGAGCTAGTGGATTCCCTGGAAGAGTGGGACCTTAAAGCATGCGCTCAGCGGGTACATTCCTGGTTAACGTGGGACCCCGACCCAGTTGTAGACCCATATGAGGAATACTATGGTCAGGTAGAACGTGTCGTATTGGTGGAGGAACTATGAGACTCTGGCACTATAAACTAATCCCCCACTTACCACGCCAGCAGCTCCTAGGACAACATCGTGAGTGCTGTGCCCTACGTGGGAATGCCTGGGGTAAAAAACACAGTGTAGTGGACTATGTATTCAAGCATCCATACAGCTATTTGGTACAATATCACTGGAAAATTATGGATGAAATGGAGGCCAGAGGATATAGCCCAGATCCCAAATGGCGGGAACTTAGATATGCTGGTAAAAATCGTCCGGCTGTGATGGCGGCATTCTGGAGAGGGACTTACCCGGAACACAATGATGCCTATTTACAGGAATGTCTTGAAAATCTCAAACAGAAGGGAGTAGAGATAGATGCCATACTATAAGGTGGTCAAACGAGAGGGAGATAAGCTGGTCTCAATTTACGCTGTAGGAGATTGGCAGGTGGAGTACAAAGAGGGAGAATGGTCGGAGGCCCCAGACGATTCTTACCTTTATGTATACAATAAATCGTCTGGTAGTCTACCGGAATGGTATGGCAGCAGAGAGCTATGGGAAGTAGAAATAGATCATGTCGCACCCATGCAGCCACGCGCTATGAATGTAGAAAAGAGATTGCAACGCAAGTGGGCGGACTTTTGGGGCGGTAAGCATTGGCGTTGGGGCTATTCTACATGTAGTCGATCTGTTTGGGTCAAGTCTGTAAAGCTAGTTAGAAGAATAGGAACCTGGGATGAGTATTATGATGGTCAGTTTAGAATCTAGGGGGATAATAACAGATGCCATACTATAAAGTGGTTGAAAATATAGAGGGACGTCTGGTATCCCTCTATGGTCAAGGGAAGTGGCAGGTCGAGTATATAGAGAACGAGTGGTCAACAGCCCCGAAGGGAACATACCTATGGGTGTATTATGCACACGAAAAAGGTATAGGGTTCCCGGAACTTGGGGAGTGGATAAACGGCAGGGAGTTATGGGAGGTGGAAATTGACGGAGCACAAAGTACACAGGTAGCCACAGTAGACATCAAGCATCAACACTTTTGGACAGACTTTTGGGCTATGTATAACGGAAACATATATGCGCTATCACCTAGGTTTCGATACTGGGTAAGCCCTGGCCAAGATAATAACATTTGGGTCGAGCGTGTTAAGCTCATAAGACGTATTGGCACACCGGAGGAATATTATGGCGAACGTTCTATCTTGGAATGAATGGTATCAGCTGATAGATAACACCGTGTTCCAGCTCTATGGTATTCGGGCCAGCTCTACCAGACACAATTGGCACAAATGGTACAGGGAAGGATTTACGCCACGGGAGGCCATATTGGAGGCTATTGACAGAGGACTGGTTAAAAATGACACCACTGTACAATCAGTATAGACAGCTCAAAAAGCAATACCCAAACCACATCGTTCTAATGAAGATTGGAGACTTCACAGAGGCTTTCGACGCGGATGCGCATACCCTGGCGCTTATACTAGGTATAAACGTACAGACCAGACGAATGGGTAGGAAGTTAACTATTGATATGGCTGGGTTCCCGTCCGTATACACAAAAGAACGTATTCGCGTCTTGATCGAGAAAGGGTATAAGGTTGCCTTGGCAGAGCCTATACCTGACATAAAAGATGCGGGCCACTCTATATATAAGGAGGTCACCAATGGCAATTGACGTGATCGGGTCAATGGGCGCGTTTGCTCAGTGGATGGATATACTAGATGGGTTGGTCTGGGATCAGGTCGGGTGTTCTGTTCATGATCTGCCCGATACTATATGGTACGGTTACTTTGCGGATAACCTTACAGAAGAAGATGCCCTAGAAATGGCTATAGAAGACGGGCTACTGGATTAGGAGGATACAATGTTCGAGAAAATTAGCAAGGAATGCATGGAACAATATGAGGCGGTTCGAAAGTCCGGAGTATGCAATATGTTTGATTTCTGTTGTGTCGTAGGGACAGCCAGCACTATGGGATTTGACGCCCTTGCGGAGCTGGACAGGAAGGACTATGTGAAGCTGTTGTCTAACTTCAGTAGTCTGATGTCCCACTACGGGATCAAGCAATGAGATTTTGCGATGTACCAGTGGGAGGGAAATTCAGACATAATGACATAGTATGGACCAAGCGTTGCAACTATGGCGACCCAAACGCTACAGCTCAATACAACCGGCGGATGATTTTCTGCTGGGATGTGGAGGTAGACAATGAAAAAGAAGATACGTCAGGAAGTCAAAAGGAAAGCAATCACACGTAGACAGCCACCACCTGGAACAAAAGTCTATATGCGAAACGGCCTGTTCTTCTACAGGGACCGTAGAGGGAGGGAACATTGCCTTGGCTAAAGGTAGGGTGAGACGGCCTACAGAAGATCAGGCGTTGGCACGATGTAAGCATCTAAAGGGCGGGGATCCCGATATACGTGAGGTGATGGATAGGGACAAACGGGTCTACAAGATCTGGCTTTGCCACCATTACAAAGATACGCAATTGGGGGACTTGTATGTAGAGTGGTTACACATTACACGTGGGACTCCCATTAGGACGTTTATGGGGTTCCTGCGATTCTACGGGTTCATATACCAGGAAACACAAATACGAGGACCACGAAAGGAGTAGAATGAAAAAGTTCTGGATCAGCGAGGATGGACAGCATGGGTATGGGATCAAGGGATTGCCACACACACTATGTACATATAGCACACGACGAGATGGTAGCAATAAGATGCAGTATGTAGGTCCCGGTCCTGGTGAAAAATGGGGACCTTGGGTCGAACACCCTAACCCAGCGGCGCCAGATGGTAAAGCCTGCGGCGCAGGAAGATTTCATTTCTGGAGATATATGTCCACGCAATATGCTCCAAATCATTCTCATCCATGGTGGGTGGAATGGAAGCACCCTACTGGAACAGATAGACTGAAAATAGGGGCGACGATGTATCGAATGCGCCCAATTCACGCGAATGTATTAGCTAGAATGCTGCGATTGGGTTACGGTATTACTTGTGTACTTCCCCATATCAACCTCCGGGGAGCCAAGCTCTGGGAAGCCGACCTCCGGGGAGCCAACCTCCGGGGAGCCAAGCTCTGGGAAGCCAACCTCTGGGAAGCCGACCTCCGGGAAGCCGACCTCTGGGGAGCCGACCTCCGGGGAGCCAACCTCCGGGGAGCCAACCTCCGGGGAGCCAAGCTCTGGGAAGCCAACCTCTGGGAAGCCGACCTCCGGGGAGCCGACCTCCGGGGAGCCGCCCTCCGGGGAGCCAACCTCCGGGAAGCCGACCTCCGGAGAGCCGACCTCCAGAGAGCCGACCTCCGGAAAGCTGAACATAATAAATATACTATGTGGCCCAACAACTACACGCCACTATAATAGTTTACAAGACGGTTTCTTGTAGTATAATGTACATAGGGGGTGTTATGAAGGGAGTAGTTGCTAAAACTATCAGAATGCCAGTTGAGCTGCTTAGACGACTTGAGAGACTCTCTACGCAGTTGGGGCTTACCACTATGTCCGGGGAACGGCCTAATGTTTCCGAGACTATTAGATGGGCCTGCCAACGGGCCATAGACGAGTTTTTAGACAAGCCCAATGAGCAAAGTGAATTGGACTAAGGCTTGGGAGGATACTAGCCAGGCCTATGATGTAGCCCGGCAGATATTGGATGGGGCCAATATAGGGGAGTGGCGGGTCACTCTCGATTTGCTAAACTACCCGCCACAAATTCTTATGACATGTACCCTGTGCCCATCAGAGGATCGCCGGGCTACTACCATATTGCCGCATGGTAGGGAGCATGCCCTTTACATAAAGGACGAAGAGTTGTTGCAGGTATCTGGACTGGCTGCCAATATAGCCAGAGCAACAGAGCTGCGGGCTAAACGGATCTACTGTATTAGGGACAGCGTTCAATATGTCATACGACCAGATTATAACAGTTATACCAATTCACCATAGACCTCTAATAACTATAGCTACCCTACAACGACTTAGCAAACAGACAGATGTACTAGCTGTAGGCAGCGACGATACAGACCGATTAGTCGCTAATTCTACAGGGTGTTATTATATAGAGCATCCAAACGTACCATTGACTATGAAATACCAGGCCGGGCTAACAGCCGCTAGAGAGCTTGAGCCGAATGGGGTATTGTTCTGTGGGTCGGATACGTGGCTGAAGGACGATTGGTGTGACCTAATGATCTCACAGGATAAGCCAGTAGTAGCGGTAGACACATGGTATATGCTACGGCCAGAGCCATTAGAAATAATAAAACGTCGTAGACCAGGTATAGGGCTGTTAGCGGGTAAACTATACAGGACCGATGCACTTGACGCTATGAACTGGAAGTTATGGTTCAGGGGTAGTATGTCAAAGGCGGGCTACTACTCTAGGGAACGTCAGTTAGAATGTAGCATCAAAACAGCCCTGGTAGACGGACCGATTATGCTGACTATCAAAGGTAATTGGAAAGTCATTAACACATATGAGAAGATTCGAGATAACTCTGCTTTGGAGGACTTGGGTACAGTACAGAATCCCGCGCGTTGGCTACATACCCATTTTCCAGGGGGATGGTTGGATATATGCAGCGCATCGGTCTAGAGATAACGCATCGCTGCAATAAGAACTGCAAGTGGTGTAGCCATAGGATCTCGACTAGCAACTATGACTATATGACGTTGGCCCAATACGAGCACATTAAAACATGTATCCAGCCAGAGCAGGTCCATTCGTTTGCTATACTGGGAGGGGAGCCTACGTATCACCCCCACTACGTTGAGCTAATGACCAGGTTATTAGAAGACTTTGGGAAATTTGTGTATGTATGGACCAACGCCAAACTGATACCCCAGTTCCCAGAGTTACTGAATCGAGTCTACTATGTGGCGGCTAGATATCCTGGGTGGAACGATGTAACGTATCGTGAATATGAAAACCACCCTAACATAATATGGAAGGAATACGAACCGTTCAGAAATCCGTTCACAGACCCCAACCTTACAGAGGAACAAGCTAGAGCTGTTTATAACCAGTGTGCCCACCACCAGACCCGTATCTTAGGGACTAGGCTATATGGATGTTGTATGGCCGAGCCTGTTGAAAGGTCCTACGATATTGGTCCAGTACATACAGCATTTATGAAGACCTGGGAACGGGATATCCTGCGTTTACCTACGTGGAGGGCGTGTCAACATTGTATGTTAGCAAAGGAGGAAAAGTGAAAGTCCAAATCACAGCCATTACACCACATGGTACATTCGTAAGCGATCCCGGCCCAGACATTACCAAAGAACAGGTAGATGCGCTGGAAAATATGCTGGCAAATTGTAACAGTCTTGCATACCTGACCATCGTAAATGAACAGGGAACTCATTATATTCCAGGTAGCGTTGTCAAGGATTCGATTATTGTATTGAAGGTGGAGGGGGATGACATTAAATCTAAAACGTAAATATCGAGATGCGGCTAGACGCGAATATGTTCAGTGGCTCAATGTTCGATGTACTGCCTTAGAAACCGCCCTGAGGGAGGCAACAAAGGCTATCAAGTCCCTACCTGAGGATGCCCTTGGAATGGCAAGACATCAGGACCGTTATGAATGGCCCATTCGGGATGAGTTGCTTAGTAAATTGCATACGACATTGGATAGATATGGTAAACAGTAATACCTTTACGTAAAGGCGCGTAACATATACATGGTAACGTTAAAGGTATACTGAACATACACATGGTCAACATAAAGGATAGTTAAATGGCTAAATGGTATAAGAAGAAAAGGCTACAGACCTACACTGCCACATACAAGAACGAGAAGGAGCTCAATAGAGAGGCCAATGCCGCCGCTAAATATGGTTGGCGTCCACAGGGAGCTGCCAATGCTGCAGGTAGCCATCATATCAATGTAGGGCGGACAATGGCTAAGATTATGTTACTGGGTGTCCCGTTCTTAGTAACTGGGGTTTCTCGGTCAAAGGGAAAACTTGTGGTTACGTATGAGCGGATGTGACTTTACGTAAAGATTGGAAGTTGGGAGGGAGGATAATTGATTAAGAACAAACGAATAGTGGCACGATGTACAGAGGTTGATCGTAAGATACTCAAATTGCTTGCAAACCATGATGGGCGTAATCCCTCAGAAATGGTATTGGCAGCTATACGAGAATGTGCCATACGTAGAGGATTATGGCCACCAGAACAAGAAAAGAACAACTTGTGTAATTAGCTGTTTTGTGGTATACTGTAAGGGGTAACAGTATGTCCATGACATACTTTGCTGTAAAGAACCGTGAAGTACACGGGGATTGCCTAGGGAGTTAGTGTGCGGTAAGACACTACTGTGAACTAGGAAATTGGTAGAGGTTGAACCTTATAAATCCAATATCGAGCATATAGGTTAGATTCAGGTTAGCCTATGTGTTCGCCCCACAGGCGCGTGGGTGACTGGTAGGCCCAATCCTGGCCGCTCTACAAGCGTTGGTTCGCCCCACAGGCGCGTGGGTGACTGGCAGGCCCAATCCTGGCCGCACTACAAGCGTTGGTTCGCCCCACAGGCGCGTGGGTGACTGGCGAAAAGGCTACAATGCCCAAGATCGGCAAAACGTTCGCCCCACAGGCGCGTGGATGACTGGTGATTTATATGAAAATAATACGAGCATACAAAACGGAACTAAAACCGAATAACAAACAGCGCAGTTGGTTGCGAGGATGCTGCGGCGCATCACGCATTGTATATAACTGGGCGCTCAATGAATGGAACGAGTGGTTTTTGGAAGATGGAATTAGGCCAGTCAGCCAAACAAGGCTAAAGAAATATTTCAATTGCATGATCAAGGAAGAGCAATATGCCTGGTTATCTCAATATCCGTATTCAATCCAGGAAGCAACTTTCATTAACCTTGGGAGAGCATTCAACAGCTTCTATCGCCAGAAAAAGGATGGCACTGTAGACAAACGTATACAGAAGCTCAGGGATGAAGGCAAATGGGATCGTCGTATTGCCAAGGCGTTAGACAAGGGCTGGCATGCCCTTACAGTGTATCCAGGCTATCCCAGATTCAAACGATATGACAATAACGATTCATTTCAATTGAAAGAGTTCACAGTCTATGATACTCACATTGAACTGGGAAGAAAACGTGATGATATTGCCAAAATCGGGCCGATACGGCTGAAAGAGCGTGGCTATATTCCAACCGCAGAAAGCGGGGCGAAATACACCACATATGCGACGGTATCCCAGAAAGCGGGCCACTGGTACATCAGCGTCCAGGTACATGAGGAGATTCCCAAGCTGCAAAACGACAGCGTTCTGGTCATAGGTGTTGATTTTGGTCTCAAGGCGCTTGCGGTTTGCTCTGATGGCACAGTATATGAAAGTCCCAAGCCGTTGAGAGAGGCTCAAAGCAAACTCAAACGATTGCAAAAAGAATTGTCTCGGAGGCAGAAAGGCGGCCAGAATTGGAAGAAAACCAAGGCCAAAATCACCAAGCAGCACGCCAGAATAGCCAATATCAGAAAACACATCCTGCACGACATTAGCCATGATCTGGTTGTCAACAAATATCCTGCGATGATTGTTATTGAGGACTTGAACGTATCAGGAATGCTAAGGAACCATCACTTGGCACAGGCCCTCAGTGATGTAAGCTTTGGTGAATTGAGACGACAGATTGAATACAAAGCCCAATGGAATGGAGTTGAAGTTGTGGTAGCCGACAGGTGGTTCCCGTCTAGCAAGCTGTGCCGTTTCTGCGGCTCGCTCAATGATGACCTAGCCTTGAGTGACCGTGAATGGACTTGTGATTGTGGTGCTACTTTAGATCGAGACTTGAACGCTGCTATGAATCTGGCAGCATATGGTCAGAAGGCTGAAACACAGCCGGATTGCCTGGGGAGTTAATACCGATGGGTATTACTGGGAACCAGGAAATTGGTAGAAGTATGTACTTTGTAAATCCAATATTGGCTACATAGGTTCCCCTTTACGTAAAGTATAGGATGGGCAGTGGGATAGCACTGGGTTGGGAGGGAATGGAGTAGTGATAGGATGAATTGTTGGGAATGGGACCTATCGCAGTGAGGCTAGAGTGGGACTATCGACCTGGAAACTCTAGACCAGGAGCCAGGTGGGGAATCTGGCCCCATCCTGTACTTTATATAGAGGAAGAGAATATGAAAAAGAAAATCACAGAAATGGAATCCTGCTGGGATAGGGATGAATGGATCAGCAATGTGCTACGTATAGTTGGACCATCCCTAGAACATAGGCTACGAACAGATTCAAAATATCGTGAGAGGCTCAAGCGGGTTATAGGGCATATCGAACAGCACGAAGAGGTGCAGGCGTAAACTTTACGTAAAGGAACAGACATTACATAAGTAACCCGAAACACATTACATTCTACCCTACCAAGAAAGAACTGGTAGGGTATACTTGGGTGCAGGTAAATCTATGAGGTTACGGGCGACAAGATGGCTAGATGAGGGCATAATATGGAAGGATGGGCCACCATACCTGGAAGAACCATCACCTTGTCAATTCGCGCGCCGAGAGACTTACCTGTACCGAAGTGTACATCTAGCCTCACATTCTTACTATAGTGTGAGCATAACAGAATACCATAGCACCCTCACAGGCAAATGGGTGCTCTAACAAGGCCAACCAAGCTGAAGGTAAGACAGCGCCCAGACAAACACGTTTGAACTGGGGAGCTAGGGTAAATCCGGCACACCGTATAAGCCCGGCAAGCCCTCTAGTTAATCTCTGGCGTAACACAAGAAGAAGACACCATTCGGCCGCCGATAAGCAAGCGGTTCAAAATGAGGTGGGACGTGGCGTGTAGCGAACGCCCAAAGTCGAGGCCAGCACCGTTTGAATTTTGAACTTCGAGCCCGGATATATAGTGGGAGAACTGGGACAATTTACTTTACGATAAAGGTATTCCAGGTTCTAAAGAAAATGTTACTCGCGAAGCGACCGGCGAAGCCGGGTAAATGTAACAGGTTAAACTATAAATTTAAGGCGGGCTATGTCTGTTCTAGAATGTAATTATTACCTGTTGTCTTAGGACAATGTTACCATGTTCTTCAAAAGTATAATTTATGGCCCTATTTCTATAGAAAGGTATAAATGTGTTAGAATCCAAACTTAAGACTATTCCGCCACGCGTCTATTGCCACTACTGTGGTCGCCGCCGGGCGGAGGCCACGTGCGATATCTGCAATCAGGAAATGTGTTTGGATTGTGTAAACTGGGTAGATGGGGTTGGCATGGTTTGCAAAGAATGCTATTTGGATATGAAGGAGGTAAAATGAAGAAGGCATCTACCCCACAGCCCCCACCCAAGCCGGGGCGTGAAACCGTTTTTCTGTATGTAATGGGGGATATCCATGACAGAGTTATGTCAGGTAAAGAGAAATATGGTACGTATCTTCAAACACATAATGGACGGGATCCACTTTGGGACGCTTACCAAGAAGCAATAGATTTGGTGATGTATCTCAGACAAGCAATATTAGAAAGGGGAATAGAATGATCAACCTATTCTGGTCAGATGAGGATTTGTTACTGTTAGGTGTCATTGCCGCTAGGGAGGCAGATAACAGGGGATGGCGCAATCTGGTTCAAAATTGGAAAGAACTTTATTACAAGAACAAGGAGGAATTGAAGGCCTGGATGGCTACGGCCGAGAGGGCAACGTCCTTAGCGGAATGTGCAACCAATGTAATGGATAGTATAGCTAAGGAAGCTGACTGGCTTGATGCGGCCCTAATAAGGGTGCTAATTATTGCATCCCTGTTGGGGTTTGGCTGGTTTGTTACCATAATTTCGACCTGGAGGTAAAATGAAAATCCCCAATAGTATACCAGTCGCTTGCCCCCACTGTGGTTACATAAATATTATAAACGTTCCTCATAATAAGGATTGGTATTCCAACTATCATATCCTTATTTGTGGTAAGGGTGTGGGGGCTGGATGTGGGACACCGTTTGTAGCAGATATTGAGTTGGTTCCTAAGGTTGTGACATATGTTCTATATGAACTGAATGCGCCAGATAGGCCAGAGGAGTTAACCAATGGAAAAGAAGACGTTACGGCTACCGGATGGGACTACAACAACTAGCACAGCAGATTACTTGAGTGCCTGGGAGGAATTTGCTAGACCGATATGTGAGGCTACAGATATGTATCTATATGGGTTTGACCCTGGTATAGCTATTTCCCATAAGGGACGCACATTGAGTCTACCGAATTGGTTTGTGGTAGCTATGAATAAAGCGCTGAAGGAAGAGAAATGACAGACGAACAGTATGCAGAATTTGTGAAGCTGTTAGACCGTGCTCTAGAGGCCCGGGATAATTTAGGATGGGTGCTTGAGAGGGGCACAGCAGAAGAGCTAGAGGCCGCAGAGTATAAAGCCGGTGTAACTAGGTCCAATGTTATTCTATATGTAAAATCTGTAACCGCCCCTATAGCCTAATGGTAGGGCAGGGCATTTGTACTGCCCCGGTTCTGGTTCGAATCCAGATAGGGGCTTGGGGTCGGTTCGTTAATGGTAAGCGGCTGGTCTCCAAAACCAGTGCTGGAGGGTCGAGTCCTCCCCGGCCCGTATACGCTCCCGTAGCTCAATTGGATAGAGCGCTGGACTTCTAATCCAGGGGTTATGCGTTCAAATCGCATCGGGAGTGCTGGATCCGTAACTCAGTGGTTAGAGTAGCCGTCTCATAAACGGTCAGTCGCAGGTTCGAGCCCTGCCGGATCCACTCCTGGGTCGCTGGTGAAATCGGCATCATACTCGGCTGTAACCCGACAGTTCCTGGTTCAAATCCGGGGCGGCCCATATTAAAGGCTACCATGTATAAGAAATCTATATTAAGAAAACCAGGGCAAAACATTAATAGGGGGATATATGAGAATACTTGTATGTGGTGATCGAAACTGGAGGGCCATAGGTCCCATAGAAACTGTCTTAGCGTTATATGAGGGATTGCCTTATCAAGACACGTTGATACATGGGGGTTGTCGTGGAGCAGATAGACTAGCTGGTCATATAGGGTTGGGTATGGGATTTAAGATTAGAAAATACCCGGCCCAGTGGAATAGATATGGGAAGGCTGCTGGTGTTATTAGAAACCAACAGATGTTAGATGAAGGGAGACCAGATATAGTTATTGGGTTTCACGATAACATAGAACAGTCCAGAGGCACAAAGGATATGTTGAACCGGGCTAAGAAGGCTGGAATACCTACTGTACTGTATACATCCAAGTATGAAAGAAAGGAGTGGTAATGCTCAAATATCTAATCCTACTGATAATTAGCCTTCCATTTGTGTTAAGCATTGGCAAGGTCTGCAATATCGTAGATACTAACGATATATGTTTTGCCATGTGTTGTTCCCCGTTTGTTCTATTGGAGTTGATAGGGCTATACCTAATGATTAGAGAGAGGAGAAAGTATGGCTAGTGTTCTAGTATGGCTATTTCAAGGGGCGTGTCTGGCTGTAGCTGTAGTAATAGTTTTGATGTGTGTTTTAGAAACTATACCTAGAAAGGAGTAAGATGTCTCACGAGATTTACAAGGATAATTATGTGGGCTCTGAGGCTGCTTGGCATAGGTTGGGCAGAGTTATAGGGGAGGATTTCACAGCAGAACATCTGGTCCAGGAAATGGACTTTGACTATGAGGTCAAAAGGTTCCCCTGTACTTAGATGATGGGATTAGGGTAAACAAGTATGCTACTGTTAGACTCGATCTGCCAAGCGACGATCCCGACCATGTGCTGGGCTTTGTGGGCCGGGAGTATACAGTGGTACAAAACCGGGACGCCTTCTCGTTTTTCGATGAGGTTGTCGGGGAGGGCAAGGCAATCTATACGTCGGCTGGTGTACTGGGGCATGGGGAAAGGACTTTTGTAGTAGCTAGAATACCTCAGGAGTTCTATATCAAAGATGATGCCTATGAAGAGTATGTGGTTCTGAACAACAGTCACGATGGTAGCTATGCCTTACGGGTAATGACGACAGCGGTAAGGGTTGTCTGCCAGAACACTTTGAATATGGCCCTGAGAACACATAGGGCCAAAGTGACCCTACGTCACACTACGAATGTCCACGACCGCTTGTCGCAGGCTACCGCCTTATTAGGATTGGTGAATGAACAGTTCCGTCAAACTGAGAAGCTGTTCAATGCTCTAGCCAATAAGCCACTGACCCATCCACTGTTTAACCAGTATGTGGAAGAGCTGTTTCCGCACTATGGAGATAATCCAGGTAAACGTACCAGAGAACACCGTGAGGGTGTGGCGGAGGCGCTAGCCCATGAGTGGAACCAAATATCGGGTATCAAGGACACATGGTATAGTGCTTTCAACGCAGCCACACAATATGTAGACTGGCAGTATGAGACCAAGACTCCCCAGCTTGAAAACGCCCTGTTCGGATCTGGGGCCAATATCAAGCAGCGGGCGTTAAGTCTAGCAACTAAGTTCGCAGAGGTATAAATAATATATCTGAGACATTTATTGAGTTGGTTGAACAGGTCGCATTGTCTATGGACGGATGGGAAGCAGAAGGACGGCACTCAGCACCTCGAAAAGAAATACCTTTGCTCAAGATTGGAGAGGCGATTGGTTGGGGCCTTCTGGCGGTGTCACAGCGACTGGGCAAGCTGCTTGAGCGACAAGAGCTTGAGGACGAACGGCAGGAGCTACTAAGGGAGAGGACATGAGCAATCAGGGTGTGACTGTAGAACAAGTAGTGGCGTGGGGGCCGTGTGGGCTGAGGGGAGAGGATAACGACCAGAACTACACGCGGGCCAGGATTGAGAGGTTGTTTGCGGGTCGAGAGGTACTAACGGCAAGAGATATTGCCAACCTTGAGATCTCGCACGAGGATGCACTGTGGGCGCTATTTCATAACGAGTTCCTGACCGATGTGGAGATGCACGGGCTGGCGTGCGATTTCGCGGAGCGGGTGGTGGATCTATGTGGTGATGATCCGCGCCCTCGGGCTGCGATCGAGGCAAAGCGGGGTTGGCTGCGGGGGGAGGTATCGGACGAGGAATTGGCCGCCGCCTGGGCCGCCGCCTGGGCCGCCGCCTGGGCCGCCTGGGCCGCAGCCTGGGCCGCCAGGGCCGCCGCCAGGGACGCCGCCTGGGCCGCCAGGGACGCCGCCTGGGCCGCAGCCAGGGCCGCCAGGGCCGCCGCCAGGGACGCCAGGGACGCAGAAACTGCTTGGCAGATGGGGCAGATATTAGAGATGATTGGGAAATGAGAGGATTGGTCTACTTTGCTACAGGGAAACGCTTTATCAACGAGGCTCATGCTTCTCTGAAAAGCGCCCGGTCACACAACTCAGGCATTCAGGCTACTCTGTTTACTCCTGATCCTATCACGTCGGATCTGTTCAACGAGGTGCGCCAGTACAAGAGCAGCGGGCACTGAGCCTAGCTACGAAGTTTGCGGGGCTATAATGTGGGCTTACTTCTTAGATGGGCTTAAGCTCGGATTGGTTTCTGGTGTGGTGATTTTCACCATTATAGCCCCAATTCTATTCAGAGGGCAGGATGGATGAATGTATATGTAGGGATTGAGAGATCTATATGCCCCTGCTTGTGGCACAGCAGAGGTTCTGTGCTAATCAGGCGGCTGCACCAAAATGGAACGGCCCGCAGTTCAGATATTGCCCCTGGTGTGGCGAGGCGTTGAACCAGGAATGGGATAAATGCGTTGAGTGTGGCAGGTTAATCCCACGCGGCGCTGTATTGTGCACGGAATGTGTACCATTTTAGTTTACAAGACCACTTTTCGTGGTATACTATAACTGGGAACCCACCCGCCATAGATAACAGCACACCCGCCCCGGCGGGTGGGTATCCCACCATATCAAATAAAGAGAGGAGAGTATGGACCCCGCAGTAGAAGTTGAGGAAGGAAAACAGCCCCCTCCATGGTGGGCAGAGTTGGTTTGTTCGCTCGATCTCAGGCCGGTATGGAAACACTTCCGCTTTCCAAAATATAGTGTTCCCTGTGCTGGTCCAGATGGATATGAAAATATCTATAGTGGCCGTCATGGGGTAGCCCATCATTATCAACGTAGTGAATCAGATTGGGTTCCCAGCGAAAGGGGAGGATACAGCTTTTGCTATCTTTACGACGTTGACGGAGAGGTGGTAGCCACTGGCCATGCCGATTGTAGTCACAAGGACCATTTCTGTTATCAGAAGGGATGTAAGATTAGTCTAAGCAGAGCACTATTTAGACTTAGCCCGGAGTACGAACTACGTGAAGAACGTCGTAACGGACGGACAGCTACACCAGCGTAACGCTCTCGCTGTAATAGCCTTGTGCGCTGGCCTGGCTCTAGGTGTGATGGCTATCGGACAATTCCTGTTAGGGTTGGGGGTTCTGGCTGGAGCCATATGTGGATTTTTCATTGATCCCGACCTGGACCACGAGTGGAAGACCATTAGCGAAGGGCGTATTAGCCGGATGTTTGGCAAGACCATAGGTAAGCTGTTTCGGGCATACTGGTCCCCCTATGAGATTATGTTCGAGCATAGAAGTGTATGGTCTCATGGGGGACCGCCCCCATTTGGATGGCTAGTTATGTTTCTGGTAGCCACACCAATTCGTATACTGTACGCTATAGGATTACCGATAGTGTTGCTAGGTGGGATAGAGACTATACAGTCAGCGTTGCTCTGGCAGCCACTATTTTGGGCAGGATTGTATTGGGGTTGGGCCGCTCAAGACTTAGTACACTGGTTGAGGGATTATCTATGAAAGAGTTATTTGCCTGGGAGGAAATGTTAGCCAGGGAGCCAGGTCGCCCTCCGGACGATGAGGGGCCTACACCATTCGATCGCCCTCTACGTAAAGCCGTTGCCAGGTATAAGCAGAAACATGGCAGACCGCCTACCCATTTAGCCATACGGTCGGAGGACTTTTTGGGGCTAACAGTGGCAACAGATATATTGCCCAACGGGCACTTCTTTTTATACGAAGATGAATCTGAGACGGTTGACTAGACAAGAAAAGTTAATGCTATTGCTCCCTCAAATAGAGGAGATTGAACCAGGGGTATTTGATGTCCCCAGCCTGTCTAAAGAGGATGACTCCTATACTGTACATTGGCATGGTATAGGTGGACGGTGTGAATGTAAGGGCTATCGGCATAGGCAGTGGTGTATTCATTTGGAAGCGGTTAAGATAAAGGCCGGCCAATGAGGGATTACAAAGAAGTTGTAGAAAAGTATGGTCCACAAATCTACGATGACCTATGGCTATTCCCTAGGCGTGGTGAGGGCGGGGACCCCGGTTTTCACGGGGCCTTTATTCCACAGATACCTCAGTATCTTGCTGCCCGCTATACAAATCCAGGGGATACCGTCTGGGACCCAATGGCTGGATCTGGTACGACTGGGGACGCATTACAAGATTTCGACCTCACAGTATATATGTCGGACTTAGTTCCTATCCGGCCAGATATACGGCAGGGGGATGCTAGAAATTATAGACCGGCGCAGTTAATGGATCTAATTATACTGCACCCTCCCTATCACGATATAATCAAATTCTCTGATAACCCTAGATGTCTTAGCAATTATGATGCCATTGGAGATTTCTTATTTGGGTTCGGGACTGTTGTAAGGAATTTAAATACGGCCTTAATGAAGAACGGGTATCTAGCCCTGATAATGGGGAACATATATGTACAGGGATGTCTTGTGCCTCTACCATATTATTGCTGGGAAGAGATACACAGGCTCAACTATAAATTGAAGGTAGACTATGTGAAAGACATCCAGGGTAATTCCCAAGACAATACAGCAAATCTATGGAGGTATAGACATCAAAGAAACGGAACGGCTGTGTTCAAACACGAGCATATAATGGTGTTCAAAAAGTAGAATGGATAACTTTGATTATACGGACTTGGCAAGGTTATTGGTTAATGTAGAAGCGGGACTAACCGACCAGCGCGATTATGAGGTCCTCAGGTGGGTCTACGACTCTAGATTTGATTTAGATATGCTGGACCAATACATAGATATGCACTATACCGAACTATGTGGGGCTATAGAGGAGGAAGATGCAAGTTCAAGTCGATAAGTACAATATCTGGTTAACAGTAAAAGATCCCAAATCGGGTAGTACAATGAGCCTGGGAGTAGATATGGCTCCCAAGGAAGAGGGCGATCTAATAGTAGAGTTTCCTGGGGAAAGCCCCATGTCTGAGGAAACATTTGGACAAGCACTGGTAGATATGTTTGAGGCGTTGATGCCTACGTGCAACGCTTTCGCCAGGGAGGCTCCGCAGAATTTCGTTAAACGGGAGGATAGCTTCTAATGGACGCTAGCGAGCTGGCACAGAAACTGCTAGAATGGGAGAAAAAGAAACGCGATTTAGACGTTCTTGAGGAGGAGATCAAAGCTAGCGTTCTTGAGCTCGGGCAGACACAAACTGTTGGAAACGTGCGGGTTAGCTATAGGTCTGGTCGTAAAACATATAATTATGAGCAAGCTGTCATTGACGCTGCTATACCATTTGATGAGTTAACGGCCTTTCAAAAGATCACGATGGATTATAAGGCCGTCTGTGATCATTATAATATTAGAGACGTATCGTATAAGGTATCTGATCCTAGCGTATCTATTAAACTGTTGGGAGGAACATAATGGTCGACACAATGACAGAGGAAGAGTGGCAGCGTCAGCTTGTTCTCAATTATCTGGAAGATTGGGAAAGGGAGAATTTATCTTGGGAGGAACAGGTGGAACTTGCTATAGATAGGGACGATGAAATGGTGGAACAAATGAAATTGGATATGCTGGTAGATAAGGAGGGTATGTAATGCCGAAGGTTGAACCTGTAGCAAAATACGAGACATTTGAGAGTGCGACTTATCCGGTCAACCGGCTGGAGTTCTTTAGCAAGGACCCACAAGGGAACCCCATTTATAAAACGATGGAGTGGCCCAGTGGACCGGTTCTTTTAGCACAATACCGTACCATGTACGATGAGGCAGAAGGGCCACCTGGTAGCGTGCAGCCCCACGAACTTGCCCTTCTGGTCAAGGCCTTTGGCGGGGATCCTACCAAATTAGGTCCAGATAAGCTACAAAACCTAAAGATCGCCGAACAAGAGATTGCCAACGCGGGTAAGACAGTCAATGTCTTTGTGGGTAACAGTGGATGGATCCAGAGTGTGCCTGGTATGGCACTACCGCCAGGTGATTATCTGTGGACGTACAAGGGGCTTCAGCATAAGGATGAAGATGGTGCCCCCACATGGGGAGCACGTAACGATCGAGAATACGCCTTAGCCCAGCTACAGGTAGCAACCCCTGGGAACCCGTTTGTTGGTACAATTATGGAGGGATGGGTTTCTAAGTCTACTGTCCAAATTATGTACGCAATTGCCCCAAAGTCAATGAAGGGTACATTCGGACCATTGGAGAGTTTCCCGGCTAGGTTGGACGCCCTGGCTAAGGCCGAGAGCGAAACCATTCTAGGGGAGGTTGGGGAAACCCCGAAGGGCTGGGCGCGGCTTGAGACTATGACGTTACGGCCCGGATCGGCTGACGATGTATCGGATGTAACAGGAGAACCGGGGCTTGGATTTATTGAACACCTATATCAAGCCATTGCGGATGGAGTGGATAAGAAGCCGTGGCGTGAAAGTATGGCGTTCGTATCGCCATATAACTCGGCAAGTCCGCTGGCGGACCTTGGTAAGGCCTGGGCAAAATCAAACTTGGCCGAGCACTGTAAGAATCTAGGTATCCCCAAAGAATTCGCGTCTATGGAGGAAGGTCAAGTCGTAACCCTACTACACGCGGTGGATAGAGGAGATTTGGCCAAGCTGATAGAAGGTAATGAGCCAGACTGGTAGTTTATTGGCGCGTAACGCGCCTCTTATAGTGCCAAGTGGGGGGCAACCTGTAGAGGAGGAAGCTACAGTTGTTAATAGTAACCCATTATCTCCCGATTATATGCCCCCCACTTGGCTAACAGATAAACCGACGCCCTGGTATCTAGTGGGATTCTTTGAGTTGTGTCTAGGTGAACTTGTAATGAATGGACAAACAAGGCAATTGGTACACGGATACCCATCGGAATTGAAGCCTGCCAAAAAGTTACTGGAGTATGGTATAGACTTAGCTGCTAGGACTGTACACTATACAGCTATGACGGTAGACGGTCCTGTCACATTATGGCGGGCACTTGAGAGGGTAGACCAGGTCAAAGAACTATGTGGGATGTAGATATGGTGGCTGTAGTGGGGTATTATATCCCACTAAAACGTAGGGGAGGTCAGCACGTTGGGGTCTGTCCTTTTCATAACGATACTGTTCCGAGCTTAGTTGTATATGATGATCATGCTTACTGTTTTGGATGTGGCCGGTTCTTTGACGCTGTGCAATTCATATCGGAAAAGGAAGGCGTTACGGATGGGCAGGCCAAACAGAAACTACAGGACCGTAGCCTTATAACCAGACAGACTGTAGAAATACAGCAGGAGAAACGTAGCCTTCCACCAATTAACCATGAGATATTAGATTACTGGTACGATTGTGGCAAGGCCCCTAACGTTCGAAAGTATTATTATAGCCGACTGCTTACAGACAAGTACATTGATTTCTATAGGCTTGGGTGGGATGGTACACATTATGTTATCCCTATATGGGAGGGTATGCCCGGCGTGTCAAAAGCCTATAATGTCAAATTCCGAAATAGTACAGGGGATATAAAATACTCAGGGTTGCCCGGTAGATCGGACCCTAAACTATTTAATAGTTGGGTTCTAGAGACCAACGCACAGGTCAAAGGGCCTGGTGACTGGAAAGCTATCATAATGATGGGAGAGTTTGACGCCATTCTAGCTACACAAGACGGTCTACCAGTGGTAAGTGGCACAGCAGGTCAAGGTGTCTGGAAACGAGAATGGACATTGGCTATGGCCCATATTAAGCGGATTTGGGTCGTACCAGATAAGGGGGAAGAAAGATCTGCCTATAATATAGCATCTAAATTCCTCAACCGTGCTACAGTACATACCTATTCAGGAGACTATGGGATGGATTACACAGAGTATCGTCGAGACCATACGCCCCAGGATTTCTGTACTGAGATTTTGAACATTGAGCCCTCACTGCTCCTATGAATATCGCCACATACGAAAGGTTACTGTTGTCTGCCTGTTTACGTGAAAAGGCTGCCATATATAGGTTGGCCCCAGAGGTCCCGGATACGTCCTTCTGGTTTGGCCCAGGTGACGTAGAGGCCTCAGCCCACTCTCTAATTTATAGGGCTATGGTAGCATTGTATCAAGACCAACAGCCCATAGATGTGGGTACAGTGGGCAAACGGCTGGCCCGAGACCTAGAGTTGGTGGGAGGGGAGGCGTATCTAGCCGAACTGGCGAATACCTTGCCGTCATTAGGTATACATAACATAGATGGACTTTCTGAATGGGCTACAGTGGTAGATGGTGCGGGGCGGTTACGTAGGCTCAGCCATGTACTATCTAAATATCAAGACCAATTAGATGACATAGATAAAGCCCTGCCCCGTATAGGGGATGTTGATGGGTTCTTCGCAGACGTAATGGAAGATATAGGAGACACAAGCAAGGCACTAACATCCTACCAGCATATATCTGTGGCTGGGGCCGAGTTCAAACGAGAACTAGACTCAGAGGCAGGAGGGGCGGCGGTATCCTGGCTGCCCATTGGGTGGCACGCTACACGTAAATATAACCTATTGCCAAGGTCGTCGCTCGTTACTCTGTTGGGTATTCCTAGTTCTGGTAAATCGCAGCTATTAGCTCAATTTATTCTAGGGGCGGCTATACAGTTAAAATACTATAACCTTCCTGGAGTCTGTGTTATTAACACCTATGAGATGAAGGGCAAACGTTATATCGCTCGAATGGCCTCTTGTCTATCTGGGGTTAACCTAAAATCCAGTCAATTAGGAGATTCGTCTACAGAAGACTACCATAACTTGAATGAGGCCAGGGAGTTTATCGAAACCTTGCCAATACTGTACGACGACGTAGGGGATATGACCTCTACGCAAATCGTAACACAGACGTTGGCATTAGCAGCAGAACACGGCCAGGTTCACGTAGTGGGGGTAGACTATGTAGAGTTGGTCCCTGATCCAGACAAGGGGTCGGAGGAGTTACGTATATCAAATATATTCCGCCAGGGCCAAAGACTGAGCCGTAAAATAGACGGGGCTGTAATAGTGTTATCTCAACCGTCTGGATTGGACCAGGACACCATGTTAGCCGGACCAGGGGGAACACGTTACTCTAGAGTTGGGGGCTGGGCTGCCGCAGAACTTCAATTAGAATTATGGAATCCAGTCTATATGAAGGCACAGGGTATGACCTTTCGTAAGCCAGACATCATACCTAATTTGAATCAGGCTTACGTATTTGTACACAAGAATAAGCACGGCCCGACTGGTTATTTTCCGTTAGAGTGGACGCCTGGGATTGTGCGGTTTGCCGACCCATCTATGTCTGGATTTGGAATGTCAGCGTTATACGATAAATTAGATGATCTATGGGGAACCAATTTCTGAAGAGTGTCAATGTAGATACAGCAGATAGTTCCGTTCATCTTATTGGGGGGCAGTTTGGTACTGTCATAACTCCCTACGGAAAGGTCACGTTTTCTAGAAGTGCCAAAGAGGAAAGACAAAGCAACCATTTTGATAATCTTGAGACTGATGTGCAAGAGGTGCTTCGTGATCATTGGTCCACTTATGGAATGACTCCAGAGGAATTAGCAGAAATACCGTATAGTCGAGGTATCATGAATATATGGCATATGAATGAGTATTGGGATATACCATATATAGAAACAGATAGAACGGTAGACTTGTTCTAATGATACAGTTTACATCCACATTGGCGATAGATTTAGAGACATCTTCCTGGTATGGAAACAGTCCAGACCCGCATAGGGATACGGTCCATCTAATATCTATCTGTAATGGGCAAGATGTTGAGGTATTGGAACCAGGGGATTGGCTGCCTCAATTATGGGCGTGGCTAAACGAGCCAGACCACGTAATGATAGCCCACAACGCCGAGTTTGACTTACGGTTTCTGTGGTCATTGGGCTACACTGGTTATCCTAGGCTATGGGATACTCTACTGATAGAACGTGTACTTACGGCCGGTCAGCTTGTTCGCAGGGACTTACAGAGTACACTATGGCGGCGATGTAACATATTGATAGACAAAAAGGACTTGGGTAAGTCCTTCAAGGATCATATCGGCGCGTTCACGGACGCCCAACTAGAATATTCCAAGAATGACGTCCTACATTTACATAAGCTACAACAGGCCCAGGAACGGGATTGTAAGAAATTGGGCCTTATGGAAACAGTAGAGTTGGAAAACGCCCTGGTTCCTGCTGTAGCTGCTATGGAGTATCTAGGGGTTGGGTTTAATACAGCCTTATGGGGGGACCTTGTAAGAAAGGAATCTTATATCGCTAAGGAAGCCGAGCAGAAGGCCCTTCGCCTGTTACCCTGTCACAATTATACGATGGACCTGTTCAGCGATAATTGTTCTGGCATAAATATAGGCTCCAATAAACAGGTCACCGAAGCATTATATGAATTAGGTATTAGGGTAGAAGATACACAAGAAGATACCCTGTTAGAGTATCTAAGAACCCATCCCAGTGCTACCGTTCTAAGGCATCTAATAGATTATAGGAAGGCTACCAAACGGATAGGATTTAACTACCCATCATATATTAATCCTATGACTGGACGTATACATACCCAGTACAATCAGGTTGGTCCTAGGTCTGGCCGGTTTTCTTCTAGTGATCCAAATCTACAGAACGTACCGGCATCAAAAGAATACCGTGCCCCATTCAGGGAACCAGAGTATCTATATGTAACAGTGGATTTTGCTCAACAGGAACACCGCATAACTGCACAGGCATCTGGGGACAAAAATCTACAGCGGGTATGCCGGGAATTGGACGTACACTGTGAGATAGCCCGGCTAGTATATAACGATAAGACTATAACAAAGAGTGACCCCAGGCGTAGAGTAGCCAAAGGGCTTGGGTTGGGTATGTCTTATGGAGCTGGGGCAGAGACTATAGCCAATGGGGCAGGTATTAGCAGTCGAGAGGCCCGTAGAGTAGTTAAGACCTATCGCACACTATTCTCGACAGCAGAGGCGTGGTCTAAACATCAAATTCAAATGGCTCAAGAGGAAGGTTACGTTAAGACACTGGGCGGTCGGATACGTTGGTTTCTAGACGTAGACCCAAACTCGTTCACGTGGCAGAACTCTGCTAGGAATAGCCCAATCCAGGGCACGGCGGCAGATATGATGAAACGGGCCATACTATATGTAGATACCGCTTTACGTAAATATGACGCCGATATAGTTTTAACTGTACACGACGAACTTGTGGTACGTGTTAGGAAGGGGCAAGAAGAAGAAGTTGTTCCAATTATTGTACGAGAAATGGAACGGGCCGGGCAGTATTATGTTAACTGTGTACCCACCCCAGTAGATGTTGCTATAGAGGAGTGTTGGGCTAAATGATAACCTGTGAACTTCAAGAGCTTATAAAATACGTCCGGTTCGTCAGGAACTTTGTGGGTGTAAGGTCGCTAAATCCGATCTATAGGCTGATGTGGCTAGAGACTACAGAATTCACGCTACGTATGCGTGGGATGGACGGTATCATTAGGACGGAGACGGAAGCTGGGGCTAACATTGGTTCTCAGTTATCTGTGTTAATTGACCCCAACCTATTAGCTACGATTCTGGGGACGCTGGAACCAGGTGGGGATATAGCTATAACAAAGAAGAGAAACAAGCTATTAATCAATCAGGGGGATACAGAACGTTGGGTATCTACAGCCAATCCAGACGATTTCCCACCAGACCCAATGGTACAGGACACTACAAAATTCACAGTCCCCTTATCTCAGTTTCTAGGCATTATAGATAGAGTGGGATTCGCAAAGTCTGAAACACGTGATAGACCCATTCTACAGGGGTTGTGTTTAGATGCAGATGCCGACCGTATATTGGCCGGGGATGGGTTACGTATAGCTGGAGCCTTATTGGAACATGATATACCATTGGGAGCTGTGTTAAGTCCACAGGTCTGGGAATGTCTACGTAGTTTGACCTATATAACGGATGTCGATGAGGTTGTTCTTACATATGGAGAAGCGGGCTGGTTCAAACTTGAGACGGATGCCGCTACTGTCTGGATTAACCGTATATCCGGTGAATACCCCACTGTAGCGTATAAGGCCATCGATTCCCTGTTAGAAAAGCCCGATGGTACGGTGCTAACTTTCGATAATGAGGTTCTGTTGAAGCCATTGGAACTAGCCTGTACATATGGTGACCTAGCCATAGAGGCCCAAGAATCTAAGGCATTAACGTTGGAAGTAAAAGATAGCCGTCTATGGCTTAAGATGCAGACTACAGCGGGAGGAATGGACGATTTAATCGAGTATTGCCAGGTAGAGGGACCAGATTCAATTATATACATGGACCCATCCCTATTAAGACAGGCGTTGGAAGCGTCGCCCCTGCCTGGAATAAGAATGACTTTGTGGGGGCCAGGTAGCCCAGCATTAATACAGGCTAAAGATCAATTAACAGCATGGGCAGTTGTGCAAACACCACTAGCTCCAAGCAAAGAGATACTAGACCAATGGGAGCATCCTGTGGTCAAGGAGGAAGATGACAACGGAACAGACGATTTCTAGCCTGGTTCTTTATTCTGGCAACTATATAGTATCGTTACGGGATACCGTAGAGGGCAGCATACAAGACCCTGTTGCTCTTTTCCATGTTCTAGATACCGAAATAAGTAAAAGCGTCAAGGAACGGGAGGAACAGAATCTACGGCTTTGTGCCCAATTAGCTTATGCCAATTTGTACTGGGACCAATTCCCATTAGATATAGTGGACACGTGGAGCTACAGTTTCTATACATATGCCAGTGATAAAACTGGGGGCTATCAGCGTAGTACGATAGATAATATGGTAGATGTGGGCAGGACTTTCCTATTGGGAGAGTTGCCGGAAGGCATACCAGAACAAGTAGAATTATACGATAGGACAGGCAATCCCACTGGTACGGTAGCAGATACTAGGGAACTTCTTTTAGAGCAATCTGCCAGTAAATTGCTCGTGGCGAAGGGCGCGGCTAAGGATGGTAGATTAGAGAGTAATCCAATAGCCCTGGGACAGCTATTTAACCCAGAGGTCTCGGTCCACGTATTGTCTGCTACTATACAGGGTAGATCGCAATTGCCCCCACCAAGGCCAGATAAGTTCAGACTAGCCAGAATAAGCTCATATATCGTAGCATATGAAAATGGGGAGGAACAAGTGGTGGCCGAATTAACCGGCAGCGACACCGCCCTGGTACGTAAGGCCCACGAGTACATTCTGGCCGCGTGTAAGGTAACAGAAGAATGACCGAATGCGTATGGCTTGCCTATACACATTATCTATGGCATGAGTACAGCCTGTTTACATATCCTAGTAACTCTTACACATGGTATAAACGGCTAAAGCGTATTACACATGGTAAAGTCCCGCAATTCACCTATGGAGGTGTGGTTCCATTCATTTTAAGGTTTCTGGCGGCATTGGATGGGTTTGATTGTCTAGTTGAACATCAAATAATAGAACCCGCCCATTGGAGAAAGGAGGCCCAGAATATAGCACAAAAGATTATCGTGGATAGGACGGATTTTGGACCATATGGGATAACGTTAGAGCCGGCGATTTACCTAGTAGACTCTAGCCAACATGCCGTCTTTAGTACGAAGATTCCGCCAGGTATAGTGACAATGGCAATCCAACTAATTAGAAAGGAGTAAAATGGACACCTATACTGAACTATTTGAAACAGAGGTCACCGTTACGGATACAGGACCAATTGTACGGGTAATTGTGGGACGTGGAGCCGATGCCCAAATCCACGAGTTTCCTTACAGCGACATTGCTATGCCAGACGACCCAATGCTGGTTCCCGATGACCAGTTGCTAGAACGAATTGAGCGCCATATGGCCGATGTAATGGAACCAGGGGCATTGAGGGGACGTAAGGTTAGCCGTCCAGCGGAGGGCAATGTCATTCTGGTGGGGGCGGAATTTACCTATGGGTAGACTCTACGAGTTAAAATATCCGAATACGGACAGGCCAGTATACATAGAGGATGCTGGACATCTGTTGAAGATATCGGGCATCCTTCTGCAGGGGCAGGGGGAAAACATACTATTGATGTCCCCCACAGCCAATCAGTTAATTGTCCCAAACGATATTTGCCTGGCGGACCCCACCCTGGAGGAGTGGTGTGCTATTCTCAAGCAGACGGATGATCCCGTATTCTTTAAGGATAATGAACACTGGAACCCCAAAGCCATAGTTCGTAAACAGCAGTATGCGATTAGTGGGGCCATTCAACAGAAAGTCTGGGCCAGGGATGGGTTTCAGTGCTTATACTGCGGGGCTAAAATGGGAGACGTCCAAATGACAGTGGACCATTTCATACCCCTAGAAATGGGTGGGGATAATGACTTGTCTAATTATATCTCAGCCTGTAAACGATGTAACAAGAAGAAGGGGGCTATAGGACCAACTACGTTCTGTAAGCAAGAGGTATTGGACTATGATGGGCTCTGGCAATACCTCCATGGGAAAAGTAGTCTTAGCTTTATCGGGCATTTGAGGTAGAATTTTAGTTTACAAGACCGGAACCTGTGGTATAATGTAAGTGTATTGGGGAACCTTTACATGGGGGAGGCACATTAGTGCTGTTTAGAAGACCTCTTGGGCTACTGCGGTTACGCGGCTTTTCACGATGTCCACAAACTTGTGGGTTAATAGCCCGCCTCCCCGCCAGGGCCGGGTATATGTGGTTATACTCGTTTGAAACAATACCCTAGGCTAACACGGTTTCGTGACTTACTATGTGTATTCACAAACTTTTGCTGGTTCGATTCCAGCCCGGCCCTCCTTTAACAATAGAATAGCGTGGCTTTGAATGGAACACACACACTTGTTGCCAAATCGGAAAAGGCAACGCCCTGGAATGGCGTTAGTATGGGTTCGAGTCCCATCGAGTATAGAAAATTGTTCTGTTGGCTACTACGCTATTGTATAAGAAAACGCGACGTGACTTAGTTTGGTGCTCACAATCTTTATAGCTCAATGTAAGAGCTATGGTATTAGGAACCATAGGTTGTGGGTTCAATTCCCACTGAGAGAAACAAATAAAGCACTACACGCCACCACGTCACTAGAAAGGATCAACCCAGACCTACATAAAGCTCCTCCGATAGTTATTGTGTGTGGCGTTCACGGTGCAGTGGATTATTATTGACAATGGTCTGGGGCGATGGGCAGCCCCGGGAAACCGGGGCTGTTTCTTATTATGACTATATATAAAGCAACGGCAGCTAAATTAGAGGTTTCTACGGATGGTAAAGTCTGGGAGGATATAACAGATTTATGCGGCCCTGTGGAGTTATCTACTGCATATAGTCTAGTCTAGTCGAGTTATATCGGACTATTGCTGGAGCTCCTATAGAGTTCGTAGCTGTAGATCATCCCAAGTGGAAGTTAAAGTTAACAATAGCAACCATAAGAAAGGAGTAAAATGGTAGAGCAATCTCAGGCACGGATGGCTTTGTGGAGATCATTTATGGAGGTTCCCCATAAGGACTATTCTAAACTTGTTCCAGCCTTGACTGGAGCGTTACAGGAGGACCCCGATTTTACAGCAAGGGCTTGTGTATATATGGCCCAAAAGTCAGCTATTCGAGATCAGCAGGACTGTGCCATTATAGCCCTGCTACAGAGCAATCCGCTGATAGTAGGGGACTTTGATCTGGCCCTGGATTATCGTAATGCTGGTCAGGCGCTACTCTTGGGTAGTGATGTATACAGTACAGAGCCAGATAACCTCGATGGGTTGCCCCCATATCGCATCTTTAGGATTGAACGTTATATCCGAGAGTCTAGCAAGAAGCTGCCCCGTAGAATGGCCACCATTATGAAACACTATTATGGGATGCTGGAAGGCGACCACGGCCGGGCCGATGGGGTTATGCTACAGAATAGGTCGGCGGGTAAGGCAGTGTGGCGTCACTATCATATGGATCCCGAACAATGCCCATATCTGCATGCTTTGCTATATGGTCCTGTACCAAAGGATAGCAAATTGGGTGTTCTCAAGCAGATAGCCAACGCAGATAATCCCAGGGAACAAATGCAATTGGCGGTTGACAATAGGATAGACGACCGCATCCTACAATCTGTATTGGACGGGTCAACCGCTAGCTGGTTGATTAGGCTAGCCGTTATGACCCCCACCCAAGCACAGAACATCCGGGCAAGGGTCGAGCGATTGGGGTTACTCAATATTCCAGAGTTTAAGCAGGCTTATATTGATAAAATCAGCCAGGCCACTAAATCAGTGGCATCCAGTGACCACCGTAAGAGCTCCAAGGGATCAGATAAAGAGGTAGATGCCGCTATGGCTGCATCCCAGGAAAAGGCTATTGCGGCTCAAGAACCAATTGGGGGACAGACAGACATTTACCTAGACCATAGTTATTCAATGCAGGTGCCCATCGAAGAGGCTCCAAGATTCGCCGAGCGAATATTGCCCTTGTGCGAAGACGGTAAGATTTTTATCCATAACGATGTGGCCAGACAGCTTAAAGTAGCTGATACTGGTCATCCCTATCAAGACGTTAAGAAAGTCCTTAGGGGTGTCCGGGCTGGTGGTGGCACATTACATAGCGAGGCGTTCAAGCTATCACGTAGAATGGGCAGAAACCCGGATAAGATCGTATTGTTAACGGATGGGGGCGAGAATCGTAATCAGTTGTCTAGAGAATTGAGGCAGTATGAGGAGGAAACAGGTAAGACCCCTGTATTGGTAATGATACAATTTCGTGGTACGGACCCCAATGTTTTGCAGAGTTATTTGAGACAGGAAGGCTATACAATTCAAGTATTTCCATTCACAGGGGACTATTATATCTACGATCAAGTGACAGCTCTATTGGGTGGACCGGCCGTTACTTCAATCTTGGATGTAATTGTACAGACAGAGATTCCCCGCATATTGGAGGTTAAGAATGGCTAAGTTCAAGATTCCTTACCATAAGGAAACGGGGCAACCAGCACATGGGGATGCCTGGTTTGTGAATAGCTATGGTGAAATCTGGAGTAAATACTACCAAGAGAGATATGCACTACGGGTAGCCCGCCCCTTCGTGTCTACGTTAAAATTGGTGGATTGGTTCAGCTCTCGCAGTACAGGGGGATTAGTATTCGAAGACATACATGGTATAAAGTTTAGATTCACGGTCAGGGATATGGTGGAAATGATTCCACATATGAACGGGGATACAATCTCTGGTAGATTTGGTTGGAAGAAGCAGGGAACAGCTATATACAATACGTGGATTGGACCAGAGGATGTCTAGTGGGGCTAGTTTATTTGAGGCACTGAATAGGCTAGAACAGCATACGCTCCGTCCCTTTATAGCTCCCATTCTGGACAGTGAAACTACAGAGGTATTCATTGTCCAGGATGGGTTTCCCTATACATTTAGGGTACGAAACTGGCCTGTGGGCTGGTGGAAAATGGACGCACATCCCACCCTTGAACACATGGCTGAGCTAGATCGGGAGGCAACACCAGAAGAGTATCTGCGTTTTCTAGTCTCCTTGCGGCACATAAACGTTATAATGTTGTATCCCCTCTCTGATACTACATGGTTATGTACTCCCTACAATGCTAGTGATGCCTCACAAAAGGGCTGGAAAGAAGCCATCCCAAGACCGATACATCTAGTTCGTGGGCAGCCAGTCCCATTGGACCCTGTGTCTGCTGGTGTACTGGGTGGGAACTTGTTGTTTCATCTATATCCGTTTCTGTCCAGAGAAACCACTCCTGATATGCTCCGGGCCAGAGCATTGGTACAAGATAGACTAGACACTTTACGTAAAGTCAGGGAGCAGGCTAGGCAACAACAGGCTCTTCTAGAAGACCGTAAACGCGTAGAGGGGGAGTTTCGTTATCAGCTGTCTTTAGTTGGAGCAGAGCTGTTAGATTGGTCCAATGCCAGCGACGGGTATAATGTGACCTGGGAATATGGTGGGGCCAGACATACCGCCACTATATCTAGAAGTGGTATGGCAATCTCCGCTGGTATCTGTATGGAAGGAACAGACAGCGAGCATGACTTAGCTTCACTAGCCTTGGCTATGCAACGTGCTCGAGAACTACACAGATTCGATATGGATGAGGGGCTATGGATATAAGAATATTCTTTTGTCTTGTGCTTATAGTTATTGTAAGCATTATAATAAACTCTTGTGCTCCTAGCACAAAGCTAGTTACGCCTGTCGAGGTTATTCGAGAACCCATTATACAGGGTGAGGTATTTTGGGTGGATGGGCCACAGCAGACCTATCAAGTGACCAGGTTTATAGATGTAGACCATAATAATATATGCTACATAGTGTATGCTAGGGGCATAAGCTGTGTCCCTATGAAAGGACAGTGAATGGATATCGTTCTGGCTGGCTGCGGAGCATTGGGTAGTCAAATAGCTATGCACCTGGTCGGGGATCACACCCTACATCTAATCGATAACGATAGGGTTGGAGAAGAGAACATTGGGACATCTGCTTATAGTAGAGTACACATTGGGATGACCAAAGTTCAGACATTGGCGGAAATGCTATATCTTAAGAATAGTAGAAGAACCAACCCTATATTTGTGCGGGTAGAAAGAAATATACGATGGTATCTGCCGGCACAGGATGGGGAACCATTAGTAGTAGATACATTTGATAATCCTGCTGCTAGGGGATTTACACAATCCCCTCTACGGTCGACTATACACATTGGGGTGTCTGTGGATAGGGTTGGGCTAATAGCGTGGAACAACAGATATCCTATGCCACAAGAGGAAGTGGAAAATAACCCAGTATGTACCCATCTATTAGGTGCAAGGATACTGAGATTAACAGCAGCAGCAGCTACCAATGCTATAGAACGATTTATTGAAACTGGACAACAGAGCGAGCTGATCATTACAGAGAAGGAGGCTCATGAGACGTATATTGGTCCTCAGCCCTCACATAGATGACGGTATCTTGGGGGCTGGAGGTAGCATACCATATTTTATAGGCAGGGGGGATGAGATTTACTATACTGTATTCTCTCTTTCTACACAGACTATAGCCCCAGCAGTAGCAACAGCAGAGGTGACTAAGGCTGCCCATGTTCTAGGAATTCCTGTCAACAATATAAAAATCTATCGTTACCCCACTAGGGACTTCCCACGTCAACGCCAAGGCATTCTAGAGAATTTGGTTGAAATGCGTGGGCAGGTAGATATTGTGTTGACTCCCAATACGTTCGATATACACCAAGACCATGCTACTGTAACTAGGGAGGCTATGCGTGCATTTAAGCATACGTGCATATTAGGTTATGAGCTCCCCTGGAATAACATAGACTTTGAGGCTGCTGGGTTCATACAACTAGAGGAACCGGATGTGGCGCTTAAGACAAGCGCCCTAGAGTATTTTGAAAGCCAGAAGGACCGGCCGTATATGCAGGGAGATCTTATAAGGTCCTTGGCACGTGTCAGAGGCGCGCAGATGGGATGGGACTACGCAGAAAGCTTTGAGGTTATTAGATGGATCGTCAAATAGGCAAATTATCGAATACGCAAGTTAGCATGTATCAGCAATGTCCGAAACTTTGGTACATTAGTTACATATTAAAAATCAGGATGGAGGAGAAACCTCAGCCCCTGTGTTTTGGCATCGCCCTTCACGATGGGATGGAGGCACTGTGCCACGGATGGAAAGAGGAAGAATATCCTGCCGTAATGGCTAAGCAGGTTTTTGAAAAATCCTATAGGGAGGGAGAAGGCAAGGGGCCGAACCCGGAGTATTGGATAGCTATTGGGAGTCGCTTGATTGACAACTTTGACCAGAAATTACAGCAGCTGAAGTTCGAGCCAGTAATCAGTGAGCAGATGATGGCTAACGATCATTATGTCGGGAAGGTGGATTGCATTGGCATGGTCGATGGTGTAAGAACTGTTATTGATTGGAAGACGGCCAGTAGACCATACGAAGACAGGGATGTCGAATTGAGCGATCAGCTAACAGGATACGCCTGGTTAACAGGATGCCATAATGTGGCCTTCTGCGTGGGCGTCAAAGACACCGGAGATATATACTGGTATTCAACAACACGCACTCCACAGCAGGTATCGGAATATGAGGATAGGATTTTAACATTGAGGCACGAACTTAAGACTAGGGCAGAATTCCCTGGCCGTCATAACCGGGAGGCGTGTATGGCGTGGAATAGGAAATGCGACGCTTGGCTGCTTGGCGCATGTGAAGGATTAGATGACTTCTGAACAAGAAATGTTAAGGAAATCTCGAGCCAGGATTATGTTGGATATCCATGTAAGCCATTTCTCCTATACCCCCATGTTAACATTATTTATGTATAGAAAATCTTGTAGCTAAAACTACGTTTTTTCAAAAATGCCCGAAAATCGCCATATTTTTACAAGTCGGTTCAAAAAACGTAGGATTAAAACCCCCATATGTGGGTCAAATCCTACATTTTGCTAATATTTACCCATATATAGGGGTATGATAAGATACAGGTAGTTTATACTTTGTAAGGGACTTTTTCGTGTTTATTGCTATACCCCCAGGGAGTATCCATGAAAGCTGTTGATTTCTTAAGTCCACTGGAAACTTGTCTACCAAAAATGCGTCTGCAGGCCGAGTGGCTAGAGCTGAGCGATATCTATGGGATGCCCGGCGGATTTGCCGAGCACTGGCGATTTACCGTCAGGGACAAAATCAACTGGCTGTTCACAGAGGTGCGACCCAGAATGTGTCTTGTATGTAGTGAACCTTTCACTACATTTCATTTGCACCACGCTTTAGTAAGCCGGCAGGACGTTAGAGGCTGGAAGCCTAATTTAAGATTGCTCATAGATACAGAGCTCAATCTTGTCCCGTTACATGAGGATTGTCACCTGAGTAGCCCGCCCTCCCGAGAGGATTGCTGGGACTATCAATGTAGTTTCTATGGGCAAGAGATTATGAAGAAATGGTATTACGATCTACCCTGGAAGACAGAACCACCTAGGAGGCTATAATGCAGCATCACGTCGCTAGAGTAGAAATGGAATACTTCCCACTGGTATCCGTTAATCGGGCCTATGTGAGAAATAATCCCAGGCTGGGACATAAGGAAGACGTAGACCTATGGCTAACAAAATTCAAAGCAGAGCTGAATAAAGAAATTGGAACGAGATTGCCGGTAGCCCTGGATACCCGACCTAGGCTAGAACTTAGTTTACTATGGAGAAAAAAGCGGGGGCGGATACCGGACGCAGATAATTTTGTCAAACTACCCAAAGACATTGCCGCTATATGTCTGGGGATAGACGATTGGTTGATCGATCAAACCAGCGACACCACTATATTAGAGGATGGGGATAATTGGCTAGTCTATACCCTACACTGGTCAACACCGGATAGGGAACTACAGTCACAGGAAATCCCATATAGTGCGAAATCGATGGGACCCCTGTTGAGCCAGGGATGGATAACTAAGCTTAAGCTACAGAATATGGATATGTGTATTGGGTATGGCTCTGCCTATTGTATGACCTGTGAGGCCTTGGAATATTGCCCAGAGTATTTTGACCCCAGTGTATACGAAGACTGTCCATGTAAGAAATGTGATATTGAGATTTGTCCCTGTAGAGGTAATGACCCGGAGTATGAAGAGCGTAAGAAGAACATACTTAGATGGTGGAAGGCCAAGGGCGTTTAGATCCCGATATCGTCTAAGTCAATGGGGCAGCGCATGGTCACCCCAAACTTGGGATGCACAAAGAACATACGTTGACTAGACCGGTTAATTTTCTTTATCCTCTTCGCTCCGTATGCGCTAACACCTGGCATAGCCCCATTAGCAAAATGCTCTATATCTGGTGATTCCCAAGTGGCCTCTGTATGGAAGTGTGCCAGTAGAGCGTAGTCCGGAACAATCATACATTCTTGTAATTCTTCTACCGTCTTGGGGCTAGCTCTACGGATCATACGACGTTGGGCCAACCTAAACATCCCTACATAGTTCCTGGCGTCTCTTGTGGCCCCGTACCAGGGGAATCCAGCATAGGACCGTATATCTTCACCATGTATAGCAAAAAAGTTCCACCCTTGTATGTTATGACGTACATACCAGCTTTCAGGTATAATCCAATCTATATTGGGCTGGTCCTGTAGCATCATTTGCATTATGCGGTAGCACATATAGTCGAAGTTTTCTGTGGGGGACGACTTACGTGGATCACTGGTCACACGCCCATGATTCCCTGGGATGCCAATAAATGTCACTCGTGGAAATTGCTCCGCTAACATTAATAGCCCATGACCGCCTATATCAGCAGCCTGTAACGTTTGCTTAACTACCCCCAAGTCCACCCTGCCCTCATGCCCCGGCCGGAGGTGGGCGTGCTCTACCCAGTCTCCTAGTCCGAACACAACTACATCGCTGATGGGAAATGCTTGATGTTTCACTACACTGGCAAAGGCCGTGAATACATGGCGCATTCTGGCCTCTGCTATTTTACTGTTGTATTCCCCAAAATCCTGAACTAGATCGACTGGCGTTTCCTGCCCTAAATGTACATCCGATAACAGGAGAACGGCAGTCTGTGGGGTTTCTGCCTGTGGGGCTTTGGGAGGAGAGCTGACTGGGGCTAACTTGAGCACAGAAGACATTTCCACCAGGGTTTCTCGAAGCCAGGCCTTCTGCCCAATTTTTCTATTTAGATACTCGATCTCTTTACGTAAAGCCTGATTCTGAAGCTGTAGGCTCTTGATGCCTGTTTCCTGCTCATATGTAGATTGCGCCAAAAGCTTGGGGAAGGTCAGCCCACGTCTGGCCATTGCCGAACGTAGGGTTGTGGAAGGTATGTCAAGAAGACGGGCCAGATCTGTTGGAGTTGTGCACCGTGGAACCAGATCGATGGCGTGGCGAAAGATTTCGTCCCAATTATAATTTGTCATAGTACATATATTATACTACAGGTTCCTGTCCTGTAAACTAGCTTGAATTTCCCGCCTGATTTTATTAACGACTTTAGAATCCCCCAGTTCCCCTTCCAAATCCCCAACTAAGTCTACGTGAGGACCTCCCTCCCATTCATTCAACGCCATCAATCGCGTAGTGGTAATAGTCTCCCAACTAATACCGGCTTGAGCAATGGCGCGTTCTAGGCCTTGTGCATATTCCACAAGCAACTTGTATCCTCTCTCAACCCACTCTAGTACAGCTATTCGTTCTACGGCCTTGTCTAAGGTCTCGGAGAGCGCGTAGTTCTCATCCACAAGTTCCTTACATTGGGATTGTAGAGATATAATCTGTGTACTATCTCTCTGGTCCACAGTGATGAGTTGATCGCGTAGGTCTCGTATCTGCTCGTCCTTGTATCGTAGATTAGCCAGCAGATCATCGGTAAGTGCTGTTCCAGCATCCGAACTGATACGTTTCTCTTCCGTCCGCGTTTCACGGACTTTGGCTAGATATGCCAACCAGCCAGGTATAGATGCCACGGCAATAGTAACCAAAAATTGGCCTATGGCGATCCAATCTATATTATTCATAGACCAGTTCAAATATATCTGAAGACCACTCTTCTGTGAAATGGGGACCAAATGGACCGAATGGGGTATACGTAATTGTGCCTCTAAATTGGCATGGCGATGTGGACCCTTCCGGTATAATCAGAGAGAATTTGAATGTCTTATCTCCTGCCTCAATTGGGCACGCTTCCTGACCAAGCTGCGTCACAAGATTTGAGCACTCTATTTCATAACTACATACCCCTCCCATTGGCCAGGCCGCACTACGTGTAAGCTCTAATATAGCCCTATCCGGTCTTATGTCTACTATATGCACGGGCCTCTTGATGCTATAGAACATGCCATCCCCTGTAGCACTAGCAACCGTCACAATCAAGGCCCATCCTATTAGAATGGCCTGAGAGATTGCTAAAAAGCATATCCATTTTTGTGTTCTAGATGACTCCATAAAGTTCTTCATTGAAATACCTCTATTAATCTATCCAAATATCCGTTCAAATCAAATGTAGCCCACTGGGACCCGCCACCTAATGTGAAGATAGTAAATCCCAATACCCTATTATTATGCTGAGCGTTCCATATATCTATTCTCGACTTGAACTGTAAAATCTGCTCTACATAATGATCCCAATTCCAGCAGGCATCCTTCCAACCCGCGTTGGGATTTAACCAGCCATCCGGGCTTATGTGTACTGCCCCAGCTTCCCCGAATACATATTTTGGATACAACCCATGTTCTCGAAATACGGGATCCCAAGATTCCATAGCCCGTCCAGCATAGTGTCTAAAATTATCCTTCATAGTACAATAACCATCTGGACGCGAACCCCAGTAGGAATGGTAACCAAGCGCACCATCTGCCTCGATAGCCGCCCGAACAGCAGGTAACATTAATTCTACCTGTTCGCCATGTTGAGGATTACCCACTGCCGCATTTAACACTAGCGGCCTAGCTGGGAAGCCCTCCTTTCTAAGCTCTTCGCAGAATTGGGCGTCAAACTCTGTTATGCGTTTTATTCCATCGATATCGTCTGTGGCTATCATTTCATTCAACGATTCCACAAAATCCACATAGTTTGCGTTTATGAGAAGGGAGTCTAAGAAAGTCTCCAACCATTTGCGGGGACCGTCTGTCTTATTGATGAACTCGCCCTGGTCGGCCCGCCATTGTCTGAATACCGTTAATGTATTGGGGGATACCCGTTTGAATTCTTTACAGAACTCAATATTCAATACTGTTTTAGCTATCCCTGGTCGAACAGTCTGTACATACTCTATATCGTTTTGAACACGCTTCTGCCAATGTAACCCCACTACATTTAGACCAGGAGGAGGCGTTTCCGCAGGCAATATCAATCGCCAACTCTCCACCCCATCGTAGGCTTCATCCAGCCATCCCTCTGAACCATCAATAGGATCTAGCATCCAATAGGCTGTCCCTTCCCGCCTAACAACTAGCACAAAATGCTCTAGCGTAGTTGGCTTGACTTCTGCCATAGCACAATAACCCTTATCTAACCATTCGTCTACATTTGTAGGGGAGGAGAGTTTCAACCCAAGTTTATCTTCAATCCAAGTCCAATAGGGGCGACATACGGTGTAACCATTGGCAGTCAATGCCTGGTTCACTGTAGCAGGTGTAGCCCAAGCATCTTTCTTATAGAACCTAAGCGCCATGGCTAAACACGTTATAAAGCATCCCATTTGCCCTATCGTATACTTACAAGTGGCTGCTCCAAATCTCAATCCACTCCATAGGGCATTCTTTTGACACAACACTAATTCGGGGGAGGGGGTAGTCCCGCTATCGTAGACAATATCTGGATAGTATGTATTGTAGAAATCCTTTAGGGCAACTTCCCCTCCGGGCCAGGCATTCGGTCTAATGACGATAACCCTACGTTCCCCAAGTTTGCACCCTATCCCAGCGTCGTCAGCACTGAATCCAATAGTTCTTCTTTTAGGGAAGTACTCCCGCATAGCATCTAATGCTTCTTGTTCTGTTGCGTCTGGTGGTAATAGGACATAGGTCCGATCGTATGGTTCCCGTGCTGGATTCTCGCACTCTCCTGCAGGCGGAACGATCACAGTCCCGACTTGTACCAGCTCTGCATCATCCCAGTACGCATCGTTGATCTTGAAAGGCCAACGCACTTTGGCCCGAATGAATACTGTCACCTTGTTGCCCCGTGCTGTCGCCTCGACCTCAACCGGCCGACTGTACCCATTGTAGCAGTACAGAGGGTCGCCCCAGGCTACACTCTCAGCGTATGGGTTAGTACCACCGGTAGTATCAATTCCCACCGTGAAGCGGAAATTCCTGTTGGCGTCGTTCTGTGACTCCCCGTTATCCGCTGGTATGTCGGCTTGCTCCAAGCACACATTCTCGCCAAATCCGACCAACGTGCCCTCTGACCATCGAGCATCACCCGGGTGTGGAAACCCGTCTCCGTTGTGATTGCTCCAGGCGTGTCCATAGACACTGAACCTGAGCTTGGTGCCCGGTGCTACCTGCACTGTCTGCATAAAGCCCGCGTCAAATCGACCAAAGGTCTTGAACATCATAATACCCTTGGCCCCGCTCCGTGCCCGTCGATGAGCCCACGCATCCTTCACTTCTGGCAAGTGCCACTTGCTCTCTTCCAGTCGAGCCCACGCCACCCATCCTGGAGGTGTGAACACATTGCCGACCGCGATCTCCTCACCCGAGAACGATCCGTCACGTTGCTCAGTGAACACGCGCACCCTATGGCTATACTCCTCTGCCCAGTCCGCCTCAAACGCCCCGTTTTGCAACAGATTCTCTGTCACTGAGCTACCTCCTTTTTCCATTCTTGCCACTTGGCCTCCAGTTCCTTTGACCGCCGATCTCTCGGCCACGCCTTACGCCTCTCTGCTAGTTGGATCAGTTTCTCAACGTCTGCCGTGTCTATCTCTAGTGTGTACGTGGTATCCTGATCCCATTCTACTCGAGTGCCCAATTTGCCGTCTATAACGACTTGCGACTCCCTGTAACCACCGAGTTGCTTTGTCTCCTCTTTGGTCAGTTGCAATACGTCGTCAATACGTAACAACTGATTCATCTCCGAGAGGTGCGCATTCTCAGGCAAGCACCTCAATAGTTCTAGCCTTTCCCATGCTGTTAGCTGTAACTCCACTTTTCTCCTTCTATTGATTGTTCGATTTTCTTGTGCTCTACACTTCTGCGAAAACGGCAGGCCCGTTCATTTGCAAATTCCCTACCTCTGAGTCAATCGTCGCTGTCGCCGTAATCCAAATAATCCATTCATCCGTATCTACGTCTATAGCGTCATTCAAGCTGGTTTCCTTGATCAACCAGTCAGAGCCGCTGTCTCCAGACGTGTTAAAGCTGGCTAGTTCTGTGGCCGTCTCTGGATTATTGGTAATGTCCACTTTGTAGATTTTGACTGTCCAATAGTCATTCCCATCGTTTCTTCCATCGACATAGAGCGTCTGTTGCCAATACACCAGCGTACAATCTTCATAGACCGTAGCGGCAAAAACCGTCTGTTCTGCCCCGCCAATACCACCCTCAATCGACCAGCAGGAGTCAGTCACCTCTGCAAATGTAAGCAGATACCCGCTTCCAGATATATCTCCAACATCACCCGGCTTGTACCGTGTCCCATCAGCCACGAGCACCTTCCCGGCTGTTACACCGTCGCCGTGCACAATTCCCTTACCAGACGAGATATTCACATCCCCAGAAAGGCCAATATTACCACTAACGTCAAAGTCGTAGGAAGGATCAGTTTTGCCAACACCAACCTTTCCATCGTCCGTAATCACAAAATCGGTTGTACCAGTTCCAAGCCAGAGAACATCATCGTCCTGAGCAGAATACGACACGCCCATCCCGAACGTATCGTCTACATTGGCGTTCCCAGTTCTATCGAATTTGATAAGTGCATACCCGTCATCCACCAGGTTCAACAAGTAGGTTCCGTCAGCGTCACCACCGATTCCTACCGGCCCGCCGAACGAGGACTTTGTCGCACCTTCTGACTTAAACGCCCAGTTGTTCGTCGCACGGTCTAGCAATTCCTCAACGTAAAACCCGTACTGATTGGTTGCTATCCCAGACCCAGCAAGGTCTCTGGCTTTATAGTGGATCGCATTGGTGATGGTTCCTGCGCTCTGCTCAATAGCCGACGAGAATCCCATCAGCTTCGTAACTGTACCTGAGCTGGCATAGTCTGGCCTAGACTGGAAGCCCGTTATATGACCATAGTCCTCAGAGCCGTCAAAAACCTGATTAGCGTCAAACGCCGCATGACCGCTGGCATCTGCACCGGTCACTGTTTCCTCAACAACTATCCCGTGAGAATTTGCCGCTGGTGATCGAGTACCACCAACCACAACACGCGGGCTGTTTGACGAAAAAGAGTTGTTGCCTACGATCAGGACTTTGTTTGTATTGTCCCAAAAGAAATCTGAATTATCCTCTTGCAATACTCCGTTCGTGCCCAGGAACAGTACCGATCCCGCTGTGCCGTCTGTGTCTGTGGTCCCAATGTTTAATGATCCACCGTCCCCTGCACCGCTATGCTCGTGTGCTGCCAACCCGCCCTGCGCTCCTTGTGCGCCTTGACTGCCGGTCGCGCCCTGCGCTCCCTGTGCGCCTTGCGCTCCTTGTGCGCCTTGCGCTCCCTGTGCGCCTTGCGCTCCTTGTGCGCCTTGCGCTCCCTGTGCGCCTTGCGCTCCTTGTGCGCCTTGTGCCCCCTGACTGCCGGTCGCGCCCTGCGCTCCCTGTGCGCCTTGTGCCCCCTGACTGCCGGTCGCGCCCTGCGCTCCCTGTGCGCCTTGTGCCCC
>Ga0180435_10000383_pt1 | contig 46033 bp, 37 predicted proteins | sample SS_ome_3_FD_132467 | JGI IMG/M metagenome (GOLD analysis project Ga0180435, IMG submission 132467) | Hypersaline lake sediment archaeal communities from the Salton Sea, California, USA - SS_3_S_1 metaG | ecosystem: Environmental > Aquatic > Non-marine Saline and Alkaline > Hypersaline >... | reverse complement strand
GTGTCGCGCGGCAGCTTCGAGGAGGACGACAAGCAGCGGATGGAGTGGGCGCGCGAGTGCCTGACCTACTTCCTGCCCGGCAGCTACCCCGGCTTCTTCTACCCCTGGGGCTGGGGCTTCATCTACTACGTCCGCAACTACGAGGACGAGAACAGCGAGCGCGTCTACCTCGAGCACTTCGACGACTTCATCGCCGAGTACAAGGGCGAGGCCCAGCACGACGTCTGGGAGCGCTGGCAGGAGTACTTCATCGAGCGTCCGGCCATCGAAGGCGTCACCGACTTCAAGAGCTTCTACCTCCACTGGCGCGACTGGATCCGCGACCTGAACGAGATCCACTTCGGCGGCGCCGAGCAGGCCGAGCGCCTGATCGAGATGGCCGAGAAGCAGGTCGGCAACGGGAAGCACGCGTACGCGGTCGAGACCTACGCCCGCGCGCTGCAGAAGGACCCGGGCCACCCCCGCGCGATGCTGGGCATGGCCGAGGCCTGCCTGGAGGCGGACCGCGAGGACACGGCGATGTACTACTTCCGCGAGCTGCTCGCCTGGACCGCCACCCAGCCCGATCGGAGCGCGAAGGTCGAGGGCACGGGCAAGACCGTGGAGGAGCTGCGCGAGACCTGCATCGACGAGATGCGCGTCGTCAACCGCAACATGGCCGACGACATGGTCGCCGCGACGGCCGAGTACCAGACCGCGATCGTCGACCTGGCGAAGCTCTACGTCGAGGAGGACTTCCCCCTCACCGCGGCCTTCTTCGTCAAGCAGGCGATCCGCTTCGCCGGCCCCAACGAGGACCTGGTGAAGATCCAGGACGAGCTGCGCGCCAAGGGCGTGGACCCGCGCATCGAGCGCGATCTGGTCGTCGACGACGAGCTGTCGCGCTGGGAGTCGTTCGACGCGCGCCTGTGGAAGAAGGGCCAGGGCAACACGCTCGTCTCGCGCCCCTCGCGCGCCGCGGCGATCATCTCGTACCTGGACGCGCCGGATTCGCTCGACTACCGCTTCGAGGCGAAGCTGAGCCTGACGGGCGCGAGCAACTTCCCCGTCTTCGGCATGTTCTACGGCGAGCGCGTCGGGCGCAGCCGCCAGATCGGCTACATCCCCTTCGAGGGCCTGTGCGAGTTCCGCCTCAAGGGCGAGGAGCCGCAGATCAGCGAGGAGATCGAGTCGGTCTTCCTGACGCCGGGCGACGAACTCGCGATCGCGATCGAGGTCACCGGCAACCAGGTCGAGTACTTCGTGAACGGAGAGTCCGTGCTGACCAAGCTCTACCCCGACACGGCGCTGAAGGGCCGCGTCGGCTTCTTCGCCTGGAACACCGAGGTCACGGTGTCCGACATGAAGCTGACCTACTGAGCCGGGCGGCATGGCCCGGGCGTCGCGGCCCGAGTAGAATCCGGGAGCTGCCGGCGCAGGATCGCGGCCTCCGAATGAGCACCGACCGCCGCACCTCCTTCTGCTCGCCCGCTGGCGTCGCGGGGCGTCTCGCGGCCCTGGTCCTGACCGGCGTCCTCGCCGGCTGTGGCGGGGACGCAGCACCGGACGCACCGGACGGGCCGCCGACCCCCGCGCCGCGCACGGCGAAGGGCGTGATCCTGTTCTGCGTGGACACGCTGCGCGCGGATCACCTGAGCTGCTACGGGTACGAGCGGCGCACGAGCCCGAACATCGACGCCTGGGCCGCGGGCGGGACGCGCTGGGCGCGCGCCTACTCCCAGGGCTCGTGGACGCGGCCCTCGATGCTCTCGATGATGACGGGCCTGTATCTCAGCGATCACGCCGAGATCCTGCCGCGCTCGCAGCCCACGATCGCCGAGATCGTCAGCGAGGGGGGCGTCCAGACCGGCGCGTTCGTCGCGAACGTCGTGCTGTCGAAGGATCGCGGCTTCGAGCGCGGGTTCGACCACTTCGAGATGCATCGCGACCGGACGGCCGGCGTGCTCGTCGATCACTTCGAGGCCTGGCACACGGAGATCGACCAGGAGCGACCCTGGTTCGCCTGGATCCACGCCTACGACCCCCACTCGCCGTACAGCGCACCGCACGGGGACCGCGTCTACGCGTGGAACGACGAGATCCCGCGCCAGGAGCCGTGGATGAAGCGCTGGTCCAACCAGGCGGACATGCTCGAGGAGCGCTACGACCAGCTCGAGCTGCGCAAGGACCGGCTCACCGCGTTCCGCTGGATGCGCGAGAACGTGAACGAGTACGACAACGAGATCCACAGCGTGGACCTCGCGTTCGGGCGACTTCTCGACCACCTGGACCAACTCGGCGTCCGAGACGACGTCGTGATCCTGCTCGTCGCCGACCACGGGGAGATGCTCTTCGAGTACCCGGAGTACGACTCGCTGATCCGCCGCAAGGGAAGGCGCCACGAAGGCGGTCTCGACAACGGCCTCGGCGACTTCTTCATGCTCGGGCACGACGGCTACTTCTACCAGCCGACCTGGCGCGTGCCGTTCATCGCGAGCGGGCCCGGCTTCGAGGCCGGCGTCGTGCGGCGAGAGCTCGGCTCGAACCTCGACGTGTTTCCCACGATCGTGACGGCGTTCGGTCTCGAGCCGCCGTCCGTGCTGGACGGCGTGCCCACCCAGGCCGACCGCTACGCCGGGCCGGACGCCGTGTTCGGCTGGTCGCTCGGCGCGGCGGCGATGGTGGAGACCGACGGCGTCTGGGCCGTTCGGACCGAGGACCGCTTGAGCGACCACTACGTCGAGATGGACGAGCACTACTTCGAGCTCGTCGAGCCTGGGGACGGCCTGGTCGAGCGGCGTCTGGGCGTTGCGCGGCGCGAGCGCCTCGCGCGCATGGCGGCACGGATCCGCGCCTGGCGCGCGTCCACGCGCTTCGAGCACCTCCGCGGCCAGAGCGCCGAGGATCTCGAGGCGCTGCGCGAGCTGGGCTATCTCGACGACCTGATCGACGCGCGCGACGAAGGCGACTGAACGCGCCGGCCGGTCAGGAGCGCCGGTCAGTAGCTCAGTCCGTTCTTGCGCAGGTGCACCGTCGGGTCGCCGTCGCGCTGTCTCGCGCCCGACACGACCTCGCCGAAGACGACCGCGTGGTCGCCGGCGTCGTGCTCGCCCGTGACGCGGCAACTGAACCAGGCCAGCGCGTCGTCCAGTACCACCGGCCCCTCCTCGGTGGCGCGGTGCGCGACCACGTCGAACGGCCCCTGGCCCTCCGGCACCTTGCCGAAGAAGGGCGGCATGCAGTGCTTCGATCCGGCGTCGAGCACCGACACGGCGAAGTGCCCGCAGCCGCGGATCGCGTCCAGGTGATCGCGCCCGTGGGCGACGGCGACGACCACCGTCGGCGGGTCGAAGCCCACCTGCTGCACGAAGGATCCGAGGAACCCGATCGGACCCGTGGCGCCCACGCTGGTGACGACGAACAGGCCGGAGGGGATGCGGCCGAGGGCCTGGGCGAGGGGCGGGTGGGCAGTGCTTTCGGACATGGCGCGGGAGGTGCGATCTGGGGGCCGTGGAAGGGGCCTCGGAGGGCGCGCCACGGCTGGCTTCGGAGCCTCGAAAAGGCGATACTACACGGCTTGATCCAGGGCCCGAACGGCGCGCTGGAACCCCCTCCCGACCGCCTGCGAACCGTCCATGTCCGAGACCGGATCCGAGCCGCCGCAATCCGCCGCGGGAAGTCAGTCAGCCGGCCACGTCGAGCCGCGACTGATCGAGCGCGAGATGAGCGAGAGCTATCTCACCTACGCGCTCAGCGTCATCCACAGCCGCGCGCTGCCCGACGTGCGCGACGGGCTCAAGCCCTCGCAGCGGCGGATCCTGGTCGCGATGAACGACCTGCGCCTGCGTCCGAACTCCAAGTACCGCAAGTGCGCGAACATCGCGGGTACGACCTCCGGTGAGTACCACCCGCACGGCGAGTCGGTGATCTACCCGACGCTCGTGCGCATGGCGCAGCGCTTCTCGCTGCGCTACCCGCTCGTCGACGGTCAGGGCAACTTCGGTTCGATCGACGGCGACCCGCCCGCGGCCATGCGCTACACGGAAGCGCGCATGAACGGCGAGGCGGTCGAGATGATGGCCGACCTCGACAAGGAGACGGTCGACTACCAGCCCAACTACGACGAGCGCCTGCTCGAGCCCGTCGTCCTGCCCGGTCGCTTCCCGCAGCTCCTGTGCAACGGCTCGGACGGCATCGCGGTCGGCATGGCGACGCGCCTCGCGCCGCACAACCTGCGCGAGGTCTGCGGCGCGATCCGCGCCGTGCTCGCCGACGCGAGCATCGGACTGGCCGAGCTGTGCCAGATCGTCACCGGTCCCGACTTCCCGACCGGCGGCATCATCATGGGCCGGCGCGGGATCATGCAGGCCTACACGACCGGGCGCGGCCGCTCGATCGTGCGTTCGCGCTACCAGGTCGAGCCCGCGCGCGGCAGCAGCACGAAGGAGCAGATCGTCTTCACCGAGATCCCCTACCAGGTCACCAAGACCGGGATCATCGAGAAGATCGTCGAGGTCGTGAAGGACGGCCGGATCACCGGCATCGCCGACGTGCGCGACGAGTCCGACCGCGACGGCATCCGCCTGTGCGTCGAGCTCAAGAAGAACGAGGACCCCGAGGTCGTCGTCAAGCAGCTCTTCCAGTTCACCGAGCTGCAGAAGACGCTCTCGATCATCAACCTCGCGATCGTCGACGGCCAGCCGCGCACGCTGACCCTGCGCGGGCTCGTCGACGAGTACATCCGCCACCGCAAGGACGTCATCCGGCGCCGGACGCGCTTCCTGCTCCGCAAGGCGGAAGAGCGCAAGCACATCGTCGAAGGCCTGCGGATCGCGGTCGACAACATCGACGAGGTCATCCGGATCATCCGCGCGAGCGCCGACACCGACGAGGCCAAGCGCGAGTTGATGAGCGCGTTCAGCCTGTCGATCGCGCAGGCCCAGGCGATCGTCGACATGCGCCTCGGCCGCCTCACCGGGCTCGAGCGCGAGAAGCTCGAGGCCGAGTACCAGGCGCTGTTGACCGAGATCGCCGACCTCGAGGACATCCTCGCGCGCGACGAGCGCGTGGTCGCGATCATCCTGGAGGACCTCGACGACCTCGAGCAGAAGTACGGCGACGAGCGCCGCACCGAGGTCAGCCTCGAAGAGGTGGACGGCAGCTTCGACATCGAGGAACTCATCACCGAAGAGGTGATGGTCGTGACCTTCTCGCGCGACGGCTACGTCAAGCGCACCGGCCTCGACACCTACCGCGCGCAAGGGCGCGGCGGTCGCGGCGTCAAGGGTTCGGAGAGCAAGGAGGGCGACGCGATCCGTTCGCTGTTCGTCGCCGGCACGCACGACTACGTGCTGTGCTTCTCGAACCTCGGCAAGGTGTACTGGCTCAAGGTCTACCAGTTGCCCGAGGGCGGTCGCACGAGCAAGGGCCGCGCGATCCGCAACCTGCTCGAGCTCGCCGACGGCGAGGCGATCCACTCGGTGCTGCGCGTGCAGAACTTCGACTCCGAGGGCTTCGTCGTCTTCGCCACGAAGAACGGCACGGTGAAGAAGACCGCGCTCGAGGCCTACTCGCGTCCGAAGAAGACCGGCATCCGCGCCATCGCGCTCGTCGACGACGACGAGGTCGTGTCGGTCGCGCTGGCCGAGCCGGGTGACACGGTGCTCGTCGCGTCGGCCCAAGGTCGCGCGGTGCGCTTCGACGAGGAGGCGGCCCGCGCCATGGGTCGCGTCTCGCGCGGCGTGCGCGGCATGCGCCTCAAGGAGAACGACGAGGTCGTCTCGATGATCGTGCTGAAGAGCGACGCGAACGACTCGAACGTGACGCTCGCCACGGCCTGCGAGAACGGCTACGGCAAGCGCACGCTCGCGTCGGACTACCCGATCAAGGGTCGCGGCGGTCAGGGCGTCATCAACATCAAGGTCACCGAGCGCAACGGCCCGGTGGTCGCGATGCGTGCGGTCGTCGACGGCGACGACCTGATGTTCATCAGCAGCAGCGGCATGATCGTGCGCACCAGCGTCGAGGAGATGCGCCCGATGGGTCGCAACACCCAGGGCGTGCGCCTCGTGAGTCTCAAGTCCGACGACCAACTCGTCGGCATCGAGGCGGTGAGCGCGGAGGACATCGAGTTCCAGGCGCGCAACGCCGTCGAGGAGGAGGCCGCGCAGGCCGCGATCGCCGACGCGAGCGCGGGCGTGCCGAAGGCGGACCCCGAGACGGGCACCGACGACCAGGGTGCCGACGAAGAGGGCGGCGACGACGCCGCGAGCACGGACGAGGAGGAGTGACCGTGGGACTCAAGGACCGACTCGAGGCCGACGTGAAGGAGGCCATGCGCGCGAAGGACGCGCTGCGCCGCGACGTGTTGCGCATGACGCTCGCCGAGGTGAAGAACCGCGGCATCGAGCTCGTCGGCAAGGACCTCTCCGAGGACGACGTGCTCGTCGTCGTGCAGAAGGCCGTGAAGCGCCGCGAGGAGGCCGCCGAGCAGTACGACGCCGGCGGTCGCCCCGAACTGGCGGAGAAGGAGCGCGCCGAGGCCGAGATCCTCGTGGGCTACCTGCCGAAGATGCTCGACGCCGACGAGACCCGCGCCGCCGTCCAGGCCATCGCCGTCGAGCTCGGCCTGACCGAGAAGAAGCAGATGGGCCAGCTCATGAAGGCCGTCAAGGAGCGCCACGGCGCGACCGTCGACGGCAAGCTCGCGAGCCAGGCCGCGGGCCAGGTCCTGAACTGATCCGTACGGCGTCAGGCACTTGTTCGTCGATCGACCGACCCGAAGTGCCGCACGAAGGAGGGGGCCGTCTGGCAAGACGGCCCCCTCCTTCGTGTCGTCCCGGCGCTTGAGACGGTGCAGCGGATACCGGACACCGTGCCGCACACCACGGCCCGTCGACGCGATCGAGCTGCGGCACGCCCTCTGGGTCGCGAGTCGATCTGGGTTCGCACGCTGCTCGGGCACGACGTCGACGCGGGTCGTCGAGGTGGTGGGCGGCACCGTACGCCGAACCGGATGCCGGATTCCGTGTGCGCTTCCGGTCCATCCGGCACTGGACCCGCGGCGCCGCCCCGGGGGCGGTCGCGCTCGAAACTCCAACCAAGCTCGCCATAACCTCCCTCGATCGCCGTTCCTTCGTTCGCTCGAGCCTCGCCGGTCTCGGGGCCGCCGGCCTCGGCGCTGCCGCAGCACCCGCAGCCTTCGCTCGCACCACCAGTGCCGCTGGCCTCGCGCCCGCTGTGCGCGCGCAGGTGGAGGCGCTCGTCCCGGCCGCTGGGCCGGGGGTCGTGGCGCAGAAGGCCTTCGCCTGCCAGATCGACCTGGGTATCGAGCTGGTCGTCGCAGCCGTCGCCGACGGATTCCCGCTGTTCCTCGACTTCGGCGCGGCGGCCTTCGCGATGTACGGGTTCACGGCCACGATCGTCGGCTTCCACCAGGACTTCCCGACCACGCCTTCGGCCGACCTCGCGACAGGTATCGTCGCCGCGTACCAGTACCTCGACGCGGAGGCCGTCGCGGTCGGCATCCCCGTGGGGTTCTCCACCGTCCGCCTGGTGGCGACCTCGCCGGTGCAGCTCGGGATCGTCGACATCGAGGCCGAATTCATTCGCAACGGCGTCGTCGTCGCCGTCGCGCCCGGGTTCGCGGACCTCGACGACCTCGATGTCGACTCCACCCGTCCGCCGAACGTGAATGCGGGCGTCGGCATCAACACCGTTCCGGTGGGTGGTGACGATACGGACTCGCTGCTGCCGCCCGGTACGTGCAAGAAGGTCTACGGGACGGACAGCAGCGGCAACTCGTACTGCTGGGACACCTGCAGCTTGACCGAGCCGCCGAACTGAGCGCGCGTGGCGTCGGGCTCCGCCGCTGCCGCTCGTGGCGCACGCGCGCCTTCGACGACAGCAGCGGTGTGCGACACCCAGTGGCGGTATGGCAGGATCGCCGCCCATGTCCGCGACGCCGACCAGCAGGCCCTCCGACCACGTCGTCGAGCGGCACGGCGGGCTGCTCAAGCGAACCGCGCTCGTCTCGGGCGCGACGCTCGCCTCGCGCATCCTCGGCTTCGTGCGCGAGGTGCTGTCGGCGATCCTGTTCGGCGCGGCGTCGCCCATCTTCGATGCGTTCCTCACCGCGTGGCGCATCCCGAACCTGATGCGCCGCTTCTTCGGCGAGGGCGCGCTGTCGACGAGCCTGCAGACCCAGCTCACCGACGCCGACGCGAGCCGCGGCGATCGCGCGGGCGCGGAGCTGTTCACCGCGACCCTGCGACTCACGGTCTGGGTGCTCGTCGGCGTGTGCCTCGTCATGGCCGGTACGCTCGAGATCCTGCGCGTGCCGCTCGTCGAGTCCGGCCTGATCGGTGAGCCGGAAGGCGCGCGCGCGGCCATCGACCTCACGCAGCGCATGCTGCCGTTCGTGCTGCTCATCTGCCTCGCGGCCCTGTGCGCGGGCGGCCTGCAGGTGCGCGGGCACTTCCTGATGCCGGCGCTCGCGCCCGTCGCGATGAACGTCGTCTGGATCAGCGCGCTCGTCGCGATGATCGCGTTGCGCGGTGACGAAGCGCCGAGCGACGCGCGCGACCTCGAGCTCACGCGTTGGCTCGCCTGGGTCGTGCTGCTGTCGGGCTTCGTCCAGCTCGCGGTGCAGTGGCCCGCCCTGAAGCGCGTCGGTCTGCTCGCCAAGCCGATCTTCCGACCCTTCGCGCCGCTGCCCGCCGGGGCGTTGAGCGTGTTGCGCACCGCCGCACCGCTCGCGCTCGGCGCCGCCGTGTACCAGATCAACGTGATGATCGACGGGCTCATGGCCGAAGGCCTCTTGCCCGACGGCGGTCCGACGACGCACTACTACGCGAACCGCATCCAGCAGTTCCCGCTCGCGCTCATCGCCATCGCCGCGACCTCGTCGGTCTTCCCGAAGCTCAAGGCCTTCGCCTCGGTCGGTCGCGACGGCGAACTGCGCGACCTGCACGACCGCGCGCAGATCGGCGTCGCGTTCCTCGCGCTGCCCGCGAGCGCGGGCCTGTTCGTGCTGGCCGAGCCGATCGCGATCGCGCTCTTCCGCCACGGCGAGTTCTCGATGGACGGCGCCGTGCGCATGGGCGGTGCGCTCGCGATGCTGTCCTTCGCGCTGTTGCCCGCCGGCGCGGTCGGCCTGATCAGCCGCGTCTACTACGCCAAGGGCGACTTCACCACGCCGGTGCGCGTGTCGATCGCGATGCTCGTGCTCAACACCGCGCTCAACCTCGCGTTCGTGCTCGGCCTCGGCATGGACGTGGACGGCCTCGCGCTCGCGACGGCGCTCACGAGCTGGGGCAACGCGCTCGTGCTGTGGCCGGGCCTCGCCTCGAAGCTCGGCCTGCCGACCACCCGCGTCGATCTGCTTCCGCGACTCGGCCGCATCGCCTTCGCGTCGGTCGCGTGCGGAGCCGCGGCCTGGGGCGTCGCCCAGGCGCTCGACGGCAGCGGCGCGATCTGGGTCACGGCCGCTGCGTCGGTCGCGGGCGGGGCGACCTACTTCCTCGTGGCAGCCGGGGTCGGCGTGGGTGAAGCGCGGGTGGTGCTGAAGCGGCTGGTGCGGTCCCGTTGACGATCCGAGTCGTCGCCCGAGCTCGCATTCGGACCCTCGGCGCCATGCGGGCGCCACGTCCCGCGGCCACCTGCTCGCCACGCTGCCCCTCGACCCGCTCCTCGTCGGCCTCGAGCTCGACTTCCAGAGCGTGGAGATCAGCGCGCTCGGCGTGCGTCTGTCGAACCTCGCCACGCTCGTCGTCACCCCGTGATGGCGGCGCGAGCGCAGTGAGTGCGGCGCCGCGTCACTCGCTCGCGCCGAACACGACGCTCGTCGCGCCGGTGGGCTCGAGGTCGAGCCAGCGTCCGGCGTCGTCCAGCTTCGGCATCGACACCTCGACGGGGCCGGCCGGCACGAGCTGGCGCGTCGTCTCGCCGGCGCGCACGGTGAACGCGAGGACGGTGACGCCGCGGTGGCGGACGACGACGCGCTCGTCGGAGTCGGACGCGTTCGTGATCTCGAGCCAGGCGCCGGGCTCGGTCGCGACGACGCGCAGGGGCTCGGGGTTCGGGACGCAGTCGACGAGCGTCGCGAAGTGCCCCGACTCGGTCTGGACGGTGAGCGCGAAGGGCTCGTCGCCGAGCGTCGGCAGGTCGAACGCCCCGCGTCCGTCCACGGAGGTGCCGCCGCCGTCGCGAACGGTCCAGACCTTGGCCGCGACCGCGCGACCGCTCGCGTCCTCCACCGAGCCGGTGACGGACTCGCCGTCGGTGGCGCGCTCGGTCGCGACGCCCAGGTAGGGGCTGGGGACGGCGCAGGGGTCGGTGGACGCGCAGGCGCCCAGGAGCGGGGTCGCGGCGAGGAGGGCGAGGGCGAGCGGGTGGGGGCGAGGCATGGTCCCTCCGGGATCCGGGTGACGGCGGACGGGCCGCGGACGGGCGCGGAGCGCTCCCGCGGCGGGTTCGCACGAGGGTATCCGCGGCCGTCCCCGGGGTTGCGCAGCGGGCGGGGACAGTGGGGCGCGAGGTCGCTAAATGCGCTGCATCTGCGACTCAAGTGCGGCTCTAATTTCGATTCGTGCCCGGTCACCGAGGCCGGAGGCAGCACGTCTTCTCGGTCGGCGACGCGAGCGCCCGTCGATGCGCGCGAGCAGCGGAGCGTTCGACCCGCGCGCTTCGCTTCGCGCCCGCCCGGTGCGCCGTGGGGCGCGCCGATGCACGCGCTCGGCCCGTCTCGAACGCTCGACCCGGCCACACGCTCGCGTCGTCGCGCACGCTCGCTCGCGCAGCACCCGGTTGCGCGGTTGCACCGCTGGGGTCGGGGTGACGCGCACTCGCAGATGCGGGTGTGCACCCTTCGCGTTCGTGCGTGGGCGCGCGCCGTCGTCGCGGTGCCCGTGAGGCGCGTCGGACGCGCGCGCGTTCGACGGCAGGATCGTTGCAGCGCTCGGGAGGGTCACCGCGACAGCGGCGCGGCGTCGCATCACGCGCAGTGACCGCGAAGCGCTCGGACGCCCACCGCGCAGCGAATCGTGCCGTGCTCCTCGAACGGCGCGTCAAGTCGGCAGCGATGGAAACGTGCTCGCGTTCAATGCGTCCGGTACCCCTGGTCGAACCGCGCGTTTCGATGCAGACTGTTCGCACCGATGGACTCCGTTCACGCGCCCGAACTGCCGACCGCTGGACGAGCCATCGACCTCGAAGGGTGGGCGCTCCACGTGGCGCGCGCGCACGCGAGTCGCGGCGGACACGCCGACCTCGCCGGCAACGATCCGAGCGGTGCGAACCGCAACGGATCGGGGGGTGCCGCAGCGCGCGACGCACACCACGCGCCGTCCACGCCGACCGATCCGGGTCGGCGCGCCGGACGCGAGTCGGGCGTGATCCTCAGCCGTCCGCGCATGGACCTCGTCGCGCGCGTGCTGTGGAGCACGGCGACCGCCGCGTCCGTGCTCGAGGTCGATCGTTCGACCGCGGTCCGCGACTGGTTCGACGACCTGGCCCTGGGCCGCGTCGTCCTGCCGGCGCACGCCCTCGTGCTCCCCGAGGGCGCGGGTGCCTGGCGCGGCGGCGTGCGCGACGCGCGCCCCGTGGACCTGCTCCGTCTGGACGCCGAACAGCTCGCCCGGACGCTCGCCGTTCCCCGTGGCGTGCGCGCGGACGGCGCCGTCGTGCGCGAGCGCGCGCGTTGGATGCACCCGGCGCTGCGCAGCGTCGCGGGCACGGTGGACCGCGCGCCGTTCGTGCACGGCTGGATCAACCTGGCCGCGTTCGTCGAGCCGGTCCAGCGTTCGGCGTTCTCCGACGCCGGACGGTACGAGGGCACGGGACCGCTGGGAGGGTCGGGGCCGGCGGGTCGCGCGATCGCCGCCACCGGCGCCGTCGACTGGGTCGGTCTGCGCGCCGCGGTGCGTCGCTGCGTCCGCCTGTTCGACGGCCTGCTCGAGGTGCACGGCGGACGCGTCGACGACACGCGCACCGACCTCGAGTGGCGGCGCATCGGCGTCGGCGTCGCGGGCCTGGGCGCCGCGCTCGCGCGCCTCGGCGTCGACCTCGGCAGCACCGCGGCCGCTCAGACGGCGCGCCGCCTCGCGCTGTGCGTCACCGAGAACGCGCACCGCATGAGCGTCGAACTCGGTCAGAGCCGCGGCGTGTTCCCGCGCTTCGCCGAGACGCTCTGGGCCGAGAAGGAGCTCCTGCGTCGGCACGGCCTGGTCACCTGTTCGTGGACGAGCGACGGACTGCTCGCCGCGAGCGGTCTGGGCGAAGGTGTGATCGACGCACCGCACGACGACGACGGACGCGGCGCGCTGCACGCGCCCGCGCTGCTCGACCAGGTGCGCGTCCAGATCGAAGTGCAGCGCGCGTTCGAAGGCGTGGCCGTGATCGAGCTCGCCGTCGGCGCGAATCACGACGGCGAGGTGTTCGAACGCATCGCGCGCGAGCGGGACGTACAGGCCGTGCGCTGCGTCGAGACGCGCACCGCCCGCGCATCGCAGCACGCCGATGCACGGAACGCCGACGCATGGAACGCCGTCGCGCAGTCCCCCGACCTCGAAGGCGCTCGCGGCGCCGGGGAGCCCGATCACGGCGAGCTGCGCCCCGCGCCGCGCGATCCGTCGCGCGACTCGTCGCGTCGCGAATCGGGCGTCCACGCGAGCGACGCGGCGCCGAACGGCCGACGCGCGCGCTTCGCCGCACCGCACTCGATGGAGAGCGACGGCTACACGATCGCGCCGGCGCTGCGGCTCGACGTGCGCACCGAGCGCGGTCCGTGGCGCCTCGACGTGGTCTACGACGAGGACGGCGCGCGCGAGCTCGAGCTCGTGCTCGTCAGCGGCCCGCCCGGGCCGGACGGCTGGCGCCTGGTCGACGGTGTCAACGCGGCCCTGCGCGACGGTGCACCGACGCTGACCGCGGCGCTCGATCGCGCGAGCCCCGCGACCCCGGGCGCGGCGGACCTCGCGACGGTCCTGCGGCGCTTCGCGGCGCGCGATCGGATCGAGGCCTGACCGACGGCGGGCGCGCCGCTTCGCGCGACGGCGAAGTCGCGTGCCTGGCGCACCCCGGGCGGTGATGCGCGCACGCGAGCGACACGATGAAGGAAGCCGAACTCGACGCCCTGCTCAACGCTCTCGTCCCCTTCGCGCAGCAGCAGCTCGCGAAGCGCTCGGGCTTCCATCCGTTCGGCGCGACGCTGGCCGCCGACGGTCGCGTCACACCGGTCGCGATCGGCGGCGAGGAACCCGCGGACGCCGCGAGCGACATCGAGGCGCTGCTGCACGGCTTCCGCTCGCGCGCGCGCGAGGACGACCTGCGCGCGGTCGCGCTGTGTTGGGACGCGACGATCACCGAGGGCAACACGCGCACCGACGCGATCGCCGTCGGGCTCGAACACGCGGAGGGCGACGCGATGAACGTGTTCGTGCCCTACCGCAAGCGGCGGTTGCGCGGCTACGCGTTCGGCGAGCTGGTCGCGGGCCCGCGCGAGGCGTCGGTGTTCGTCGAGCGCGGCTGAGCCGTCGCGCGCGGGGGCGGCGACGCCATCGATCTTCGCGACGCCGTTCTCGGCGGCACGGGCTTGGCCGACTCGGACCTGGACGACGCAGTTCTCAGCGACGCAGCTCGTCGGGGTCGCGCCCCTGGCGCAGCGCGTCGATGAAGCGCGCGGCGTCGGGCGGGAAGGCGCTCACGTCGAAGCGGTCGAACTCGAGCCGCGTCCCGTCGCGCTTGCTGAGCACGAGCCGGCTGCCGAGGATCGTCACCTCGTACTCGCGCGGTTCGAGGCTCGGCTCGCGCGTCACGGCGCCCTCCTCGTTCGCGTTGTCGTGCCCGAGCACCGTCGCCATCTCGAGCGTCTCGCGCTGACCGATCCGCCAGTAGTGCACGCCCGCTTGCACGACTTCGCCGGTCCGGCCGAGGCGCTGGGGGTCGAGCTGGCCGTGGATCGTGAGCGAGGCCAGGCTCTCACCGACGAGCAGGACGCCGCCGACCTGGCGGAACGGGTCCGCGCCGGACCCCTGGCGCATCGAGACGAGGCGCCAGCCGCCGACGAGCTTCTCGCTGAGCTCCGCGATGCGCTTGGCCTTCGCGCGCAGCACGGGGTCGCGGATCTCGTCGGTCGGGTCCGCCTCGTCGCCGTCCGCATCCTCGTCCTGTGCGGCTCGGGCGGCGGAGGGCGGAGCGGCGGACCACGGCTCGGCGGTCACGGCCGCGGGCCCGGGTGCATAGACGGTCCGCGCCGTCGGGGCGAAATGGCCGGCGAGGAGGCTGGCGGCGACCACGGCCGCCAGGGATACGAGCTTCCGATGGTGCATCACACGGGTTGCGCGCCCGCGCCTCGCAGAGCCGGAGTGCTCGCCGTAGGCCAAGGGCTGCGCAGCGCTAGAGTAACGGCTTCGCGCAGGCCCCGGCGCGCGCCCCTCGTCCGTCCCCCGACCCACGACCCATGGATCTTCGCATCGCGCCCCGAGCGGGCGTCCTCGCCGCCTCGTTCGCCGGCGCCTTCGGCCTGTTGGCCGCGCCGGCCACCGCCCAGCTCGGCGGCTTCGGCGGCGGCTCGTCGAGCGTCGCGACCGACCTCTACCACCGCGTCGAGGGCGACCAGGTGCGCGTCGTCATCGAGTTGGACGTGGACGACGGCTTCCACGTCTACCACCCCGAGGTCGGGCCCGGGTTCGCGCTCGGGACGACGGTCACGCTGACCGCGCCGGGCGTGACCTTCGGCGAGGTGGTCTTCCCCGTGCCGGACGTGGAGGTGCAGGAGGGGCTCGGTGACGGCGGCTACGACGACACGTTCGTGTGGGGGCACCACGGCGTCGTGCATCTCGTCGCGACGGGATCCTTCGACGGCGAGCCGGTCGAGTTGATCGACGACGACCTTTCCTGGTCGCTCGTCGGACAGGTCTGCGACGCGAACGGCTGTCTGCCCTGGGAGGACGACGCCGTGAGCGAGGGCGGCGGCGAGGGCATCGCGAGCATCGACGCGGTGTTCGACGCCACGGACTGGAGCGCGTACGACGCCAAGTGGCCGTACCCGCTCGCCGAGCTCGAGCCGACCGTGATGGAGATGATCAACGGGGGCGGCGACGCGCAGGCCTTCGTGAACGAGCGGATCGCCGCCTACGAAGCGGCCGTCGAGGCACCCGTCGAGGATTCGAGCGATTCGGACGCGGCGACGACGCAGGACGACGCGCCCATCGGCGGCGGCTTCGGCTTCAACGTCTCGCAGAACAAGGCCTTCGCCGAGTTCTTCCACCGCGTCGACGGCAACCAGGTGCGCGGCGTGCTGCGCATCGAGGTCGACGAGGGCTTCCACATGTACCACCCCGAGGTGGGGCCGGGCGTGGCGAAGCCGACGGTGGTCGAGCTCAGCGCGCCGGGCGTCGCCTGGAACGAGGTGGTCTTCCCCGAGCCCGAAGCCGTGCTGCAAGCGGGCATCGGCGACGGCGGTGCCGACACCTTCGTGTGGGGGCACCACGACACGTTCGTGTGCTTCGTGACGGGCGAGCTCACCGGCGGTGCCGAGGCGCCGAGCGCCGACGAGGTCGAGGTCGCGATCACCGGCCAGACCTGCGACGACGGAGGCTGCGTCGACTTCGAGGACGCCTTCACGAGCGACGGCGACGGCAGCGACGTGGACGGCGTGGATCGCCTGTTCGCGGACGCGCCGTGGGCGACGCTGTACGACGATTGGCCGCACGATCTGGCGTCGATGGCGGTCGCCGCTCGCGCGGAGTTCGGCATCGCGGCGCCGGGCGGCGGTGTCGACGGCGTGGCGAAGGGCGTCGACCTCGGAGCGACCACGGAGACCGTCGAGCCGGCCACGACGGCGGGCTCGACGGACAAGAAGGGCAAGGGCGGACTCTGGGGCCTCATCACGCTCGCGATCGGCGGCGGTCTGTTCGCGCTGGTGATGCCCTGCACCTACCCGATGATCCCGATCACGATCAGCTTCTTCACGAAGCAGGCCGAAGCGCGCAACGGTCGCGTCTGGCCGCTCGCGCTGGTCTATGGCGGCGGCATCGTGGCGATGTTCACCTCGATCGGTCTCGTGGTGCTCTTGATCGACGTGTTCGCGTCGAGCCTCGGCCTCGCCGAGGGCGACGCGGGCCAGTGGATCATCGACGTGGCGCAGAGCGACTGGTTCAACATGATCATCGGCGTGATGTTCGTGTACTTCGCGCTCGTGCTCTTCGGTGCGATCAATCTCCAGCCGCCGCAGTGGGCGATGCGTCTGGTCGGCAGCGCGCAGGGCAAGGGCGGACTCATGGGTCTGTTCCTCATGGGGCTCCTGCTCGTCGTCACCTCGTTCACCTGCACGGCGCCGTTCGTGGGCTCGATCCTCGGCGCGGCGGCTCAGCAGGGCGGTCTTCGCGTCGTCGTCGGCATGGCGGTCTTCGGCCTCACGATGGCGTTGCCGTTCGTGGCACTCAGCCTCGTGCCCGGCAAGGTCAGCAAGCTGCCGACGGCGGGCGCGTGGATGAACACGGTCAAGGTGTCGCTCGGCTTCGTCGAGCTGGCGGCCGCGTTCAAGTTCATCTCGAACGCCGACGTGGACGCGGGGTGGGGCATCCTGCCGCGCGAGCTGTTCCTGTGGATCTGGGCCGCGTTCGCGCTGCTCGTCGCGGTCTACCTCTTCGGTTTCATCAAGGTGAAGGGCGAGACCGGCGAGATCGGGCCGGCACGGATGGCGGTGGCCTCGTTCTTCACCGTGCTCGCGACCTACTTCGGCTTCGGCGCGCTCGGAAACCAGTACAGCGGTCCGGGCGCCGGGATCATGACGGCCCTCGCGCCGCCGTACAGCAACGAGACTCCCGAGTCGAAGGAGCTGTCGGAGCTGCGGGCGGACCTCTCGGCGCTCATCGAGTTCGTGCAGTCCAACGGACTCGCCACCGGACCGGGAGTCGGCGCGAAGGGCGGGATCGAGCTCGTCAAGCGCCCGATCGTCGTCGACGACAGTCTCGACGACGCGACGGCGGAGGCGCTCGAGAAGGACAGACGCGTCCTGATCAACTTCACGGGCGACACCTGAGTGAACTGCCGGATGGTGGAGAAGAACGTCTTCACCGACTCGGCGGTCGCCGAGATCCTCTCCAACTACGTCGAGGCGCGGCTCCACACGAATCGCGACCCGGCGCTCGTGGAGCTGCAACGCGAGTTCACCGCGCGCACGGGCGAACGCTCGATCGCCCAGCCGATCTACATGATCTACGACCCCGAGTCGGGCGAGATCCTCGGGCGCCACGACGGTGCGTTCGACGCCGCGGGTGCGATCGAGTTCCTGTCGCGGGAGGGCTGAGACCGGCGCCGGTGTCGCGCCGACTCAGCGCGGCACCGGCCGGCTCTCCGCGATCCGCCACGCCAGGCTGAAGCCCGACGGGTCCTCGTCGACCAGCGTGAACACGACCAGGTGGTCGTGCGTGTCGTAGAGCAGCGTGCGCATCGCGTAGGTGTGGCCGAGGATCGCGGGGACCGTGCGATCGAGTTCGAGTTCGTCGATGCGCGCGGCGTCGGCCTCGTCGAGGGAGCGCTCGCGGCGCGGTCCTTCGATCGGGCCACCGCACACGTCGCGCAGGAACGCGTAGGTCTCGCGGAGACGCTCGTCCGCGGTCGACGGCGGCGCGCCGCCCATCACGACGGCCAGCTCAGCGAAGGGGACTTCGCCGAGATCGAGGATGAGTCCGGAGCGGCGGGGGCCCTGGGCGCCGGGGCTGAGTCCGGGCCCGGGCTGCAGAACGATCTCCGTGCGGTCGCGCAACGAGTGGCTGCGGTTCAGGAACGAGTAGAACGGGCCCTCGTTCACCTCTTCGACCAGGGCTCGCCATTGCTCGCGATGGAGCAGGCGCGTGAAGCCGTAGCGCTTGGCGAAGCTGGCGCCGTCATCGGCGACGATCTCATCGAACCGTGCGCGAACGGCGTCGTCGACCTCGAAGAGCTTGGGCCGAGCGACCCGGCGCACGCGATCGAGGAACGCGATCAGGTCCTCCACGCCCAGCGCGGCCATCCACGCCGGCGCCGGCGGTGTGTCCTCGAAGCGCGGCTCGGGGCGGGTCGACGCGCCACCGCTCGTGCCCGGACGCGGGCGCTGCTCGAGCTCGCGCCACGCGAAGGTCGCGCCGTACTCGTCCAGCGCGAGGCACCGCATCGCGACGACGCGGTCCTCCGTGAACTGCTGCACGGTCCGGACCAGGAACGCCTCGCCGACGCGGCGCACTGGCGGTCGCATGTTGTCGCTCCGTGTCTCGCGGAGCGACCGAAGGCGTTGTTTGAACGGACTCGAGTGCTCCGCTTCCTCCCAAGCGCGGTCGGCCCAGGCCAGCTCCCACAGCTCGTGCTCATCGGGGTCGAGCCAGGTCGGGACGCTGCGGTCGTTCGGCGTGAGGCGCTCCAGGTCGACGACGCCGAGCGGGACCACGATCGCCCAGTTCCATCCCGCACGCCGCGACTCGAGACGGCGTTCCTCGAAGGTGAGGCTCGGTCGATCGTTCTCGTCGTGCCCGAGCGTGTGGAACGAGAAGTAGGTGCCGTTGCCGATCGCGTTCAGCGTGTTCTGGGGTAAGGAGCCGTCGAGCATGCGCATCAGGCCGCGTCGCTCGCCCGAGTCGGGTTCGAGGAAGGCGCGGTGCGCCTCGACCAGGCTCGCGTCGGGTTCGAGGAGCAGCTCTTCGAGCCGTCGTTGCGTCTGGTGCGCCAGGGTTCGGAGCGCGAGGACGTCGAGCTGCTCGAGCGCGGCGTCCGAAGGCCCGTCGTCCGCGACCTGCGCCGCCGCGAGCGCTCGGCGCTCGCTCCCCGAAGAGCCGGCGAGAGCGGGCGCGGTGGGTGTCGGGTCGACCGGGGCCGAACTCGGTCCCTCGGTGAGGCGCGGGACGGTCGCCGTCGAACGCGGCAGTCCGTTGATCGCGAGGAAGGTCGCCGCTCCGCCCACGACGACGAGTCCCAGGATCATCCACGGGGCGGACGGGCCCGTCGCCGTCGCGGTTCCCAGGGCGACGGCGGTCGTACCGTCCGGCGCGGCCATTCCGCCCGGCACCAACAGCGCCGCCCACGCCGCGCGGCCGCCGTCGAAGCTGCGATCGAGTCGTTCGCGCAAGAGCGCGTGGGCGCGGCTCAGCTGCGAGCGCACGGTCGCCTCGCTGCGGCCGGTGCGCTCGGCGATGGCGGCGGTCGACAGGTCGTCGGCGTAGCGCAGCAGCACGACCGCGCGGTAGGGCTCGTCGAGCGCGAGCACGGCGTCGACCAACTCGCGCTGGGCGGCGAGGCGTTCGAAGCTCGCGGCGGCGGACTCGGTGGCGCGCGCGTCGGTGGCGTCGACCGCTCGGTCGCGCTCGCGCTCGTCGCGGGGGGCGTCGTCGCGACCTCGATCGCGCGCGAGGTTGCGCGTGATCGACCCGAGCCACGCGCGCGCCGAACGCAGGCCGGTCCGCGGTCGCCGCAGCGCGCGCAGCCAGGTGTCCTGCACGAGGTCGTCGACCGCGTGCTTGTCGCGCACGAGAGCGCGGGCGACGGCGCGGACGAAGGGCTCGTGGCGGAGCAGGTCGTGGGCGGTGAGCGAAGGGTCGGCGGTCATGGCGAGCTCGACGGAGGGCGTGGGCCGAGGCGTGAAGGCGGTGACGCGATGGCGGTGACGCGATGGCCGTGGCGTGCGGGCTGTAGCGTGCAGTCCGGTGCGGGAGGCGGGGCGAGGAGGCCGCGCCGAAGCGCTGGGTCCCCGTGGTCCCGGCGCACGGCGTTCGCGGGCAGGACGCCGCGCGCCCAGGAGCGCGGCGAGGAATCGGGAGGAATCGTCGCACGGAGCGAGCCACCGCGGGCGCGTACCCTGGTCGCCATGGACGACATCGCACGCGCGAAGGCCGCCGCCGGGCGGCGCGCCGCCGACTTCGTCGAGGACGGCGCGACCCTGGGACTGGGGACCGGCAGCACCGTGCAGCCCTTCCTCGAGCGCCTCGCCGAACGCATCGCGAGCGAGGGGCTGACCGTCCGCGGCGTGCCGACCTCGGAAGGAACCGCCGCGATCGCGCGCGAGCTCGGCATCCCGCTCGCGTCACTCACCGAGGTGGACCGCATCGACCTGACCGTCGACGGCGCGGACGAGATCGATCCGGCCTTCGACATGATCAAGGGCGGCGGCGGCGCGCTCCTGCGCGAGAAGGTCGTCGCGTGCCTCAGCGCGCGCGAGGTGATCGTCGTCGACCCGGCCAAGGTCGTGGCGCGGCTCGGCACCACCTTCCGCCTGCCGGTCGAGGTCGTGCCCTTCGCGTTGCCCGTCGTCGAGCGCGCCGTGCGCGGACTCGGTCTCGAGCCGCGGCTGCGCGACCTCACCGGCGCCGCCCACGCCGGCGGCTACCGCACCGACAACGGCAACGCGATCCTCGACTGCGCCGCGCCCGACGGCATCGTCGATCCGGCGCGGCTCGAGCTCGAACTCGACGCCATCCCCGGCGTCGTCGAGAGCGGCCTCTTCGTCGGCCTTGCCCACACGCTCGTCGTCGGTCACCCCGACGGGACCTGCGACGTTCGCGAGCGCGCGTGAAGGCGCCGCCGCTCGCGGCGTAGCGCGACGCGCACACCTCTCGGCCTGGCCCCTCGAACCTGGCCCCTCGATCCTGGCCCATCGCCGCTCGAACCGTTCGTCGCCTCACCAGCACGGCGTCCGAACGACGCTCGCACTCGACCCCACGCTCCACGACCATGAAGCCCACCCTCCTGCGCTCATCCCTCGTCGCCCTCGCCGTCGCGCTCTCGACCGGGTGCGGCAACACGATCACGAACAACGACGGGCCGCTCGGCGCGCTCGGCGGTCCGCCCGTCGGCGCCGAGGTCACCGTCACCTTCGTCGAGAGCGACACGACCACCTCGACGGTCGTCGGGAGCCTGGTGGGGATCGGTGCCCACTGGGTCGGGGTCGAGCGGGCCCCCGGCGCGATCACCTGGATGCCCGCCGACCGCGTGAAGCTGATCCTCGAGGACCGTTCGGGCGAGTGAGGGCGGGCGAGTGAGGGCGGGTAGTGCGGCCGACTCGGCCGCGTCGCGAACGCCGCTCCTGCGCCTGTGCGCCGACGTCGGTCGCGACTCGAGCTCCTGCGCGCCGGGCGCCGTGGTCGAGCCGTCGTCGTCGCTCCGGGCGGCACGCTGGGCGCGAACGGGCGCGCGGTGGACGGCTTCCGGCTCCCGAACGACCCGAGCCTCTCGGGCCAGTTCCTGCACCTGCAGGCCCTCGTTGGTCCGATCCCGCGCCACGCGCTGACCGAGCGCGTGGTCGTCGGCATCAACTGATGCGCGATCGCTCGAGGACGAGCACTCCTGGACCGTGCGCCGCGGAGTTGCGGCCGACGGCGCACACGACGGAAGAGGCCCCCGCCGACGCAGGTCGGCGGGGGCCTCGTTCGTAGCGGTCGCGGTCGGCGTTCGAGGCGCCGACCGCTCGACGGATCACAGGCTCTGGATGAACTTCAGGACCTTGTCGATGTCGTCGTCGACGTTGGTCGACTGGAGGCCGAGCTTGGTCTTCGCCACGTTCGGAACGATGTCCTCGTGACCGCGGAGGTCGTGGAACTCGTTGTAGAACTTGAACGTGGTCGGGTAGCCGGCGTCACCGTGGACCGGGTCGAGCATCTGCGCCTCGGGATCGAGGACCGCACGCAGCGAGATCAGCGAGTGATCGTGCATGTACGGGCCCGTCGAGAAGACGCCGAGCTTCGTCGGGATCGAGAAGAGCTGCTCGGAGCGATTGAAGACGCGCAGCGGGCTCAGCGGATCGCCCGGATCCTCGAGGCACATGTAGCTGTTCGGGTCGTCGCGCGTGAAGTCCGCGTCGTCGTCCACGTACATCGGCGTGTAGCTCTCGAGGTCGTTGTAGCCGTCCAGGTTGCGGTCCGGGTCGGGCACGCTGTCCTCGTTCTCGTCGACGTTCACACCCGAGTTGATGTTGCGGATGTTCAGGTTGACGATGTTCTCACGCAGGCTGAAGCAGCTCGGGTCGAGCACGAAGCCGAAGTCGAGCGTGTCCGTGAGCTGCGGATCGATGAAGTCCGCCGTGTAGCCGCGCGGGGCGCCGGAGACGTCGTCCTCGTCCGGGTGGCAGCTCGCGCAACCGGCCGTCCGCTGGAGCGGGTTGGTACCGGTGTCGTTGCGGCCGTGGAAGAGGTCGGCGCCGATCGCGGCGTCCGCGGTGAGATCACCCGTGGTCGCGTCGATGTGCGGGTTGAGCGGCACCGGAATGACCTTGTGGTAGTCGTTCAGGGCCTGCTGCTCCGCGTCGGTGAACAGGCCGTGGCCGCCGTTCTCGCCGCCGAACATCGGGCCGGTCTCGGCCATGTTGATGCGCGTGCCGCGCCACAGGAGGAGGCCGGTGGCACCCGGGCCGCCGTAGACCGGCATCGTGCTCTTCGGGCCGTCGAGGCGCTGCCAGACGTTGCCGTCCTCACCGCCCTCGTAGTGGCACGAGGCGCACGAGTTGTTGAAGCTTCCGGTGGTCTGGCTGCGCGAGGCGTCCTCGAACAGTTCCTGACCGATGCGCTCGCTGAGCGTCTTGAGATCCGGGCCCGTGTGGGTCGTGATCTGGTCGCGCTCCTTGGTGATGACGCCCGTGGTCCAGTCGACGCGGAGCACCGAGAGGCTGCGCGTCACTTCGTTCTGGATGTAGACCAGCGCGTCGTCGTTGCTCGTGCTGGTGTCCGGCTTCATCGTCCAGCCCAGCGGCAGGTCGCCCATCGGCGTCGTCGTGTCGAGCGCCGTGCGCTCCACGAAGCCGTGACGCGGCGGGAAGGTGCCCATCAGGCGGAAGGTGCTGCCGACCGTCTCGTAGAGGAAGACGTCCTCCGAGCCGCGGTTGAGCAGCAGGACGCGCGTGCCGTCCGGGCTCCAGATCGCCTTGTTCGGCAGGCCCGCGCGACGACCCATGTCGCCGACGCCGTAGCCCTCCGAGCCGATGACGATCTCGAGCGCGTTCGTGACCGCGCCGATGTTGCCGGGCTCGACGATGCCGGCCTGCACGAACATGCTCGTGCCGACCAACGCCGGGTTGTTCGGGATCGCGACCGACGAGCCGTAGACGCCGCCGCCCAGGTTCGCCGAACCGAGGAACTGCGTGAAGCTGATCTCGATCGCGCCGTCGATGTTCGGGCGGGTGATCGGGACCGGCAGCTGCGTGCCCATCCAGACCGGCACCAGCACGGCGCTGGCCGGGACGCCGGAGATGCGCAGGTCGGCGTTGCCGCCGATGACCGGGCTGCCCGAACCGCCGAGCGTGGCGATGCCGGTGCTCGTCGAGCCGTTCTGGACGCCGCCGACCGGGACGAACTCACCCGGCGTGTCGGTGTCGGTCCACTCGTGCTCGAGGCGACCCGAGGCGTCGCCCGCCTGGCCGTAGCTCTGGTTGACGAGGTCGATCGTGGTCAGCGCCGGGTAGACGCGGTTCGCGAAGTCGCCCGCGATCGCGCCGCCGAAGTTGTGACCCACGTCGTGGTTCACGTTGTGGAGCGACGACGGGACGAGGGCGCGCGTGCCGTCGGGCGACACGGCGATGTCCACGCTGAAGCGCGGGCTGCCCTGACTCTCGACCGTCTGCACCGGGATCGGGTTGTTGATCGGGTGCAGGCCGTAGTCGTCCTGGTTGATCTTCGCGCCGAGCGAGAGACCGGTCGGGACGCCGCTGCCGTCGAGCGTCACGTCGAGGACCGAGATCCACGGCGAGCGCAGGTGCGTGACGTAGATCTCGCTCGAGTCGGCGCTGATCGTGAAGCCGCGCGGCGTGCCGAGGTCCGGGATGCCGTCGAGGTCCTCGTCGAGGTCCGCGATCGTCGAGCCGGCCGGCGGGAAGTTGAGGTCCCAGTCGTACTGGAAGCGCGTGATCTCCGCGAAGGTCGTCCCGTCGAGGACGATCATCTCGCCCGAGCGCTGCGCCGAGACGACGAAGTACTCACCGTTCGGAGCGAGCGCGATGCCGTAGGGCTCGGTGCCGACGTCCGTCAGCGTGTTGACGACCGTCTTGCTCGCCGTGTCGATGACGGTGACGCTGCCGCGGATCTCGGTGCCGTTGAACGGCGTGACGAAGTTCGTCTCGATCGGAACGTTGCCGCGCTGGTTCGTGACCAACAGGCGCGTGCCGTCGGCGCTGAAGGCCAGCGCGCGCGGCCAGACACCAACGGTGATCTGGGTGAGCAGCGTGCCGCTGGCGGCGTCGACGAGTGCGACGGAGTTGTTGTCGCGGTTGAGGGTCCAGACCTGATCGCTGTCGTTGGGGTCGACGGCGACGCCTTTGACCTGGCTCTGGGCCACGGCCGGCGTCGCTGCAGCGACGAGGGCCAGCGGGGCCAGAAGAAGAGTGCGGCGATTCATCGCGGTGCGGAAAGGAAGAGGGATGGAGACGACGCGCGCCGCGGGCCCGGTCGGGCGGCGGTGCACGGTGGTCGTCGTGAGGTCGTTCGTTGCGAGAGGGCGGCGAGCGGAACCCTCCGGTGGCCCGTGCGACGGTCCTCGTGGGACCGGCGATGGGCGCGGAAGACCCGTACGAGCCTACCCGGCCCCCACGCGCCCGTCGGGACGGGGACCGGGGTCGGTCGGGGATTCCGGCAGACATGTAGGGGTCCGAGGGGGCACAGGGTTCCGCAAAGTTCTTCCGGACCCCGGAAGGGGCTTCACGGCGCTCGGTGGCCACCAGGGGAGGGTCAACGCTGCAAATCGCGCGTCCAGCGGCTCTTGGGCGGATGCGGTGAGGTTGGCACCCGGATTGCGCCCTTCGTCGGCATGACCTTCCCCCAGGCCCTGCTCCCCTCCGGCGACGGTCCGACTCGCGTGGGCCGGACGCGCGTCGGGGGCCCCGCTACGTCCGACCCGTCGGGCGACGCCGAGGCGTTCCAGCGTCGGTTGGGCGAGGCGCGCCAGCGAGCCGGGACCGACGGCGGCCCCGAGGAGGCCCTGGGTGCGGGCCGTCGGGAGGCCGCCGAGGAGGCGCGGAGCGAGCGGGCGGGCGCGGAGGCGGCGGCCGAGCGCCGCGCCGCGTCGGAGCCCACCGCGGACGACCGGCCGGGACGGCGCGCCGTCGAGGCCGAGGAGCCCGAGGAGGGCGCCGGGCCCGCGGGTCCCCCGACCCCGTCGGACGAGTCGGCGCGCCCCGCCGTCGCCGTCGGTGCCGGATCGACGGCGCCGGGTGCCGCAGGAGACGGTGCCGAGCTCCCGGGCGCCCTCGCCCAGGCCGCGGTCCCGGCCGGCGGCGCCCGCGCCACGGGACCGGGCGGGCGCGGCGAGCGCGGGGCCCAGGCGGCGACGCCCGCCGTCCCCGCCGCGCCGGCCGCCACCGGGGCGACCGGGGCCACCGGCGCGCCGACCGCTCCGGGCGAGGTGCCCCAGCCGGACGCCCCGCGCGCCGCCGCCGGCGATCCCGTCGCGGGCGCCCAGGCCGCGGGCGAAGGAGTGGCCAAGGGCGCACCGGACGCGCCGACGGTCGTGCTCGACGCGCGCGGTGCCGAGACCCAGCTCGCCCCCGACGCGTCGGCGCGGCCCGGTGCGGCCGCCGGGGCCGAGGGTACGCAGGCCGCCAGCACGGCGCGCTTGGCGGAGCTCAACGCACGCGCGGCGACGGCGCTCGAACAGATCCGCGTCGCGATCACGCCGGGCATGCGGCGCGCGACGATCGCGCTGACCCCGCTCGACCTCGGACGCGTCGACGTGACGCTCGCGCTGGATCGCGACGGCCTCGTCGCGCACATGCGCGTGGAGGCCGCCGACACCTACAAGGCGCTCGAGCGCCACATGCCCGAGCTGCGCTCGAGCCTCGAGCGCGCCGGCATCGACGTGGCGCGCGTCGACATCAGCCACGGCGGCCCGAACCAGGACGCGCCGAACGACGGCTCGCGCGACGCGCGCGGTGCCCGCTCCTCCAACGCGGCCGGCGCCGACGCAGCGCACGACACGCACACCGTGGACGCGTTCGTCCGCCGGCCCGACACGATCTCCGACGCGCGTGTGGACACGCTCGCTTGATTCACGACGTCAACCCAACGAACTCCGATGGAACTCGAAGGCGTATTCGCGGACTCGACCGCGAACCAAGTTGCCACGAAAGGCAACGACAACCTCGACAAGGACGCGTTCATGCAGCTGCTCGTCACGCAGATGCAGAACCAGGATCCGCTCGAGCCGCAGGGCGGTGAGGAGCTCTCGGCGCAGCTGGCGTCGTTCTCGTCGCTCGAGCAGATGGAGCAGATGAACGAGAACCTCACGACGATGGTTCTGCTCCAGCAGTCGAACGCTCTCCTCTCGCAGCTGTCCGAGAGCTCCGCGCTCATCGGCCAGGACGTGAACTGGAGCGACCCCGACATCGGGACCTCCGGCACCGGCACGGTCGAGGGCGTGCGCCTCGCCGAAGGTGTGACCTTCCTCAAGGTCGAGGGGCAGGACGTGCCGCTCTACGCCGTCACCGAGGTGCTGGGAGTCGTCGAGGGCGACGCTGGTGAAGCCGGCGACGCCGAGACGACGACGGACGACGGCGCGAACACCGCCGACGCCAACTGACCGATCACGAACACGACCCCCCGACCACGAACACCTCCGAACACCCATGTCCAGAGCCCTTCTCTCCGCCCTCGGTGGCCTGCGTGCCCACCAGGACTGGATCGACGTCATCGGTAGCAACCTGGCGAACTCCAGCACCACCGGCTTCAAGTCGTCGCGCGCCCTGTTCGGTTCGATCCTGAGCCAGACGATCCGCGAGGGCTCGCCGCCCTCCAACACCTTCGGCGGCTCGAACCCGGTCCAGATCGGTCTGGGTACGAACCTCGCCGTCGTCGACCGCGACGTGTCCCAGGGCACGCTGAGCTTCACGGGGCGGACCTTCGACCTCGCGATGCGCGGCAACGGCTTCTTCGCCGTGACCGACGGGTCGCGGAACCTGTACACGCGCGTCGGCACCTTCGGTCTCGACGCCGATCGCAACATGGTCGACCTGCGCACGGGCTTCCGCGTGCTCAACGACAACGGGCAGCCGTTCACCGTCGACACCGAAGCGACCGTGCCGCCGCAGGCGACCAGCGAGGTCGCCCTGGCGGGCAACGTGCCGGCGCAGATCGGCGGTCCGCTCGCCGAGGTGCTCGGCACGACCAACGGCTTCCAGGAGGGGACGCCGGCCGCGCTCACGGGGACCGTCGCGCCTCCCGGCGGCGTGTTCACCGGCCTCAGCCCGAACACGACCTACTCGCTCTCGATCACGCTGAACGGCAACTCGGCCCAGTCGCTCGCCGTCACCTCGGACGCGACCGGTCAGATCCAGATGACCGACGTGGTGAACGAGGTCAACACGAACGTGAACGGCGTCACGGCCTCGGTCGCTCCGGGCGGCGAGCTCCAACTCACGAACGATCGCACCGGCGAAGCGTCGACCATCCTGATCACGCCGTCCTCGACGAACGACCTCACCTCGGTGCTCGGTCTGTCGACGACGCTCCAGGCCGGCACCCAGACCACGGCGACGACCGCGACCGAGTTGAACGCGATGCCGTCGAACCTCACCGACTACGTGGCCGGTGACACGATCGAGATCTCGGGCACCGACTCCGACGGGAACGTCGTCGACATCACCTTCACCTACGGCGCCGCGAACGACGGCACCACGGTGGGCGACCTGGTGAACTTCATCGACTCCGCCTACCCCGGTTCCAGCGTCAGCTTCGACGCGTCGAGCGGTCAGCTCACGATGACCTCCGTCACGAGCGGCGAGGCGAACATGTCGCTGGTCCTGACCGACGGTTCGGCGAGCGCGGGCGGCACCAACTGGGCCGCGAACGCCTTCTCGGTGACGACGGACGGCACCGGGCCCGACACGGTGGAGACCTCGATCCAGGTCTACGACGACGCGGGCCTCGGCCACATCGTCGACTTCCGACTCGAGCGGATCGACGCGGACAACTGGCAGCTGACCACGACGGCGCCGGGTGACGGGGACTCGATCCTCGACGGTGGCGCGGCCGTGGTCTCCTTCGCGAACGACGGGACCATCGAGGGCGGTGGCGCGTCGCAGGTCACGATCCAGTTCGCCAACGCGGCGCCGCAGACGATCGACCTGTCCTTCTCGGGCATCGGCTCGGTCCAGGGCGTCACGCAGTTCGGCGGCTCGAACTCCCTCGTCGCCGACTTCCAGGACGGCTACCCGGCGGGCTCGCTCTCCAACCTGTCGGTCAACCCCGACGGTTCGGTCGCCGGCTTCTACTCGAACGGTCAGACCTTCGAGCTCGGACAGTTCGGCGTCGCGTCGTTCCCGAACCAGCAGGGCCTCAAGGACGTCGGTGACGGCTTCTTCGCGGAGTCCGGCAACAGCGGCCAGCTGCGACTGGGGAGCGCCGATTTCGCCGGCGTCGGTGAGGTCGTCGGCGGCGCGCTCGAGGAGTCGAACGTCGTGACCGCGGAGGAGTTCGTGCGCCTGATCCAGGCGCAGCGAGGCTTCCAGGCCAACGCTCGGATCATCTCCATCCAGGACCAGCTCCTGGAAGAGGCGGTCAACATCGTCTGATCCTCGCGCGGCGCCTCACTGGCGGCGCCGCGCGGCCCTCCCCCTCAGCGTGAACGCGGCTCGCGTCCGGTCCGACCGGCGCGAGCCGCGTTCCGTTCCGCGCCGGCCGAGGCGCACGGCTCGAACGGCCGAGACCGGTCGACATCGGAACGGAGCGACCGGAAGGACTTTCCGGGTCGGAAGGGGATTCGCGCGCCGGGCGGGCGCGGTACGGGCTCGCGCGGCCCTGGACGCCGGACCGGACTTGGCACGCGCGTTGCTCCAACGGAGTGCATGAATCGCGGTCTGTACTCGGCCATCTCGGCCATGCGGGGCTCCGAACGCTCGATCCAGTTCGCCGCCCACAACCTCGCCAACCTGTCGACGCCCGCCTACAAGCGGACGCGCAACGTGTCCGAGGAGTTCATCGCGTTGACCGACCACGGCACCGCTAGGACGCGTGGGACGGTCGGCTCGGTCGACTTCTCGCAGGGACCGATCGACGAGACCGGTGACCCGTTCCAACTCGCGCTCGAGGGCGACGGCTTCTTCGCCTTCGAGAGCCCGACCGGCGAGGTGCTCTCGCGCTACGGGCAAATGTCGCTGACCGAGGACGGTGAGTTCACCAGCTCGGAAGGCCTCCCGGTGGCGTGGGAGCGACGCGGCGGCCGCATCGATCCGTTCGGCGGCGAGCTCACCGTGCGCGAGGACGGCGTCGTCTTCCAGGCCGGCGACGAGATCGGGACGCTCCGTCTCGTCGACTACCCGGACCGCTCGGTGCTCGAGCCGCTGTCCGCCGGCTATTTCCGCGCGCCGGCGGGCGCGGAGGAGATCAACGCGACGGCCAAGGTCCACCAGGGCGCGCTCGAACGCGCGAACCTCTCCGGCATCGAACAACTCGTCGAGATGGTCGCGCAGCAGCGTGCCTACGACGTGGCTTCACGAAGTGTCTCGCTGATCACCAGCAGCTACGAGCGCCTCCTCCAGGCCCAGCGCTGATCGCGCCCCGACTCCGAACACCCCCCTTCCCTAGCTTCCAATGATCCGAGCGATGCGAACCGCTGCGACCGGCATGCTGGCGCAGCAGATGCAGGTCGACAGCCTGGCGAACAACATCGCCAACGCGAACACGGCCGGTTTCAAGCGCGACCACGTCGCGTTCAAGTCCCTGCTCTACCGGACCTACCAGGACCCGGGCGCGCTGACGGGCCAGAACTACGCCACGCCGACGGGCCTGCAGATCGGCTCCGGCGTCGAGATCGGCAGCTCGATCAAGCAGCACCAGCAGGGCGACATGGACCAGACCGGCAACGAGCTGGACCTGGCCATCAACGGCCCGGGGTTCTTCCAGGTGTCGCTCGGCAACGGCGAGTTCCGCTACACGCGTGACGGCTCGTTCCGCCGCGACGCCAATGGCAACGTCGTGACGGTCGACGGCTTCTACCTCGAGCCGCGGGTCACGCTGCCCGAGGGCATCACGAGCCTCACGATCGGTGCGGACGGGACCGTGTCGGGCGTCACGCCCGGCGGTGACGCCGCGCGCTTCGACGAGATCCTCATCTACGTCGTGCCGAACGTGTCCGGCATGAAGGCCGTCGGCGCGAACCTCTTCCAGACCACGGCGAGCTCCGGCCAGGCCGTGCAGCGTTCGCCCGGCGACGAGGGCGCGGGCTTCATCCGTCAGGGCGCGCTCGAGCGCTCGAACGTCCTCGTGGTGGAGGAGCTCATCGAGCTCATCCAGGCCCAGCGCAACTACGAGGTCAACAGCCGGACCATCCGCGTCGGCGACGAGATGCTCCAGCAGGTCAGCCAGCTCATCAACTGATCGGAGTCTCACTGATGCTCTGTGCACTCTTCCTCGACGGCGCTTCGATCGTGCTCTCCAAGGACGCGATCGTCAGCGGCAACGCCATCGAACTCGGCGAGGTCGCCGTGATCAGCGGCGTCGAGCCGGGCGTGATCGCCAACCTCGAGGCCGTCGACCTGGGCTACTCGCCCTCGCCCGGCTACTCGCGTCTGCTCTTCGCCGAGCGCGTCGCGCAGGCCGTCGAGCTCGCCTACCCGGGTCTCGACTTCACGGTCACGGGCTCACCGACCTGCAAGGTCGAACCGGCGACCAGGACGGTCGAAGGCTCGCGCATCGTCCAGGTCGCGCGCGACGCGCTGACCACGGCGGCGCGCGACGCGCGGGTGACGGTGTCGTTGCTCGAAGCGGTCGCGGACGTGAAGGTCCCGTTGGGAGCGGACGAGCCCGTCGTGCGCGCCGCGCTCAACGCGAGCCAGGTCACCTCCGGCGTGCAGTCGGTCTCGGTCCGCATCGAGGTCGACGGCCGTCCGCAGGCCACGCGCCAGGTGCAGTTCCGCGTCCAGGTCTGGCAGACCGTCGACGTGCTCAACCGATCCGTTCGCGCCGGCGACGTCATCACGCCGGACATGATCGAGCAGCGCGAGGTCATCGTCCCCGGCCACCAGCGCGGTGGCGCGCTGACGCGCTCGATGCTCGTCGGCGCGGCGGCCGCCCGCAACCTCGAGCCCGGGCGCGCGATCCTCGAGGTCGACGTGCATCGCCCGCTCGCCGTCGAGGCGCAGGCGTCGGTCCTCGTCGAGGTGCGCAGCGGCGCGATCCGCGCACGCGCCGCGGCCGTCGCGCTCCAGGGCGGAGCGATCGGCGAACGCATCCGCATCCGCGTCGTGGACAGCCAGCACGAGATGACCGCCGTCGTCCAGAGCCGCAGCCTCGTCATCGTCGAACTCGGCGGTTGAACCGAACCACTCCGAACCCCTCCATGCGCTCCATCAGCATCATCGCCGTCGCACTGATCGGCCTCTTCGCGGACGCGTTCACGCGCGACGCCGTGGCGCAGGCGCGTCCCGGCTCCCTCTACAACCCCTCGCGCGGTCCGATCGGTCTGATCCAGGACAAGACCGCGCGACGGGTCGGGGACCTGGTCACCGTCGTGATCTCCGAGACCAACGACGTGAGCAGCGAGGACTCCTCGGACACCTCGAAGTCGACGACGCTCAACTACGAGCTCACCAACTTCGACATCCAGCCCGACGCGTTCTCGCTCCTTCCGTCGCTCGGCGCCAATTCATCGGACACCTTCTCCGGGTCTTCGCAGGTCGACAAGCGCGACTCCTTCGAAGCGCGTCTGACCGCGATGGTCGTCGACGTGCTGCCGAACGGGAACATGGTCGTCAGCGGCCGGCGCGAGCTGCGCATCGAGAACCAGGTGAAGCTGATCGAGTTCTCGGGTGTCGTGCGCCGCTACGACATCGCCAGCACGAACACCGTCTCGTCGGCCCTCGTCGCCGACGCGCGGATCTCCTACGTCGGCATGGGCCCCGCCACGCAGGCGACCCAACGCACGGGCTTCGGCGCGTGGATCCACGGCGTCATGGACTGGCTCTGGCCCTTCTGATCCACGCACCACGAGACGAACACCATGCTTCTCGAGACCATCCTCGCCCTCTGCACGCTGGCGATCCCCGCTCCGCAGGACTCGGCCTGGCCGACCGCGGACGCGCCCGCCGGTGGCACCGCGAACTCGCGTGAGTCGGCCGATCGATCCGGCCCGCAACGCCCGCGGGACGACAGCTTCGTGCCGGTCCCCGTCGCGTACCCCGTGTTCGGCGACGGCTACGGAGTGCCGCAGCAGCCCAGCTGGCAGCAGTCGTCGGCGACGGTGACGCGCGTGAGCCGTCCGCTGCTCGGTGAGGTCCCCGGCCGCGACGGCCAGATCCGCGTGCGGATTCGCGACCTCGCGACCGTGCGCGGTCAGGAGCGCAACGTGATCCAGGGCGTCGGGCTCGTCACGGGCCTGAACGGCACCGGCGATTCGGGCAACGCGATGACCTTCGCGCTGAAGAACCTGCTCCACACGCAGAACTTCAACCTGGACCCGAACCAGATCTCCGGCAACAACGCCGCGGTCGTCTGGGTCCAGGCGGTGCTGCCTCCCGGCGTCAAGCCGGGCCGGCGCATCGACGCGCGCGTGTCGTCGATCTACGACGCCGAAGACCTCACCGGCGGCTCGCTCATCTTCGCCGAGCTCGTCGCGCCCGGAACGGAAGAGGTGTACGCGACCGTCGCGGGGCCGATCACGACCGGCGCGATCAGCGCGTCCGGCGACGGCGCCTCGGCGCAGCGCAACCACCCGACCGTGGGCACGGTCGCGCAGGGCGCCAAGGTGGAGCGCGAGGTCCCCAGCGAGCTCGTCACCGAGCAGGGCTTCGTCCACCTCGACCTCAACTCGACCAACGGTTCGTTCGGCAACGCCGTCCGCATCGCGCGTGCGATCGACCAGGTCTACCCGGGCGCGGCCGTCCCCATGGACGCGATGACCGTGAAGGTCGCCGTCCCGCAGTGGGCCGGTCCGAACGAGTACGTGATCTTCATCAACGAGCTCCTCCAGATGGAGGTGACGCCCGAGGCCTCGGCTCGCGTCGTGATCAACGAACGCACCGGCGTCGTCATCCTCGGCGAAGAGGTTCGCATCGGCGCGGGCGGCATCACGAAGGGCAACCTGACCCTCACGATCGGCGAGTCGCCCGAGGCCAGTCAGCCGCCGCCGCTCAGCGGTGGATCGTCCGAGACGCTGCCGCGCACGAACCTCCTCATCGAGGAGGAGGACCGTCGGCTCTCGATCATCAACGGCGCGACCTCCCTCCAAGAGGTGGTCGAGGTGCTCAACGTGCTCGGCGTCACGCCGCGCGACATGGTCGACATCCTCCAGTCGATGTCGCACCAGGGCATGCTCTATGGCGAGCTGGTGGTGCTGTGATGGACGGCGGACTCGGATCCATCGGCGCACCGGCCATGCAGGCCGGCGACGCGGCCGAACAGGCGCGCATCACCAAGATGGAGCGCTTGGCGGAGTCGGCCGGCGGGCTCGACTCGCCCGAGAAGGTGCGCGAAGCGGCGCGTCAGTTCGAGGCGCTGCTCGCGACCATGCTCGTGAAGGAGATGCGCGCGGGGCTCGAAGAGGGCTTCTTCGGGTCCGGACCGGGCGCGGACACATTCTCGGGGATGCTCGACGAGCACCTCGGGCGCGAGCTGACCGAGCAGCCGTTGTTCGGCATGGTCGAGATCCTCGAGGACTTCGCGATGCAGCGCGTGCGCAACGCGGCCGCCGCCGAGGAGTCCGCGTCTTGAACGCACGCGCACTGCTCCCGCGCCTCGAGTCGTGGGCCCAGGAGGAGCTCGGCGTCCAGCAGCGACTGGCCGAGGCGCTCGCCGTCCACGAGCGCGAGCTCGGGAGCGGGGACGCCGACGCGATCGCCGCGTCGTTGACGGCCATCGACGCCGTCGACGCACGCGGCGCCGCCCGTCGCCGCGAGCTCGACACCGTCCTGCGCGAGCTCGCCGAGGCCTGGGGCCTCGCGACGGGCGTCCTCACGCTCGGCAGCGTCGCCGAGCGCTTCGGCCAGGACGGCGCGCGCCTCGCGCGCCTGCGCACGACGCTGCGCGAGACCTGCACCGACGTGCAGCAGCGCTCGCGTCGCGTCGCGCTCATCGCCAGGCAACAGCGCGAGGTCGTTCGCCTCGCGCTCGAAACGGTCGTCGGTCGCGAGGGCTTCGAAGGCCAGCGCGGATCGATGGTGGACTCGAGGGTCTGACATGTCATCCATCGGCCTCAACACCGGACTCCAGGCGCTGCTCACGGCGCAGCACGCGCTGGACACCGTCGGTAACAACATCGCCAACGCCGCGACGCCGGGCTACTCGCGTCAACGCGTCGACCTCGCGGCGGGCATCGGCCTCGACCGCGGCAACGTGCTCATCGGCACCGGTGTCGTCGCGCGCGACCTCAACCGCGTCGTCGACGACCTGCTCAACCGACGCATCGTCGGACAGCTGTCCCTGGTCGGCCGCCTCGAGCAGCAGCTCGAGCGCGCGAACCAGATCCAGTCGCTCTTCGGCGACCTCTCCGGCGTCGGCATCGGCCAGATGATGGACGGCTTCTTCGACGAGCTGTCCTCCCTGTCGATCGACCCCAGCGATCCGGTCCGGCGCAGCTCGGTCGTGCAGAGCGCGGGGATGCTGACCGCGCGCTTCAACGAGGTTTCTGCCGGTCTCGTCGAGGCGCAGACCTCGACGAAGAGCCAGGCCGAGATCGTCGTCATGCAGATCAACGACCTCGCCGCGCAGATCGCCGACCTCAACGTCCAGATCGCGGAGATCGAGGGCGGGCAGGTCTCGGCCAACAGCCTGCGCGACCAGCGCCAGCAGAAGCTCGAGCAGCTCTCCGAGTTGACGGACGTCCAGGCCAAGGACACCGGCGTCGGCGGCCTGCGCGTCCACGTGGGTGGTGCGCTGCTCGTCGACTCCGCGACCAGTCTCAAGCTCGATCTCGAGGAGGCGGACGACGGGAGCCTCTCCGTCGAGGTCATCGGATCGAGCACACAGCTGAACCAGCTCTCGGGCAAGCTCGGCGCGCTGCTCGGCGTCAGCAACGAGTTCGTCACCGAGCTGAGCGGCGACCTGGACGGGCTCGCGAAGGAGCTCGTGCTCGAGGTCAACCGCGTCCACTCGACCGGCGTCCCGGGCAGCGGACCGTTCACCAAGTTGGTCGGCGCGTCCTCGCTCGTGCCGGCCTACCAGGGCAGCGTCGTCGAGGTACAGAAGCTCGCCGACTCCGGCCTGCCCTTCGACGTGACGGACGGAAAGCTCACGATCAACGTGCACGACTCGGGGACGGGCGACATCTCGAAGCACGAGATCGCGATCGATCCCGACATGACCGTCCAGCAGCTGTTGGACGCGGTCAACGAGGTCCCCGACGTGTCCGCCTACGTGGACGACGCGGGCCGCTTCACGATGACCTCGTCGAGCGGGCACGCGTTCGACTTCTCCAACGTCGTCACCCCGAACCCCGACCTCGCGGGCACCTTCGGCAGCGAGTTCGCCTCGGTGGGGACGCAGTTGCAGGAGCCGTTCGAACTCGCGAACGGCCAGACGATCGACATGACCGTGACGAGCGGCGGTGTCGCGTCGAACTTCACCATCACGCTCGCCGCCGCCGACTTCGGCGACATCACCGCCGCGACCGCCGAGGAGATGGCGGCCGTCCTCAACGGACACGCCGGCTTCTCCACCTCGGGAGCGGTCGCGATCGCGGAGGGCGGACACCTGTTCATCCAGTCGAACGCGCCCGGCACGACCGAAGCCATCACGCTCCACGGCGGCACCGCGCTCGACGGACTGGGACTCGACGGTCTCGTCGGCCAGACCGTGTCGGGCGCGCTCGACGACGTGGGCGTCGAGATCGGCGGCTCCTACAAGGGCGCGTCGGACGAGACCTACACCCTGATCCCGACCGGCGACGGCCAGATCGGTTCGACGCCGGGACTGGCGGTCGAGGTGCACGACTCGAACGGTCAGGTCGTCGCGACGATCGACGTGGGCGAGGGCTACGTCCCCGGCACGCCGTTGCAGGTCGCGGAGGGCCTGACCGCATCCTTCGGGATCGGCGACCTCTCGGCCAGCGCCGGCGACCGCGTGACCTTCCAGGCCACGGCGGACTCCGACACCTCGGACGTCCTCGTCGCGCTCGGTCTCAACACCTTCTTCGAGGGTTCGACGGCCGCGGACATCGCGGTGCGCGACGAGATCCTCGACGATCCGCAGCTCTTCGCCGCGTCGTCCACCGGGTCGGGCGGCGACAACGGGACGCTGCTGCAGATGCTCGAGCTCCAGGGCGCGTCGCTCGAAGGGCTCGGCGGGCAGGACTTCGGCGAGCGCTACGGCGCGATGATCGCCGACGTCGGTTTCCGCGTGAACTCCGCGGAGACGAGCCTGACCTCGTCCAACTCGGTGCTCGAGAGCCTCAAGAACCGACGCGACTCCGTCTCGGGCGTCAACGTCGACGAGGAGCTCGTGAACATGATCCGGTTCGAGCAGTCGTTCCAGGCCGCCTCGCGCTACCTGGCCGCGCTCAACGAGCTCGAGGACTCGATCCTCGCGCTCATCTGACGGACACGAACCATGAGACTTTCCACCAACCAGACCTATCGCCTCGTCCTGGACGGTCTGCGCACCAATCTCAACGACATGGTGCGCTACTCGGAGCAGGCGTCGAGCGGGCGCAGGCTCAACCGACCGTCCGACGACCCGGCCGCGGCGGCGCTGGCGCTCGGGTTCGAGCGCCGCATCGCCGACATCGAACGCTCCGTCGAGGCCGCGCAGGCCGGGCGCGACACGGTCGACGGCGCCGCCGCGGTGCTGGAGGAGGTCTCCGGTCTGATGGCCCAGGTCCGCAGCCTGGTCATCCAGGGCATGAACGGCACGCTCGACGACCAGTCGCGCAAGGCCATCGCCGTCGAGGTCGGACTCCTGCGCGAACAGCTCGTCACGCTCGGCAACACGCGGCAGGGCAACCGCTACCTCTTCGCGGGGTCGGAGGCCGACACGCCGCCGTTCGAGATCGACGCGAACGGCGACGTGCGTTTCGTGGGCAACGGCGTCGAGCAGGAGGTCCGCATCGGTCCCGGGGTCGGCGTGCCGATCAACGTGCCCGGCTCCGAGCTCTTCATGGCCGACGAAGGCACGGGCCCGACGCTGTCCGGTCTCACCGGGCTGGCGTTCGGCACGCTGGCGAGCGAAGGCGCGGGCGACGAGCACGTCACGGTGCGTCACGACGCGACGGACCTCAGCGCGCTCGCGGCTTCCGGCATCGTCTCGGCGAACGGCGGGGACGACGACACGCTGATCGGGACCAGCGCGCTCACCGTGGACGCGACGAACGGGACGATCCGTCTCGGCAACGGCGACGCCGTGAACATCCCCGACCCGAGCTCGGCAGAGTACGCCGACCTGGTCGTGAAGGACGAGAACGGCGCCGAGGTGCACCTCGACCTCACCGCGTGGACGGGCGCGGACGCGACGGGCGCGGTCGTGGGCGACGGTTCGGTGTCGATCGACGGCTCGACCTTCGTCGCGATCGATCCGCTCGCGCCCGAGGTGCGGCTCGAGAACCCCGCGAGCGGCGCCGTGCTCAACCTCGACGTGTCCGGCGTCCAGCGCGCCGGTGAGGAGCTCGTGCAGTTCTCCGGCGACGTCTCGGTCTTCGACGTGCTCGCCGGCATCGCGTCGGACCTCGGTGACTCCGGCGCGTTCGAGAACGCGGACCTGACGAAGCGCCTCGGCATGCGGCTCGAGGAGCTCGACCGCCACCACGACAACATCCTCGCCGGCCTCGGCGTGCTCGGGTCGCGCAGCGCGCGCCTCGACGACGCCGCGAATCGCCTGCAGACGATCGAGATCCAGGTGCAGGGCCAGCTCAGCGAGGTGCGCGACGCCGACCTGCCCGAGACCGTGCTCAACCTCCAGCGGTCCGAGCAGATCCTCCAACTCAGTCAGTCGGTGGGCTCACGGCTCATCCAGACCTCGCTCCTCAACTTCCTGTAGCGACCAGTCATGAACGACGGTTCGATCGATCCCGCCGCGCTCGCGCGGACGCAGGAGGCCGGCGCCACGGCGCGTTCGGCCGGTGTCCAGGCACCTGGCTCGAGCGCCGCGCCCGGTGACGGCGCCGCGTTCCGCGCGCTGCTCGACAAGCTCGCGGGCAGCGCCGAGCGTCTGCGCGAGTCCGAGAGCGGTGTGAACGACGCCGAGAGCCTCGCCGGCGCCGTCGAGGACGCGCGTTCGACGCTCAGCGACGCGCTCTCCCTCCAGGAGCAGCTGCTCGAGGCCTACCGCCAGCGCCGCGCGCAGGGTGAGTGACGCGATGCACACCACCGTGACCGAGGTCCACGCGCGCGATCTCCAGGTGAAGCGCCTCGCGCCGAGCGACGCGCTCCCGCTGCTGCGTGAGGTGTGGGGCGCCGAGCGCGACCTCGTGGGCGAGTACCCGCTCGTGTTCGGCGACGGTCCGCGCTTCCACGGCGCGTTCGGTCGCGTGCTGGGGATCACGGCCGGCGAGCGCGTCGCCGCGGCGCTCGGCTACCTCGAGCGCGACTTGATCACGCCGTTCGGCGAGCTGCGCGTGGCGCTGCTCGGATCCGTGACGACGGCGCCCGCGTGGCGCGGCCGCGGCCTCGCGAGCGCGCTGCTCGCGGAGGCCGAGGAGTGGGCGCGGCGTTCGGGCTGCGTCGCCACCTTCCTTTGGCCGACCGACGGGCGCGTCTACTCGAACGCGGGCTATCGCGCGGCCGGCTGCGAGTGGAACGTGGTGCTGCCCGCCGACCTCGACCTCGGCGAACGCCTTCCGACGCGGCGCGCGACCGACGCCGATGCGCGGGCGCTGCTCGCGCTGTACGAACAGCACCCGGTGCGCGTGCGGCGCAGCGCCGAGGAGTTTGCGCGCCTGCTCGCGTGCCCCGACATGAACGCGCTGGTGGCCACGCGCGGCGACGCGATCGTCGCCTACGCGTGCCTCGGTCGCGGCGCGGACCTGTCGAACTGCGTGCACGAGTGGGGCGGTGAGCGCGACGCGGTCCTCGGGTTGATCTCGGGCATCGCGTGCGAGGACCCCGATTCACCGCGCTACCTGCTCGCGCCCGACTGGTCGAGTCCGATCACCGAGGCGCTCCTCGACGCCGGTTGCCCCGCGCTCACGCGCGCGATGGGCATGGCGAAGCTCGTCGACCGTCGCGCGGCCGCCCGCTTCGTCGCGGCGCGCACGGGGCGCGACGTGGTCGCCACCACGGGCAGCGTCTTCGCCGACGCGGTCGGCGGCCCGGTCGCGCTCGGCGACGCCGATCTGCTCGCCGCGCTCCTGCCCGAGGAGAACCAGGGCCCCGCGCTCGAGACCGTCGCCGCGCGCCTGGGGACCCAGGCCGCCGACCTGCCGGCCTACGCCTTCGCCTGGGGCCTCGACTCGATCTGAGCGGCCCCCGACCTGCGTTGTAATTGGACTGACGATCTCTTGAAGGACGGGTCGCGGGTCCGCGCGCTAGCGTGCTGCCATGAGCTCCACACCCCGCACGCTCGCGCGTTCCCTCGCCGCGAGCGCCCTCCTGACCGCCCCCGCCCTCGCCCAGACCTTCACGGTCATCGGTCTGCCCGACACGCAGAACTACAGCGAGAGCTACCCGCAGATCTTCGCCGCCCAGACGCAGTGGGTCGCGGACAACATCGACGCGCTCGACATCCGCTACGTGTCGCACTACGGCGACGTCGTGCAGAACGGCGACCAGATCCCCGAGTGGCTGAACGCGGACGCGGCGATGGCGACGCTCGACGCCACGGGCGTTCCGCAGGGCGTCACCCCCGGCAACCACGACATCACGCCGACCGGCTTCTCGGGGCAGCCGTACATCCCGCAGTACTACGCCCAGTACTTCGGGCCGCAGCGCTACGCCGGACAGCCCTGGTTCGGTGGCGCGAGCCCCAGCGGGATGAGCAGCTACCAGGTGTTCTCCGCCGGCGGCATCGAGTTCCTCACGCTGCACGTCGAGTGCGACGCGGCCGTTCGTGAACTCGAGTGGGCCCAGGGCGTCCTCGACGCCAACCGGGACAAGCCGGTGCTCATGACGACGCACCGCTACTTGCAGGACGCGGAAGACTACACGTTCGGCGTGCCGGTCGTGCCTTCGGGGCGTTACCCGGGGATCTGGTACGACGTGGCCGAGGGCACCTACACGCCCGACGGGATCGAGAGCGAGGACCTGTGGCGTTGGTTCATCCGTCGCAACCCGAACGTGTTCATGGTCATGTGCGGGCACTTCCACGAGGAGTACCGCCAGGTCAGCACGAACGCGGCGGGCAAGCCGGTCCACGAGATCCTCGCCGACTACCAGGACGATCCGAACGGCGGCAACGGCTGGCTGCGGATCTACGCGTTCGACCTCGCGAACGACCGGATCGAGGTGGATTCGTACTCGCCGACGCTCGATCAGTGGCGCACGGCGGACGAGAGCAAGTTCACGCTCGGCGTCGACTTCGAGGACTACTACGAGTGGAACCCGACGGTCGTCTTCCAACAGGGGATCAACGGCTACCAGGGCACGCAGGACACGTGGGTGAACGAGGACGCGCCGAACACGAGCTACGGCGACGACGGCACCCGCATCTCGGACGACGACACGGCCAACGGCTTCTTCTCCGACGATCGCGGCCAGGCCCTGATGCGCTTCGACGGCATCGTCGGGAGCAGTGCTGGTCAGGTGCCGTTCGGCGCGACGGTGAAGAGCGCGCACCTCACCTTCGACGTGCTCGACGACGTGGACTTCGTCTTCGACGCCGACTTCTTCCTGCACCGCGTGTTCGTGCCCTGGGACGAGAACTCGACCTGGAACTCGCTCGGCGGCGGTCTGGGGGGCGGCGAGCTCTCGCCGGTCCTGGCGGTCGTCGAGGGCGACAACGACCCCGACGGCGACACCATGCGACGCTTCGACGTGACGAGCACGGTGCAGGACTGGGTGAACGGCGCGGACAACTGGGGCTTCGCGATCCTGCCCGAGATCGTCAGCGGCAACGACGACGGCATCGAGATCGCGTCGAGCGAGAACGCCAACACGATCCTGCGTCCGCGCCTCGAGATCGTCTACGAGCGCGAGTGCGGCTACACGGCCTACGGCCCGACCGTCGCGCCGAACGTGCTCGGCCTGACGGGGCTCAACACCCCGAGCGTCGGCACCGCGCTCGCCGTGCGCACGACCGGCGCGCCGAGCACGGCCGTGATCAACGCCCTGTCCTTCGCGCCGGCGAGCCTCCCCTTCGCCGGCGGCACGCTCGTGATCGACCCGGCCCAGCTCTACACGGTTGCGGTCACGCCGGCGCCGACGGGTTCGTCGGACTGGATCCTCGGCCTGCCCTACGACGGCGCGCTCGTCGGCGCGAGCGTGTTCATGCAGAGCTTCACCTTCGACAGTGCGCAGCTCGAGGGACTCGCGCTGTCGAACGGCCTCGAGGCGACGATCTGCCCGTGAGGCCCTGACCCCCGAGGAACGGTCGACCCGGGTCGACCGCGGCGAACGGCCGCTCCATCGCGAGGTGGAGCGGCCGTTCGCGTTCGAGCGCGGCGGCGGCCAGACGAGTTGACACGCCCCCCCGCGGCCGGGACCATCGCGCGGCTCGACCCGCCGCGTCGGCCCGACCAATGTCCCGCTCCCACCTCTGTTGGATCGTCCTCGTCCTGCTGCTCGTGAGCGGCGCGGCGGCGGCGATGCTCGTCGGGGCGGGGGACCTGTCGGACGCGGCGCTGCGCGAGCGCTTCCTCGTGCTGCGCGGATGGCGGCTGGCGAACGCGTTCCTCTCGGGCGCGGCGCTCGCGGCAGCGGGCGTGCTCGTGCAGGGGCTGTTCCGCAACCCGCTCGCGAGCCCGTCGCTCATCGGCACCTCGGCGGGCGCGAGCCTGGGCGGCGTCGCCGTGCTGCTCGCCTGGGACGCGGTGCTCGCCGGCGCGCTGCCGCCGTGGATGCCGGCCGAGCTCGTGCTGCCGATCGGCTGCCTCGTCGGCGCGTGGGCGTCGCTCGCGATCCTGCTCGGCGTCACCGGGCGCGACGCGGGGATGATCACGGTTCTGCTCACCGGCTTCATCCTCTCGTCGCTCTTCCTGTCGATCGTCGGTCTGTTGTCGGCGTTCGCGCAGGAGCGCTACGAGCTCGGGCGCGCGGTCGTCGCGTTCACGCTCGGCGGCGTCGAGAGCGCCGGCCCGCGCCACGCACTGCTCGCGCTCCCGCTCGTCGGCGTCACCGCCTTCGTGGCGCTCGGCTGGTGCCGCCACCTCGACGTGTTGCTCTCGGGCGAGGAGGAAGCGCGGTCGCTCGGCGTCGACGTGCCGCGCGTGCGCCGCTGGACGATCGTGTGGGCGGCGACGCTGACGGCGGCGGCGGTCGCGATCGGCGGCAACATCGCGTTCGTCGGACTCGTGGTGCCGCACGCGCTGCGTTCGTTCGTCGGCGAGCTGCACGGTCGGCTCTTCCCCGCGGCGCTGGTCGGCGGCGGCGCGTTCGTCGTCTGGGCCGACGTGGTCACGCGCGTGATCCCGACGACCTCGACCATCCCACTCGGCGTCGTCACCGGCCTCGTCGGTGCGCCCGTGTTCCTCGTCCTGTTGGCGCGCGCCTCGCGCAAGGGGCGGTTGGCGTGAGCGGAGGACTGCGCGTCACCGGCCTCGACGCCGCCTACGCTCGCGGGCCGCAGGTGCTCTTCGGCGTCGACCTCGTGGCCGAGCCCGGTCGGGTCACCGCGCTGCTCGGACCGAACGGGTCCGGCAAGAGCACGCTGCTCAAAGCGCTCGTCGGGCTCGTGCCGAGCACCGGCGCGATCGAGCTCGACGGCGAGCGTCTGGGTGGCCTCGACCTGCGCGATCGCGCGCGCCGCCTGGCCTACGTGCCGCAGCGCACCCAGCTCGCGGCGCGCCTCGAGGTGCGCTCGGTGGTCGAGCTCGGGCGCTTCGCGCATCGCGAAGTGTTCGGGCGGCTGGGCGACGAGGACGCGGCGGCGGTGGAGCGCGCGCTCGACGAGGCGGACGTGCGCGTGCTCGAACACCGCCGCTTCAACGAGCTGTCCGGCGGCGAGCAGCAGCGCGTGCTCCTGGCGCGCGCGCTTGCGACCGGCGCGACGGCGCTGCTCCTCGACGAACCGACCAGTTCGCAGGACGTGCGCCACGCGCTCGAGCTGCACCGGTCGTTGCGAGCGCTCGCCGCGCGCGGCTGCACGGTGCTGGTCGTGTTGCACGACCTGGCCGAGGTGCGGCGGCACGCCGACCGCGCCGTGCTGCTCGACGGCGGGCGCGTGCGCGTCGCCGGCGCCGTGGGAGAGATCGTGCGCGCGGACCACGTGCTCGCGACCTACGGCGTGGAGCTCGAGGAGGGCGCAGGGCTCGGCTACCGCCTGCCGGACGCGAGCGCGGGGGGCGACGACGCGTGATGAGGACCGATCTCGTCAACGCCGCGCTGCTGCTGCTCGCGCTCGGCCTAGCGACCTTCTTCGTGACGCTGCCGGGCGCGGGGACCGCGCCGACCGCCGAGCGTTCCGCCGTGCCGACGGCGCCCGACGAGGACGCCACCGAGGTGGTCGACGCGCGCGGCGTGGCGATCCCGATCGCGCGCTACGAGCGCATCGTCTCGATCAACACGGTGGCCGACGCGCTCCTGCTCGAGCTGGTCGAGCGCGAACGCATCGCCGCGGTCACCGACTACATGGCGAAGACGCACACCGACGCGTGGCGCTTCGCGGGCGTTCCGTTCGTCGAGGACAGCCAGCAGCTCGAGCGCATCGTCGCCTTCGCGCCCGACCTCGTGCTCACGAACCCGTACGCACCCGAACCTTTCGTCGCGCGCCTGCGCGAGTCGGGCCTGGCCGTGTTCGACCTCGGCGCGATGAGCGGCATCGGCGCGACGCGGCAGCAGGCGCTCGTGCTCGGCGCACTCCTGGACGAGCGCGAGCGCGCCGAGCGCCTGGTGGCGCGCATCGATCGCGAGCTGGGCGCGCTCGATGCGGCCGTCGACGAGCCCGTGCCCGGCATGTACCTGGCCGTCTTCGGCGACTCCGTCCTCGGCGGAACGGCGGGCACGAACTACGCGGACGTGCTGCGCTACGGCGGCGTTCGCGACCTGGCCGCCGAGGCGGGCTTCACGGCCTGGCCCGACTACGAGCCCGAGCAGCTGCTCGCGCTCGACCCGCCGCTCATCGTGACGAGCGACGGGATGGCCGACGCGATTCGGGAGCACGCGCTCCTGTCGCAGCTCGCCGCCTGCGGGCCGAACGGCCGCATCGTCGAGATCGACGAGACGCTGCTCGGGGATCCGGGCCTGGGTGTGATCGAGGCCGCGCGGCGCGTGCAGCGCGCGGTGCACGGCGCGGACTGAACCGGCGGCTTCAGACCGGCTGCCCGCACTCCTGGCAGAACTTGGAGTCTTCCTCGTTCAGCGTGGAGCACTGGCGGCAACGGATCATGATGACGGGGCGGCTCGGGCCCGAGCGTCCGGCGCCACCGAGGTCGATGTCGGCCTCGTCGAGCGCGTCCTTCAGCATGCCGCCGCCCTGGCGGCTGTACGGCTCGAGGTCACGGCGTGCCTGCTCGGGATCGAGGATCATGCCCGAACCTGCAGCGCCGCGGGCGCCGACGTTGCGCACGAAGCCGCCGACGATCATCAGGCCCATGCCGAGGACCGCGCGGACCGCCGAGCTGCGGACCTGACCGTCGAAGTCGGAGAAGTCCCCGAAGTTCATCGCGCCCGTGACGAACACGGAGAAGAACAGGAGGAAGCCGACGCCGACCATGGCGCCGCCCAGGTAGTAGGCGAACTTTCGGTCGGAGGAGATGTGGCGGGACATTCGAGCTCCTACGCCGACTCCGGCGCGATCTTCGAGCGTGGCGGCGCTCCAGTCTTCGGTACGGTGCCAGACCCCCCGGTCATCGGCGGGGCCGTCCGCGCGCAGCGCGGACGGCCCCGCCGATGACCGGGGGGTCTGGCACCGTACCGATCACCGAACTTCGTACTGGCCCGGGAACAGGCGGCGTTCGACGGCCTCGATCACGATGTGCAGCACCTTGATGTGCACCTCCTGGATGCGATCGCTCGTGGTGGCCTTCGGCACGACCACGGCCACGTCGACCTGGTCGACGAGCTCGCCGCCGCCCTTGCCGAGCAGGCCGACGGTCTTCACGCCGATCCGCTTGGCGGTCTCGACGGCGCGCAGGACGTTCGGGCTGTTGCCCGAGGTGGAGATGGCGACGAGCAGGTCGTCGCTGCCCTTGCCGTAGGCCTCGACCTCGCGCGCGAAGACCTCGTCGTAGCCGAAGTCGTTCGCGATGCAGGTCAGGTGGCTCGGGTCGCTGAACGCGACGGCGCCGATCGCGCGGCGGTCGCCGCGGAAGCGACCCGTCCACTCCTCGGCGAAGTGCATCGCGTCGCACATCGAGCCGCCGTTGCCGCAGCTCATCAAGAGCCCGCCACGCTTCACCGTCTCGTGCGCGAGGTCGGCGAAGGCCTCGACGGCCGCGAGGTTCTTCTGGTCGTCGAGGAAGGCGGCGAGCGTGTCGCGGGCTTCTTCGAAGGAGTGGCGGATGGCGTCGGCGGAGCTCATGGCGATGCGATCGGTGACGGGGGCGAGTGTTCGAGGAGCAGGCTACCGAACCTCAGGCGACCGCGCGCAGCGCCTTCGCGCCGGCGTCGACGATTCGCTCCAGCGTCGCGTCGTCGTGCGCCGTCGACAGGAACCAGGCCTCGAAGGGCGACGGCGGGAGCAGGACGCCCTCGTCGAGCATCGCGTGGAAGAAGCGCACCCACCGCTCGCGATCGGAGTTCATGACGTCGTCGAAGCGCGTCACCGGTTCGGCCGCGAAGTACGGGCAGAGCATCGAGCCCTGGCGTCCGACGAAGAGCGGCACGCCCGCGTCGCGCGCCGCGCGCTGCAGCCCTTCCTGCACGAGCGCACCGGCGCGCTCCAGTTGGACGTGCAGGGTCGTCTCGGCGAGCGCGTCGAGCGTCGCGAGCCCCGCGGCCGTCGCGAGCGGGTTCCCGCTCAGCGTGCCGGCCTGGTAGACCTTGCCGAGCGGCGCGATCTGACGCATCAACTCGTCCTTGCCGGCGTACGCGCCGATCGGGAGGCCGCCGCCGATGACCTTGCCGAGCGTGACGAGGTCGGGTTCGATGCCGAGCAGCTCG